>OJHF01000062.1_pt1 | contig 35446 bp, 30 predicted proteins | sample 1594891 | NCBI WGS metagenome assembly OJHF01 (sample SAMN05416737, study PRJEB24817) | seawater metagenome | isolation source: Sea water | place: Canada:Atlantic | collected 2013-07 | reverse complement strand
CTGGTGTTCGAGTTGCGACTGCCCGAGGGGCTGAGTATCCAGCATATAATAACAATGGGTGCTGCGGGGCAAAAACTGCTTATTGCGACCACTGTGGTGTCTAGCCAGGTGTCCTTTCCGTTTTCACTTAACCGGGTCTATAACCGATTCGAACCTGGCGAGAGTGGTTTTCAATGTCAAGAAACGTTGACCAGAGGCAGGGTATGTACGACCGAATCGCGTTAATGCTATCTCAGGCGCGGCGGATGGTGAACGTCGGTGAGATGGTGTTGTGCGCTGCCTTATTAATGGTGGCCGGGACTGTTAGCGCCGCATCAACACAGCAAGGTGGGCTTGTTGATGTCGGTCTAGTGGTGTTTGATCCGGGTATTCCAGCGGATCAATCGACCCACAGTCAACGGGGTATTTTTCCGGAAATTCGTAAGGCTGAGGCTAAATATATGCCAGTCGTATTGCGGCAGGTGCTGATTGAGTCAGGCGATTGGGGCGTTGTACGGGTGCTGCCGGAGGTGCTCGATTCGTCAGAGCTGTTGGTCACTGGCACCATATTGCAGTCTGATGGACTACGTCTCCAGCTGCGCATCAATGCCCGCGATGCAAGCGGTGTGGAATGGCTGAACCGGATTTATTCTGGCTCGACAAGGTCCACAGATTATCCCGTAAGCGTGCCAGGAGACCCCTATCTGGGTCTCTATCAGCAAATCGCCGATGACCTTGTCGCGGTCCGCCGACAAAAAAACGCAAAGCAGTTGACGACGATACAAGACATTGCGCTCATGCGGTATGCCATTCAATTGGCGCCTACGGTTTTCGGATCGTATTTGACGCAAACGCCGGAAGGACGGTATGTGTTAGTGCGTTTTCCGGCAGAGGGTGATCCCATGTTGGCTCGCGTTATCAGAATTAGAAACCAGGAATATCTGTTTATTGACACGGTCGATGAACAATATGAGCATCTCAGTGAGGAGATGGCCCCCACCTACAATTTGTGGCGTCAGTACGGCGCCGAGCAAGCGATCTATCAGGGTGAATACAAGGAACGCGTGGCTAGCAGAGGTGCTCAGGGTCGCCGAGGATCTTTTACTGCGCTTGAGCAAAGCTATAACACGTACAAGTGGTCGAAGATTCACGAGCAGGATCTCGATGAATTGGCTCTGGGCTTTAACAATGAGGTTGCGTCTACGGTAATGGATGTCAGTGGTGCCGTCGTTGAACTCAGCGGCACATTGGACTCCCAGTACTCTGAGTGGCGCGATATCTTGCAACGTATCTTTGCGCTGGAGACGGGCTTGCCCCCAGCGTCCTGACTTCTGCTATGCTGCGCTTCTGGTGGTTAGAGACGCACGCGAGACCACAGCGGTGTCCACCGCCATTGTAAAAAAATAGTTAGCCTCCGTTTGATAACACATTGATTGGGTACTCGTGAGTAACGCTGATAGTCATTCCTGGTTCGCCACATGCCCCAAAGGTTTGGAGTCACTCCTAGCGGTTGAATTGGGCTCTCTCGGTGCCGACAGTACGCGAGAGACTGTGGCGGGCGTTTATTTTACTGGTCCGAGCGCGCTGGCCTATCGAGCCTGTCTCTGGTCGCGGCTCGCTAACCGTATTCTTTGGCCGCTCGCGCAATTGGACGCCACTGACGGGGATATCTTTTATCAGGGTATGAAGGACATCAAGTGGGGCGGTGTGTTTGATTCAAACAAAACCATCGCGATTGATTTCTCTGGAGAAAACCGCAACATTCGCAATACGCAGTTTGGCGCCCAGCGCAGCAAGGATGCCATTGTTGACTGGTTTGTGGCCACGGGCGCGCCACGGCCGTCAGTGGATCGAGTAAACCCTGATGTGCGGCTGAATGTACGTTTGGTGCGCGATCGTGCCCACCTGTCGATTGACCTCTCTGGCGGCAGCCTGCATCAACGCGGTTATCGCTTACAATCGGGTGTTGCGCCTCTGAAGGAGAATCTGGCTGCGGCAGTCTTATTGCGCGCTGACTGGCCGGGTATTGCCGCGCGTGGTGGTGCGCTCATCGATCCTATGTGCGGTTCGGCAACTTTATTGCTCGAGGGCGCCATGATGTCTGCTGATATCGCCCCGGGCCTAGGACGCAAAGGCTTCGGCTTTGAACATCTGCTGATGCATGATGCCCCGCAGTGGGGGGCTATTTTTAGCGATGCAAAAAGCCGGGCGGAGCGGGGTAGGGCCGCACAGTTACCAGAAATTCGCGGCTACGACTGGGATCCTGCGGTGATTCGTCGTGCGCAGGAAAACATTGCGCGAGTAGGACTTGAAAATGTGGTTCGAGTGAGTTGCAAACCTGTCTCCGAATTGACAAAACCCACTCACCGGCCATTACCGATTGGCTTGCTGGTGTGCAATCCACCTTACGGTGAACGCATTGGCGATAAGGAACAACTCGCGGGGCTTTACAGGCAATTGGGTGAGGCCATGTTAACCGAGTTTCCGGGTTGGCAGGCCGCCGTGTTGACCTCGGACCTCGATCTGGGCAAAGCAACGGGCCTGCGCAGTTACAAACGCTATGCACTCTATAACGGCGCCATCGCTGCCAGTCTTCTGCTGTTTGATCTGTGTGTTAATGAACTGCGCGAGATGGGAAGAAGTCAGGTGGATGTTGAAACGCCGCCGCCCCTCACTGAGGGTGCGACGATGTTTGCCAATCGTGTCGTTAAAAATCGCAAACGACTTTCTTCCTGGGTGAAGCGTGAGAAAATTGAATGCTATCGTGTCTACGATGCAGATATGCCAGAGTATTCTGTGGCAGTTGATATTTATGGTGAGCATGTTCACGTCGCTGAATATCAGGCACCCAAAAACGTATCGGTGGAAGCCGCTGAGCGTCGTTTAGATGAGATTCGCTCTGCGCTGCCTGCAGCGCTGGGCGTTGCTGCTGAAAAGATTATCTACAAGCAGCGTAGTCGTCAGCGCGGAGCAGAACAGTACACCAAGCGGAATAGCCAAGGTGAGTTGCTGACGGTCACAGAGGGCCAGGCGAAACTGCTGGTGAACCTCAGCGATTACCTCGATACCGGTTTGTTCCTCGATCACCGTCCGTTGCGATTACGCATTGGCCAGGAAGCCGCGGGTAAGGATTTCCTCAATCTGTTTTGTTATACCGGCAGTGTAACGGTGCATGCCGCTCTTGGCGGAGCGCAGTCCACGACGAGCATCGACCTGTCGAAAACGTATCTCACTTGGTTGGGTAAAAATCTGGCCGTGAACCAACTTGATGAGCGCCGCAACACTGTGATTCGTGAAGATTGTCAATCTTGGCTGACGCGGGCGCGTGGTCGTTACGATTTAATTCTGCTCGACCCTCCGTCGTTTTCTAATTCAAAGGCGATGACAGAGAGCTTTGATGTGCAGCGCGATCACCCGCAACTCGTGCGCATGAGCATGGGCGTATTACGCGATGACGGAAAGCTGTATTTCTCCAATAATCGACGCGGTTTTATTTTGGATGCGTCTTTGCAGGAGGAGTTTCTCTGTGAAGATATCACCGAAAAAACGCTACCACCCGACTACCAACGTAAGCGCAAAATGCATTGCTGCTGGTTAATCAGTCATAAATAAAGGCGTTTGATGCTTGTAGTGGCCAAGTTTTTCTGCTTGACGATATCCACAAAATGGATTCAATTCTTCTGAATCTTTTTCTTGTCCTCGTGCGGAGCTACAAAAAAATCATAAGTTATTGATTTAAAATAAAAAATAGTATTTTTCATTTCGTCTGCGCTGCTGTTTCAGAGGCCATAAACGACGCGTACATGGGGGATAGAATGGCCTCTGTCCCCAATGTTATCCACAGAATATGTTGTGGATAACTTCTTTTGGCACACCGTATTGCCACGCTTTTCCTAGGGGATGGAGCCGTCGCGATGCCTGTTTTCTAGACTGCCTTTAAGCACCGACACATGACACAGGGTTAGGGCTGTGTTCAAATCGCGCTGTCGATTCCGCATAGTGCCCTATTATGAAATCTCTGTTGATTGTCTATCACAGCCAGAGTGGCACCAGTGCGCAACTGGCGAACGCAGCCTGGCGAGGCGCACAGCGTGAAGCGGATATTGAGGTTGCCGTGATGCGCGCCTGGGATGCAGGGACGGTGGATCTAGACCGAGCGAGTGGTGTGTTGCTGGTGATGGCCGAAAACTCCGGAGCACTGTGCGGCACCATGAAAGATTTTCTGGACCGCACGTTTTATCCTGCGATAGCTCGGGGGTTGGTATTGCCCTACGCTCTGCTTATCAGTGCCGGCAACGATGGACGCGGCGCGCAGCAACAGGCCGAGCGAATTCTATCGGGCTATCCATTTCCTGCGGCAGCAACGCCGATTATATTGCGCGGGAAATTCTGTCCGGCACATGAGCGTGCAAGCTGCGAGTTGGGTCAGGCATTTGCGGCAGGGTTGTCGATGGGCATATTTTAGAAGAGGGTTTTGGGTGACAGAGAAAATGATAGAGACAGCGCCGCCAGGCTTTGAGCTTTTACCGCAAGGGTTGGGGTACACCGATACTCTGCAGCCGGTCTATCGCAAAGTTGAAGGTGATAGTGCGATTTTTGGCCTTGTGGTGGGCACACAACACAGTAATACCATGGGTATTTGTCATGGTGGAGTACTGATGACGTTGGCCGATATAACGGCAACCACCGGTGCCAATCTGGCACACGGCGTTGCGTCTGGGAGCCCTACGGTTCATCTCAGCATTGATTTTATTGCTTCTGCACGTCAGGGAGAATGGTTGCAGGCGGAGGCGGAACACGTGAGCGTCAAACGGCGCTTCGGATTTTCTAGTGGCGGAATTTATAATAGCGCAGGTGCCGTGGCCCGCTTTAGTGCGACCGTCTATTTTCCAGATCACCAAGGTATGTGGAAGGACGGGCGCCGTGGTGATGGCTTGCTTAAGCGGCAGGAGGAGGGCTAGTCCTTTACGCTACCTTCGAATGATTCTAGCGCCTCTATAAAAGCTTGTGCTGCCCTAGATAGGCTGCGTCCTTCGTGGTGGATGGCTCCGAGTGTTCTCTCGATACGGGCGTCCCGAATGGGCAGTGTCGCTAGAGAGGGGTCGCGCATACTACGCGGTAATACGGTCCAGCCAAGTCCTACTGATGCCATCATCCTGATGGTCTCCAGGTAGTTAGTGGTGATCGCAATCTGGATTGGCAGGCTGCGCTGCTCGAACAGGCTTTTCACAATTTGCCCGGTATAGGTGTTGAGTCCGGGCAGGATCGCTGGATGTTGGCTTAGCTCCTTTAGGCCGAGAGCTTTCTTTCGGGTCAGTTGTGTGCCCTCCTGAACCATAAAATCTAGGGGGTCCAGCCAAATTGGCCGCGTAACAATGTTGACGATAGATGAAGGGGCCAGCGTCACCACGGCCAGTTCCACCTCTCCCTGTAGAGTGAGTTCATAGGCCTTTTCGGAATCCATAAAATCGATGTCCAATTGCACCGCCGGAAAGGCCTTGCTGAAAAAACTCAGCAGCGGTGGCAGTCGATGTAAGCCGATGTGATGACTGGTAGCAAGGCGCAGTCGGCCTCGCACTTCGCCGGCCAGATCGCGCACTGACTGCTGTGCTGCCTGCATCTCAAGATGCACTGCGCGCGCGTGTGGAAGCAGTGCCTCGCCCGCTTCGGTGGTACTGATCCTTCTCCCAATGCGGTCGAATAGACTGACGTTCAATTGCGCTTCCAGCTGCGCTATCCGCTTACTGACAGCAGGTTGTGTCAGGTGTAATCTCTTTGCCGCTTTGGAGAACGATCCACTTTCAGCGACCAGCAGAAACGCTCTCAGGTTTTGGGTGTCCACGACAGATATTCCTATTTGGAATCAATATTATAAAAATAATAAATTTGAGTTATCTAAAAATCAAGTACATAATCCCGATATTGCACATCCAGCTTTGCTAACCGGTGTATGGAGGTTCCCTATGAGTGGACAAACGCTTTACGATAAATTATGGCATAGCCATCTGGTGGAGGAGCGCGATAACGATTGCGGTCTGATTTATATCGATCGACAGCTAATCCACGAGGTGACTTCGCCGCAGGCGTTCGAAGGCCTGCGTATTGCGGGCCGTCAGCCTTGGCGTGTTGATGCGAACTTCGCTGTTCCCGACCATAACGTACCCACGGAGCTGCATGAACGCAGCGGTGGTGTTGCCGGGATTATAGACCCCATTTCCAGGCTGCAGGTTCAAACACTGGACGATAACTGTCGCGATTTTGACATTCTTGAATTCCAAGTTAACGATGTGCGCCAGGGTATCGTGCACGTGGTAGGGCCGGAGCAGGGCGTAACGCTGCCAGGAATGACCATTGTCTGTGGGGATTCTCATACATCCACTCATGGTGCGTTGGGTGCTCTCGCGCAAGGGATTGGTACGTCTGAGGTGGAGCACGTAATGGCCACCCAGTGTCTGCTGCAGCAAAGAATGAAAAATATGCTGGTGCGTGTGGATGGGACGTTACAGGCCGGGGTCACCGCGAAAGATGTTGTACTGGCGATCATCGGTGAAATCGGTACGGCCGGCGGAACCCATCACGCTATCGAATTTGGTGGTGAAGTGGTGCGAGCGCTCAGTATGGAAGGGCGAATGACCATTTGTAATATGGCCATCGAAGCGGGTGCCCGGGTCGGATTAATCGGAGTAGACGACATAACGATCGAATATGTGAAGGGGAGGCCCTATGCGCCAACCGGTGAGCAGTGGGACCGAGCGGTTGATGCGTGGCGTGAGCTGCACAGTGACGATGACGCCCATTTTGATCGTGTGGTGGAATTGCGCGGCGAAGATATTATGCCGCAGGTCACTTGGGGAACGTCTCCGGAGATGGTGTTACCGGTGAGCGGGATTATTCCGGATCCGGCAACGATGGACCATGCCGGTGAGCGTGAAGCAACTGAGCGTGCCCTCCAATACATGGGTCTCACGCCGGGCATGGCGATTACCGACATTCAACTCGATACGGTTTTTATCGGTTCTTGTACTAACTCACGGATAGAGGATCTGCGTGCCGCTGCGACGGTGATTCAGGGTAAGCACGTCGCTCCCACTGTCAAGCGGGCGTTGGTCGTGCCGGGTTCAGGCCAGATCAAGCTGCAAGCGGAGGAAGAGGGACTGGACAAGATTTTTATCGCGGCGGGAATGGAGTGGCGTGAGCCTGGATGTTCGATGTGCCTTGCAATGAACTCGGATAAGCTTGGCGTGGGAGAGCACTGTGCTTCCACGTCCAATCGAAACTTTGAGGGCCGCCAGGGTTTCGGCGGCCGCACCCATCTGGTGAGCCCCGCAATGGCGGCCGCTGCTGCGGTGGCCGGACACTTTGTCGATGTTCGCAATTGGTAGGAGTTTAGCATTATGAAAAGTTTTACTGTTTTGCAGGGCATAGTCGCCCCTATGGATCGCGCTAACGTGGATACGGATTTGATCATTCCGAAGCAGTTCCTTAAGTCCATCAAGCGCAGTGGTTTTGGGCCTTATCTGTTTGACGAGGTGCGTTATCTGGACCAAGGTGAACCCGGTCAGGACTGCACGAATCGCCCAATTAACGTCGATTTTGCTTTGAACCAGGCGCGTTACAAGGATGCGGCGGTGTTGCTCGCCAGAGAAAATTTTGGCTGCGGTTCAAGTAGGGAACACGCTCCCTGGGCCCTTGAGGACTTTGGGTTTCATTGCATCATTGCGCCTAGCTTTGCCGATATTTTTTTCAACAACTGCTTTAAGAATGGGATATTGCCCATTGAGCTCGATGCTAATGTGGTCGACGGGTTGTTTACAGAGGTGTATGCGAACGAAGGCTATTCAATGACAGTAGATCTGGCGACTCAGACGATAAAAACCTCTCTTGGGGAGACAGTCAATTTTCAAGTGGATGAGTTTCGCAAGCATTGTCTTTTTAACGGTCTAGATGATATCGCGCTGACCCTGAACAGTGCCGATGCTATTCGATCTTATGAACAGGGCTGGCGTGAAAAATCGCCTTGGCTGTTCGACGTTATTAAATAACGGGCTGTAATGAAAAGCTCGAAAAGTATCTCTGAGGAAACTGACAATGAATCGTGAGTATGATGTTGCCGTTGTTGGGGCTACCGGTGCTGTCGGCGAGGCCATGATTAGCATCCTGGAAGAGCGGAATTTTCCGGTGCGAAAGCTCTATCTTCTTGCCAGTGCGCGGTCTGCAGGAAAAAGTATTATGTTTCACGGTAAGTCGGTCAGGGTGACTGACTTGGCGGAGTTCGATTTTAGCCAAGTGCAGATTGGATTGTTTTCTGCTGGCGCCAGTATCTCCGAAAAATTTGCTCCGATCGCTGCTGCAGCGGGCTGTGTGGTGATCGATAATACCTCGCAGTTTCGCCGCGACGAAGACGTGCCTCTGATTGTCCCTGAGGTCAATATTGAAGCGCTGGCCGGTTATAGCGCTCGCAATATTATCGCCAACCCCAATTGCTCGACCATACAGATGTTGGTGGCCCTAAAGCCGATATACGATGCGGTCGGAATTGAACGCATCAATGTAGCGACCTATCAGGCTGTTTCCGGTACTGGCAAGGAAGCGATTGAAGAGTTGGCGGGTCAGACGGCCAGTCTCCTCAATGGGCAGGAGGTTGTGCGTGAGGTCTATCCCAAACAGATAGCGTTCAATGTGCTGCCACAGATCGATACGTTCCAGGAGAATGGCTATACCCGTGAGGAAATGAAGATGGTGTGGGAGACCCGCAGAATATTTGATGATTCCGCGATACAGGTCAATCCTACCTGTGTCAGGGTGCCGGTGTTTTTTGGTCACTCTGAAGCGGTGCATATTGAGACTGTGGACAAGATCACTGCGCAGCAGGCCAGATTGCTACTCGAAAAGGCGCCCGGGATTATCGTGATGGATGATCGAGTCGACGGCAGCTATCCAACAGCGGTGACAGAGTCCGCAGGGACGGACGGTGTATTCGTGAGCAGGATTCGAGAGGATATCTCTCATCCAAAGGGGTTGGACATGTGGATAGTGGCGGACAATGTTCGAAAGGGCGCAGCCCTAAATAGTGTACAAATTGCCGAGAGCTTGATATCAATCTACCTTGATTAATGCCGATAATTCACTGATACTTTAGGTGTAATTTCAGTTCCTGTTAGCATTTGTGGGCGTTCCAAATGTGATTGCCAGCAGGTGCAGAGGCCGAATGTTTCTGGCGTGGCGGCACAGGCACTTCAGAACTCGTGGTCGGCGACAGACAATTCGGCTTTAAATTCGCGAGATAATCATAAGGCGCTGGTATGGCTCGTAAGTTAGCTGCTGTGATGTTCTTGCTGGGAGGTCTCCAAGCGACCTCTGCGCTGTCACTTGGCCTTGGGGCGCTGCAACTTCAGTCTTTTCTCAATGAACCTTTGAATGCCTCTGTCGACTTGCTCGATATGGGTGGATTGCACGCAGACGAGATCATCATTCGACTGGCCAGCCGTGATGATTTTGATAAATTCGGGTTGGACCGGCCCTACTTTCTGAGCAGTATCAAATTTGAAGTATCCGCCCAAGAGAATGGTGCCGCCAGCATCATTCTGTCCTCAGACGAGCCTGTTCTTGAGCCTTATCTGGAGTTTATCTTAGAGGCGCGCTGGCCTTCAGGGCGCCTGCTTCGAGAATACACTGTACTGATAGACCCGCCGCTTTTTTCTGAGGTCGAAACCGTGGCCGTTTCTGCTGGCCAGCGCGTGGATGAGATAGAAGCCATTCCAGCACCGACAAAAAAAAACGATGAGGTCATCTCCAGCGGGACCTCGGTAGAGATTCGCAGTACCGATCTTGCTCCAGACGCTATGCCTCAGCGTGACTACACCTCGACAACTGTTTTATCGCCAGTGTCGGGTAGTCGCTACATGATTGGTCGAGAGGATACGCTCTGGCGCATCGCCAGTCTGGCAAGACCGCAAGGGGCCTCGGTACAGCAGACGATGCTGGATATCCAGCGTCTAAATCCTGATGCCTTTGTGAACGGCAACATCAATACGGTTAAAGCGGGATACATCGTCTACCTCCCCAGCGCGTCCGACATTAGCTCGGCAGATGCGAGCTCGGCATTGGCTGAAGTGCGGGAGCAGAACACTGCTTGGCGTGAGGGAAGAGATGCAACGCTAACGTCAGCCAGCGGGCCTTCATTAACGATTTCGACGGAGACTAAAGATGACGTGACGGCTGAAACTGTCGACATCAGCGATACGGCTACCGGATCTGTCGGGGCTAAGGCGGCTCCGGAGTCATTACCTGTGAAAGCGAACTCGAACGACGCAGCGGCGCCGTCCTCACTGGCCGACGAGATGCAAGAGCGTCTTTTGGTCGCTGAGCAACAATTGGAGACACTGCAGCGTATCATCAGTCTTAAGGATGACCAGATAGCGGCGCTTCAAAGTGCTCTTGTAGCAGCTGGCGTTGTCGCTGCTGTAGATGCAGACGCAGAGCCTTTGGGTGAAGATGCTTCAAGTGAAATATTACTCGATGGCGAAGAGCCACTGAAGGCCACGATTACGACGGATGTTGATGTTCCGCGTGACTCGTCTAAAGGAAGTGTCGAGGGGGTTCAGCCCGATGCAGAGTCGTCGCAGGACAAAGTGCCTGTTAACGTTCCCAAAGCGGTTCCTGTTATCGCCCCAGAAACCGCAGCGAGTGGCGGCTGGCTGAAAGAGCTCTTGTACTTACTGGGTGTTATTGCTCTGGCAGTGGTGGCATTTGTTTTTGTACGTCGACGTAAGGTAGATGATGAGGCAATCTCGCGCGCACCGGGTTTAAGGGCCGGTGAAGATGTGTTTTCACAGGTGCTGTTAGAAGAGCAGGGTCTTAATATTGAGGAGTCGGAAGACGAAGAAGCTGTTAGGCCAGTCGCTGTTTCCGTCGACGACCTTGGTACTAGCGAGCGTCATGATGATGAGCCTGCTTCTCACACAGAGGCAGCCAATGTGCTGGCGGACGTCGACATTTATGTCGTATACGGACGTCACTCTCAAGCAATTGATCTGCTTAATAACGCCATTGCCAGTGAACCTGACAACCTGTTATATAGGCGTAAGCTGTCGGAGATTGAGGGGCAAGTCCATGGTGCGACGAGCTCTGAGCTGCAGATAGAAGAGCATGACCTGCTCCGTGACGGGGAGGCTGATGTCGATTTTTCTATTGATTTTTCCAGTCCAAATGCTACAGGCTTGGACAGTGAAGAGTTAGTCATTGCGGCCGATGGCTACGGACTGTCGGCTAAACTCGACCTCGCCCGCGCCTACATAGATATGGGTGATGACGAGGCTGCGCGCCAGATCTTAAAAGAGGTCGTCGCTGAAGGTACTGACGATCTCAAAGCCGAGGCTAGCGCTTTACTAGACCGCATTGGCGGATAGTCTGTTTTCTACTGACCCCATTGCCGCCGACACTCGAATGGCTTGTCGTATCGAATACGATGGTAGTGGCTACAATGGTTGGCAGTTGCAGCCTCATGAAGGCGTAGTCACGGTGCAGGAAAAACTCGAGCTCGCACTGTCAAAAATTGCAGCAGAGCCGGTGCGGGTTCATTGTGCCGGACGCACGGATACGGGTGTTCATGCATTTTCTCAGGTCATTCATTTTGATGCTCCTGTGCCGCGCAGTTGCAAGGCTTGGGTGGTCGGCGGCAATGCAAACTTGCCGCGTGACATTCGTATCCACTGGGCTGTTCCGGTCACAGAGGACTTCCATGCACGGTTTTCCGCAGAATCCCGCTGTTATCGCTATGTGATTGCCAATACGGCGATCCGCTCAGCCCTGTCACTGAAACAGGTCACCTGGCACCGTCGTGAACTTGACCAACTGGCGATGCATACGGCCGCGCAGACGCTGTTGGGTGAGCGTGATTTCAGTGCCTTTCGGGCCGCCTCCTGTCAGTCTACGAGCCCGATGCGCAATGTGCAGTTTATCGAGGTCCAAAGGCGTGGTGATCTGCTGATCATTGAAATAGTGGCCAATGCGTTTTTGCACCATATGGTAAGAAATATAGCGGGCGCATTACTGGCTGTGGGTGATGGTCGTAAATCTTTAGAGTGGATCGTTCAGCTTATGGCAGGGCGAGATCGCAGTCTTGGAGTGGAGACTGCTTCGGCGAGTGGACTGTATCTGGCGGATGTTCAATACCCTTGTCATTACGCCTTGCCGCAAACACCTTATGGACCCCTGTTAATTGGGACAAAACTGTAAACTTAGCCTGTCCTGTAAAGACACCAATGGGCGTAATCTGCTATTATGCGCGTCTCGTTTCAGTAGGTTCTTAGGCGACATGTCCGCTACCCGTATCAAAATTTGTGGTGTTACCCGAGCGCAGGATGCCCAAGCTTGTGCAGCGAGTGGTGCTGATGCGATTGGGCTGGTTTTTTACCCTCGCAGCTCTCGAGCCGTCACCGTACATCAGGCTGCCGATATTGTGGCTGCCGTGCCCCCTTTTGTGAGTGTGGTCGCTTTATTTGTCGATGAACCAATCGGCAGTATTGAGCGTATTATTAACACTTTACCCATTGATGTTATTCAGTTTCACGGCGATGAGTCGCCAGAATTTTGCCAGCAGTTTGGTAGACCCTGGATCAAAGCATTGCGGGTGAAGCCCGGTCTCGATGTCGTGGAGGAGTGCCAACGGTTCAGTAAAGCACGCGGAGTGCTGCTGGATAGCTGGCAAGCTGATGTGCCTGGAGGTACGGGCAAGACGTTCGACTGGCGTCTCGCCACACAGGCTCTTTGTGTGCCTGTAGTGTTGGCGGGAGGGCTGACCCATGACAATGTGGGTGAGGGTATGAGGGCGCTTCATCCTGCGGCAGTGGACGTCAGTGGGGGCGTAGAAGTTTCTCCGGGTCTAAAAGATGCGAAGAAGATACGGCAATTTATCGCGGCTGTTCGTGCCGCGGATCAACAGATGGAAGCGATACCCAATGACGATTAATGCGAGTGAGGAGCTCTACGTTGCAGTCCCGGATGAACAAGGGCGTTTTGGACCCTACGGTGGCAAATTTGTTTCTGAAACCTTGATGGCGGCTCTGGCCGAGTTGGAGGTTGTATACCGTAACATGTCCACCGATAAACAGTTCCAGCAGGAATTAGACCACGATCTGCAACACTATGTGGGGCGGCCTTCACCATTGTATGAGGCTAGGCGTTGGTCCGACAGTATTGGCGGAGCACGCATCTACCTTAAGCGCGAGGACCTTAATCACACCGGAGCCCACAAGGTCAATAACACCGTTGGGCAGGCCTTGTTGGCTAAGCATATGGGCAAAAAGCGTGTGATTGCTGAGACCGGCGCTGGCCAGCATGGAGTTGCAACAGCGACTATTGCGGCGCGCTTGGGTTTGGATTGCGTGGTGTTTATGGGGGAGACCGACATTCAGCGTCAGGCGCTAAATGTCTATCGTATGAAGCTGCTGGGTGCTGAGGTCGTTTCAGTGACGTCGGGCTCTCGAACGTTGAAGGATGCCATGAACGAGGCCATGCGTGATTGGGTCACCAATGTCGATAACACCTTCTATATTATTGGCACGGTTGCCGGCCCCCACCCTTATCCAATGCTGGTGAGAGATTTTCAGTGTGTCATTGGGCGCGAAGCGCGCGCTCAATCCCTGGCGCAAACCGGACGTTTGCCGGATGCGCTGGTGGCCTGCGTCGGGGGAGGCTCTAATGCGATTGGGCTGTTCCACCCGTTCTTGCAAGATGAGACGGTGGCTATGTATGGCGTGGAAGCGGGCGGGCACGGTATTTCCACAAATCAGCATGCCGCGCCTCTTACTGCGGGCACTCCAGGAGTGCTGCACGGTAATCGGACCTATTTAATGCAAGACAGTGACGGTCAGATTATGGACACACATTCAATATCGGCTGGACTCGACTATCCCGGTGTAGGTCCGGAACACTCTTGGTTAAAAGATATAGGCAGGGTGAACTATGTGGTAGCGAATGATGATGAAGCCCTACGCGCATTCCATAAGCTGACCAAGATAGAGGGCATTATGCCCGCTCTTGAAACGAGTCATGCACTCGCTTATGCAGAGACATTGGCCGCCAGTATGACGCCGGAGCAGACCATTATTGTCAATCTGTCGGGACGTGGCGACAAGGATATCCTGACGGTAGCTGAAATTGATGGCATCGTTGTCTAGCCGACCCTTAGTGGAGTAAAAGTAGTGAGTCGTATCGCGGGACGTTTTCAGCAGTTGGCAGCGCAGGGTCGAACCGCCCTTATTCCCTATATTGTCGCTGGTGACCCCAGTCAAGATATTACCGTGCCGCTCATGCATCGGATGGTGGAAAGTGGCGCGGATATTATTGAAATTGGGGTGCCTTTTTCTGATCCTATGTCCGAAGGGCCGGTGATTCAGCAGGGGCACGAGCGCGCCCTCGCAAATGGCATGTGTCTAAGCCGTGTGCTGGAGCTGGTGCAGGAGTTTCGCAAGTCTGATGACACTACGCCGCTGCTGCTGATGGGCTATGCCAACCCGGTCATGCATATGGGCTATGCGGCGTTCGCCGATGCCGCGTCAGCGGCGGGACTCGATGCATTACTGACAGTGGATATTCCGCCCGAGGAGGTTGACGACATTAACGCCCAGCTTCAGCGTGTGGGCATAGACAATATATTCCTGGTTGCACCCACGACGCCTGAAGAGCGGATCACACGCATTGCAGCAGGAGCGAGTGGTTTTATCTATTATGTCTCGTTAAAAGGAGTCACAGGCGCGGGTCATCTGGACTCGGATGAAGTCGCGCAGAGACTTGCAGCAATTCGAAGACACAGTACATTGCCTCTAGCGGTGGGTTTTGGCATTAAGGACGCTGATTCTGCCAAGACGGTAGCCGCGGTAGCGGACGGCGTTGTTGTCGGTAGCGCGCTCGTCAACGCCATGGCTCAGACGCTCGCTGATGGCGGTAATTCTGGGCAGGCCATAGAAGCTGTTGCTGCGCTGTTGGGCGAAATACGCAAAGGGATTGACAACGCGGCTTCCTAGTTGAGCCGCTCCGCGCTTATAATGGTCCTTTCTATACAATGGCGGGGAACACGATGAGCTGGATAGATAAAATTCTACCTTCTGGTGTGCGCAGTTCTGTTGGCGATAAGACATCTAGTAGCGTGCCTGAGGGCCTCTGGAAAAAATGTGTCAAATGTGAGGCAGTGCTATATCTGCCCGACGTAGAGCGCAACGAGGACGTTTGCCCCAAGTGCGATCATCACATGCGCATCGGCGCTCGCTGGCGTTTGAGTCGCTTTTTTGATGCCGGTACGAGTGAGGAAATCCTGTCTGAAATTGTGTCTGAAGATCGGCTGAAATTCAAAGACAAGAAACGCTATAAGGATCGATTGATATCAGCGCAAAAAGCGACGGGCGAGAAGGACGCGCTGGTCGCGATGCGCGGTACGCTGCAGGGTTTACCTGTGATCGCCGTCGCTTTTGAATTCGAGTTTCACGGCGGATCCATGGGGTATGCAGTAGGTGAGAAGTTTACCCGCGCCGCTCATATGTCGTTGGAAGATAAGATTCCTCTTGTCTGTTTTTCGGCTTCCGGCGGTGCGCGCATGCAGGAAGCTTTGATTTCCCTGATGCAGATGGCCAAGACTAGTGCTGTTATCGAGAGAATGAAGCTGGCTGGTGTGCCTTATGTCTCTGTGATGACAGACCCAATCTATGGTGGGGTTTCTGCATCATTGGCCTTGTTGGGTGATATCAATATTGCCGAGCCAGATGCCCGCGCAGGGTTTGCAGGCCCCAATATTATCGAACAAACCATTCGACAAAAACTTCCTAAGGGGTTCCAGCGCAGTGAGTTCCTGCTCGAGCATGGTGCGATCGATATGATTGTGCATCGCACTGATATGCGCGATACCATTGCGAGATTATTATCCAAGTTGACTGGGCGTCCGCTGACCATCGTAGTAGAAGAAGAATTGGATGAGCCTCAGGATAGCGAAGAAGCGCCTGCGGCTATCCCGGCGGAGGAGGATGAATAAAGCGTCTCTGACACAGTGGCTTCAGCGTCTGGAGACAGTTCATCCCAAGGAAGTAGATCTTGGTCTGGAGCGGGTTTCGACCGTAGCTTATGCATTGCAGTTATTACCACTAAAATACCCTGTCGTTACGGTTGCCGGAACGAATGGAAAGGGGTCCACCATAGCGGTATTGGAGGCACTGATAAGTGAGGCCGGATATCGCGTCGGTATTTTTACGTCGCCCCACTTGCTGCGCTTTAATGAGAGGATTCGAGTTGCCGGTGTCGATGCCTCGGATGCGGAAATCGTTCATGCTTTTTGGCTCATCGATCAAGCTCGAGGGTCAGTGTCTCTTACCTACTTTGAGTTTGCCGCATTGGCTGCACTGCTTATTTTTGAGGCCAGCGAGCCGGATTTTGTTATTCTGGAAGTCGGTTTGGGTGGGCGGCTGGATGCGGTGAATATAGTCGATGCGTCAGTGGCGGTTATCACCAGTATCGATCTCGATCATCAGGGGTGGTTAGGAGAGTCCCGAGGCGAAATTTCACGCGAGAAGGCTGGTATACTGCGCAGAGGTCGCCCCGCCGTTATTGCGGATTCTAATCCTCCTCCTGAATTGTTAGATTGTGTTGAGAGTGTTGCCGCCAGCCCGGCTCTGTATCTGGGGCGAGAGTTTTCGGTAGCCGCGGTGGACGGACAGTGGCAAGCTCAGCTACAGATGCCAGACGGTCGTTCAAGGACGTTGTCGGCGCTTACAAATGGAGCCTTGTTACCCGAGAATATTGGAGCAGCAGTGCAGGCTGCGTTGTTGCTGGGCATTGAGTTCAGTGATGGTTGTTTAGCCACTGCGCTGGCTAAGGTGAGTGCGGTGGGGCGTCGCGAGGTGCGGCGTGTGGCCGGACGAGACTACGTACTGGACGTGGCTCACAATCCGGCTTCAGTGTCTAAGTTGCTTGAGTTTTTGAATGCAAGACCTTGTAATGGAAAGAGAATATGTATTTTTTCTGTTATGGCGGATAAAGATATATCAAGTATTATAGAGGCGACAGCTGGGCACTTTGATGCCTGGTTTCTGGGTGACCAGCCGGGTAATACACGGGCTGCTGGCGCAACGGAGATTGCCGCATTGCTCGATGACAGAGGGCAGACCATGGTCAGTATCAGCAAGAATTTGCGGCAGGCTTTCCGGCGTGCACAAAGTGTCGCAGGAGAAGGCGACAGGCTAGTAGTGTTTGGTTCGTTTTACACACTGGCCGCAATCCTGCCGTTGTTAGACAAGGATCACAGTAAGTATGAGGCGCTGTAAGTGAACGATATCCTCAAGCAACGCTTGGTTGGTGCACTTATTTTGGTGGCACTGGGTGTTGTTTTTTGGCCCATCATTTTTTTGCAGCCTGACGATAAAACAGCGTCACACTCACAGTCTATTGCGCCGCCGCCCGACTCGTCCATCGGAGTTGTGAGCCAAGGGGACTCGAGAACGTTGCCGGACCTCGCAATGCTTGGCGATAATCCTGATGGGGGTGAACGTGCTGAAACTGTCCCTCTTGCAGTGGCAACACCCTCAACGATATCGTCCGAGGCTGTACCGCAGTCCAGCGACTCTAATAACATTGGAGCCCGCGCCAACGCGCCTGAGCAACTGGTCATGGACAGCGACGGCATACCCGTGGCCTGGACCCTTCAGGTAGTCACTGTAAGTAGTGCCGATAAGGCGGAGGCATTACGCAAACAATTGCTGGATATGAGCCAGAAGGCTTACATCGTCATGGTGCGCTCTAACGGCAAGAAACTGTATCGGGTGTGTATCGGTCCGAAGTTTGAGAGAGTTGAATTGGAAACGCTTCAGGCGAGTATTAATGCTCAGTTCAAAGTGAATTCGATCGTCGCGCGGTATATTCCGTGACACATTGGACGGCGGGGTAATCCACCATGGTGGATTGGGTTAATTTTACTGCGGTAGACTGGGCAATTATCGTTGTGCTGGGTCTTTCCATTCTGTTGAGTTTGTGGCGCGGCTTTGTCCGTGAAGCAGTGTCATTGGCAGGTTGGATTGCGGCATTTGTGATTGCCAATATGTTTGTTGGGGAAATGGCGGCGTTTCTGCAGCAATGGATTGCCAATGTTACGGGGCGCTATGTTGCTGCTTACGCACTGTTGTTTGCGGGCATGCTAATGGTAGCAGGGATAGCGGGTAAGTTGAGCGCCCAGGTTGTAAAAGTAACAGGACTGACACTGCTGGATCGCTTGCTGGGTACCGTCTTTGGCTTCGTCCGCGGTATTATTATTGTGCTTGTAGTGGTTTATGTTCTCAGGCAGTTAGCACCACCGCAGAATTTGCTGTGGTTAGATGAGTCCCAGTTAATGCCGCACGTCGATATGCTGGGGCAATGGGTACAAGCTTTGTTTTCCAGGTAGAGCAACAGATAAGTCCTGGAGCGTTTGAGCTAAATTTTTTCCAAGTGAGGTAGATACTGAATGTGTGGCCTGGTGGGTTTAGTTGCGAAGTCGGATGTCGCCCCGGAGATCTACGATGCCTTGACGGTTCTACAGCACCGTGGGCAGGACGCTGCGGGTATTGTGACCTGTGTTGGCGGCAAGTTTAGTCAGCGTAAGGGCGAGGGGCTAGTGCGGGACGTTTTTCGGCAGCAGCATATGCAGCGACTGGGAGGCCCCATGGGTATTGGCCATGTGCGCTATCCCACTGCGGGCAGTTCGGGTACTGCGCTTGCACAGCCCTTTTATGTCAACTCGCCGTATGGCATTGCCCTTGCTCACAATGGGAACCTAACCAACTCGGAGCAACTCGCCCAAGAGCTATTTCAGGATGACCTGCGGCACCTCAATACTGATTCTGATTCAGAAGTATTACTGAATATTTTTGCGCATGAACTACAGACCCTAGGTAAGCTCAGCCCTAGTGCAGATGATATTTTTACCGCTGTGGCATCGGTGCATAGGCGCTGTCGTGGCGGTTACGCTGCAGTAGGGTTATTAGTGAATTATGGGGTATTTGGTTTTCGCGACCCCTTTGGCATTCGACCGTTAGTGATCGGTGCTCGTAAGACGCATGCGGGTGAAGAATACATGATAGCCTCCGAGAGCGTCGCCCTTGATGTGGTTGGCTTTACCTTTTTAGATGATGTCGGCCCCGGTGAGGCGGTATTTATAGATCAGGAAGGTAAGCTGCACCGACGTCAATGTGCACCTAATGCCACTTTGCGCCCCTGCATTTTTGAGCATGTTTACTTCGCACGTCCCGACTCACTGATGGATGGCATCTCGGTCTATAAGACGCGTATGCGCCAGGGTGAAGCGCTCGCTAAAAAAGTAAGACGATTGCGCCCGGACCTCCATATCGACGTTATTATCCCAATTCCTGACACCAGCCGTATTGCCGCACAATCCATGGCCTATGAATTGAATATAAAGTTTCGAGAAGGACTAATGAAAAACCGCTATATTGGCCGTACTTTTATTATGCCGGGTCAGAGTGAGCGCAAAAAATCGGTACGGCAAAAGCTCAACCCAGTGCCGCTGGAGTTTTCAGGCAAGAATGTCATGCTGGTGGATGACTCAATTGTGCGTGGCACTACCTGTCGCCAGATTATAGAGATGGCCAGAGATGCGGGTGCCGAGAATGTCTACTTTGCGTCGGCTGCGCCACCGGTGCGCTATCCCAATGTGTATGGTATCGATATGCCTTCGGCATCAGAGTTGATAGCGCATAACCGCAGTGTAGAAGAAGTTTGTGAGTTAATCGGCGCAGACTGGCTGGTGTATCAGGATCTCGACGATCTCATTCGCTGTTCCCATGATGGCAATCCTCACGTGGACGGATTCGACTGTTCGGTGTTTAATGGCGAATATATTACAGGGGATATCGATCAAAGTTACCTCGATCGACAAGAGTTTCTGCGTAGCGATGATGCACAGAGTGAAAGGCGGGTGGAATTACAGGCAGAAGGCGGTATGGTCGGTCTGCATAACGATGTGTAGGGTGTAGTGATGAGTGATCACGAAGATTTCGATCCGCTTGCCGACGCGCATCATGATACGCGGGCTATCCGCAGTGGTATTAGCCGCACGCATGAAGGGGAGCATTCAGAGCCCATATTTGCGACGTCGAGTTACGTCTTTTCTAGTGCAGCGGAAGCTGCAGAGCGTTTTTCCGGTGAGTCTCCGGGCAATGTTTATTCTCGATATACCAACCCTACGGTGCGAGCATTTGAGCAAAGGCTTGCCGCACTGGAAGGCGCCGAAGCGGCCGTAGCGACGGCGTCAGGCATGGCTGCAATACTAAGCATTTGCATGGCCCTACTCAAGTCGGGAGACCACGTGGTGTGTTCCCGTGATGTCTTTGGTACGACGATTAGTCTGTTTAGCAGGTACCTTGCCAAATTTGGCATAGAGGTCACTTTTGTGCCGCTGCTCAATATTGACGGCTGGCGCAGTGCTTTGAGGCCTAATACGGTGATGTTTTTTTTGGAGACACCGTCAAACCCACTGTGTGAAGTCGCTGATTTAGCCGGTCTGTCCAAACTTGCGCACGTAAACGACTGTCTTCTAGTGGTAGATAACTGTTTCTGTACCCCCGCGCTGCAGCTGCCCCTGACCTTGGGAGCCGATATCGTTATGCACTCGGCAACAAAATATCTGGATGGTCAAGGGCGCTGTGTGGGTGGGGCCGTAGTTGGCCGCAAGCAGCATATGGATGAGGTGGTGACGTTTTTGCGCACTGCAGGCCCCACCATGAGTCCGTTTAACGCCTGGGTTTTTCTTAAGGGTTTGGAAACACTGCGCTTGCGTATGGAGGCCCATAGTCGGTCGGCGTTGGAGATCGCCGAATGGCTGCAACAGCAGCCGGCGGTGGAAAGGGTTTACTACGCCGGACTTAAGGATCACCCAGGGCATGCGTTGGCAGCCAAGCAGCAGTCGGCATACGGGGGGGTATTATCATTCCTTGTCAAAGGTGGGCGTGAACAGGCCTGGCAGTTTATTGACGCCACCCGTCTAATGTCGCTCACGGCTAACCTGGGTGACGCCAAGACCACGATTGTTCACCCGGCGACGACGACCCACGCGCGGCTCAGTGCAGAACAGAGAGAAGATGCGGGTATTCGCGACGGACTCATCCGCATCGCTGTAGGCCTGGAAAACGTGGAAGATCTAAGAGCAGACTTGCAGCGGGGTTTTGCCGGAATTCGCTAAAAAGTGCGGCTTTTCGGGGCTTTATAATGCATATACAGGGCATCATCGATTCCGCAGTAGAAGAAATAGGACGAACCCTATTGGGCAAAGAGCCTCAAATCAGGCTGGCTTTGTGTTGCCTGTTTGCCCGAGGACACTTGCTGATTGAAGACTTACCGGGGATGGGTAAAACAACGCTGTCTCATGCGTTGGCTGCTGTACTGGGACTATCTTGGAAGCGGGTGCAGTTTACCAGTGATCTGCTGCCAGCAGATATTCTGGGTGTCTCGGTCTTTGACGCTAACAATGGTAGCTTCAACTTTCACCCGGGGCCTATCTTTACGCAGTTGTTGCTGGCAGATGAGATTAACAGAACTACCCCGCGTACCCAGAGCGCCTTGCTCGAGGCGATGGCGGAAGGGCAGGTCACTGTTGAGGGCGAGACACGCCCTTTGCCACAACCCTTTTTTGTCATTGCCACGCAAAATCCAATTCATCAGTCTGGAACATATCCTCTTCCTGAATCTCAGTTAGATCGTTTCTTGATGCGACTGGAGCTGGGCTATCCACCGCCGCGCGCAGAACGTGAAATGCTTGAGCGTCGTCATAGTGCGGCTTTAGAAGTTAAGCATCCGCGCCAGTGTATAGACTTGGATCAATTGGAAATGATTCGGGTTGCAGTGAGTCAGGTACACGCCTCCGACAATTTGTTGGATTACCTGCAGCGGCTGGTCGCTTATACCCGCCAGTCAGCGGAGTTTGAGGTCGGTTTGTCGCCGCGTGGCGCGCTAGCGTTACTGGACTGCGCCAAGACGTGGGCAGCGATGCACAATCGTGGACACGTGGTGCCAGAAGATGTGCAACTGGTTTTGCCCGCCGTGGCGGGACATCGCCTGATACCCAGTGGTGATTATGCTGGCGACGGTCACGCGCTCGTAGATCTATTGCAGCGCAATGTGGATGTTGTTGGGCCCTGAGCACGACTCAGTGGAGAACGACGCATTAGGCACGGAACGGCACAGCAAGGGTATCCGTGCGCAGATTAAAGCTCGGTTCCGCGGATGGATTAATCAACGTATTCCGCCTGCGCGCGAAGTCACCTTGGACCAGCGTCGCATTTTTATATTCCCCAGCCGGGTCGGTTTCTTCTTTGGCGGTTGTCTGTTGGTCATGCTGCTCGCTGCCATCAATTTCGAAAACAATTTGAGTTACGCACTGACGTTTTGGCTTGCTACGCTATTTATTGTTGCGATTCTGCATACCTATGCCAACCTATCTGGACTGACAATCCGTGCGGTGCGCGCGGAGCCTGCTTTTCCCGGGCAACAGGCTGAATTTCATTTGATGATAAAACGGAGTAAGCGCCGCGATCACTTTGCGCTCCATCTGAAATGGCCAAATAGTAGTGAGACTCTGGTAAATCTTGTCGATGAAGACAGCGTTATTGTGCAGCTGCATATGGCCGTGGGCTCGCGTGGCTGGTTCAGTCCTGGGCGCTTGTTACTGGAGTCGACTTATCCGCTGGGCTTATTGCGTTGCTGGACCTTGATTGATCTGGAGTTATACGCTCTGGTCTATCCCCGCCCCCTGGCATCGACAGACCTGCATGGACTGGCGACGAATACGCCTGACGGTGCTGCAGTGTTTGTCGACGGTAGCGATGATTTCTACGGTTTCAGGGGCTACCGTAAGGGCGACTCACCGCGTCAGGTGCACTGGAAGGGACTCGCGAAGCAACAGGGCTTACTGACAAAGCAGTACACCGCTTACGCAGATCGCAGCGTCTGGTTGGACTGGGACATGTTTGCTGGACTGGGCACGGAGCAGCGCTTATCTCATCTCTGTTATTGGCTGCTGGAGTTTGACCGTCGCGGACAGGAGTGCGGATTGCGATTGCCAACCGGAGTGATTGAACCTGCTCTGGGTGAGAAACACCGTGATCGCGTCCTCAAGGAACTTGCACTTTACGGCAAGGAGCGACGAAGCCGGTGAGTATTTTACAGCAGGTGCCACGCAATGCCCTGGTATGGATTATCATCTGTTTGTTCGCGTTGCTGGCACCACACGCGGGTCGCCTCCCGATATGGATTCTTGCCCTCTATGTGGTCGCTGTTATCTGGAGGCTGCAGGTCCACCGGGGGCGCTGGTCATTTCCCAGTCGGTCGGTGAAAGTGGCGATGATCCTCAGCGGCTTTGTTGGAATCTATGCCAGCTATGGTTCGTTTATCGGTCTAGAGCCTACGGTCGCTCTATTGCTGATCGCGTTTGCGCTTAAATTAGTGGAACTGTCACATCGAAAAGACGCCTATGTTCTGCTGTTTTTAGGATATTTTATTTGTATCACCGAGTTTCTATTTAGTCAGGATTTGTCGGTCACATTGTATGCGCTTGTCTCGGTAACGCTGGTGACTACTGCGCTGGTTGCGATTCATCGACCTGGGGAGCAGGAGTTCAGGCTCGGCACAATTCGCGTTGCCAGCGGTATGTTATTACAGGCGATGCCGCTGATGATTATATTATTCTTTCTGTTTCCTCGTTTCGGTCCACTGTGGACGGTGCCAATAAAAAGTCATACCGCAAAGACTGGCATGAGTGATTTCATGAAGCCTGGCGATGTGGCAAGTCTCAGTCAGTCAGCCGATGTGGCCTTTCGGGTAAAGTTTGATGGTGACATTCCAGCTAAATCAGCACTCTATTGGCGAGGGCTAGTGTTCAGTCGAATTGAGCAGGGGGTGTGGTCAGCCCTTGAATTTTATGACATCCCCGCGAATCAACGTCGACCTCAAGAAGTCACTGGCGACGGCGAGCCTATACGCTATAGCATCATCATGGAGCCCACTCAGCAGAACTGGCTATACGGACTGAAATACGCTCGCTCCGATACACGAGGGGTTATGCAGACATCCGACTTCCGTTTGTTTTCGCCCGTCCCGGTAGAAACAGAATATATGTACACGGTTAACTCATGGGCGAATGTCGCGGTGGACGAAGTGCTGTCCGATTGGCGACGCAAGACAGAAACGCAATTGCCTCCAACAGGAAATGCTAAAACGCGAAAACTGTCATTGGATCTCAAGGCAAAGGCGAGCAGCGATGAGGCTTTTGTGGGTCTGGTGCTCGACACGTTCAGACGCGAACCCTATGTCTACACCTTGCGCCCCGGGTTACTGCCTGAGCAAGACTCAATCGATGCGTTCCTGTTTCAATCGATGCGCGGATTTTGTGAGCATTACGCCTCGGCTTTTGTCTTCATGATGCGTGCCGCGGGCGTACCGGCGCGGGTGGTGGCCGGATATCAGGGCGGCGAGATTAATCCCATTAACAAAACGGTGATTGTGCATCAGTTTGATGCTCACGCCTGGGCTGAAGTGTGGCTTGCGTCTCGCGGCTGGGTGCGGGTAGATCCTACCGCCGCGGTATCTCCGCAGCGAATCGAATTTGGACTAGAGGAGGCAATGGCGTCCGAGGGAAGCTTTTTATCCACAGTGCTTCTGTCTCCCGTGCGCTACCGCAGTGTACCCCTGCTAAATCTGCTGCGTTTACGCTATGACGCTCTGACATATCAGTGGCAGACTTGGGTGGTGGGTTTCGACAATGAGCGACAGTTTGATCTGCTGCGCAGTTTTTTGGGCGAAACCACGGCAAAAGTGTTTGCTGTCGTATTACTCGGCAGCTGGGCTCTGGTGTTGTTGCCTGTGGCTATTTCGTTGCTTTTTAAGCGCGATATAGTTCCAGTGAGCCCGCTGGGAAAGCACTACCGTATTTTTTGCAAGCGCCTGGCCAGACTCGACCTTATACGTGGGCCAGGAGAAGCACCTAGCCAGTTTGCGCAGCGTGCTGTAAAGGATTTGCCAGATTACGCCGACCCGCTTTGGCAGATTACGGACCTTTACAATCAGCTGGCTTATGCTGACGCTAAATTATCTGCAGCCAATGCTGCAAAAGATTTACAACACTTTGCCCGTGTGGTTAGCCGGTTCAGGCCAAAAAGACACAGTGCAGCGTTAAGCAAAGAGACAGAGTTGTAATTCAACGAAATCCCCGCGTTTGCGGGGCTATTTGTTATTCACAGGTAGAAGGAATCAGGCGCGCAACTCCTGAATTTCGACTGCAGCAATTCGCGCTCCATCCTCGGCACTCTTCTGAAACTTTGCGATCTGATCAAAGCTGAGGTAGCGATAGATATCATCGGCCATGGAGTCGAGATTTTTTGCATACTCCATGTATTCCGCAGGGGTTGGCAGTTTGCCTAGGATTGCCCCGACCGATGCCAGTTCTGCTGAGGTAAGGTAGACATTGGCACCGTCGCCCAAGCGGTTAGGAAAGTTGCGTGTGGAGGTCGAGAGCACCGTAGAATTTGCTGCTACCCTAGCCTGGTTGCCCATGCACAACGAGCAGCCCGGCATCTCTGTGCGTGCGCCAGCTGCACCGAAGATATTGTAGTAGCCTTCTTCCATTAGCTGGTGCTCATCCATGCGAGTGGGAGGCACGATCCACATGCGGGTTGATATCGATCCCTTATGTTGCTGCAGCAGTTTTCCAGCAGCCCGAAAATGGCCGATGTTAGTCATGCAGCTACCGATGAATACTTCGTCTACTGTGTCGCCTGAAACCTCAGACAGCAAGCGCGCATCGTCGGGATCGTTAGGGGCGCAGACGATAGGCTCGGTAACCTCTGCCAGATCGATCTCGATAACAGCGGTGTACTCGGCATCGGCATCGGCTTTCATTAGACTCGGATCTGCCAGCCACTCTTCCATTTTGCACGCCCTGCGTTGCAGCGTCCTGCTGTCGCCATAACCTTCAAAGATCATGGTGCGCAGCAGTGCGATATTGGAGCGCAAATATTGGGCTACAGTGTCTTCATCTAGCGCGATAGTACAGCCGGCGGCAGAGCGCTCCGCTGAAGCATCCGATAGTTCAAAAGCCTGCTCCACGGTAAGGTCGCTAAGCCCTTCAATTTCCAGAATGCGGCCGGAGAATATGTTTTTCTTGCCTTTCTTTTCAACCGTCAGTAAACCCTGCTGAATAGCGTAATAGGGGATGGCGTGTACGAGGTCGCGCAGGGTAATACCAGGCTGCATTGTACCTTTGAATCGGACCAGTACCGACTCGGGCATATCCAGCGGCATCACGCCGGTGGCCGCGGCGAATGCGACTAGCCCAGATCCTGCGGGGAATGATATGCCCATCGGGAAACGTGTGTGCGAGTCACCTCCAGTGCCAACAGTATCGGGGAGTAGCATCCTGTTGAGCCACGAGTGAATAATGCCATCACCCGGGCGCAAGGAGACGCCACCCCTCGTCATGATGAAGTCCGGTAGGGAATGTTGCGTTTCAATATCGACCGGTTTGGGGTAGGCGGCAGTGTGACAGAAAGACTGCATGGTTAGGTCAGCGGAGAAACCAAGACATGCCAGATCTTTCAATTCATCGCGCGTCATTGGTCCGGTGGTGTCTTGCGAGCCAACAGTCGTCATGCGCGGTTCACAATAGGTGCCCGGACGTATACCCTCAGTGCCGCAGGCTTTGCCGACCATTTTCTGGGCAAGCGTGAAGCCCTTACCTGTATCTCCAGGCTGCTTTGGCTTACGAAACTGCTCTGACTCGGACAGGTTCAATGCTTCGCGCGCACGGGCCGTAAGACCACGCCCAATAATGAGATTGATGCGGCCACCGGCGCGTACTTCGTCGAGTAATACATCCGATTTCAGCTCGAATTCACTGAGTACTTCGCCGGACTCGCTGAGTATTTTTCCATCGTAGGGGCGAATTTCGATCACATCTCCCATGCCTAGTTTTTCAACGGGCGCCTCAAATACTAGGGCTCCGGCATCTTCCATGGTGTTGTAAAAAATGGGCGCTACATTGCTGCCAATACAAATACCGCCACCTTTCTTGTTGGGTACACCCTTGATGTCGTCGCCGAAGTACCACAACACGGAATTGGTCGCTGATTTGCGAGAGGAACCTGTGCCGACAACGTCACCGACAAAGGCCACCGGCAGATCGTTAGATTTGAGATCCTGAATCTGTTGCATTGGCCCTGTGACCCCGTGTTCCTGTGGGGAAAGCCCGTCCCGGGTCATCTTGTACATGGCGAGTGCGTGCAGGGGAATGTCAGGGCGCGACCAGGCATCCGGAGCTGGGGAAAGATCATCGGTATTGGTTTCGCCGGTGACTTTGAATACAGACACTTTAATGGATGCAGGAACTTCTGTTCGATCGGTGAACCATTCGGCATTCGCCCATGACTGCATAACAGCCTGAGCATTGACGTTACCTGACGTGGCTAATTCGGCGATGTCGTGGAACGCTTCAAATGCCAATAAAGTGTGTTTGAGCTCAGTGGCAGCTGCTACGCCAAAGTCTGTGTCAGTCAGCAGACCCACCAGCGTTTCAATGTTGTAACCGCCATGCATGTTGCCCAGCAGTGCGATAGCCGTCTTTTTATCGATCACCGGGCTGCTAGTCTTGTCACCTATGAGGGCCGATAAAAAACCTGCCTTGACGTAGGCGGCTTCGTCTACACCGGGAGGTACGCGGTTGCTGATTAGCTCTAAGAGATAGTCTTCTTCTCCGGCGGGCGGGTTTTTCAGTAGCTCAACTAACTCAGCGACCTGCTCGGCATTCAACGGTTTGGGTGGGATATTCAAGGCGGCACGTTCGGCCACATGGTTGCGATAGGCTTCTAGCATGGTGGAACTCCTTTGCATAGTCTGGGTCACCCAGAGTACGAACTGAGTACTTGCGAGGGCAGAATAAATCAGACGAGAATTATAGCGTAAGGCGTAAATAAGATAAATGAATCAAGCGGTTATATCGTGCATTCACAGGGGTGATATCTTAGAATTAGAAGCTAACCATGATTGGAATGTGCTCTCGGCAATGCTGCATCCCCCTGTAAAAACCCCCTGTATCGGCGTCTGTTCCACGGGTATCGGTGACACCGTGTGTCGGGGATGCAAGCGTTTTAGTCACGAGGTGATCGACTGGAATAGCTATTCGCCAGCACAGAAAAAAGCGGTGGATGGCCGGTTGTCTGACTTTCTGTCCCAGTGCGTCAGTAATAAGCTAAGGGTGACTGATAAAGCGTTGCTTGAGTGGCAAATGGAGGTTCAGCAGATACGTTATGTGGAGCATCATGATGAGTACTGTTGGGTATTCAGTTTGCTGAAGGCAGGGGCCGGTCAGATAAAGGACCCGCACGATTACGGTTTTGAAGTGGCGCTGTGCTATCGCGAGATGACACTGAGCGTCTTGCGCGAGACGATCGATTATGAATTTTACATTCTCTCAGAGGCACACTATGAGCGGTATATGCTCAGTCCTGATTTATTCCGCTAGTGAGGTGAGTGCGGGGCGCGGGTGAGCTTCATGGTGAGATTACGCTACGCTTTCTTGCGCCTAGCTACCCCAAATAATCCGAGCAGCGCTGAACCGAATAGCCAGGCTGCAGCGGTAAGCGGCTCAACTTGCCTATCTGTCGCAATATTTTCTACCCCCCAATCGTCTTGCGCCGCCTGAAGGCCGGAATGGTATTCAGTAACGGCATTCGACTCGAACGTGCCGCCCGACACATTAACGATGTCAGGGTAATCTTTGGCGAGGGAATGGGGCATCGGATTCTTGGAGCCGTATTGCATGGTCGGCGTGCCGAGTATTTTGTTTGTTACATGGATGGATCCTACAGCTGTCGAGCCGCCACCAAGTGCCCGGCCGACATCATACATAAGATCAATCTGATAATCAGCAAGGGCTGCGCCGGTGCTGTCTATATTCATGTGATCGTTGAAATTCCATAAGGTGTCTTTACTCGAAGGCTGTCCCGCGGCACCGAGATAGCTGCCAGCCTGTGCGACGTAGACGCTAGCCCCCGCATTCGTTAACGCCGGGCTTGAATGCTGCTGAGCAGGGCCTACGGCAGCCGTTGTCAGCGGCGAGCCGTTAGAGAGCTGCGAGGAAATGGCCGCTTTGCCATTCGGAATACCGTTACGGCCAAAAGTATCTGGGTCCAGTGGCCCAAAGGTATCGTCCAGGGGCGCGGCTGCAACACAGTGCGGCAAAATCAGTGGACCAACCAGACTCATGAGCTTAGCGTAAAAGCGGATAGACACAATTAAATTTCTTTGCGATAAAACTATGACAACAGTTTTGCCTGATCGTTCTTGGTGACGGCTATAGAAAACGTAGTATTTATGGCACCTTAATAAAATCAAGGACTTAGCTCAGGGCTGCACCGAATGTCAGGGAATCCGTCTCGATACTGCAACAAAGGGCGCAGTCATGGACTGTTATTCACATTTTTATGTCATAGGACATCGCTACGAGGGAAAGTAGTCAGGCTAAGACGATGATACAATTGAGTCATGACGAGCATCACGCATATCTATCCTGACTTCCTACACTGCGCTACCCCCAGAGCGTGGGTGGAGGAGGCGGCTAAACCCGAACGGCTACAGGACTTACTGACAGACCATGCCAACTGTGAGCGCAAGGCAGCGGACTCAGCGCTAGCGACTATGAAGCGGTACGCGCACGGCATACCGGGCATTGCAATTCGTGGCAGAAAGGGGCTTCACGGCGAAAAAACGGCAGCTGGTAGTGCTTTAAATCTTGTGTATCCTTCTGTGGAGCATCACTCGCTTTTGAATAAACTCTCAAGATTGGCGCGTGAAGAGTTACGTCACTTTGAGCAGGTAATTGCCATAATGAAGGCGAGGGCGGTAAGCTATCCACCGTTGTCAGCCTCGCGCTACGCGGGAACGTTGCGCAAGCAAGCGCGATCTGATGAGCCCAGCCGCCTAGTAGACACTTTACTGATCGGTGCCATTATCGAGGCTCGCTCCTGTGAGCGCTTTGCGGCACTGGCGCCTAAACTGGATGCCGAACTTGGCGATTTTTATCGCTCCCTGTTGAAGTCTGAATCGCGGCACTTCCTCGACTACCTCAGGCTGGCACAGGGGGTTGGTTCAAAGGCCGAGGTAGACGAGCGCCTGCCTGTTCTGCTGGAGTGTGAAAAGGCGTTGATTGAACAGCCTGATGTTGAGTTCCGCTTTCATAGCGGAGTCCCGCAGTGCGGGCTTAAGGAGGCGCCCGCAAAGCGTGAAAAAAATCTCTAAATTATATTAGGTATAGAGTTTAACATACTGATTAATAACGTTTAAATTTAAACCATAGATGTATAGCCTGCAAAGAGGGCAGCCTTTAACTATTCAAGAGCCTGGCGGGACCGTCTAACTCTGTTGTTCAGATGATCTGCTATTAGAGTGGTTTTGGGCGCCGCCCTACTAGTCAGTTGAGATGCAATCTATGCGTCGACGATCTGCACTGTCTCAATGATAATGGGGTCAACAGGAACATCCTGATGGCCATTGCTACTGCCGGTGGCGACAGCACGGATTTTGTCTAGCACCTCGGACCCTTCAATGACTTTGCCGAAGACCGTGTAGCCCCAACCTTGCATGCTTTTGCCACTGTGGTTGAGGAAGTCGTTATCCTTCACATTAATAAAGAACTGAGCCGTTGCTGAATGCGGATCTGTGGTTCTGGCCATGGCTACTGTGCCAAAATCGTTTTTCAAGCCGTTGTCAGCCTCGTTATCAACCGGGTCACCACAGGCTTGTTGCTGCATATCAGTGTCGAATCCTCCACCTTGGATCATAAAATTGTCAATCACACGGTGAAAAATGGTGCCGTCATAGTATCCGTCCCCCGCATAGCTGAGAAAGTTGGCAACGGTTTTCGGTGCTTTTTCAGCGTCTAGTGCGAGTTTGATGTCGCCGAACGTCGTATGAATGATGACCATGCTTAATTCCTTGGAGTAACTACATTTAAGGAGGCGAGTGTACGGACTTTTGGCTCGCAAGAAAACATTTAGGGTGGTAAAGATATCCAGAATAGCCTGATGCCCGATAAACAGCTTTGAATTGGCTACAAGCTCTGCGTCTGACTCGTTATACTGTTTGTCTTTTTTGAAGGCTCAGCGCGTAATATTATGGAAGACACACCAGCCAGTAATTTCCTGCAGTCCATTATCAGTGACGATATCGTCAGTGGCCGTGTCAAAGAGGTCGTGACTCGGTTTCCGCCAGAGCCCAATGGTTATTTGCATATCGGTCACGCCAAAGCGATTAGTGTGAACTTCGGCTTGGCTGAGGCTAACCAGGGGCGCTGTAATCTGCGCTTTGATGACACTAACCCTGAGAAGGAAAGCCAGGAGTACATAGAAGCTATTCAGGCGGACGTGCGATGGCTCGGCTATTCATGGGACGCAGAGGTACGGTATGCGTCCTCGTACTTCCAGCAGTTCTATGACTGGGCAATTCATCTGGTGGCGCAGGGCGATGCATACGTATGCGATCTTAGCCCAGATGAGGCTAGGGAGTATCGCGGCACACTAACCGAACCCGGGCGCAATAGTCCATCGAGGGAACGCAGTGTAGCGGATAACCTAGACCTGCTCGCGCGGATGAAAGCGGGTGAGTTTGATGACGGTGCGAAGGTGCTGCGCGCGAAGATCGATATGAGCTCACCCAACATGAATATGCGCGATCCCATTTTGTACCGCATTCGTAAGGTGCCCCATCACCAGACCGGCAATGATTGGGTGATTTACCCCACGTATGACTTCGCTCACGGTCAGGAGGATGCTATCGAGGGGATAACGCATTCTATTTGCACGTTAGAATTTGAGGATCATCGCCCGCTCTATAACTGGTTACTCGAACACCTTCCTGTTCCGAGTGTGCCTAAACAGTATGAATTCGGCAGGCTCAATCCCAGTTACACCGTGACGAGCAAGCGCAAGCTCAAAAAATTGGTAGACGAGGGCGTGGTAACGGGTTGGGACGACCCGCGTATGCCTACAGTGTCTGGTATGCGCAGACGTGGTTATACGGCAGCGGCTATTCGTAAATTTTGTGACATGATAGGCACCACCCGCAGTGATGGCGTGGTGGATGTTGCCATGCTGGAGTTTGCCATCCGTGAGGACCTGAATGAGAATGCAGCGCGCGGGATGTGTGTGCTCAGACCGCTAAAAGTAGTGCTCACCGATTACCCGAGTGACAAGGTAGAGGATCTTCGCGCGCCTAGACATCCGAGCCGAGATGACCTCGGCGAGAGAGTGTTGCCTTTCACGCGTGAGTTGTATATTGAAGCGGACGACTTTAGAGAGGAAGCCAATAAGAAATTCAAGCGTTTGGTGTTGGGTAAGCGTGTTCGCCTGCGCAATGCCTATGTGATTGAGGCGGACGAGGTGGTCAAGGATGCACTGGGCAACGTGTGTGAAGTCCACGCTCATATTATTCCAGATACACTCGGCGAAAATCCGACAGATGGCATTAAGCCCAAGGGTGTTATCCACTGGGTATCTGCCTCACATGGGAAGAATGCGCAAGTACGTCTATATGAGCGCTTGTTTAATCACGAGGCACCTGACAAAGGGGACAATGCGTTTATGGACCATATCAATCCTGGCTCACTGGAAGTGATTGAGAGCGCCTGGATTGAGCCTTCCCTGACCGCAGCCATACCTGAACAGGGTTTTCAGTTTGAGCGGGAGGGCTATTTCGTGGCAGATCGTTATGACCACAGTTCGGACAAGCCGGTATTTAACCGGACCATAGGTCTGCGTGATACTTGGAACACTCAGTGAGGGCGAGCAGATGACGTTCACGCTTTACAACACCCTGACTGCGAAGAAGGAAGTGTTCGAGTCCCTCGTGCCTGACACCGTTACCCTGTACGTCTGTGGCCCCACAGTCTACAACTTGGCGCATATTGGCAATGCTCGCCCGGTCGTGGTGTTCGACACTTTGTTTCGCCTTCTGCAGACGCATTACGACGCCGTGATCTACGCCCGCAATATTACCGATGTGGACGACAAGATTATCGTCGCTGCACGCGAAGCCGGTCGCTCTATCGAATCGGTCACGGAGGAGTTTACAATGAAGTACCGCGAGGATATGGCACAGCTTAATGCGTTGCCACCGTCCCTAGAACCCCGTGCGACACATAACATCGATGCCATGATCGAGCTCACCCGCACCTTGATAGAAAAAGGTCACGCCTATGAGTCGCAGTCTCACGTATTGTTCGCGGTTGAGTCGATGGAGGACTATGGGAAGCTGTCAAACCGCTCACTGGATGATATGTTGGCTGGTGCGAGGGTTGAGGTCGCCGACTATAAGCGTCACCCAGGAGATTTTGTCCTGTGGAAGCCTGCTGCCGAGGAAGACCCTGGCTGGGAGAGTCCCTGGGGCCGTGGCCGACCTGGTTGGCACCTGGAGTGTTCTGCCATGATCCGTGAGCATCTGGGGGACACTATTGATATTCACGGTGGTGGGCGCGATCTTATTTTTCCGCATCATGAAAATGAGATTGCCCAGAGTCGCTGTGCTCATGGCGGCGATTACGTGCGTTACTGGATGCACAACGCATACCTGGACATCGACGGTGAGAAGATGTCCAAGTCGCTGGGTAATTTTCGCACTGTGCGCGATCTTCTGCAAAGCTATCGCGGTGAAGTGCTGCGCTTTGCGTTACTGTCAGCACACTACCGCACCCCTCTGAACTTCTCTGCAGAACTGTTGGAGCAGGCCCAAGCAACGCTCGACAGTCTCTACAGCACACTGCGTGAAGTGCAGGGTGTAGATGTCGATAGGGATGTTTGTCTTGCGGATGAGCCGTTCTATCACGCATTGAATGACGACCTTAATACGCCGATTGCGATCGCCGAGATTCACTCCTTGGCCAAGCAATTACACAAAGCGGAAGGAGGCGCTAGGGCGAGCTTGAAAGCGCGTATTCTTGCAGCAGGGAATCTGTTGGGCATTCTGCAACAGGACGCCGCGCAATGGTTGCAGGGAGCCGTGTCTGACGATGCCATTTCCGCTGAGGAGATTGAAGCGCTAATCATCGAGAGGCAGCAAGCCAAGCTCGCGAAAGACTATAACCGCGCCGATGAAGTCCGTCAGGCGTTACTGGCGCAGGGTGTGGTGCTTGAGGATTCGCGTGAGGGGACCCAGTGGAAACGCAAGTCTGATTGACCCCCATACTTAAGGCAGCGCCCGCCCGTTATTGATTTCTTGTGCACGTACGCTGTGCGGCGCAGTTCCCCGCTGGGATGGTGGCGGTGCGCTTTTAGCCTAGGCTTTTCTCGGCAGAGACAACACTCTGCATGATCAAGGTATTAATAGTCATTGGGCCTACACCACCGGGAACAGGGGTATACGCCGAGGCTTTGTCAACCAGTGCCGAGAGCTCGATATCGCCCACTCCGCCGGGGTGATAGCCAGCGTCGACTACTACAGCGCCTTCCTTCACCCAGTCCGCTTTGATGAATTCCGGCTTTCCTACAGCGCCGACCAGAATATCCGCCTGGGCGATAATGTCCGGAAGATTTTTGGTGCGAGAGTGACAGATCGTTACGGTCGCATTTTTTTGCAGAAGCATCATCGCCATTGGTTTGCCGAGAATGGCACTGCGTCCGACCACGACGGCATGCTGACCTTCGATCTCAATACCGTAGTGCTCTAGCATGCGCATGATACCTTGAGGGGTCGCGCAGCCGTAGGCATCCTCTCCCATTGCCATTCTGCCGAAACCGAGGCAGGTCACGCCGTCTACGTCTTTGTGCAAGGCTATGGCATCGAAACAGGCGCGCTCGTCAATTTGTTGGGGCGCAGGATGCTGCAGCAGGATGCCGTGAACGTCCGGGTCTGCGTTGAGCTCCTCTATTCTTACCAGTAGCTGCTCTGTGGTTGTCGATGCGGGCATTTCTACTGCTAGGGACTCCATGCCTACCCGGCGACAGGCATTGCCTTTCATTTTCACATAGGTTGCCGAAGCGGGGTCATTTCCCACCAGAATCGTCGCAAGAATAGGCGTTTTCCCTCCAGAATTAACCTTGAGACGCTCTACTCGGGCCAATAATTCAGCCTCGGTTTGTGCTGCCAGAGATTTCCCGTCGAGGACAAGTGCGGACATTCGATGTATTCCTTCCGTATATGAGGCCCTTAGAGGGCCGTGGGGGGTGGTTTGATGGGGGCTACCCCACTTCAGCGTGCAGAGTTTATGTGGATTGCGGCGCATTGTCACACGGGAGAGCGGGTCAGTGAAAGACTGTGTTGTATTTTGCCGTTGACGCTTGAGATGCGGATGAGTATTATGCTGCCTCCTGAAAACAGGGCTGGCGCTTGCGCCAAAATGATGACATCGGGGTATAGCGCAGTCTGGTAGCGCGCCTGCTTTGGGAGCAGGATGTCGGGA
>OJHF01000060.1_pt1 | contig 36657 bp, 29 predicted proteins | sample 1594891 | NCBI WGS metagenome assembly OJHF01 (sample SAMN05416737, study PRJEB24817) | seawater metagenome | isolation source: Sea water | place: Canada:Atlantic | collected 2013-07 | reverse complement strand
CTGATAGGGATACCAAAGGGCGTTGTACTGACGCCGCCGACTGCCGATGCGCCTGTCGCAAAAGGATTTGCTAGTAACAAGGCTTTCTGGTTGATTGGATTGTGTGTAGCCTTGGCAATGAATGTGGCCATCGTGCTGGCGGTTTGCTATCCGCCTTTGTTTGCCAGCAAAGGGTACACTATGGCAGATGCTGGCTGGTTCTTGGCACTTGCTGGCATGACCGGATTAGTGGGTAAGAGCTTTCTCGCATGGCAGGGAGATGACGTTCGGCATTATGTGAAATGGCTCGCAGCCGCTATGTTGATCCTCCAAAGTGCAGGCTTGGGTCTACTTTTTACCGCGACTAATGTGTCTGAAATGATTCCGGCGATGTGCCTACTCGGTTTTAGTGGCGGCGCCTTTCTGCCGATGCACCCCTATCTCAACAGTCGATATTTTGATGCGTCCATTATCAGTCAGGTGACCGGTGCACAAATGCCGCTGTTTTTGCCCTTCGGTTTGGTGGGAGCGCCACTCGCAGGCTATGCCTTTGATCAGACGGGCAATTATGATGTGGTGTTAATAGCGCTTGCAGCGACACTTTGCCTAGCGGCTCTGCTGGCGCTGGGGTTACCTAAACAGGCGAAGTAGGCAAGCCCCCTTCTGCGCTGCCGCCCGTCATCGATTCTCATTGATTAACGTCCTTGTATTAAACAGGCTTATACTCGCTTGAGTTGATGCAGATTTTTGCTGATGCCCTACAATAGAAAGCGAGTGCAAAAATCTAACCCGTCAGTGGAGTGCTTTATGCCAATGTTTATTCGAAAGATGTTACACGCCGCGTACCTAAAGATAATGACCGTGGTGGTTTTTTTCGCGCCTTCTTTGCGGCATACGGTGTTTGCCGGCACCGGGAGTTCAGGGCAGCTGTGTGAACACATTATTCGTACCGGCGCTAAAAAAGTGATCGTCGTCACCGATAAGCCTCTGCGTGAACTCGGCGTTGTCGAGAGTGCGATAGCAGTACTTCTGGCGGCGGATGTCGATGTCGCCTATTACGATGGTGTATTACCTGACCCCACCTTCGCTCAGGTTGTTGAGGGCGCCGCGGTGGCCAAGGCCCATGGCAGTGAGGTGGTGTTGGCCATCGGTGGCGGCTCGTCCATCGATGCCGCGAAGGTCATTGCTGCGGCGGCGACCAGTGATGCATCCCCAGTAGACTGGGTAGGCATTGGTAAAATAAAGCATCCTATTCTAAAGCTTTACGCCATTCCTACAACGTCGGGAACGGGCTCAGAGGCGACCATAGGGGCGGTGATTTCTGATGCGGCTACCCATGAGAAAGCCATTATTATGGGCGACTGTTTACTGCCACTTGCTGCCGCATTAGATGCAGACCTCATGTTAGGCCTGCCGCCGCACATCACAGCAGCAACGGGTATGGATGCGCTAACCCACGGCATTGAAGCCTATATCGGTGTGTGGGAGCGTGGCACACGGTTAGAGGATGCGCGCCTGGCGATCAAGTTGGTTTTTGATAACTTGGCAACTGCCTATCATGACGGCAAGAATTTGGATGCGCGTAACGGTATGGCTATGGGGGCCTACTATGCCGGTCTTGCGATCAATCAGGTCAATGTCGGTAATGTGCACGCTATTGCGCACCAACTTGGCGGTAAGTATGGGATTCCACACGGACTGGCAAACGCGCTGGTGTTGCCGCACGTGCTTGAGTTTTGTTGTCAGGAAGCACAACAAAGCCTTGCTGAGTTGAGCCTACTGGTCGGTGTCGGCAACGAAGGTGAGGCCCCGGCTGTTCTCGCGCGGAAGTTTATCGACGCGGTGCGAGAACTGCGCACAGAAGTGGGGATTCCAGAACAGATGGATGTGATTAAACGCGTAGATTTTGAAGCCATCACGCAGCAGGCGATTCAAGAGGGCGCGACGTATCCAGTGCCACGCTTATTGGACAGTAAAAACGTGATGCAAATCCTGACGAACATCGCAAAACCAGCGTAGGTATTCTATTGCTGCTGGTACCAGATCGCTGAAGTAACAGCGCGTTCCTGCAGGCTGATAGGCTTGGGCGCCGGGACGCCGAGTGTCACCGCATCGTAGGTAGACCAGCGCGGTGTTGGGATTTCTATGACTCTGGCGTAGTAGAACGCCTCTTGGAGTGGATCAAACTCCGGATCTGTCCAGACTGCAGATAATTGGCCGCTGCCAATACTATTGGTATAAGTGGCCGTTGTTGCATCGACCGTGTTGCCGACTGGGGATAAGTTGCCTGCAGTGTCTAGACTCCGCGGCCCCGACCATGCGACATTAAATAGCTTTTCATGAGACTTACCAGCGTCGTCTACCCAGCCTTTGATGATTTGTATTCTGTCCAGATTGCCACTGAGGGGATCACGCATGGCCCACACGGCAAAAGCGGGTGCTGCGGCATCACCGGCAGGCAATGTTTGCCCCATAGTGACGCCGTGTTGTTCTGCTTGTGCTACCCAGTTCTGCTGCTTAAACAAGTCTTTGGGATAATTCCAACCACCAAAAAAACGTACGACTATGCGTGGTCCAGATGTGGCGTAGGTTTCCTTGCGCAGCATCGCATCGTAAAGGGATCCCCGTGTGTTCTCCTGAGCCCAGACCGCCGCCAGTCCGGCGCTACTCCAGCGTTGGCCACCCGGCATGCTGGCGGGGTAGAAGTTGGCTTCTCCCATGCGCAGTCCGGCGCTGCCATCGAGAATAGGCAATTTGCCATGGTAGTTGTTTTCGTCCACTGGCGAGCTGGCATTGTGTCCGTCGGAACTTCCGATCACACCAAAGCGGTAGGGATTGAAGCCCTCGTTGTGTGACATTTCCAGCCCGGTGCGCAGCGCATCCCGGATATAACTGCCCTTGGCGCGCGAGTCTTCCTGACTCTGTGACAGCAGGGTGTCATAAATTTCAAACCCTGCGAACTCGTCTTCATTGGAAAGCAGTGGATGTGTTTCCGACGAGCCTTTCACCTGAAATATTTCGCTCAGAGGTTCGTTTTCCATCCGTCTGCGCGCATAGCTGGCATCCATCATTTTCCCGTCGAACATCACCTCGTCGTACATGCGCCCGTCACTGACATTGCCATTGTGAGGAATCGCAAAAGACGTCATGCCCTGTTTGCGTTGTTGTTCCAGGGCGGTCCACAAATCTCGGGGATCTTCAGAATCCACTGAACTGAACGGTAGTTCCGGTACGTGAGCACTGCGGTAAATGACATTGCGATGCAGGTTGCGCTCTCCCGGCATGGAACTCCATTCGTAGCCGATGAACGCTGTAAAGCGACCGGGATCATTGTGTTTCTCTGCCGTTGCTACAATGTCACGCCATGCGGCTCGGCTGAAATCTTTCCAGCCGGGGACTAGTGCGTTTTCCAGGTCGAAGCCCAACATCGTCTGGGCCATCAGCAAGGTGTTACTGATGCGGCCGTCTTTGAGTAGTCGTTCGCGCAGTCCACGCTTTTTAAGTGGCAGGTCAGGATCAGTGGCACGCAGCACACCGATGTACTCCGAGTGGTCGGTGACTGCGGCGAAGTCCAGCGGCCTGCTCATGCGAATGCCGTAGCCGCCGGCATGCTTGATTTCCCCGCCTTTTACAAAGGTGTAGGCGTCGTTCGGTGTCGCTTTTACGCCGCTGATATAGGCGTCGGTGGAGTAGCTGGTGTGAATGTGCAGGTCGCCCCAGTAGAGGTTGCGCTCAGGGTTGAACGCAGTGTTTTCTTTGGTTGGGGGTGGTATTGCGCTTGCCGCATTGAACTCAGGGAATAGACTAGGGTCTTCTACCGGGCTGCAGGCTGCAACAACGATGAGGGCAGCTATTACTGCCGTTGCCAGCACCGTCGCGAGTCCAGATAGTATGCTGCCTGAATTCACGACGGCCCCTCAACCGAGGAAAAAAATGGATAGCGCTTAGCCAACACCACGATCACTATCCACCCAATACTGTGCCCGCACCGTTTTCTTGTCAGGCTTACCCACCGGCGTTAGCGGGATAGCCGCTACGAAATCGATTGACTTGGGTGACTGCACCGACCCCTTGGCTTTTTTCACCAGTGCCTGCATAGACGATATGAGTTCGTCGCTGGCCTCAAAGTCGGGTTTGAGCACGATAACGGCTTTTACGGCTTCGCCCCACTGCTCATCGGGGACGCCGATGACGACAACCTGCCCGACTGCTTCGTGTGTACCCAGGACATCCTCGACTTCGCGTGGGAATACATTGAAGCCGCCGGTAACGATCATGTCCTTGGTGCGATCTACGATATAGAGAAAGCCATCGTCGTCCAACTTGCCGACATCCCCGGTGTGTAGCCATCCACCCGCAAACGCTTCGGCAGTTTGTTCTGGCATATCCTTGTAGCCTTTCATAATCAGAGGACCGCGAATACAGATTTCGCCAGGCTCTCCGCGTGGCACCTCGTTGCCCTCGGGATCGCGCAGGCTCAAGTGAATCCAAGGGCTGGGACGACCGCAAGAGGATAAGCGCTCGGGCTTGGACAGGTCGTGCTCCTTTCTGGTCATGTTTGAGATCACCATCGGGCACTCTGACTGGCCGAAAAACTGGTAGAAAATCTGGCCCCACTTGTTAATGCCTTCCACCAGGCGAGTCGGGTTCATCGCGGAGGCGCCGTAGAAAATGGTTTCCATGCTGGACATGTTGGCGGTTGCAGACCGCGGCGAGTCCAGCAGGAAATACAGCATTACCGGGACCAACATAGTGCAGGTGATGTTGTGTTGTTCTACCATGTCGAAGAACTCATCGGGGCTGAAGCCCTGCATTACATAGAACGCACCGCCTTTTTGCAGTACTGGGACGAAGAAGGCCGCGGCTGCATGCGACAGCGGCGTCGCCATAAGCATGCGCAGTTCCTCGGGGAATTCCCATTCGGCCATCTGGATTTGCGTCATATAGGAGGTCACGCTGTAGGTGCTCATCACGCCTTTGGGCTTACCCGTAGTGCCGCCGGTGAAATTGACTGAGGCGATATCGTCCGGCGAGACGTCAGGAGCGACTAAGGGTTTTGGCTCAAAACTTGCCGCCAACGCCAGATAATCGTCACCTACCTCACTTGGGCCAAAGCCCAGCAGATTTTTCAATGTCGGCACGCGTTGCTTTAGCGCCTCCGCTAATTCTGTAAACACGGAAGTATCAAAGATGAGCGTTTCGATTTCGGCGGCTTCCAGTACGTACGCATGATCATCGACTGACCCCAGCGGGTGCAGAGGCGTACCGATACACCCGTTGAGTTGCATCGCGGCGATATTTGATAGCACTTCTGGGCGGTTGGTGGAAATGATGGCAATTCTGCTTCCTACGCCCAAGCCTTTGGATTGAAGGGCCTGCACCATCTGGCTGGCACTCTCGCGCACATCCTTGTAAGTGGCGACTTTGTCACCGAGGAACAAGCACGGCTCGTCGTTATAGCGATTGAGGCCATCGATAAGCAGATCAGGCATAAGGGGCTGGTGGTGTAATGCGTCGGCGGTCATGGTGTCTCCAAGTATCAGGGGTTATGGTTACGTTTTTTCAGGACTCAATGTGCAATGCGCGCCGCAGAACGGCAAACATTTCTGCTGACTCGCGCTGACTCACCTGGGCTGTAGAGAAAAGCGCGGAGCCGTGGAAGGTCCCAGGAAAGCTGTGTAATTCAGTGGCGACGCCTGCTTGCATCAAGTTGAGAGCGTACTGTACACCTTCATCGCGCAGCGGATCGAATTCCATCGTACTGATGTAGGCTGGCGGCAGGCCCGTAAGATCCTCCGCGCGAGCCGGCGCAGCATGGTAGGGCACATCATCTGCACCGCGCTGGTACTGATCGCCCAGGTAAAAGTCCCAGCTTAGCTCAGCGTTCGGCCGATTCCACATGGGAGTATCAACAAAGCGCTGCATGCTGGGCGTTTGCAAACGGTCATCCAACTCTGGGATGCCCAAATACTGAAAGCAGATAGCCGGACCGTCGCGATCTTTGGCCAAGAGGCAGGTTGCGGCGGCAAGTCCGCCGCCCGCGCTCTGTCCGAAAACGGCTATTCGTGTGGGGTCTGTACTCAGTTGCGCGCTGTTGCTACTCACCCATTCAAGGGCGGCATAACAATCCTCTAGCGGTCCAGGATACGGTGTCTCTGGCGCGAGTCGGTAGTCGACTGAGACTACGACAGCGCCTAGTTGGCGGCACAGCGCGACACAAGATCCCAGTTCACTGTCTAGGTCGCCTATGACAAAGCCGCCGCCATGAATGTGCAGTATTGCCGGCACTGCCTGCTCCAGTCCCTCAGGCGAGTATAGACGTATCGCCACATCCGGCGCACCCGTCGGCCCGGGAATACTGCGGTTATGAATGGCAACGCCGTGTTGGTCGATATCCGCATTAAGCTGTGCGACCAATTCCAGAAAACCGGCACGTGCTTTAACGGGCTCGCTGATGCCCAATGAGACATCGGGTAAAAATTCCAGCAGGGATGCCAATTCAGGATCGTAGTTATAGTTCATTAGCGCGTCTTCTCCAAAGAGAAATAGTGTGGCCGAGTTGCGCCTTTAATCGATGGCGAAAAGGGTCAGAATACGTTGCAAATGCCATCAAACCGAAGGCTGGAAGACAGCGTATACTGTCCAAGTAAAAGTTGTCTCTTAAGAGTATAATAATGGATACTTTTGGGTACTGTATTGCGGCAATCAACTACGGCCAAGAGTATTCCTTAAAAGAGACCTACCGGGGATCGACTCTAACAACTGGCGGGTATATGCCTGTTGCGGGTGTTCGAACAAATCCCAAGCGCTGGCCTGCTCAACGACTTTTCCCGACTGCAGCACTACAATGCGGTCGGCGAGTTGACGCACTACTGCCAAGTCATGCGAGATAAAGAGCATGGTGAGCCCGTACTCTCGTCCTAGTTCTCGCATGAGTTCTAGTATCTGCGCCTGAATGGTAACGTCTAACGCTGAAACCGGCTCGTCGGCCACCACAAATTCAGGACGCGTCGCCAGAGCGCGGCCAATGGCAATGCGCTGGCGCTGGCCGCCGGAAAACTCATGGGGGTACTTGCGTGCGAAGGCGCGAGCTAGGCCCACATCGTCCATCAAGCGGAGCACGCTGGCCGCGACGGTGCTACGACTTTCCATGCCGTGCAGTAAAAGTGGTTCAGCCAGGGTCTCATACACTGTCATACGTGGATTCAGTGAGGCGAACGGGTCCTGAAAAATAAACTGCATTCTGCGCCGCAGGCTTTTAAGATCGCTGGGGCGTAATTCAGTGACGTCGATTCCATCAAAGGTGACCTGCCCGGAGGTGGTTTTAATGAGGCGCAAAATTGAGCGCCCGATGGTGGACTTTCCACTGCCTGACTCTCCTACCAGACCCAGAACTTCACCACGATAGATATCGAAACTCACGTCGTCAACGGCCTTTACCGGTGCGTTGCCCTGTTGAAACCAGGTACACAAATTTCGGATCTGAAGCAGTGGTGCTGAGGGTGGCAGTGTAGTTTGCTTGCCACCTCTGGGAATCGCCCCCAACAGCTTTTGAGTGTAAGGATGCTGGGCGTTATGGAAGATATCTCGGCAGCTTCCAGTTTCTACCACCTTACCCTCTTGCATGACGACAATCTGATCTGCGATGTCGGCGATCACTGCCAGATCGTGACTGATAAAGACAATGCCAATCTCTCGCTGTTTCTGTAGGTCCGCCAACAGCTCAAGTATTTGTGCTTGTATGGTGACATCTAAAGCCGTGGTCGGCTCGTCTGCGATCAACAACTTCGGCTCATTGATCAGCGCCATGGCGATCATGACCCGTTGGCGCATTCCGCCAGAGAACTGGTGTGGATAGTGGTCGATGATAGAGGCACAGTCTCGAATACCGACTTCTTCCAGCAGTTCGAGTGCGCGCTGGCGGGCGTCGGCGCGGGATACTTTTTTGTGATACAACAGCGGCTCCATTAGCTGATCGCCAACGGTCATGTAGGGGTTAAGGCAGGTCATGGGGTCCTGAAATACCATGGCGATGTCACGACCACGTATTTTCCGCAGTTGGGCTTCGCTGAGCTGCAACAGGTCCTGGCCTTGAAACAGTGCGCGACCGCTATCGATGCGCCCGGGCGGTTGCGGAATAAGTCCTAGTAGACTGCAGCAGGCCACGGACTTCCCCGAGCCTGATTCACCAATAATGGCAGTGATCTTTCCGGAGTCTACGGTGAAGCTGACATTGTCTACGGCCTTGTTGGTCCCCATGCGAGTGACAAAACTGACGGTTAGATTGTGTACTTCAAGCACCGGATCAGTCCTTTGCGCCGCGCACGTCCAGCGCGTCGCGCAGTCCGTCGCCGAGGAAATTAAGCGAAAACAGTGTCAGCGTCAGAGCGAGACCAGGAAACAATAACAGCCAGGGATACTCCTCCATAGATTCTGCGCCATACGAAATGAGTAGTCCCCATGAGGTCTCTGGGGGCTGCACGCCCAAGCCTAAGAAACTGAGAAAGGCTTCCAACAACATGACGCTGGGAATGGTCAGCGTGGTGTAAACGATAATAGGCCCTAGGGCATTGGGTATTAGATGGCGGCGAATAATGGTGGCGGTCGGTAGCCCCAGCGAGATCGCTGCTTCCACGAACTCTTGTTGGCGCAGAGACTGCACCTGTGAGCGCATGATGCGCGCCATGGTCAGCCACTCTACGGCGCCGATCGCGAGAAACAGTAGCAGCATATTCCGGCCAAATACCACCATCAACAAGATAATAAAAATCATAAAAGGCAGGGCATAGATGATGTCTACCAGACGCATCATTACGGTGTCCACGCGACCGCCCATGTAGCCGGCAATGGCGCCCCAAGTTACGCCAATCAACAAAGCCACGGCCGTGGCAATAAACCCTACCGCCAAGGATATGCGGCCACCGAACATAATTTGTGTGAGCAGGTCGCGGCCGAAAATATCTGTACCCAACCAGTGTGCTGCAGACGGCGGCGTAGCGCCTAGTTCCAGGTCCTGCTGTGCATAATCATAAGGCGCAATCCAGGGGGTGGCAGCAGCAATGACAATGAACAGCAATAACACCGTGAGTCCTAATACGGCCAGTCGATTGCGGCGCAGGCGCAGCCAAGCGTCTCGCCATAGCGAGGTCCCCTGTTCCGTTTGCGCGATACTATTAATTGCCGGTGCAGTCATCACTACTGCGCCCTTAACTGGTTACGCAGGCGCGGATTCATCCAAGCGGCCAGTATGTCGGAAAGCAGATTAAAAACCACGATGAGCGTTGCCAGAAATACCGTAGAGCCCAGGATCATGGTGTAGTCGCGATTGAAGGCGGCCTGCACATAGAAACGACCGAGGCCGGGTATCTGGAAGATGGTTTCAACCACAAAGGAACCTGACAGCAACCCTGCGAAGGCCGGTCCCAGGAATGCCACGACCGGAATCATTCCGCCGCGCAGGGCGTGACGGCTGACCACCTGCCACTCGGGGAGGCCCTTGGCACGGGCGGTGCGAATATAATCTTGCGACATCACTTCCAGCATGCCGGCCCGACTGAGTCTGGCGATGTAGGCCGCATAGGCAGCCCCGAGCGTAATCGCCGGCAATATCTTGTCTCCCGGACTGTCGCCCCAGCCTGAAACCGGCAGCCAATCTAGATAGACGCCAAAGACCAGTATCAGGATCGGTCCAAGTAGAAGTGACGGCATGCAGATGCCGATCATGGCAACGGACATGGGGATATAGTCCTGCGCAGTATTGGGCTTCAGTGACGCCACGACCCCGGCCACACCGCCGATGACGAGTGCCACCAACAGCGCGTATAGTGCAAGTTCTGCGGTGACGGGAAAGCCGGCCGCAATCAGTTCGTTGACGCTTCGCCCAGGGTATTTAAAGGAGGGCCCTAGGTCCCCATGAGATAGATCACCTAGGTAGGCAGTGTATTGCTCAAACAGCGTCAGGTTTAATCGGTATTGGGCTTCAAGTGCTGCCTTAACCTCTGGGATAACGGCCTTTTCGCTGTCGAAGGGTCCGCCAGGAGCCATTCGTATGAGGAAAAAGGTCACAGTGATGACCACCAGTAATACTGGAATAGCCTGTAATAGACGAGAGACGATAAACCGCCACATTACTCAGCGACTTCCTGATTTTTATCCAGCCAGATGTATCTGAAGTTTACGTAATCCATCAGGTTGGGTGGCAAGCCCCGCACACTGGGGTGGATCAGGTGGTTACTGGTATAGGTGTAGATAGGAATAATTGGCATCTGTTCCATCAGCCGTGTCTCTGCCTGATGGAAGATTGCATAGCGCTCCTCCCGCGACTTGGCTTGAGGCGCTTGATGCTGGATCATATCGTCATAGGCAGGGTCGCAAAAACCAGTGCTGTTGTTGCCACCCTCGCACAGGAACAGGTCGAGGAAATTGTTGGGGTCAACATAGTCCCCTATCCATCCGCGCCGCGCCATCTGGAAATCCATCTGGTCCACTGAGTCGAGATAGACCTTCCACTCTTGGTTGGTGAGCGTGATGTCGATGTTGAGTGCGTCTTTCCACATCTGTTGCAACGCCACTGCGATCTTCAGATGACTTTCACTGGTGTTATAGGTGAGTTCTAGTCCCGGCCATCCTTTACCGTCAGGATAACCCGCCTCTGCCAGTAGCTCTCGCGCGGCTTCTATATTGTGGCCGAACACTTTGGGCGGCTGGTAGCCGAGTGTGCCGGGTGGCGTAATAGTGTAGGCGGGCACATTACTTTTATGTAGCACGGTATTGTTGAGACGCTCGCGATCCAGTGCCATGGAAAGTGCCTGCCGCACACGCACGTCATCCAGTGGTGGTTCATTGATATTGAGAAGATAGTAGTACGTGCCGAGATAGGGTGCGTTGGCATACGGGCTGTCTTTCATTGCGCGATACACGGGGATTTTCTCTAGCGGAATGGTCTGCGTGTAATGCAGTTGTTCCACCCGAAACATGCGTTCTTCACTGGCAATATTTTCTGTGGGATAGAACACAATACCGTTAAGCTGCACTCGGTCTCGGTCCCAATACGTGTCACTTTTTTCAACACTCAGGCGGCGGTTTAGTTGCCAGTCCTTGAGGCGGAAAGCGCCATTACTGACGATATTCTCGACCCTGGTCCAAGGCGTAAAGCGGTCAGTGGCTTTACCGTGCTTTTCGATGGTAGGCCGGTGCAAAGCGAAGGTGCTGTGATGATCCATGAGTTGTATGAAATACGGCGTGGGTGTGTTGAGTTGCACCTGTAGAGTGTGTTCATCGAGAGCCTTGACGCCGACGTCAGAGAAGTCTTGTATTTTTCCGGTGGCAAACTCTTCGGCGTTTTTCAGTGGATAAAGCATATAACCGTACTGATTACCCATAGCGGGATTCAGCGCGCGCCGCCATGACCAGACATAATCCTCCGCGTTCATGGGGTCGCCGTTGGACCACTTGGCCTTAGGGTTGAGGTGAAATGTAATCGTGAGGCCATCGTCGCTGATGTCCCAGCGTTGTGCTACACCGGGCTCCGATTCCAGGGTGTGCGGGTTTTTTACGGTAAGTCCTTCGAAGAGCGCATTAATAATCAGGCTTTCTGGAATTCCGGTCACAACATGAGGATCCAAGCCCTGAGGTTCTGCGCCATTTCCGAAGTGCAATATGCCACTGCGATTGCCCTGAACGACATTGGACTCGCGGCCGCCGCAGGCCAACAGGGCAAGGCAGGTGAGAACAAGGCATAAAGATTTAAGTACGCCAAATCGCATAGGGTCGGTTCAATCCAAAAACGTGGAGAAGCGCTCGGTGACAGTGGCAAGCATTATGACACTAAACCCGAGCAACCATAAGGTATACGCAAGTGGTTGCGAGGACATCGTATTGTGTCGCAGACGGTGAGGTGCCGCCTGCAGTAGCGGCACCGCTGTCGACTTAGGCGGCGGATTTTTTTCGTGGGCTAACAGTAGGACCGGTGTAGCGTGCGCGCGGTCGAATGAGACGACTGTCACGTCGGAATTCTAGGAAGTGGGCGATATAGCCATAGACACGCGACATGGCGAACATTGCGGTGAAATTAGGGGTGGAAATACCGAGGCTGTGAAATACCGCGCCCTTGTAGAACTCCACATTGGCCCAGATTTCCTTGTCCTTATTGGCAAATTCGCGCTGGCAGGCCTCCTCTACCGCGACCAGCGTGGCCAGTAGGTTTTTGCTCTCTTCATCCTTGCACAGTTCTACGGCCATCGGCTTGAGGATCTTGGCGCGGGGATCAACAGTGCGGTATTCACGGTGGCCCATGCCCATGATTTTGACTTTGTTCGCGAGGCACTCTTTGACATAGGCATCAGCCTTCTTAGGGCTGCCGATTGCGATGGCCATTTCCAGCGCGGCCTGATCGGCTCCGCCGTGTAATTTGCCGAATAACGTACCGATAGAGGCTGATATACAAGACTGGATCGGTGCGAGGGTGCTGGCGCAGACGCGACCAGCAAAGGTCCCGCAGTTGTAACTGTGTTCCATTTGCAATATCTGGGCAGCATCTAGCATCCGCACTTGTTCCTTGGTCGGGGCAGTGCCATGTAACATGGTTAAGAAGTTTTCATGAAACAGTTTTCCGGGCACCGGTTGCAGGATCACTTTGTTCTGGGACAGGCGATGCCGGGCGGCGACCAGTGCAGAAATTTTCGCGGCCAGAAACAGACCCTGTTCAGCGTCCTGACCGATCGCTAGTGTCTCTTCCTCAGGCAGAGTGAGCAGTGGCACTAACCCTTGCAGCATCAACATTGGGTGAATACCGTTTGGAACCTGCTGCAAAAGGTCGATTTCGGTGCGGCTAAGGTGAGAATGGCGGCACATAAATGCCTTCAGCCGACTTTTCTGCTGCTCGGCGGGCCATTCTCCGAACAGCACCATCCAGACCACATGCAGAAAGGGCACTCCGACCATATCATTTATGTCGATACCGCGATAACTGAGCAGGCCGATTTCGCCCTGCACGTCCGATATTGTCGTTTCTCCGACAATAATTCCGGCTAAATCAGTTGAAAAAATGGGTTCTTCAGAAGGCATGCGCGTTTACTCCAAACTGGTAATATTTCGTATTATAGGCCGGCTAAGTCAATTAGAAGAGTTAATTATACTTATCAATGTATTAGAATAGCTAATATGAGATTAGAAAATAGCGAGTTGCGTGCCTTCCGGGCTGTAATAGAAGAAGGTGGCTTCAGGCGCGCGGCGGACGCTTTACATATCAGTCAGTCCGCCGTGAGTCAGGCAGTGGCGGGGCTGGAATTCAAGCTGGAGGCCCCTTTGGTGCAGCGCGGCAAAGAGCTCAGGCTGACCGACGTGGGCCGACGTCTGTTTGACCATGCGGTAGATGTTTTGTTGGATGAGCAGCAAACGCTGGAAGATATTGTGCAGCTTAAACAGGGGAAGACCGAGACCTTGAGCTTGGCACTGAGCGCCTCCGTTAATCGTTTTGACGCACCCGCATTAATAAGCGCGTACTATAAGGAAAACCCCCATACTCGAATGAAGGTGGCAGAAATGCCATCCCGCAGTATTATTTCCGCCGTGCTCTCGGGCAATGCAGAGTTGGGCCTTGGACCTTTTCAAAAAGATATGGTCGCGTTTGAAACACTTCCTCTTTATGGAGACTCGCGCCATTTGGTGGTGAGTCCCAGGCACCCGCAGTATGCGGAAATGATTAATGGAGATGAAGGGGCGCTCAAGCTGACACCTCTGATTGCTTCAGCATTAGACAACCCGGAACTGCGCCCCTCCATCCAGCGGCTGCGTGATCAGTTCAGTACCGTTTGGGAAGTGAGTAGCCTGCCGCTGCGCATTTATATGGTAGAAGAGGGTATGGGTGTGACCTTCATCGACCGCAAGTTGCTGGAGGAGCATCCCAGTTGCGCCAATTTTCGTATCATGGATGATGTATCATTCGGTCGCATCGACAAGCAGGTGGGACTTTATTTTCGCGCGGGCAAGAACCTCAGTGGCAGTGCTAAAAACTTTATTGTTCTTTGTCGGCGCTACTGGAAATTATAGGGTCGATTCGGTTGCAGCGAGAATCTCCGAAAACTTTGACTATGGAGCTGAGCTAAATGCCAGTCACATTGCGCGACAATAATGTGAAAAAACTCGCCGAGCAGCCCTTTGACGTGCTGATCGTTGGAGGCGGTGTTAATGGCGCTGTTAGCGCTGCATCTTTGGCGGGCAGAGGTGTACGGGTTGCCTTGATTGACCGGGGCGATTTTGGCGGCGGTGTGAGTTCCAACTCTTCTAACCTGGCCTGGGGCGGCATCAAGTACCTTGAGAGCCTAGAGTTTTTTCTGGTCAACAAACTGTGTAAATCGCGCAACCGATTAATGCGCGCGTACCCATCCACGGTGAAAGAGATTCGCTTTCTAACTACTATCCAGCGCGGTTTTCGCTTTCCGCCATTTTTCATTTACCTTGGTAGTGTGTTGTATTGGCTTATGGGGCGGTTTGCCACCCAGGCGCCACGCTACTTTAGCGCGCGTGGTATCAGGGCTGCAGAGCCTGTGATTGACACCAGCAAAGCGACGGGTGGTCTGGAATACTCTGACTGTTATCTGTACGACAATGACGCCCGCTTCGTCTTCAACTTTATTCGCAAGAGTTTAAATTTCGGATGCATTGCCGCTAATTATGTGGAGTCTGTAAGCTCTCGTCGAGAGGAAGGGCAATGGGTGACTCGTGCGCGGGAAATGACTAATGGAGCGCAGTTCGAAATACGTTCAAAGCTTGTTATAAACGCCTGTGGCCCTTGGGTGGATGCGCAAAACCGTATCGAGGCCCAACAGACGCAGTATCACCATCTGTTTTCAAAGGGTGTCCATCTGATTGTTGATCAGATCACCGACAGCCCAAGGGTGCTGACGTTCTTTGCCAGCGATGGGCGGATGTTCTTTCTGATTCCTATGGGACCGAAAACGTGTATCGGTACAACGGATACTCAGGTCTATTCTCCTGACGTCGAGGTGACCGATGAAGATCGTGATTTTTTGTTGGAAAATACCAACGTATTATTGAACCTTGATCAGCCGCTCACCAGAGCGAGCATAATAGCCGAACGGGCGAGTGTGCGGCCACTGGCGATCAAGGGAGAGAGTGGAGAGGCTGATTGGGTGCAGCTGTCACGCAAGCATGTTATCGAAGTGGATGAAGCACACCGGCACTTGAGTATCTTCGGCGGCAAATTAACCGACTGCCTCAATGTGGGGGACGAGGTGGCGGCGTGGGTCGAGCGCTTGGGTGTGGCTGTGCCTCAGGCAGGCAATCGGTGGTACGGCGAGCCTGGAGCGGAACTGCGGGATGAATTCATGTTGCAGGCAAAGCTGATGGACTTGGATGCGCTGACGGATCCTTCATCTTCGGAGCCATTGTCCGAACGCTTCTGGCGCCGCTATGCCGAAAGTGCTTTTGGTTTGCTTGAGCGTATTCGCGAAGATGAAGGCAGTGCCGCACTGTTAATTGAGAATGCAGAATACACGCGTTGCGAAATTGAGTTGGCTGCCCGCCGGGAGATGATTGTCACACTAGAGGACTTTATGCGTCGTCGATCCAAAATAGAGCAGGTTGTGCGCCGTGAAGATATCGCCGGTGCTCCGGGCCTGCATGAGGCCTGTGATATTTTATTCGGGCAACAATCTGCAGTGCGTCTGCATGAGTATCTCAACCCCGGGTCCAAATAAAAGCGGCCACTGAAGTGGCCTGAGTATCTTTGGCTCAGTCGACTTTAGGTCTGTGGCTTAGTGCCGTGCACGCCCAGATAATGTGAGCTGAATTTGGGCCGCTCTTCCAGCAAGTCATTGATCTCGTAGATACGCTCGTAGTTGGTGTCTTTGATCAGCCACCTGCCATCCACTTTCAGATAGCGATCCCAGTAGAGTGCGGTGCCGTGGGTTTTGAAATTGTGGTTGAGAATCCACATATTGTCTGCGAGGTACCAAAGAGCTGTGGCCTCGGTGTCACTTAAGATTTGGATCTCCGGGTGATGCGCGTTATGTTGCCCTACGGCTTCGGTGGTGAAAGACTGGCCGATGCTGGCGACATACTCATGCTTGCCCTGAAGTTTCCACTCGTAGTTACCACCGCGAAAATGCACAGTGACGTCGTCGTGAAACAGGGTGGCTAACTCTTCCAGGTTTGCGGTGTCTACACAGCGGAAGTACGCGTGCTTAAGCTGCTTAATAGCCTCAATGTCCATTAGTCGTTGAATATCGTTGCGCAATTCTTCAATGTTACCTTCGCTGGCCTTCAACGGCAGGCCAGCGGCTATTCCGAGATTCTTTTTATTGAGTGCCTGGCGTTCGCTCATTCTGCATTCCTCGTTAAATATGGGGGGATGTACCAATTGTGGACTTGTCAGCCGATTATAGATGCTAGTAGGCAAATTGTGACATCTTCACAGTCAGCCTCACTGCGATTGTACTGCCTAGGCCCATCCACTAGAATGCCGTCCCCTCCTGTGGTCGCATAACAAGAACACCTTCGCCGATTGGTCCAGTTATTTGATCCAGCTCCTTGCCCCGTCATGCGGGTGGGTGCTTCCTGTTCACGAGAAATAGAGATGTTTGAGATTCAGCCGAGCAAAATCGCGAGCGCCAAAAACGACATCCTGTCCGGGTTGACTGTGGCTTTGGCGCTGGTGCCGGAAGCCGTGGCGTTTGCCTTTGTAGCCGGCGTTCAGCCGCTGGTTGGCCTGTATGCCGCGTTTATGGTGGGCTTGATCACCGCTTGTCTCGGTGGCCGTCCAGGCATGATTTCCGGCGCTACCGGTGCGCTTGCCGTGGTAATGGTAGCGCTAGTGGCCGATCACGGCGTGGAGTACCTGTTTGCGACGGTGGTGTTGATGGGGGTCCTGCAGATTAGTGCTGGGGTCTTAAAGCTGGGAAAATTCATTCGCATGGTGCCCTACCCAGTTATGCTCGGCTTTGTGAACGGTTTGGCGATCGTAATTTTTCTAGCGCAACTGGGCCAGTTCGGCGTGGCCGGAGAACCGGGTTGGTTGCAGGATACGTTTATGCAGGGATCTATTCTTGATGTCTCTTGGATAGAGGGTTCGCAACTGCATGTCTTGCTGGGGCTGGTCGCGCTGACGATGGCGATTATTCATTTCCTGCCACGTTATACGCGGGCTTTGCCGTCGTCTCTGGTGGCTATTCTGGTAGTCAGTGGATTGGTTTTCGGGTTAGATCTGGAAACTCGAGTGGTCGGTGATGTGGCTTCGATAAAGGGCGGACTGCCCAGCTTTCATATTCCCTCGGTGCCCTTTAGTTTCGATACATTGATCATTATTTTTCCCTATGCGGTTATTCTTGCATCGATTGGCTTGATTGAGTCGTTGTTAACGCTGCGCCTAGTCGATGAAATCACCGAAACTAGGGGCCGCGGAAACAAAGAGTGTGTTGCGCAGGGTATCGCCAATACAGCGACGGGTCTGTTTGGTGGCATGGGTGGCTGTGCCATGATTGGCCAAAGCATGATTAATGTGAACTCGGGTGGTCGTGGTCGGCTATCGGGCATCACTGCTGCACTGTGTTTGCTACTTTTTATTCTGGTGGGGTCTTCACTGATTGAAAAAATTCCACTGGCCGCTCTGATCGGTGTGATGTTCATCGTGGTTATAGGCACCTTTGAGTGGAGTAGTTTCCGGGTGATACGCAAAGTGCCGCGCAGCGATGCGCTGGTCTTGGTGCTGGTGTCCGCTGTGACTGTGGCCACTGACCTTGCCATTGCCGTTGTTGTGGGGGTTATTGTGTCTGCACTGGTCTTTGCCTGGGAGCATGCCAAGCATATTCTGGTGGAAGCACGCGAAGACCATAAGGGTTCAACGGTCTACGCGATTACCGGCCCACTATTTTTTGGATCGGTGACCTCTTTTTTGGAGCGCTTTGATCCGTCCAAGGACAATGATGATGTAGTCATCGATTTCGCGCGTTCACGGGTGGCCGACCACTCCGGTCTTGAGGCCATAGACACACTTGCCGAGCGCTATCTTAGCGTCGGCAAGACGCTGCATCTGGTACATCTGAGCGAAGAGTGTCGGAAATTACTGCGCAAGGCCGGCAGCCTCGTGGAAGTCAATGTGATCGAAGACCCTAAGTACTTTGTCGCGGATGATATTCTCGGTTGAGCCCCAGTGGCGTTTCCGTGTTTATCCGCGCCAAGGTGTCTTGCGAGGCTCCCGTGACTATCGAATGTTGAAGTGTTCAGCAGTCTGGTCCAGTGTTTTGCTTAGCATATTCACTAGAGAATCTATTTCACTGTGATTGCAGATCAGCGGTGGCGCAGTGATCATCGTATCGCCGCTTTGACGCACCATCAGCCCTGTCGCATTAGCTCTGTCGCGGCAGTAGACGGCGCCTGCTGCATCCGGCGCTAACCGCTCCCGTGAGTGTTTGTCCCTGACCAATTCCACTGCGCCCAGCATGCCAATACCACGCACTTCGCCCACGATGGGGTGATCCTTCAGTGTCTGCAGGCGCTGCTGGAAATACGGTGCGATATCGTCTGCCGCCGATTTGATAATGTTGCGCTCGCGCAACACGGATAGCGTTGCAATACCTGCAGCGCAGACATGCCGTCTAACATCTTATTGCCGTCGCTATCATAGATGTAGATATGTTCTGCAGGGGAAATGGTACGGCCACCTTGCTGGCTGTGTTTGCTCAAATTGGTGAAGGGATGTAGGTGGTGGTCCTGATCCAATTTGCGCAACCGGGCGGTATCGGTGTCATTATTCATTCTGTGATTCTCACGTTGGGCGCTATAATGGCGCTGCCTGATCATCTTAAGACAGCAGAGCCAGTGGTGTTAGTCTGCGGCACCGTAGACAGTCAGCCATATTAGCGCTGCGCGCAGATCAGGCCTAAACTAAGTTTTTTTGACGCATGTATAATCGCAAGGATATCAGGAGGTCCCGGTGAGTGGTGATATAGATAGCGCTGTATCCTTGGCAGATGATTCCGCCTACGCCAATGTTTTTAGCTTTATGGGGTTGCCCCTCAGTCGTGACATCGACCAACCCTCTCTGGACGCAGTCGTTATGGGCATCCCCTATGATCTGGCCACGAGTGGCCGCGCTGGTGCACGCAGCGGCCCCAATGGTATTCGTCAGGCCAGCGCCAACTTGCGCTGGGAGGAGCAACGCTGGCCCTGGGATTTTCAGCTGGCTAGGCGCCTGCGCGCAATTGACTATGGTGACATACGATTCTCTGCGGGTGATAGTGATGACATGCTGTTACAGGTTGAGGCCCACGCAGCGCGCATTACTGGTGCGGGGAAAACATTGGTTAGCCTGGGCGGCGATCACTTTGTCACGCTAGCACTGTTGCGCGGACACGTCGCTGCGCACGGCAAGCTGGCATTGATACATTTTGACGCCCATACCGATACTTACTCTGCGCATGAAAAATACGATCATGGCAGCATGTTTTATCGAGCACCGCAGGAGGGACTCATTGATACTTCTCGGTCTGTCCAGGTTGGCATACGGACCGAGTACGATCACGCCGATCACGCGTTTCAGGTTATTAACGCGGACCAGGCCAATGAACAGTCGGCGCAGGCGGTTATCGACGCTATCAAGGCTAGGGTCGGTGATACGCCGGCCTATCTGAGTTTCGATATCGACTGCTTGGATCCGGCTTTTGCGCCGGGTACGGGTACGCCGGTCGTCGGTGGACTGAGTACCTCCAGAGCATTGCAAATCTTGCGTGGCATCGCAGATTTGAATATTGTTGGCTTTGATGTGGTTGAAGTAGCACCCGCCTACGATCATGCAGAGGTGACCGCCTTGGCGGGCGCCTCGCTGGCGCTGGAATTTCTTTACATGAAAGCCAGTCGCGGCTGATACGAAGAAGCGGAACAGGAAGGTTTTAAAAATGGCAAAGCAGATAAAATGGCAGGCGCTGAACTGGCAGGATCCATTCTTGCTAGAGCAGCAGCTGACTGAGCAACAGCGCATGGTGCGCGATAGCGCGCGCCAGTACGCGCAGGAAAAATTGCTGCCACGGGTGCGTGATGCCTTTCGCAATGAGCAGACCGACCTGGCTATTTTTCGCGAAATGGGCGCGTTGGGACTATTGGGTTCTACGATTAATGGATATGGCTGTCCCGGAGTGGACTACACGTCTTATGGTCTTATCGCCCGAGAAGTGGAGCGGGTAGATTCTGGCTATCGATCCATGATGAGCGTCCAGTCGTCATTAGTGATGTACCCTATTTATGCTTATGGCAGTGAGGCGCAGCGCGAGAAATATCTGCCAAAACTGGCCACGGGTGAATGGATTGGTTGTTTTGGTTTGACTGAACCGGATCATGGCTCCGACCCCGGTGGCATGGAGACGCGGGCTAGAAGTGTCGACAACGGCTATCAGATCAGCGGCGCAAAGATGTGGATTACCAACAGCCCCATTGCGGATGTCTTTATCATTTGGGCAAAAACGGACGACGATAAAATTCGCGGTTTTATTCTGGAACGGGACATGGCCGGACTGAGTACGCCCACGATAGAAGGAAAACTCGCCCTGCGTACTTCCGTCACCGGAGAAATTATTATGCAGGACGTGTTCGTATCTGAGGCGCAATTGCTGCCGGATGTCGAGGGTCTGAAGGGTCCCTTTGGGTGCCTTAATAATGCACGCTATGGGATCAGTTGGGGCGCCATCGGCGCCGCCGAAAACTGCTGGCATACCGCGCGGGACTACACCTTATCGCGCAGTCAGTTCGGTCGCCCGCTGGCGGCGAACCAGCTCGTGCAGTTAAAACTGGCAGATATGCAGACTGAAATCAGTCTCGCGTTACAGGGGTGTTTCCGTGCCGGACAGTTGATGGATGCCGGACAGATCGCGCCAGAGCTGATCTCCCTGATCAAGCGCAACTCCTGTGGAAAATCTCTCGCCATTGCCCGTCAGGCACGGGACATGCTCGGAGGCAATGGTATTTCCGATGAGTACCCAGTAATGCGCCACATGGTCAATCTCGAAGTGGTCAATACGTATGAGGGCACACAGGATATTCACGCGCTGATACTCGGGCGCACGCAGACCGATATACCTGCATTTTGAGGTCGCTAATGAATCTTGCTCAAGTGACAACAGGAGCTACAGCGTTATCAATGACACATCAAAGAAAAGTTAAAGCGCCCGTGATTTGACAAGCTGTATGGCGTAGCGATAGAACGCCATGTCAATGGCATTGTCGGCTGCAATACGCTCTAGAAAAATTGGGTTTACCTCTCGTCTGTCGCCGACGTTTTTTCTGGCACCAGAGAGCAGTGAAGGCCAGCCGAATTTTCGTTCAAGCTCTGCAAGAAATGATGGGATATCACTTTGCAGCCCGATCACATTGACCTTGTTGAGGTTTTTTTTCGCCAGCTCAAGCTGCTCAAGTCCGACGGGGAAGGGATCGAATCCCGACAAAAGGTTGCTCTCATTTGGGACAGCAAAAACTTTCGTTTGGTGATTGAGGATCTCGCCGGTATATATTGCGCTGTTGTCATAGATATCTTCCAGGGTAGCGTTAGCAAACTCTGGTCGGTGGCGTCGCTTCTGGCCCAATACCGACAGGGTTCTAGCCACCGGATCACGAAGCACTGTCATAGTCGACGGAGGTGTATTGAAAGCAAGCCTTTGAGATACCGCATAGGGCATATGCCCGTTAAAGAGCTGATACTTGGCCTGTTCAGCGGCGGGTGTATCAACCAGCTTCTGACCGAAGACGTAACGAGCTAGGACCTTTGGCAGTCCTCCCTGTTCCAGTGGCGGGTAGACTTCTGAGCGATCAAAATTCTCCATAAGATGCTCTCGGATGCTTGTCCCAGCAGTTTTCTGTATGTGGATAAAGAAAAATCGCTTCGTCTCATCTTCTTCATTGGGGCCAGTGGACATCCTTAAAAGGTCTCCTGATGCGCGCGAGTGCCACTATTTAGAGGAGCTTTTTGCGGTAGATTGCATAGAGCGCCTCGAGGCCCTTTGTTGCCCATATTAGAATGGCAGTCCGTCATCAATATTGTGATTGGAGTCCGCCGGAGTCGGCATACCTTCGGTATGGACTATGCCATTGAGGTCCTGTTGAATTGACAGGACGTTATCTGGAGCCGCAAAAAACTGGGAATACCACTTGCGCCCGATACGGAACGGACCGTCAGTTTTCATCTGCATAATTTTCAGTGCGGGTTTCTTGTTCTGCCATACATTAAAGTCTGCACCAAAGGCTTCTAACGCTCCAGCCTGAGCCTGCTTGGCTATCTCGCGATCTTCCTCTGTCGCTTGCGCGGCGCTCCCCTTGAACAGGCAGCCGTGGAAGCATTTGGTGAGTCCGTCATCCACAGGTGTATTGGCAATTAGTTCGAAGATGACATTGCCGGAAAATACCTGTTTGGAGAGTAATATTCCGGGGCCGGTGTACCAAGTGGTGGTGTAAAGGTAAGTCTCATAGAGCTGCATTGGGCCGCCCTGTCGCTGTACATAGATATGATCAATGAATTCGTTCTCAAAGTATTCGCTTGGAGCGCCATGAGTGGGTCCGAGGTGGCGAACATCAGCCATGTTGTCCAGGATCTCCTGGGTGTGTATTGCTAATTCACCCAGGTGGTCAAGTTCCCAGCGCACCCACTGCGGGTCATCCCACTCTGGTAAAGACGGGGCCTCGTAGTCTGGCGCACGGCCATCCGCATCATACCAAGCCATGATGCAGCCCATGTTATCCACCACGGGGTAGGAGCGAATAGAAGCTGATTTTGGGCAGGGGCCATCGTGGTATGGAATGTCGTCAACATCACCATCAGAGTTGTAGCGCCAGCCGTGATAGGGGCAGCGAATAGAGTCACCCTCTATCTGCTCGCCGTTTTTCACAATCATGGCGCTGGTACTTGCGGTCAGGTGTGTGCCCATGTGGGAGCAATAGGCGTCCAGTAACACCGGCTTTCCACTTTCTCCACGATATAACGCTAGATCCTGACCGAAATAACGCACGGCCATAGGGCCCTTATCCAGCTCTTTGCTCTCCGCCACGATAAACCAGCCCCGGGGAAAGGTATTGGGGCCCAGATTGTAGTCAGCTGCTGTTGCCATGATGTCACCTTGTGTTTTTATAACAATACAAGAGTATAGACTGCGTGAGCACTTCTGCTACCCCTGTTTGAGCCACAGGGTGAAGGAAAGCCCCGTGGCTTAACTATTCAACTTAAGAGGGGTAACGGATGTCGCTACTGTGGGCTTCATGAGGAGGAAGCGTCGTCTCGGGTCAATGCCGGTGGTAGCAGGGCGTAGGGCCAGGATAAAATCTGCTGACATCTAGAGCTGAGTAGTAAAGGTCAGAACATACAGGGGCCCTTTAATATCAAGCTTGCCAACCGTTTTATTGAAATCCAACTCAGTGGACATGTAGCGAATTCCGAAGCCGATGTGCTGGTTCTTCCGGATGCTGAAATCGATACCTGCCCGTAAATAATACCCAACATTAATATCGGAACTGTCGGTTTCCTCGAAAACCACGGTGTCGGCTGGCGTCACCTGTGGTGGAGCTGACATGCTGCTTTCATTATTCACATCGTGTGAACCGTACATAACCATGGGGCCAGCGGCGGCGTATGTCGTAATACGATCACTCACTCGTCCGCGTACATAGCCACCGAGGTGAATCTCAGCCAGAAACAGGGAGCTGTCTGCTTCCAGCACTACGGTGCCACCACTGCCGTTGGTCGAGCTGCCGGAGAATCTCGTGTCATCCGTTTTCCATGAAACGCTGCCGCCGGGGTTGAGGCCCCAGTGCACCCATCCCTTGGCGAACGCATACTCTACCTCAAGGCCGCCGCTAGGGAGGGAGCTGAAATCAATGTCCACTGCGCCCTGTGACTTTCCTTCCTCGTTGGTCGTTTGATTGTCCAGCTCCAGAATACCAAAGGACATCTGCACCAAAGGTGCCGAGTCATTGGGTGCTTCGGCCTGGGCAGTGGTTATGTGAAGTGCGAAAAACAGTGCACTGCAGACAGTGGGGAATCTATGCTTCACGGGTGTTAGGTATCCTGTGTATATTATGTTTGACTACTGGCCAGCATCCATTTTCGTAGTCTATTAGAGTCACCATAGGGCGTTAATTTTCCAAAGGAATTTAGCAACACAATGGACACAGCTTCGCCATCGATATTCGTGCTCATCACCAGACAGCGCCCAGCTTCATTGATATAGCCTGTTTTACTGAGTTCAATTTTCCAGTTCGCATTTTTCAGCAGTCGGTTGGTGTTATTGAACGTGAGAGGACCCCTGCTGGCATAAGGTTGTACATCACGATGGAGGGTCGTAGTTGCGTCTGTGATCATGGGATAACCCTCGGCGGCGGCCAGCATTCTAGCCAGATCGCTGGCAGTCGATACGTTGTCCGCATTGAGCCCAGCAGGGTCTGCGAACTGGCTGCTGTACATGCCAAGATTGGCAGCCTTGTTGTTCATTGCTGCAACAAAGCGTTCAAGACCTCCGGGGTAGGTTCTACCCAAGGCGGCAGCGGCTCGGTTTTCCGATGACATCAGCGCGAGTAGCAGCAGTTCGCGGCGCTGCAGAGTCGCCCCGACACTCAAGCGCGAACCCGTCATGCGAATAAAGTCGCGATCTTGGTTGGCGATGACGATGTCTTCTTCAAGATCCAAGCCGGCGTCTAGTATGATCATAGCGGTCATTAGTTTTGTGATGGACGCGATAGGTCTAACCGTATCTATGTCTTTCCCGTAGATCAGGTTGCCTCGCGAATCAAGCACGATAGCGGACGCTGAACGCAGTTCAGGGTTACCTTTGAGGGCAGAAAACTTTGATGTGTTGGCCGTAACAGACCCGGTAAAAAAAAAGACTAATACAAAGCAGATCGCCTTCGTGATTCCCATCGCTCACCACTCCACATGACCCCGTTAACGCTGCTATTTTTTTTGCCGCTAAAGCAGAGAGGGTGTATTTTCGACTGACTCTGCAAGTGCAAAATTATGCCTTAGGTGAGGAAAAATCTCCACTATGTATTCGCATTTTGATGTTGCGTTAACCGGGTTCTGACTCAGCTCCAGCCTCTACTCGCAGAAGACCGCGGAAGGTGCGAGTGGCCGAAGTATCTCCCGAAAGTACGCGGTAGACATCGCGAAAAATGGGCGTGTCCACTTTGTATTGTTCGGCCAGCGCGAGCACGGCCGGCGCACTCTTCACGCCTTCAGCCACCATTACCATTTCGCTGACAATCTCTTCCATGTTTCGCCCCATGCCCAGCTGAATGCCCACGTGGCGATTGCGGCTCTGGGGACTCGTGCAGGTGGCGATCATGTCGCCCATCCCGGCCAGTCCGGCAAAGGTCTCTGCCTGACCGCCCATCGCTACGCCAAGCCGGGTGACTTCGGCCAGCCCTCGGGTGATCAGGCCGGCGCGGGTATTGTCACCCGCACCCTGACCATCACCCATGCCTACGGCAATGGCGATAATGTTTTTCAGGACGCCACCAAGTTCGCAGCCGATCACATCGGTGTTAGTGTAAGTTCGGAACAAACCACTTTTAAATACTGTTTGCAGTTCCTGTACAATAATCGCGTCTTCCATTGCGATCACACTGGCTGCTGCTTGCCCGGCTATAATTTCCTGTGCCAGGTTTGGCCCGGTAAGAACGCCCACCGGGTGTCCCGGCAGTACCTCGGCAATGATTTCTGTCATGCGCATACGAGTGTCTAGCTCTAACCCTTTGGTGAGGCTGATTACGGGCACCCAGGCTCGTATGTTTTTTTTCACTTCAAGTAACACTTGGCGAAAATTTTGTGAGGGTATACCCATCACGATGACATCAGCACTGCGTACCGCACTGCGCAAATTGGTGGTAGCGAAAAGCTTCTCTGGCAGTATCGCTCCTGGCAGAAACACTTCGTTGGTATGATGCGTGTTGATCTCTGCCACCGTTGCCGGGTTGCGTGCCCACAAAGTGATGGGGGCATTGCGAGCGACCAGTGATGCCACTGTTGTGCCCCAGGACCCGCCACCTAAAACTGTGACATTAAGATTGGTCATTGCCTGCTCTCCTGCAAATAAATGCTTGCTGATTGATGCCTGTTAACTACCGCGTCTGGCCACGCCGATCGCGCGAATCAGATCCAGGCGCCGCAATAGGTCGCGCAACTGGTGTGACTGCTTAAGTCGTCTTTCTGCCAGCATCGGCTCTCCAGCGTCCGTTAGTCCCCGGCTTTGTAACATTTTGAAGCCATTGTTGAACAGCAGTTTACCAATTGATGCCTCACTGTTGATCCGGCGTTGCAGGTAAGCCTGGCGACCCAATTTTAGCGCATCAGTCACACACGCCTTCTCTATCAGCGTCTCTGAGTAAGCCATACGCGCGGCTAGAGCGGCGACAATGGAGTAGGCCTCTGTGAAAATGAGCAGCGTGACGTGAGAGACCAACGGTGTCATACGGTTGAGTAGTTGGCTGAACGCAAATGTGCCCTGGCTGAGTAGCGTTTGCCAGTCCTGGTCATAACGACTCAACTCATCGCGTATCTGTTGATGAAACACCTCAGTAGGGGCATAGAAAAATTCAAACTTGAATAGGTCACGCAACTGGTCCACTTCTGCCCAAAATATATTTAAAGCGTCAGGTCCTTCGTTCTCGCTGGCTGTTAAAAGGGCCAGCTCGATAATAGCCTTGTTGACAAAAAAATGGACCACCGTATTGCGATAATAGCTTGCCACTGCATGCTGATTCAGGCCGATGCCGTATACCACTTCGGGGCCCTCGTCATAGCGCGTGACGATGCCCTCATCTAGCATAATGCCCAACAAGCTCTGAATCTGATCTCCAAAGGTCAGGTTAAAATCCTTTGAGACTCGTATGTCTCTGGCGTAGGCCCAGCGCAGCAGCGCATTCAGATCGGCCACCACTTCGTCCTCTGTGAGTGCCTTCGGTGCGGCGCCGAGTAAGCTCATTGTCGCCAGAGAGGGAAAGGTGATGGCGGTGACGTGATTGGCTTCCACGGCGACTTCGAAGGCGATCTTGGATAGGGCAAGGCGGTCATCGGGGTGCGGCGCCCTATCCAGTACAACCGGGTTGCCGATATCCACATAGACTTTGCCCATCGGTCGGGCCAAGCTGCGAAGATAACTGATAAGCCAGCGCAGAGATTCGGCGCCTTTGCTGTGGCTTGTTTGTTCGGTGGCGTACTCCTCGACATCTCTGATCAGGTCGTAGCTGATGGAAATCGGAATGATGTGAATGTCTCTTGCATCAGTCGCGTCGCAGGCTTCCAGCACATACTTAAGCAATCCATAGCGCGGCGGCATTAGTTTCCCTAGACGAGATCGTGTGCCTTCGAAAGCCCAATTCATGGGGAAACGTTTTCCCATAAGATAGCCTACGTAGTGGCGCAGCGTCATTTTGTATAACTCGTTATCTCGAAAGCTGCGCCGAATAAAAATGGCACCCGACCGGTGCAGTAAAAACCCGAGTCCTGGGAAGTTCAGGTTAGCGCCACCAAACATATGGGGCATAGGAAAATCGTTGTCGTAAAGTAGCTTGGGTAGAACCATTCCGTCGAGATAGGTCTTGTGTGTCCACAGCAGTATCGAAGGATATTCGCGTACGATTTGGCGTAGTTTCTCTACAGCGTCTTGATTGCAGACAATCTCCGCTTCGTACCCTAGGCCGAGGCAAAAATTATTGAACTTAGCATAGACATCTAGCCAGAACATACTGGGCCTAGACACCATTTCATCCAAGTAGCCCTTGGCCTCTTTTACTAGTTGTGCCTTCGCGATGCCAGAGTCCACAGAGAGATTGTTCAGTGCTTCGTTGTAACTGCTGCTGGCCAGGAGGTTAGCTGCGACATGGCGCGGCACTTTGTAGCGACCACCTTGTAGGCGACGTTCGGCGAGGTCGAGCACTACCGAGGCCTGACGAGCGACGAAGTCAGCGAAGTCTCGCTGAGTATCGCCGTTATCCATTTTGTGATGCAGCTCAAAGCGCACGTGCAAATTAGCCACCGAGTCGGGCTTTCCGCTCAGAAGATGCATTCTTTGCGGCGCTGTTTTAAGAATCTTGCGGCCGCGCCGGGGGTTGGGGTGCCGGGGATCGCCGAATATTAGGTCGCGCAGTCGGGGTCCTGAATGAATGGATTCCTGCGACGGCAACCATGCGATCCGCAAAGGAGCGACCACGGTGTCGATCGGCAGTGTCAGTGCATTAACCAACAGCACACTGTCTATGCTGCGATGATCGTCGCTCAGATCGATGCAGACTGTTTGTGCTGCTGCTCCCTCGGGCTGGCTGTGATGTTCTATCCATCCTTTCAGGAGGCTCTGCTCGAAACTGTTACAGGTATCGAGTATGAATAGCACGTGCGGATGATTCCCTTCCGGCCACGGACTACCCTGCTGGTATTTCCTTATTGTATTCATTCATTCATCCAGCCTGCTTCTGTGATGCATATATTATTTTTTGACTGTCTGTTTGGGTGCGGCCCTCGCCTTTGCCTTCGCCTTTGCTTTGGGTTTGGGTTTCACTTTTGATTTGATCTTGGTGGTGACTGCTTTTCCTAGTGTTTGTTCTGGCTGGCCTAACGCTCGAGCGAACATATTGCGCACTTCACGTACATGTTCGTCCATTGTCTCCAGTGACCATTGACCGGTATCAACCGGCGGCAATGCTTCTACTTTGACGGTCGCGGAGCGGAGGACGAAGTCACCTTTGGGCGCAACATCCCCCGAGTTGTAAATAACGATAGGTATAATGGGAACCCCCGCTTGCATTGCCAGGTGGAAAGCACCTTTTTTGAAAGGTGCCATGGCCGGAGAAACGGTGCGGGTGCCCTCCGGCGCCAGTACCACTGACTTCCCTTCGTTGCGTATCACATCTATCAGTGGTTTCATCGCATTGATCGCACTCTTGCCGTCGGCGCGGTCTATAAAAACTAATCCGCCTAGTTCCAGCACCTTGCCCAGAACCGGTGTCTCTTTTTTAATTTCCTTTTTGCCTACTCCGGCGATATCGCGACGTAATAACTTGGCGATGATAATGACATCTGCCTTACTCTGGTGGTTGAATACAAAAACGGCGGGGCGGTGGGACCACAGATGCTCTTCTCCTGTTACGTCTAAATCCATGCCGACAAGGGCGCTGGCTGTATCGGCAAATAGGGAGAAGGAAAAGTTTTGTGATTCGCGTCTGGATCCCGTGAGGGCATAGACGGGAAGGCCCGCTACAAAGCTGGTCACTAGCGATGTGGTGGCCGCTATGGAGCGAATAAACTGGGTCAGAGTAGGGCGCCCGCGGCTGCCAAATTTTGTAACGGGCCATTGCCGTCCGCGTGCGATTCGCTCCAGTCTGTCGCTGGGGTTCAGCGCTCGGGGGTGTCCCACTCTCTCGAGCAATAACAGATCATCCGTGCTATCTGAGTAGAAGAAACTTTTGTTTAGGTCAGCGCGAAGTTCGCTCGCTAGCGATTCTGCGGCGTCGACCTTGCCTTGCCCAAAGCAGGTAGGGCTGACAACGCCGCCTGTGAATTTGCCGCTTTCAACCTCTAGGCGTGTGCACAGCACGTGATCAATGCCCAAGCCTGCAGCGGCGTTTTCTACTTGATAAGGCGTGGCGGAAGATATGATGGCAACAGTGTGCCCTTTGGCCTGGTGTGCTTCTACGAGTGCGCGCGATTCAGGGTAGATGAGGCGGGCGATCTGTTTGGTATACAGTTGTCTTCCCACCTCGTGATAGGTCTCTTCCTCAATGCCACGCATGAACTGGGCGTTGATGGCCATCATGCCCGAAAAACCCATATTGCCGAGCCCAAAATTGGTCATGGCACGCATCAATGCGATAAACTGGCGCACGGACAGATCGCCGCGTTTGAGTTGTTCGCGGATAAAGGCTGTGGCTGAATAACCGGCGATGAGAGTGCCATCGAAATCGAAAATGGCGACTACGCGCGAACCGCTGGGTGCGTTCTCAATATCGTTTAAAAGCTGTTTGACACCAGTCATGAGACTTCCTTATTTAGCAATGGAAGCATAGCGTATTTTCAGTATAAGCAGCAGTAAACGCGCAAGAAATAACGATATGATAGGTATTGATATTATAAAATAATTAACAGTCAGCTCTAGGGTGCTTTGCGAAACAGTAGCGTCATGCGATCAGACTCGCCAATGGCAACCATTACGTCGCGCTGCTCGTCGTCATTACTGCCGCGCAACGAGGGGGACAATCGCCAGACGCTATCCTCGCCAGAAGGTTGGTCCATTGGGTTGGCATTGATCTCGCTCTGCGCGACCAGCGCAAAGCCCGCTTCTGCAAACATGGCGATGACTGCCACCTCATTGAGGTAGCCCTTGTTGCCGTCAGCCCATTCTTTACTCGCTGTTGCCGGTGCACGGTGCTGCACGACGCCGACCAGCCCGTCTTTTTTTAACATAGCGTGGGTCGCGGCAAGCGCTTGTGAGCGTGTGCCTGCTTTTTGTTGAAAGCGATTGAGATTGTGTAGGGCGCGGATCAGCAACACCCGATCCACCGTGCCCTCCACCTCACGGGGGACGGTATCGAAAGTGAAGCCCTGTGCTGTGATATCGTTGTCAGTGAAAGTTGCGACCTTGGCTGTGAAGTTTTGGGTAGCGGCAATGCGTTCTGCGATCCACTCGGGGGAGGCATAGCTGAGCATGGGCCATAGACTGTCAGGATAGTTCACGCCATACAAAGTGCCGTCTTGCCCCAGGTAGTTTGCCAGTATGCGGGTATACCAGCCTCCACCAGGTAGGGCCTCGGCAATCGTCATGCCTGGCTTAACTTGGAAAAAGGTCAGAGTTTCCAGCGGGTGGCGCGCGTCATCGCGAACTTTGTCCTCATCACTGCGCGAGGCTAGCACTGCGTTCAGGGTGTCGGTTTCAGTCACGGCGTAAGCTGTTTGAATGAGTCCTGTCAGCACAAGGCTTATTACCAATAGACACGTTCGCAGAATAGACATTGAGATTTCCTTTTACAGTGAGTGTTCAATATCAGTAACTGTCAGGTGGCCTGACACAATTGTAAAGTGGTTTCTGATGCCCGATAGTCCACTAATGCCATTAGATTGACCGATTCCGCCATACCTGCTGCTCAGTGGACTGGTAAGATATAAGCAACCCAATCTAGTGAAAGGAGAGATGATTATGAGCAAAGTGCTCATTACTGGCGCTACAGGCTTTATTGGCAACCATGTAACTCGGCTGTGCCTTCAAAGAGGCGATGATGTGCGGGTCATGGTTATGCCAGGGGAAGACCGATCTCCGCTGCAAGGTATGGATGTGGAGTTCGTAGAAGGCAACCTGCTGGATCCTGAGTCGCTGGTCCGAGCTGTGCAGGGCGTACAGCAGCTCTATCACCTTGCGGCGCTGTTTGCGATCTGGACCAAGGATCCAGACCTGCACTTTAAAATCAATGTGGACGGTGCGCGTTCTATGATGGAAGCGGCGAAGGCCGCTGGTGTTGAGAAAATTGTCTTCACCAGCAGTGTTGCAGCGATCGGCATTGTCGGTAATGGTGGATTTGCGACAGAGGAAACGTCCTTTAATAGCTGGCCTTGGGCCAGTGAGTATATTTTGTCTAAATTTATTAGCCACCAGATGGTAAAGGGTATGGTCAGTGATGGACTCCCCGTCACCATGGTGATGCCGGGCATGCCGTTTGGTCCTGGAGATCGCATGCCGACGCCCACCGGCACCATGATCTTGCGCACGCTGGAAGGAAAAATGAAAAACTATTGGGACGGCGGGGTTTGTGCCGTGGATGTCCGTGACGTGGCCGCTGGTCATGTTTTGGCTATGGAGAAGGGACGTATTGGTGAGTCCTATATCCTGGCCAATAAGGATGGGAATATGCCTAATAAAGAACTTCTAACGATGATAGGGAAGATTGCGGGCGTGTCTAATGTTGCGCAAACTGAGGTGTCCGGTAATGTGATGTTACGCGTGGCGAAATTTGCTGAGATGTGGTCAAAAATTAGCGGCCGTGCGCCGATAACGACCTACAAGAATACCCGTTATGTCCTGCAACATGGCTATGTCGATCCGGCCAAGGCGGTGCAGGAGTTGGGTCTGCCTCAGACGCCCATTGAAACCGCGGTGGCTGATTCGGTTAAGTGGTTCCGCGATAATGGCTACGCCTGAGCGTCAGCTTTTGCAAGCGTGCTTTAACCAGCTTTGGATAGGTACTCAGCGCAAATAGTTTGGCCTAGCTCGCCGGTGAGCTGGGCGCTACTACCAGAGGTCAGTTCGATCTGGCGTGCCCACTGGCAGTAGCGAAATAATGGGTAATCACGATCTACGCCGGTACCCCCGTGACAATGCTGCGATGCTTGGCTGACGCGGTGCGTCACGTTCCCGCACCAGATTTTCGCTATCTGCACTGCATCTCTAGCGGGGTGACCCTCGTTCATCAGTGATGCCGCCTGCTGCGTCACTAGGCGCAGACACTCGACGTCAATGTAGCAGTCTGCCACCCGATGGCTGACGGCTTGAAACGTCGCGATTGGGCGACCGAACTGCTCGCGTTCTGAGGTGTATTGCCCCGTTATACGCATCATCTTGTCACATAAACCTACCGCCATAGCGGCCAGTGCAGTGCGAGTCGCTAGGTGTGCCCAATCCATCGCCGCCAGAGCCTCACTGCCGGTTGCGACGATGTCCTCTGCGGGCACCTGCACCTTGGCCATGACCAGCTCATGGCGGGTCTCACCGGTGGTGACTATTTGCGCGTTCAGGGTGACGCCAGCGGCACGCGGATCTACCAGGGCCACCACAATTCCCTCGTCCGTCTGGGCAGACAGCAGAATGCGAGCGGCTGACGGCGCTTGGCTAACGCAAATCTTGGTGCCGCTGATGGAGTAGCCGCCCTCCATTTTTTGCGCGGAGCAAGAGGGTGTCGTGGGATCGTCGTTATTGTACTCCTCCAGTGCGGCACTGATTAGAGTTGTGCCGCTAGCAATGCCCGGAAGCCATTGGTCTTGCTGGGTATTGCTTGCGAACCGCCGCAAGGTGCCGGCGGCGGATACGAGTACTGGAACTACCGGGACGGGCGCTACAGTGCGACCCACCTCCTCGCACAGCGTGGTCAGGCTGTAAAAGCCCAGCCCAGTGCCGCCCTGATCTTCTGCGATATCCAGCCCCAACAAACCGGCCTTTGCCAGCGCCTGCCAGAGTCCAGTGTCGAAGTTCTCCTGCTGTTGCTCAATGACCTTGAGCTTATCAACGTCAGTAAAATCGCTCAGGATCTGCTGGGCAAGTTGCTGAGCGCTTTGTTGTTCTTCAGAAATAGTGAAATTCACGGTCTCGTCCTCCTAGCGTGTGCGGGGCATCCACAGCCCTGCCATTGCGATAATGTCTCTTTGCACTTCGTTGGCGCCGCCACCGAAAGTGAGAACGGCACCCACCCGCCATCGAAACTCGATCCTCCCCCTGAGCACGGCTCCGGGAGAGTCGGCGGCAATGGTGCCTGCCTGTCCCATGACCTCCAATAACAACCGATACAACTCCACAAAAAACTCACTGCTGTAGACCTTAGCCACCGAGGCATCGGCCATATTGAGAGGGCCCTGGTCCATTGCCCAGACTTGCTTCCAGCAAATCAGCTTGACCACTTCCAGACCGCTTTTCACCGTCGCCAGATTATGCTGAACCCAAGGTTGCTCAATCAATTTGCCTCCTTTGGGTGCAGCGGTCTGTGCCGCCCATTCGCAGACACCTTGGTAAAGCGAATCCACCTGCCCATGGGTAAACAAGGACAGGCGCTCGATATTGAGTTGGCCAGTAATCAGCTTCCAGCCAGCATTGACTTCACCGACGCGGTATTTGTCCGGGAGTCTGACGTCGCTGTAGTATGTTGCGTTGGTACGCACACCCAAGGTGTGAACCGGCGTCAGCGAAAACCCCTCGATATTCGTGGGTACCAGAAACATGGTGAGCCCCTTGTGTTTCTTGGTCGCGTCCGGGTCAGTGCGCGCGGCGAGCCACACGTAGTCAGCGTAATTTGCTAAGCTTGTCCACATTTTCTGGCCGTTGATGATCCAGTCATCGCCGTCGCGCACTGCTTTGGTCGTGAGACTAGCAAGGTCAGTGCCCGCGTTGGGCTCAGAGTAACCGATGGCAATAACCACCTTGCCTTGCTTTACCCCGCCGACCACTTCTTCGCGCACTTCGGCATTGGCGTTGGCGGCAATGACCGGCGTTGTAGATTCGGTAGTCAGAAACGGGTAAGCGAAACCCGAGCGCACGACCTCATCGGTAAAGATGTACTGCTCAATGTGTGACAGTTCCTTTCCGCCCAGTTCCTTGGACCAGCTCAGACCGATCCAGCCATCAGCGCCCATGCGCGCGTATTGCTTGCGAAACTCTGGGCCGCCACCTTCCTTGAACTCAGGGATTTTGAGTTCCTCAAGAAGCTCCGGCGTCATGACGGTCTTCATGTACTCGCGGACCTCCTGCTGGAGACCTTTCTGCTGGGCGGTCAACTCAATATTCATCGTTCTGGTCCTCTGCCAGTAGTTTTGGAAAGCGACGCTGCCCCTTTCCTTTTTATATTCTTATTGTGGTTGGTCAACATAGTGCAGCACTTTACGCCACCTATACATCCGATCAACTGTCCGCTCATGCCATTAGAAGTGGTAAAAGCGATCATCGAACACTTTGCAGACTTTCTTCAGCGCAAAATCTCCAGCAAAAATTATCGCCCCATTAGACGGTTGAGCTAACACGGTTTGACCCTTATACTGCGCATCCTTTATAGGACGATAGCCTGGTTGGTTAGAGCGCTGCCTTGACACGGTAATGACCACCGTCGAGGGTGTCTATAGGGAGAAAATAGGGCCTTAGCTCAGTTGGTTAGAGCACCTGCATGACATGCAGGGGGTCGGCGGTTCGAGTCCGCCAGGCCCTACCAAACAACAAAACTCGCTATTGGGTACGTTTTTCATCCGGGCTATTAACGGCACTCTGTCGAGTCTGCAACATCAGCCAGAAAAATCCGCCGAAGCCGGCCAGCGCAGAAGCCAACAGAATGCCGGTTTTGGCCATAAGTAGATCCTCGGGTGAGTTAGTAAAACCCAGATCTGCAATGAAAATGGACATAGTAAAGCCGATGCCGCCCAGCAAGCCCACCCCTAAGACATGCTTCATATTCATGCCGTCGGGTAATTCTGCCCAGCCCATTTTTACCGTAAGCCAGGTAAAACCGGCGATACCCACAGGCTTGCCTAGCAGTAACCCTGCCAAAACACCCAGCGCAATAGGATGTTGGAGATACTGCCCAAAACGGGCAAAATCCACTGGAATGCCTGCGTTGGCTAGGGCAAATATGGGTATTACAAGATAGGCAACCGGCAGATGCAGGCTATGCTCCAAGCGCTGTGCGGGCGCTTGCACCAGCCGTACGCCATCATCCAGAGAGGCTACTAGGGCGCGGAAGCGAGTGTTGTGAATGATGTCAGCATTGTCCGTGATGGCCTTCTTCATTTGAACGGTCGTATCTTTTACACGGCGGATGAAGAGTTCCGGTTCGAACTTGGGACGAATGGGTATGACAAAGGCCACCACGATCCCAGCGATGGTAGCGTGTATGCCACTGGCGAGCATTGCGATCCACAGCAGAGCGCCGATAGCAGTGTAAGGCAGCGGTCGGCGGATTCCACCCATATTGAGCGCAATCAGGAGGATTGTGAAGCCTCCCGCGCAGGCAAGGGCAAACAGATCTATGCTCTCTGTATAGAACACCGCGATCACCGCGACTGCGCCCAGATCATCGACGATCGCCAATGCGATGAGAAAGGTGATCAGGTTTTTGGGAATGCGGGCTCCAAGTAAACTCAGGGCCCCGATGGCAAATGCGATATCGGTCGCCATGGGAATGCCCCAGCCCCGCATGCCCGGGGTGTTTGCGGTGACGGCGACGTAAAATAGAGCAGGAATGACCATACCGCCGATAGCGGCCATGATGGGCAAGAGCGCCTGCTTGGGTGATGACAGCTCTCCCACCAGAAGCTCACGTTTCAATTCCAGGCCCATGATGAAGAAAAACGCAGCCATCAGTAGTTCGTTGATCCAGTGATGAATCGACAATGAAAAGGCAAAGTTACCTACGCTAATACCGATCTCGGTATGCAATAAATGCTCGTACCGGGTATGCAGTGGCCCGTTGGCGATTACCAGCGCGACCACAGCGCAAATCATCAATAGCACACCGCTGGTAGTCTGGCGGTGGATAAATTCCTCTAGTGGCGTCAGTATCCGATCAAAGGACTTTTCCCAGGGTGCGTTATAGATTCCCTTACCAGCGGGCATGATGAGCAAGCCTCTGTTGTTGGGTCGATTGAGCCGTAGCAGAGAGGGTCATAAGGCTTTCAGGAATGGGCCATCCACACATAGTCGGCGTCCGTCAGGTGTCGCACAGGCACCGCAAATACCCACGCCACACTTGGTGAGGTAGTCGATGGCACTGAAGATCTGCTCTTGCCCGCAAAACTCACGTTGTACCGCAATGGCCGCGTGCACCATTGGTTGTGGGCCACAGTTATAAAAAACCAGTTGCTTGAGCTCCTGTGGCGACATCACCTGCAGGCGCTCCCGCAATAACTCGGTCACCACGCCGTGATACCCCTGTCTCTTATACACATCTGACGCTGCCGAC
>OJHF01000055.1_pt1 | contig 39216 bp, 37 predicted proteins | sample 1594891 | NCBI WGS metagenome assembly OJHF01 (sample SAMN05416737, study PRJEB24817) | seawater metagenome | isolation source: Sea water | place: Canada:Atlantic | collected 2013-07 | reverse complement strand
GAGTAGATCGTCGGCAGCGTCAGATGTGTATAAGAGACAGTGCACTGTCCGGGGAAACGGTTTTTTTAGTGCTCAAATGTCCATCTTGTTGAAGATGAAGCGCGGCAGATGGCGGATTATCATCATAATAACCCACCATCTTCGCGGAGCATAAACGACATTTCTGCGCTTTTCCATGCCGCTGACAATCGTAGCGGCGACTTTGGCGACATCTGCAAGCGATGGTCCAGAGTCGCCCAAATGTGCGGTCATTGGGGTGCGGGTGGGGCCGGGTTTGATCAAGGTAACGGTAACTCCGGTACCGGCCAGACGGTGCTGTAAGCCCTGAGCATAGCGTGCAACCAAGCCTTTGCCTGCGCCGTAGACATAGTTAGATTTGCGGCCGCGGTCCCCAGCCACTGAACCGATAACGCCAAGGGTGCCGTGCCCCGCGCGGACCATGCTATTAGCGATAGCTTCAGCAAACAAAACTGGAGAAATACCATTAATGCTCAATTCTTCCGCTGTGAGCGCGAGGTCTTGTTGGCAAGCGGATTGGTCAGCTAACGAACCGTGGGCAATCAGTGCGCAGTCAGCGTTGCCATCTTTCAGAATTTGATTAACGAGGCGCTGAATAGATTCAGGTTCCACGAGATTGCCGCTGACCACGGTTATCGCTGAACCTGGGCTGCGCACCTTGAGGTCGTCAGCGATAGATTTTGTACGGGATGCATCGCGTCCTACTAGCGTTAAGTTAATAGGCGCCTCGGCGATCCAGAGCCGAGCGCAGTGCTCTGCAATCGATGAGGTTGCACCAATTATGATAAAGCGTTTCATTAAAAATTCACCAGCCCATTACTCGTTTGGAAAACCCGGAACTTAGGCCCGGATCTCTATAGAGCAGAAACTCAGGTAGATGCGGGTACCCTGCGGTAAATAGTGCCTCTGTCATTCTAGCATCCTTGGCGGGATATAGCCGCCCTCCGGCTTCGGCCACAATAGCGTCAATGCGTCTGAAAAGTTGTAGCGTAATGTCTCCCCTATTGGGGAAATCCAGAGCAAGCGTTAAACCCTCCATCGGGAAGCTGAGCAAGCCAGGGGAGGGTGCATCGCCGAAAGTTTTAAGTACTGAAAGGAAAGAGCCTTGCCCCGATACAGCTATCTCGTGCAGGATTGCTTTGATTGCGGGCATTCCAGATTCGTAGGGAACAACCAGTTGATATTGGTAGAATCCTTTGGGGCCGTACATGCGGTTCCAGTCTAAAATGCCATCAAGCGGATAGAAGTAAGACTGGTAGTGGCTTCTGCCCATTCCGGATTTCTGTTTCTGGCTTAAAAAGTAGGCTTGGTTAAATGCGGTTAGAGTCATGCGATTTACTAGAGATAGGGGAGGCACCAGTGGCACGCGCAAACGGCTTTTGGTCGGTGTACTCTCGGCGCCGGATTGGCTGTGATTTGCCCGAATGAAAATGCCCCGATTATGTTTACGGGAGTTGCAGTCAATCCATGACACCGTGTACTCCCAATCGTCTTCCGAATCCTTACTAATCTGAGAAAACTCGGCAAGACTTGAATAGGTCAGAGTCTCTGTATCCAGCCAACAGCTGCTTACTCGCCTCAGGTTGAGCGATACTTCTTTGATAATACCCGTCAGTCCCAGACCACCGGTAGTAGCGTTAAACCAGCTTGCTTCTTTGGTAGGAGAGCAAACAAAGTCCTCGCGGTCCGTTCTGGCCAATCTGATCCAGTTGATATGGCTGCTGAAGCAACCGTGTGAGTGATGATTCTTACCATGGACGTCGTTAGCGACTGCGCCACCAACGGTGACATATTGCGTGCCAGGTGTGACTGGCAGCATCCAGCCTTTGGCAGAAAATAGTGTTTGGATATCTTTGAGCAGGACTCCGGCCTCGCAAATCAGTTCGCCAGATGTGGCGTCAAAGCTGCAAAGCCGATCTAGGCCGTTAGACAGGTAAACTCCCCCGCCAGGGTTGAGGCATACGTCGCCGTAGCTGCGGCCCATGCCATACACTATAGACGTTTCACCATTGTCCGATGGAGTTAACTGTTGATTACCGATCTCTCTAGACAATACGGTCGCAGGGTAATTGTCATCGCTCAGCCTGCCCCATGAAGAGAGTTTCATAGATTAACCCCAAAAGCGCTTAGTAGTATGATCCCGCCAAAGATTGCGCCGCATATCAGACTCACCTTGTCAGTTATGGCCACTACCACCGACTCACCGTGCATTCGTTACGATGAGCATTGAGCCGGATCGAGCTCACCCGATAGAGCAGCAAAGCCAAGCCATTTTCGGCATATGTCCAGTTGCGACCGGCGGTGCTTTCTAGGCAAAATGCCAGTAGTAGCGGGCAAATAGACCCTTTTACTGCAGAAGTTGGTGCGCCCGGAGAGATTCGAACTCCCGACCAATCGGTTCGAAGCCGATTACTCTATCCAGCTGAGCTACGGGCGCGTGGTGGACAATGGATTATATAGATTCCTGACTCCGGCGAAAGGGCTGATAGGTAGATAGTCACTGAATATCAGTACATTTTTTGCAGATTCTCTCTTTCTAACGGGGTGGGGCAGGTTGATGTCGACCCTTACTGCCCTCAGAGGCCTCAAGTCTAGCCTGCAACGTGGGACCAATGGTCGGCTGAACAGGCTCACTCTTTGAGCATTAGTCAGGTATACTATTGGTGACCTAAAAGTGGGTAAATAAAGTGTCAGTCGATGAATCCAATACTGAAGTCCAGGCCGGCACGCCTCCGGTCGATGGCGATCCTTTGGCGAGTCAGGATACCTCCCAGTCTGTCGCTGCGATGGCTCCTTTTCTAGCCGGGCCAGCGCTGCAGGGGGAGATGCCCTTCGCAATGGTGATGGGGCAAGCCGTTACCGAGTTTCCCAAGGATTTATATATTCCTCCACAGGCTCTGGAAGTGTTTCTGGAGGCCTTTGAAGGTCCTTTGGACCTGCTTCTTTACCTTATTAAGCGCCAGAATCTGGATATTCTGGAAATCGACGTCTCCCGGATTACTGAACAATACATGGAATACGTGGAGCTAATGGATGCCATGCAATTTGAGCTGGCAGCAGAGTATCTGCTGATGGCTGCTATGCTGGCAGAGATTAAGTCGCGTATGTTGCTGCCGCGTGCCAGCGAACTGGAAGATGATGAGGAAGATCCGCGCGCACAGCTTCTTAGGCGCCTGCAGGAATATGAGCGCTTTAAGAAAGCGGCTGAAGATATTGAAGAGTTGCCGCGTGTGGAGCGGGACACTTGGATCGGCAGTGCTAATCCACCGGAACTGAACCGCACGCGTCCCGACCCGGAAGTAGATTTACGGGAATTAATGGTCGCTCTGGGCGAGGTAATGCGCAGGGCAGATATGTTTGCAAGCCACCACATTCAGCAAGAGGCGCTCTCCACTCGAGAGCGGATGAGTGAGGTTCTTGAGAGGCTGGCAGGGCAACAGTTTGTGCCGTTTGTGTCTCTATTTAGGGTATCTGAAGGACGTTTGGGAGTTGTCGTAACTTTCCTGGCATTGATGGAACTCATTAAGGAAGCACTTGTGGAGATCGTACAGACCGAAAATTTTGGTCCCATCCATGTTAAGGCAAGGTCGGAGTAGTATGTCGGAAATAGGCTTGGTACAGATTATTGAGGGCGCCTTACTCGCGGCCGGCAGGCCGATGACAGTGGCGCAACTCGCGGAACTGTTTGAGGAGCATGAGCGGCCGGAAAATGCGGCGATTCGAGAGGCTCTCGAAGAGGCGGCGGCGCGTTGTGAAGGTCGGGGTTTCGAATTGCTGGAAGTGGCCGGAGGCTTTCGTTATCAGGTGCGTCAGTCACTGAGTCCTTGGGTGGCAAGGTTGTGGCACGAGCGTCCGCAAAAATACTCGCGCGCGCTGCTGGAGACTTTATCCCTGATGGCCTATAGGCAGCCTATTACGCGTGGAGAAATAGAAGAAATCCGCGGTGTTGCGGTCAGTACCAATATTATTAAGACGCTGCATGAGCGTGAATGGATCCGTGTCGTGGGGCACCGTGATGTTCCGGGTCGACCGGCTATGTATGCTACCACACGGCACTTTCTGGACTATTTTAACCTGAAAAGCTTGGATCAACTCCCAGCTCTGGCTGAGATACGTGATCTGGATACACTGAATGCGGAGCTCGGGTTTAGCCAGCCACTATCAGATGATACTGGCGTGGGTGAGGGTGCCTCGGGTTTGACCTTGGTCGGAGGTACGGAGCACGCACTGGGCGAAGGCCAGGGTAGCGATGACGCCGTAACGCTCTCTCAGGCTGCGGATGATCTTGAAGCCAGAGCGGCACACTCGTCAGACGAAGATCTTGACAGCATTGGCGATGAGGCTGACGTTGATCCTGAACTGGGCGACCCTGTGCAAACCGAGTCATCCAATCCCGAATCGAAAGTCTGACCAGTCATGGCGAATAAACCCCAGAAGCCATTGCCAAAATCGCAGGCCCAGCCAACTGAGCCCGAGCTACCTGAGCCTGCGGCGGGAGAGAAAGTACAAAAAGTGCTTGCCCGTGCTGGACTCGGCTCTCGCCGAGAAATAGAACGATGGATTGAGGCCGGAAGAGTTGCTGTTAACGGCAAGGCCGCTCGTCTTGGAGATCGTGTCGACGACCATGATCGGCTAGCGGTTGATGGTCGCGCCGTCGATCTGGCGCCGGCTCAGGAGGCGCGTTGTATTCTTTATCACAAGCCTCCCGGCGAAGTCTGTTCACGCAGTGACCCGGAGGGTCGCCGCACGGTATTTGGGCGGTTACCTAATCTGAAGTCCGGCCGTTGGATTTCCATTGGTCGATTAGACTTCAACACTTCTGGCCTATTATTATTCACTACCGACGGCGATCTGGCCAACGGGTTGATGCATCCATCTTCCAATATTGAACGTGAATATATGGTGCGCGTCATGGGAGACGTGCAGGAGGACATGCTCCGACGTATGCTAGAAGGCGTTATGCTGGACGACGGCATGGCGCGTTTTGCGGATATTCAAGACGGCGGCGGCGATGGCATTAACCGCTGGTACTATGTGGTGCTTATGGAGGGCCGCAATCGCGAGGTTCGCCGTTTGTGGGAGTCGCAGGGTTTAACAGTGTCGCGCCTAAAGCGGGTGCGTTACGGAGACGTTTTTATTCCGTCGAAGGTCAAGCAAGGGCAGTGGGTGGAAATGGATCGCACCGATGTCAAATCACTTTACCGTATCGCCAGTCTGAAACCCAAAGAGATAAAGCGTAGCACCGCCAAGGAGCGTGAAGTGATGGAGCGGCAGTTTGGCAAGCGCCTTGGTCGCGGTGCGGCAAAGAAGAGTGGCCGAACCTAGCAGAGTGAGTTCACTTAGCGGGCATCAAACGCCTTGCCGGTGATGCCGGCGCTATCGTCCCCCATCAAAAAAAGATAAGCCGGCATGATATCCTGTGGAGCGGGGTTGGTTGTGGGGTTTTCTCCGGGATAGGCGGCTCTACGCATAGCCGTATTGGTGGCGCGAGGATTGAGACTATTGACGCGAATGTTTGACGTGTTCTCCAGCTCACTGGCGAGCACTTGCATGAAACCTTCAGTCGCAAATTTGGACACTGCATATGCACCCCAGTAGGCCTTACCAATACGGCCAACTGTGGATGACGTGAAAATGATCGAGGCAGTAGGGGCCTGTTGCAGTAAGGGTAAAAAATGTTGGGTCAATAAAAATTGGGCGTTGACGTTCACCTGCATGACGTCTTGCCAGTTTGCGTATCCGGCACTTTCGATGGGGCGTCGATCGCCAAGAAGCGCAGCATTGTGCAGTATCCCATCAAGGCAGGAAAACTCCTCGCCAAGGCTTGCAGCGAGGGACGTATACATATCCTCGGGAGCGGTGGCCAGATCCATTTCTATAATGCCAGGCTTTGATCCGCCTGCGTTTTCGATTTCATCGTATACGGCCTCCAGTTTGCTCCCCGTACGTCCAAGCAGCAGGACTGAGGCTCCATATTTAGCATAATTAAGAGCCGCGCTGCGACCTATGCCGTCACCCGCGCCCGTGACAAGAATAGTTTTTCCTGACAACAGGTTGGTACGGGGTTTGTAATCTATAGGGATGTTTGATAATTGCATGCTGCGTCCTTAGTTACTGCGTTCCCAAAATGAGTTCGAACAGATCTTGACTAGACAGTGCCTGGGCATTGGCACCCCAGCCCTGCGGGTCATCGTTTTCTTCGATATAGCCGTAAGCGGCGGCGATGGTATACATGCCCGCGCGCCGTCCCGCCTCAATGTCACGCAAATGATCACCGATGTAGATTGCTTCGTGGGGCGCGCAGTGTAGATCATGACAATTGCGGTAGAGTGATTCCGGATGCGGTTTGCGATTGGTGATGTCGTCTGGACAGACCACACTACCCGGAGGCGGTTGTATGTTTAGCCGTGCCAATAGTGGCTCCGTATACGCTCGCGGTTTGTTGGTGGAAATGCCCCAAACAATGCCCTTAGCCTGCAGTCGTGCGAGTAGGGATTCGATGCCAGGATAGGGCGAAGCCATTGTGCCCACAACCTGGCTGTAGAGTTCCAGTAGGCGTAAGCGTTTACTCTCGAATTCTGGTGCATCCTCATTGATGTCAAGACCTAAGCTGACCAGTGCACGCGCGCCGTTGGAAACTGAGGCGCGGATGCGCTGTGGATCCATTGCATCGTGTCCGTGCTCTGCACGCAGACCCTGCACGACGGGCACAAATTCGTTTGCGGTATCGACCAGGGTGCCGTCCAAATCAAAAATGACCGCCTTTAAATTTTGGGGAAACGCTGAGCGGGGATCTTTCATCAGGCAGGTTTCACAGTGCGTACCATGTAATTCACACTGACATCCGTCTCATCCAGTCGATAGCGTTTGGACAGTGGATTGTAGGTAAGCCCTGTCATACCTTGTAGGACGAGGCCGGCTTCACGTATCCAACCGGCCATCTCTGAAGGTTTTATAAATTTAGCATACTCATGGGTGCCCGCGGGTAGTAATTGCAAAATGTGTTCGGCACCGATGATGGCAAAAGCGAACGACTTTAGATTGCGGTTAAGGGTTGAGAAATACAGTGCGCCACCGGGTTTTACCAGTCTGGCACAGGCCGCGATGACCTCTCCAGGCTCGGGCACGTGTTCCAACATTTCAAGACAGCACACAATGTCATAGCTTTCCGGAACCGTTTCCGCCAGTTGTTCTGCGGTGGATTGTCGGTAGTCGACCTCGACACCTGACTCTAATTGGTGCAGCCTCGCCACAGATAATGGCGCCTCACCCATATCGATACCCGTGACGATGGCTCCACGCCGGGCCATGGCTTCCGCCAGGATGCCGCCGCCACATCCCACATCTAATAGACATTTACCCGCGACCGGTGAATGGTGGTCGATATAGTTAGCGCGCAGGGGATTGATATCGTGTAATGCACGGAATTCGCTGTTGCGGTCCCACCAGCGCGAGGCAAGTGCTTCAAACTTGGCGATTTCCTGTGGGTCTACATTCAGGTCTTTGATCATTGTGGTCGACTCGCAGTGTGACTGATTCGGTGTTGCCATGCACTGACGCGTGTCGCCAGTGCTTGGAGATCAATTCGGGTGAGTTTTCGTTGTGCCATCACTGGCTCGCCGCCTATCCAACTGTGTGTCACTTGGCTGCCGTTGCAAGCATAAACCAGCAGTGACAGCGGATGATACAGCGGCTGTGTTTCGGGGCCACGCAAATCGACAGCAATGAGATCGGCCTGTTTACCAATCTCCAGACTGCCGATGCTATCTTCAAGTCCCAATGCTCTAGCGCCATTGATCGTGGCCATTGCCAGTGCATCTGCCGCAGGGAGAGCGCTGGCGTCGCTCGATTGTAACTTAGCCAGCAGCGCTGCGGTCTGCATTTCCCCGAACATATTCAGATCGTTGTTGCTAGCGGCGCTGTCCGTACCCAGTGCAACATTCACGCCTTCCTTCAGCAAATGACTGACCCGGCAGGCGCCAGAGGCCAATTTCATATTGGATTGTGGGCAGTGCACTACGTGAGCGCCTGTTGCCGCCAGCAAGGCTATATCATCATCGCGAAGATCAGTCATGTGCACGCATTGAGTTCGAGGGCTGAGTAACCCTAGACGATGTAACATGTCCAGCGGACGCTCCCCATGCTCTTCTGCAGCCTGCAGCACTTCTGCGGCGGTCTCATGCAGATGAATCTGTATCGGCGCATCCAGCTCGGCGGCAAGAGTCGCTATTTTAATGAAGTTGCTTTCACAAACGGTATAGGGGGCGTGGGGTCCAAAGACCACAGTCACCAGAGTGCTGTGTTTGAAGTCGTCCCTCAGGGCTAGCCCCTTTCTGATGTAGTCGTCTCCGTCCAGACCCCACGCAGTAGGAAAATCAAAAATTGGAAAAGTAATCTGGCAGCGCATACCCAGTCTTTGGGCGGTCGCGGCGCAAACATCGGGGAAAAAATACATATCACTGAAGGTTGTAGTGCCTGAGCGTATCATCTCAGCTATGGCTAGTTCTGTGCCATCCCCTACAAATGCTTCGCTGACGTGTGCCTGTTCTGCTGGCCAGATATGCTGCTCCAGCCAAGGCATTAGAGGTTGGTCGTCGGCGTAGCCACGAAACAGACTCATCGCAGCATGTCCATGGCAGTTTACTAATCCCGGCAGCAGCGCTTGGCCCGGCAATTCAAGTATTTCGCGCGCTTCGATAGATCCTGCTTCTGCTCTGGGTAGCAGGGCAGAAATGCGACCCTCCGTCAGCGCAATACTGTGATTTGGTAGCACTACACCATGAGGCAACACCGGCACTATCCAGTCAGGATGAATCAGCAAATCTGCGGTTTTTTGTTGCAACGTCATGGTTTTTTCCTGTTTCTTGAGGCGCATGTGCTGGCGCGAAAATGCCGCCCTGCCCAGCGGAGGAGCCGGAACAGGCGTATCCTTATGAAAGTATAACCACAAATAGAGCAAACACGGGCTAAACGGGCCTGATTTTCTGTAAAAACATGGCGGGAAGGGGGCAACTTCCCGTATAATGTTGTGCATTATTTGGGGGTTAGGCAGTGTGAAATGTTCGCTGCAAAGAGTGCTTGCTAAAGGCCCCAATGCTGTATTCAACGCGCGTTCGCAGTTACTCTAGGAAGTCGTTATACATGGGTGAAATAGCCAAAGAAATAGTCCCCGTCAATATCGAAGACGAGATGAAGAAGTCCTATCTGGATTACGCGATGAGTGTAATTGTCGGTAGGGCCTTGCCAGACGTTCGGGATGGGTTGAAGCCGGTACACCGGCGTGTCTTGTTCGCCATGAACGAGCTCAACAACGATTGGAATAAGAGCTACAAAAAGTCCGCCCGCGTGGTCGGCGATGTTATTGGTAAGTACCACCCTCATGGCGATTCCGCGGTGTATGACACCATTGTAAGAATGGCTCAGCCCTTCTCTTTGCGCTACATGCTGGTGGATGGCCAGGGTAATTTCGGGTCTGTAGATGGCGACTCCGCAGCGGCAATGCGTTATACCGAGATTCGCATGCGCAAGATTGCGCACTCGCTGTTAGCGGACCTCGACAAAGAGACAGTCGACTTTGTAGAGAACTACGACGGCACCGAACACATACCTGTCGTTATGCCTACCCGGATCCCCAACTTGCTGATTAATGGTTCGTCAGGTATCGCTGTGGGCATGGCCACTAACATTCCGCCACACAACCTGACGGAGGTGGTCAGCGGCTGTCTGGCGTTGATTCGTGATCCGGACCTGACAGTGGATGAATTAATGGAGCACATCCCGGGCCCCGACTTTCCAACTGCCGGCATTATCAATGGGCGAGCCGGTATTATTCAAGCCTACCGCACCGGACGCGGACGTATTTATGTGCGCGCACGGGCAGAGGTTACCCATGATGAGAAGCGTGGCAAGGATATTATTTTAATCCACGAGCTGCCTTACCAGTTGAATAAGGCGCGTCTGATTGAGCGTATTGCGGAATTGGTAAAAGAGAAAAAAATAGAAGGCATTACCGAATTACGCGATGAATCCGATAAGGATGGTATGCGGGTGGTGATAGAGCTGCGTCGTGGTGAAATCGGCGATGTTGTGCTCAATAATTTGTATGCACAAACCAGCATGCAATCCGTATTTGGTATCAATATGGTTGCCCTCGTTGATGGCCAGCCAAAGATTCTGAACCTCAAGGAAATACTCGAAGCGTTTATTCGCCACCGCCGTGAAGTCGTGACGCGGCGCACTGTGTATCTGTTGCGCAAGGCGCGAGAGCGTGGCCATATCCTGGAAGGCCTGGCCATTGCGCTGTGTAATATCGATCCGGTCATTGCGATGATCAAGGCTTCCCCTAGTTCAGCAGAGGCCAAGGAAAAACTGTTGGCGCAGCCCTGGGAGCCGGGTGATGTTACTAGGATGCTGGAGCGCTCCGGCAGCGACGCGTGTCGCCCCGATGAATTGGAACCCCAATACGGCATGCACGATGGGAAATACCACCTGTCACCAGTGCAGGCTCAAGCCATTCTAGAGTTGCGTCTACACCGCCTGACTGGATTGGAGCATGAAAAGCTGCTGAATGAGTACCAGGAGAGATTAATCGAGATTGCTGATTTTCTCGATATTCTCACCGATTCCGAACGCCTCAAGCTAGTCATCCGTGAGGAGCTAGAAGAAATTGTCACCGAATTTGGTGATGAGCGTCGTACCGTAATCTCCGCATCTCAGCACGACCTGACAGTAGAAGACCTGATTACAGAAGAGGACCGTGTGGTCACCATTTCACACGGTGGTTATGCCAAGACCCAACCTTTGAGTGATTATCAGGCCCAGCGTCGCGGTGGCGTTGGCAAAGCTGCGTTAGCGGTCAAGGATGAGGATTTTGTTGAGCACTTATTAATAGCCAGCACTCACGCCACTATGTTGTGCTTTTCTAACCTGGGGAAAGTGTACTGGCTAAAGGTCTACCTGATACCACTTGCGGGTCGTAATTCACGGGGCCGTCCTATGGTTAACCTGCTGCCCTTAGAGGCAGGGGAGCGTGTCACTTCGATTTTGCCGGTCGAGGAATACGCAGAGGGGCATTACATTTTTATGGCAACTGCCAACGGTACTGTTAAGAAGACGCCTCTCACAGATTTTGCTCGCAGGCGCAGCGTAGGTCTGCGAGCCCTGCACTTGGATGACGACGATGTGCTGGTCAGCACCGCAATTACCCAGGGTGATTGCGATGTCATGCTGTTCAGCAGCGAAGGCAAGGCCGTACGATTCAAGGAAACGGATGTGCGATCAATGGGCCGCACCGCGCGCGGGATACGTGGGATTCGTTTGGGAGAAGGGTACAATATGATTTCTCTTATCATTCCGCAGCCAGACGGTATGGTGTTGTCCGTGAGTGAAAATGGCTACGGAAAACGCACTAAAATCGAGGGCTTTCCTACCAAGGGCCGCGGCGGCAAGGGGTTGATCGCGATGTCGACCAGCGATCGCAATGGTAAAATGGTGGGTGCCGTTCAAGTGTTCGACGGTGACGAACTCATGCTGATTTCCAACCAGGGGACTCTTGTGAGGACTCGCAGTGATGAGGTTTCAATTCTGGGGCGTAATACGCAAGGTGTGCGAGTTATTCGCACCAAGGACGGGGAGAGCCTGGTAGGTGTGCAACGTATCGATGAGCCTGATGCAGACTTAATCTTAGAAAACAGCGAAGACGAAGTAGAAGACGGCGCTGCTGATTAATACAATGTGTCTTCAAGATATGAGGAAGTAAGTAAAATGTCCCGTTGTTATAACTTTTGTGCCGGACCGGCCGCTTTGCCGGAGTCGGTACTCGAAATTGCCCGCAATGACATGCTGGAGTGGCATGGCAAGGGTTTATCTTTGATGGAAATGAGCCATCGAAGCCCCGAAGTGGTAGGCGTTGTGAATCACGCAGAGCAAACGCTGCGAAGCTTACTGGGTATTTCTGAGGATTACGCAGTGTTGTTTTTACAAGGGGGTGCCAGCACACAGTTTGGTTCTGTGCCACTTAACTTGCTTGGCGACAAACTCAGCGCGGATTATGTTAATACGGGGCAGTGGTCCAAAAAGGCGATAGAGGAAGGTCGGCGCTACTGTGAGGTGAACGTTGTTGCCAGTTCGCAGGACACCAATTTCAGCACGATCCCACCTCAAGCTCAGTGGCAATTGGGCAATGACGCAGCCTACCTGCATTACACCCCGAACGAAACCATTGGTGGTGTAGAGTATTTCTGGACACCGCAGGTGGAAGCGCCACTAGTGGCGGACATGTCCTCTACCATTTTGTCGCGGCCGACACGGGTGGAAGATTTTGGCGTTATTTATGCGGGTGCCCAGAAAAATATCGGCCCTTCTGGTCTCACTTTGGTCATTGTGCGTCGTGATTTATTGGGTAGGGCTAATGCCATGTGCCCCGCCATGCTTAACTGGCAGTTGGCTGCAGATAATGAGTCTATGTATAACACGCCACCGACGTTCGCCTTGTATCTGGCGGCATTGGTTTTCGATTGGCTGGTGGAGCAGGGTGGGCTCTTAGGCATTGAGACGATCAATCGTCGCAAGGCGCAAAAACTCTATGCAGCAATCGATAATAGTGATTTCTATGCTAACCCGGTCGAGCTTCCGAGTCGTTCCTTAATGAATGTCACCTTCACTCTGGCGGATGCTGCTCTGGATAAACAATTCCTTACTGAATCGGAGTCAGCGGGTCTGTTGAATCTCAAGGGCCACCGGTCAGTAGGAGGCATGCGCGCCAGTCTCTACAATGCGGTGAGTGAGGCAGCGGTGGATGCGCTGATAGCGTTTATGCTGGACTTCGAACAACGTAACGGTTGATTTTCTGCTTATGACAGATACCAGAGATCTAGACCAGGTCAGGGCAGATATAGACGCCATTGACCAGGACATTCAGGCGTTGATTAATCGCCGGGCCCAGTGCGCACAGCGTGTCGCCGAGATCAAAATGAGCGAGGCGGCATCGGCCCACGAACGCGGTGAAGCCCAGGCCGAGGTGGTGTATTACAGACCGGAGCGCGAGGCTCAGGTATTGGAGCGCATTCTTAAGCGCAATGCTGGTCCGCTTGATGCCCCCAGTGTCGTGCATATTTTTCGTGAAATTATGTCGGCCTGCCTCGCGCTTGAAAAGCCACTGCAAGTTGCTTACCTGGGGCCTCAAGGCACTTTTACTCAGGGTGCGACTGTTAAGCACTTTGGTCATGCCGGCGTCTGCGTGCCGCAAACCACGATTGACGCCGTATTCTCGCAGGTTGAGTCCGGTGAGTGTAACTACGGTGTGGTACCGGTGGAGAATTCAACCGAAGGAATGGTGAGCCATACACTGGATAATTTCATGGACTCATCTTTGAAGATTTCGGGTGAAGTGGAAATGCGTATCGGGCACCATCTACTGGTGGCCCCGAACACATTGGAGGGCAGTATCACTCGCATCTGCGCACACCAACAGGCTCTTGCGCAGTGCCGGCATTGGTTGGACAAGTATTGGCCGCATGTCGAGCGCGAAGCGGTTAGCAGTAATGGAGAGGCAGCCCGGATGGCGTCTGAGTGCCAGGGCGTGGCTGCAGTGGCTGGAGATATGGCGGCAGAGCTTTATCAGTTAGATAAGTTGGCGCCGCACATTGAAGATTATACAAACAACACCACGCGATTTTTAATTATTGGACGAGAAGATGTGCCGCCGAGTGGTCGAGACAAAACTTCGATTATCGTTTCCAGCCGTAATAAGCCGGGTGCTCTGTTTACGTTGCTGGAACCGTTCAGGCGAGGCGGGGTCAACCTGACCCGTATCGACACTCGACCTTCCCGCACTGAGAAATGGGCCTACGTATTTTTTATTGAGTTTGAGGGCCATTTACAGGACGAGAAAGTCGCTGCCATTATTGCGGAGTTGGAAGAGCAATCCATTTTGTTGAAACCTCTGGGATCTTATCCCCAGGCGTTGTTGTAGGTGTGGTGTGACTTACGCTTCTGACAATGTGGTGATTGTTGGTCTCGGTCTTATCGGCGGGTCGCTTGCGAGGGCGTTGCGCAGCAGTGGTTTCAGCCGGCGTTTTATTGGCTACGGACACCGAGAGACTTCTTTGCAGCGCGGGGTGGAACTGGGTGTCATAGACGAATTCACGCTTGATCTTGACGAAGCGATTGAACGAGCGGATATCATTGTGATCTGTACGCCGACGCTGACGACAGTGCAGATGCTGGAGAAAATTTTGCCCCGGTTGTTAGGTCGGTCTGGCGGCCCAGTGATTACCGATGTGGCCAGTGTCAAAGGCAATTTACGCACTGCCGCGATTGCAGTTGCCGGAGCAATGCCGCCTCAACTCGTATTGGGACACCCCATAGCAGGTTCACAGTACAGTGGAGTGAACGCCTCAAAAGCCGACTTGTTTGTTGATCACCGCGTGATCCTCACGCCCGATGCCGCCAATGATCCCGCGGCAGTGGAATTGGTGCGTGCAATGTGGCGCAGTGCCGGTGCTGAAGTGGTTGATATGACGGTGGAGCAGCATGATGCAGTGCTGGCATCGACCAGTCATCTGCCACATGTGCTGGCCTATACTTTGGTCGATGCATTGGCGTCAGCGGATAATAGCGAGGATATTTTTCGCTGCGCCGCCGGTGGCTTTAGAGATTTTACTCGCATTGCATCGAGCGACCCCATTATGTGGCGCGATATCGCTATTGCTAACAAATCCGCGTTACTCAATTCTATTGATTTGTTCAGCGATCATCTCGCTCGGTTACGTGAAGCCGTGCAGGATGAGAACGCGCACGAATTATTCAACACTTTTGATCGAGCCAAGCAGGCCCGAGATGAGTTCGCGACCCTATTGGCTCAGCGGATTCAGCCAAAACTTCCCTAAGGCGCCCAAAACTTATGCAATTCAAGATACTACCCGGTGGCGCAATGAGCGGGGAGGCTAGGGTTCCAGGGGATAAATCGATCTCCCACCGTTCTATTATGCTAGGTGCTTTAGCCAACGGAACCACACGGGTTAAGGGATTTCTCGAGGGAGAGGATGCGCTGGCAACATTGGCGGCGTTTCGTGCCATGGGAGTCCACATTGAGGGTCCTGAGCACGGTAATGTCACCGTCCATGGCGTTGGACTTCACGGCCTGACTGCTCCTGCCGACGCTCTGGATTTGGGTAATGCCGGGACCGGTATGCGTTTAATATGTGGTCTGCTAGCGGGACAGACCTTCGATGCCGAGCTGACAGGGGACGCCTCGCTCTGCAGTCGCCCCATGGGGCGAGTCATCGACCCTCTTACAATGATGGGCGCGAGCATTCAATCCACCGAGGGCGGCAGACCCCCACTGGCAATTCGCGGAGGGCAAAAACTGCGCAGTATTCACTACGAATTGCCCATGGCTAGCGCTCAGGTCAAATCCTGTGTGTTACTGGCGGGCCTCTACAGTGAAGGCTGTACTTCCGTTGCAGAGCCTGGCCCCTCTCGCGACCACACCGAGCGCATGCTGCGTGGATTTGGTTACCCGGTGCGGTCCATTAAAGGTGTGATTTCACTGCAAGGAGGCGGCAGTCTTCAGGCTTGCGATATCGATGTGCCTGCAGACATCTCCTCTGCGGCTTTTTTTCTGGTGGCGGCAAGCATTGCGCCTGATTCAGATCTTATTCTGACCCATGTGGGCATTAACCCTACCCGTATCGGTGTCATCACTATTCTGCAGTTGATGGGAGCGAATATCACTCTCCAAAATCACAGCGAGGTGGGAGGGGAGCCGGTTGCGGATATTCGCGTGCGATCAGCTGCGCTAAGGGGTGTTGAGATACCCTTAGATCAGGTGCCATTGGCGATAGACGAGTTTCCTGTGTTGTTTGTTGCTGCAGCTTGCGCAACTGGGCGCACCGTATTAAGGGGTGCTGAAGAATTGCGGGTCAAGGAAAGCGACCGTATTGCCGCTATGGCAGAGGGTCTTAGTACTCTGGGGATCATCAACGAAGTGCTGGAAGACGGCATCATTATCGAGGGTGGCACCTTCGGCGGTGGTGTCATCAAAACCTACCATGATCACCGTATTGCGATGTCATTTGCCATTGCTGCCCTGCGTGCTAAAGACGAAATTACCGTACTCGATTGCGATCATGTGGCGACGTCGTTCCCTGGCTTCGACTCTTTGGCTCGAAGTCTGGGATTGCAGATACAAGCTGGGGCGAGTTAGGCATGGTGACCGTCGTTCCGGTGATTACAGTTGATGGCCCTTCCGGGGCAGGCAAGGGCACTATTAGCCATATGCTTGCAGAGCACCTTGGATGGCATCTGTTAGACAGTGGCGCACTGTATCGTGTGACGGGGCAGGCTTGCCTGATTGAAGGTGTGAGTTTGGGAGACTATCCGGCTGTTGCTGAAATAGCCAGGCATCTGGAGGTTTCTTTCTCTATGGCTAAAAATGGCGAAATTCTGGTCGCCTATAAAGGATTGGATGTGAGCGCAGCTATTCGTACGGAAGAGGGGGGTCGCGGAGCATCCAAGGTGGCGGCTATTCCCGCAGTGCGTGAGGCTCTTCTGCATCGTCAGCGGGAGTTGCAGCGACTGCCTGGCCTAGTAGCAGATGGGCGCGATATGGGGACAGTGGTATTTCGCGATGCACCGCTTAAGTTCTTCCTTACGGCCAGTGTGTCGGAGCGCGCGGCGCGGCGCCATACTCAGTTGATTGCAAAGGGGGAAAGTGTTAGTCTGCCGCGCCTTCTAGAGGATATAGAGGAGCGAGATGCGCGTGACAGAAGCCGCGAAATCTCTCCCCTGGCTCCCGCAGAAGACGCCATTGTTATCGACAGCAGCGCCTCTCCCATCGCAGATGTGTTTGAACGCGTAATGTACGAGGCGAAAAACAAGGGTTTTAGCTAGCGGCCTTCGGCACCTAAAACCTCTTGCGTAAATGGCTTTTAACGCTGCTTTACCCGCGCACTCCAGTTTAGAGTGGGGAATGCAGATTTTATTGGATGACCCGTGTCGACTGGAGGCGCGGTAGAGGCAGGCAACTGGCTCGATCAATTTAAACAGGTACTGTGTAATGAGCGATTCCTTCGCGGAGCTATTTGAAGAAAGTCTAAAAACCGTCGATATGAAACCCGGTTCAATTGTCACTGGGGTTATTATTGATATCGATAATGAGTGGGTCACAGTGCATGCGGGCTTGAAATCCGAAGGGGTCATCTCTCGGGACGAGTTCCTTGATGCCAGCGGTAACTGCAGTCTCAGTATCGGTGACGAAGTACAGGTAGCTCTGGAGGCGGTGGAAGACGGCTTTGGTGAAACCAAACTGTCTCGCGAAAAGGCCAAGCGTGCCGAATCCTGGAAAGACCTCGAAGCAGCACACGAAGCCAACGCCGTAGTCGTCGGCATTATCAATGGCAAGGTCAAAGGCGGTTTTACCGTCGATATCAATACTATTCGGGCTTTCTTGCCTGGTTCTTTGGTGGATGTACGCCCAGTTCGCGAAACCGCGCATCTGGAAGGCAAGGAGCTGGAATTCAAGGTTATAAAGCTGGATCAAAAGCGTAACAACGTAGTGGTGTCACGCCGCGCTGTTATGGAAGCAGCTAATAGCGTTGAGCGCGATGCGCTGCTGGAGTCGTTACAGGAAGGTATGTCTGTCAAGGGTATCGTGAAGAACCTGACTGACTACGGCGCATTTGTAGATTTAGGCGGTGTTGATGGCTTACTTCACATTACCGACATGGCGTGGAAGCGCATCAAGCACCCCTCCGAGATTGTGGAAGTTGCTCAAGAAATTGATGTCAAGATTCTTAAGTTTGATCGAGAGCGAAACCGCGTATCACTGGGTCTGAAACAGCTCGGTGAAGATCCATGGTTGGAAATCACAGGGCGCTATCCTGAAGGCACTCGTGTGATGGCTAAAATCACCAATCTCACTGACTACGGCTGTTTTGCTGAGTTGGAAGAGGGTGTTGAAGGGTTGGTGCATGTGTCTGAAATGGATTGGACTAACAAGAATGTTCACCCTTCCAAAATTGTCAATTTGGGCGATGAGGTAGAAGTGCTGGTGCTCGATATTGATGAAGAGCGTCGTCGTATTTCTCTGGGCATCAAGCAATGTCAGCAAAATCCCTGGGATGCTTTTGCATCACAGTATGCTAAGGGCGCTAAAATCTCCGGTAATATCAAGTCGATCACTGACTTTGGTATCTTTATCGGATTGGAAGGCAATATTGATGGACTGGTGCACTTGTCTGATATCAGCTGGAATGAAACGGGTGAAGAGGCCGTTCGCAACTATAAGAAGGGTGATGAGATTGAGACGGTTATCCTGTCAATCGATTCTGAGCGGGAGCGTATTTCCCTTGGCGTCAAGCAGTTGGAAGACGACCCTTTCAGTAACTATGTTGCCGAAAATGATCGTGGTGCCATAGTCACCGGAGAAGTTGTAGAAGTCGATGCCAAGTCGGTGACGATAAAACTGGCGGAAGAGGTTGAAGGTATTCTGAAAGCGGCTGACATTAGTCGCGAAAAGGTTGAAGATGCCCGCAATTCCTTCAAGGTTGGCGATTCTGTTGAAGCTAAGATCATCTCGGTTGATCGCAAGACACGTGCTCTGGCCCTGTCTATTAAGGCCAAGGACTTTGACGACGAGAAGGAGGCAGTGAAGTCTCTCAAGGACTCTGAGAGTGAGACAGCTTCACCAGGTACAATCGGCGACCTTATCAAGGCGCAGATGACCGACAAATAGCCCCACGACTGAGCCTCGGCTCACTTCCCCCAAAGGGCCCATCTTTGATGGGCCCTTTTTTGTTGGGGGCGAGATGAGGGGAGAGTGAGGGCGTATTAAATCCACTTTTTCGTTATAAAATAAGGACTTGCGAAAAATTATCGAAGGGTACACAATACCTGTTCTCTGAGTACAAGCCATAAGAATACCTCGTTAGGGGGCTACATGACTAAAAGTGAGCTGATCGAGACGATCTTGTCCCGACAGAGCCAGTTGTCTTCCAAGGATGTGGAGCTGGCAGTAAAGACCGTTCTCGAACACATGTCGCAGGCGTTGTCTGATGGCGAACGTATTGAGATCCGCGGTTTCGGTAGTTTTTCGCTGCACTTTCGTGAGCCTCGTCGCGGTCGCAACCCCAAGACTGGTGACACCGTTGAGCTCCCTGGTAAGTACGTACCTCATTTCAAGCCAGGCAAGGAACTGCGTGAGCGGGTGAATATAGGCCTGCAATCCGAGTCTTAGACTTGTTCTGCGACAACCAGACGGTATGATCGAGAGATCGTACCGTTTTTTTTAAATGTCTTTTAGTGATCTGGGTGATTCAATGAAGCCGTTACGTAAACTTTTGACTGTTTTAATTGTACTGGCCATGCTTGTGGTCAGCGTGCTATTCGCGTTGCAAAATAAGGTGCAGGTACCTCTCGATCTCCTTGTCTATAGCTTTGGTCCACAAAGCTTGGCCTTGTGGGTCCTGGTTGCATTCGTATTGGGTGGGCTTTTGGGTATGGTTATCTCGTCTGTGATTCTGCTGCGAACGCGCGCATCGCTGAGATCGGTGAGGCGGCACTTGGAAAAGGCCGGAATGGAGATCAGCAAACTGCAAAGTGAAGTCTCTTCACGAATTGTCTCGTGACAGGACCTGTCATTGTCGCTCTAGATTATTCTCTGGCGTCTACCGCGCTGGCTTTAGCGAGGGGCCTGTCGCCAAAGCTGTGTCGATTAAAAGTCGGTAAGGAGTTGTTCACCAGTAGTGGGCCTGCATTGGTAGAAGAGCTGCAGAATCTTGGTTTCGAGGTATTTCTGGACCTAAAGTTCCATGACATTCCAAACACGGTGGCCGGCGCGGTTCGGGCGGCGGCGGAACTTGGCGTCTGGATGGTAAACGTGCATGCCTCGGGTGGCCGCAGAATGATGGCTGCCGCAGGTGAGGCGGTGGCAGCCTTTTCCCAGCGCCCTTTGTTGATTGGCGTGACGGTTCTAACCAGTATGTCCGATGCGGACTTGTTGGAGCTGGGTTATAGCGAAACCACAGAAGACCGTGTTTTACGCTTGGCGGGTCTTGCCGCCGAAAGTGGATTGGACGGCGTAGTTTGCTCGGCGTTGGAGGCGTCAGCAGTGCGCCAGGCGCGAGGAAATGAATTTTGTCTGGTTACGCCGGGTATTCGTATGGCCGGCGATGATGGTGCAGATCAGCGTCGCGTGGTTGCACCCTTAGATGCCCTGGCTATGGGGGCCGATTATCTGGTCATTGGCCGCTCTATAACGGCGGCGGCGGACCCTTTGGCAGCACTTGAACGTGTCCATTATCAGCTGGGTTTTACGCCGTAAGATCATATGTGGCCTTGTAAGCTCGGCCACCCTCAATAAGTGCTAACATTTTGGTAGTGCGGATGCCTGCATGGAAGCAGTTTACTTAAATGGAGATTTCATTATGATCAATTCCTACTGGATACAAGCCAATACCCGAGCTGCCATGGCGGCTAGGAATATACTTTGGACGAATTTCTGGGGCGCAATCGTCGCCTCGTTTTTCATGTTAGTACTGGTCGTTGGGCTATTGACGGGCAGTCCGTCAGTGCTCGCGCAAGAGCAAAGTTTGAATGTTTCGCCAGCAGTCACCTCGGTAAATATCAATACCGCTGGTGCTCAGGCGCTGGCAGCAAATCTCAAGGGAGTCGGCGAATCCCGCGCGATGGAGATTGTAAGATACCGTGAGTCCTATGGCCCCTTCGAATCTGTCGACGAGCTCGCAGATGTGAAGGGAATCGGAAAGTCCACGCTCGACATGAACCGCGGTGTAATAACACTGGAATAAGCCAACCGCATCCGTATTATTGGGGGGCTCTGCCCCCTTCTTCACAATAGTGACGCAATATCGTGAAATACCTTGTCAGTGGTGCCACCGGTTTTATCGGTCGTAAGCTTTGTCAGCAACTCGAGGCTCGAGGCCATGTCGTTGTTGCACTGAGCAGGCGTGGCGATGTGTTGAGTAATGGTGAGCCGACCTTGGCACTGGACCTTACGGTGAATGACCCCAGTGAGGATTTACTGTACGGGGTGGATGTGTTTTTTCATTTAGCTGGCATTGCTCATCAGCAGGCGCCAGAGTCAGTGTACGAAGCGTTGAATTATCGTGCAACGGAGCGTCTTGCAAGATTAGCGTCAGCGGCCGGGGTCAGGTGCTTTATATTTCTTAGCAGTGTAAAAGCGATGGGCTCGCCCGTATCTCTTCATATGCGTTCAGAAGGTGAGTGTACTGTACCCCTTGATCCTTATGGGCTATCCAAGTGGCATGCGGAACGCGCTTTACAGCAGGCATTTTCGGACGATGAGATGTCCGTGGTGATCTTGCGTCCGGCTTTAGTTTACGGGCCTGATGCCAAAGGCAATTTGCAGACGCTTTCCCGCGGTATACGTTGGGGTTTGCCGAGACCTCCAAGGCGGGGTGCCCGGTCCATGATCGCAGTGGAGGATTTGGTCGCTTTACTGTGTGTGATAGCACAACGCCCACCCGTGGGAGTGCACCTGTGGATAGCGTGCGGTGTGCAGAGCTATAGCACGCAGGTCATTTACGACCTGATGCGTAAAACCAGTGGCAAGGGCAGGGGGATTGGTTGGCTTCCGCACTGGGCCTGGTGGCTGGGCGCGCAGGTGCTGGATATGGCTTCTGGACAGCAAAGTGGGTCTACCTATGAGAAGCTGTTTGGCACCGAACTGTATAGTAGTGCGGCCGTTTTAGCGGATACCAATTGGACGCCTCGGGTCATGCTGGAACACGTTATTGAAGACATAGCTTCGCCAAGAGACGCTGACTCGTGACAGTACTCGTGACTACGTTCCTGTTGTCCGCCTTGCTGTGCGGAGGCTACTTGCGATTTGCCCGAGTTAGACGGTTCCTTGATGCTCCCAACGAGCGAAGTTCCCATTCGCATCCGACTCCCCATGGTGGAGGAGCTGCTGTATTGCTGGCGTTCATCGCCGGCCTATTATTGGCAGCGCAGTGCTATAACAGCTGGGACGAATCCTTCGTTGTGTTGGCCGTCGCTGCACTGCTGCTGATGATTGTGGGCGTCATTGACGATCTGCGAGGCTTGTCGGTGCGAGTGCGCATGGCCTTGTACAGTCTGGTGTGTCTGTGGGTAGCGGATACCCTACTGCAGTCAATATTTATCGATAGTGGCGCAAGTCGATTAGTGTTGGGGCTGTTAGTAGCTCTCGTGATGCTGTGGTCGCTCAACTTATACAATTTTATGGATGGCATTGACGGTATCGCCGCACTGCAAACAGTACTGGCCAGTTGTTTTGGCGCATGGCTGTCCTTAAAATCTGGGCATAGTGATAGTTATGCCATGCTCTGTCTATTGCTAGCCGCCGCGCACGCCGGTTTTCTAATTTGGAATTGTCCCCCCGCGCGATTATTTATGGGAGATGCCGGCAGCGTCCCCACGGGATTTTTACTGGCGGCGATAGCTCTTCTTGGAGCACTGCAGGGCCATCTGAACCCTTTGTGTTGGGCGATACTGTTGGCTGTATTTATTACTGATGCGACTTGGACATTAGTGTGGCGCCTGTCTACCGGACAAGCTTTCATGCAACCTCATCGGCTGCATGCGTATCAACGGTTGAGTCGATATTGGGATTCGCACCTCAGTGTCGATATGCTACTGCTGGCGATAAACGTGATGTGGTTGTTCCCGTTAGCGTGGGCGGTGCAAGCGTGGCCGAGTTGTAACGTTATTTTTGTAATTTTGGCATATTTTCCTCTGCTCTGTGGCATGGCGAAGGTCGGCAGATTAGCGTAGAGTCTAAACTCGTGAAAGTGTTCAAAATGCGGTGAAGTAAACCTTTATCGTGGCTTTTAGAGCCGGGGGTAACTTGCAACAATGGTCTGACATCTTTGTGTTACGGTGGCTTGTCAGCGCTATTCGAGGCTGTCGAGATATCCTTCATAAAGCGATAGAGCTCCCTCGTAATATCAAGCAGGCCTGCCTGCTCCTCCTCGATATGGCCTATGTGGCTGGCGCAATGTGGGCAGCAGTCGCTGTGCCTTGGGGGCACACGGATTTCCAGCTGGGCCCAGTGGAATGGGCCTGTGGTGCGGCCACCATTATCGCCAGTGCAGTTATTTTTCTGCGTCTGGGATTGTACAGGGCCGTTATTCGTTTCATGGGTCAGCAGGCCATCTGGGCCCTTATTACTGCAGCGAGTTATTCCACGTTTGTACTGGGAGCCACTGTCTTTTTGACTCGGGCTGATGTGCCGCGGTCGACGCCGTTCATCTATTGGTTGCTTATATTGCTCGGTATTGGTGGTACGAGACTAGTCGCGCGTGGATATTATCAGGCGAAATTACGCTCTGTGTCTGAAAATGTAATTATTTACGGCGCCGGGCAATCGGGCCGACAACTCCTGAACGTTCTGCATCACGGAGAGCAATTTCACCCGGTAGCATTTGTTGATGATAACCATCGCTTGCAACGCTCGGTCATCAACGGACTGCATGTCGCGCGTCCAGAAGATATAGAGCAGCTAGTCTTGCAGTATGATGTAACGCAGGTGTTGCTAGCCATTCCCTCTGCTTCTCCAGAGCGACGCAAGGAAATAATCAACTCACTGGTCGGCCTGCCTATCCATGTGCGCACTGTGCCAACGATTAACGAATTACTGGCTGGCGAAGCCAGCATCAGTCAGATTCGGGATATTGATCTGGACGACTTGCTGGGCAGAGAACCGGTTCCTCCGCACCCGGAGTTAGTCGAGCGCTGTATAGCTGACAAGGTGGTGCTGGTGACAGGGGCAGGGGGATCTATTGGCGCCGAGCTGTGTCGTCAAATAGTGGTGTCAGGCCCACAGGAACTGATTATATTCGACAACTCTGAGTATGCCCTTTACCGCATAGAGCGCGAATTACGCGACACGGTGAAACAGCTTGGCTTGAAGGTGGAGTTGGTCGCTCTGCTTGGCTCAGTGCAGGACCAGAATCGATTAGAGCGTGTTTACCGCACATTTGAAGTGCACACGGTTTATCACGCTGCTGCTTATAAACATGTGCCGTTAGTGGAATACAATATTGCGGAAGGTGTGGCTAATAATGTTTTTGGTACCTGGTATGCAGCGGAGGCTGCCCGCAAGGCAGGTGTCGAGACTTTTGTGCTGGTGTCGACGGACAAAGCGGTGCGTCCCACCAATATCATGGGAGCATCGAAACGCCTGGCCGAAATGGTCCTACAAGGTCTTGCTCAAGAGGATACGCGAACCCGGTTTTGTATGGTGCGATTTGGTAACGTTCTTGGTTCTTCCGGGTCTGTGGTGCCGCTATTTCGACAGCAGATCGAAGATGGAGGCCCTCTGACAGTGACTCACCCTGAGGTGTCCCGTTACTTCATGAGTATTCCTGAGGCGGCACAACTGGTGTTGCAGGCAGGGGCAATGGGTACTGGCGGAGATGTGTTCGTGCTGGATATGGGTGAACCCGTACGTATTGTTGATCTGGCTAAGCGGATGATAAGGCTAAGCGGCCATGATATGAAACATGTGATCCCTGTAGGCGGGGACATTGATATTGAATTTATTGGCTTACGCCCGGGTGAAAAACTGCATGAAGAGTTATTGCTTGGGACTAAAGTGGCTGGGACCGGACATCCGATGATTATGCGTGCGGAAGAGGAATGCTTACCGTTTGGCCATATTCAAAGATTACTGGTGACATTGAGGCACCATTGCGACACGCTTGATTGCGATGGTATCAGTTCAGTATTGAGTTCCGCAGTGAGTGGCTTTGGCGACCATCGGGTCCGCTACGATTATCTTTGGAATAGACAAGGCGAAATGAGTGCCATAGGGCCTGTTGAAGTGTCCAACGTGAAGGTCTTGTTTCCTGACAACTCCTAGTATCTTAGGACGTTGATCAGCTTTACGCTGGCGTTCCGAAGGGGCTTGCAGTGGTTGTTCGCAGTCAGGCTTAACCCCCTTCTCGCGGCCATTAGACGTGCCGGGGTTGCACAGTCACTGATCCCGTGTCTCTGTTTAGCTTCGACTAAAACCTAGTTCTCACAGATCAACGTGCTCCCGCATCACGGCTACGTCTAGTGCGCCCAAGCAGCCGACGTGCGATACAGGCTCAGCCACCCTATAAAGAGAGTAGCGCGGAGCAGCAATCCAGTAGGGGCAAGGGGAGCATCACGCTGCTGCCGAAGCGACGCTATGCAGCTGCTTTAACAAGGTTCAGGTTCCATCGCATCGATCCAATCGGCAATTAATTGTACCCCCTCAGTGTGGGTAACACTGCGACCCGACTCTGGCATACGTATTTCGGGTTCGTCTGAATTCATGCGGAAGTGCAGAATAGATTCATCCGCATTCCCCGGAACGATGGCATATTTGAGCCCACCTGAACCGTCTCCCGCGGCAATCGGTGGCTTACATTCACCTACCTCACGTCCGAATTCGCGCCAATACTCCAAGAATAAGCCCGAGGTATTAGCAGCGCCGGCCTCACTACTGTGGCAGCTAGCACAATTTATGTCTAGATAACCTCTAGCGCGATCGTCCAGACTGGCGCTGGTGTCGCCCCACAACGGAATAGTGTTGATGGTGCTTAGGTCGCTGGGCACGCCAGCCAGAATGCCGAGGCTGGTCCAGTGAGTCAGCTGATTGCGTACGCCATCGTCATAAGCGAAGTCTTTGTTTAGCGAGCGGGCCTTTGGTCCTATCGGGAGCATAACGTTCTCGCCATGACAATTGGCACAGTTGTTGGAGTTAGGAATGATGTAGTCGGTGGACTGTGCCTCTCCGTTGATGTCGACCCAATTCACACTCTGTGTGCCACCGGTGACAGTCAGTACCGCGTCCGTCTTGCTTGGATTCCAAGTGTACGGAAGTGCTGCCCAACCGTCCTTGCGGCGAATTAGCAGACGCGTCTCAATGATATCCTGTCTGCTGTCGGCAATGCGTAAGTCCGCCTGGAAGGTGAAGGTCTTAGCGATAATGGTTCCCACCGGAAAGTCAAACACCTCCTGATTGCGATACGCCGCTGCCGACCCCTCTGGAATAAAGACGAAGCGGTATTTGTTCGCGTAATCTGAAAATAGTGAGGTATTTAGATCGTATCTGACCCCTTTACCGTTAGGGCGTTTAAGCGGGTTAGTCGCGTCGGCAAAGAGACGGTAATCTGAAAGATTTGCACAATCAGCAGTAAAAGCGCCGACGTTCACATCTGTGCCCTCGGCACCGCACAGTGCTGCTGTATCGACCGACGGAGTCTCCGGATTATTTGGATCAACGGGCGGTTCGAGTACTATCGGCGGAAGCGGCGCATGACGACATTGATAGGCTGTAGCGTCAGTAGTCTTTGCATCGCTCAATTCAGGAAACGGATAGAGAATAACCGAGCCATTCAGTCGACCGAAACTATTTTCTGGGCCATTATCGATAATGCAGATCGCTCGACTTTCGGACAATCCGTCTGGAAATTCTTTCAGTAGAAGACCTGTGTCCGTGTCTATTCCCGAGCTGTCATAAAAAATATTTATCCCTTGTCCGTCAAAGAACCCCAAGGAAATAGCGCCAGCCAAATCCTGTGGATCAGCGCTATTGTCAGTCATGATATTGTCATGTATATAAATTCTTTCTGGTACTGGGTCGTAATTGGCTGGAGAGTCTATTTGTGGATCAATAAAATAATAACTGACGATTAATACGCCGATGGAGTTGTTGTCGGTAATCGTATTTCCAAAGGCTTCGATGTCGTCATTGGCCATAATCATTAGGCCAACGCCGGCTGGCACTTCGCCAACTATGTTTCCTTCGGGAGCAAAATTGGGCTCATTGTTAGCAGTGATCATATTATCGAAAACGCGCGTGGCCTCGCCGCCCTGAATCGGCGGGCCCGGGAGATCGAATACCAGAATGCCGGCGGTGTTGCCAACGGTGTTGTTTTCGTACACATCGGCAAATTTAGAGTTTTCAATTTCGATGCCGGCAACGTTTTCATAGACGTAGTTACGCCTTACGATGATATTTTCTGACTGGCCCACATAAACGCCTGCGTCGCTGGCGCCTCGTACCTCGCAATCTTCGATAAGCACATTGCGGGTTTGAACGGGATATAAACCATATGCGCCATTATTCTCATCGGGTCCGTTAGTCCATTCTATGCGGACCCGCCGAATGGTAACGCCATTGGTGCCGATAACCTTGATGGCATCACCTGGTGAGTTTTCTATGGCGAGGTCTTGCACCACGAAGTTATTGCCGGTGGCCAAGAGGCTCTGCGCCCCAGTGGTCTGACCATCGAAGCGCAGCACGGTGCCAGATTCTGCGTCCATGCCAGTGCCACGCAGGACGATGTTATCGACGCTTGAGCTTAATTCGCCGACAAAATCGTAGGTGCCAGCAGGCAGTTGGACAACGGTGTTCTGCTCAGCGGTAATAAGGGCGCTAAGTATCCGATTTTCTAGATCAGCGCCCGGCTCAAGCAGAATTACTGTGTAGTTAGGAAAGTCTGGATCTATCGGAAGCGCCGGATCCAGTGGGATGCTGGGATCAAACGGGTTTAAATCAGTTTGGTTGTCATTACTGCCACTAGAGCAAGACCACAGTAGTGGCAAAATGAATAAAATCGTTAGAAATTTTAACGCCACTTGGAAGGAAATTGCTCTGATCATGTTTATTCTCTAGAAATTGCGAATTTATATTTTTCATTCTTTCTCTAGTCTATCGTGTGTCTAGTTCTAAGTCGAGAGTAAAAATACTGCGTCTCTGACGGGTCTGCGACAAGGCATATGTGGACTTTCCAGGGTTTGCTAGACACCTACTAGCGTTAAAATGTAACTCTATGAGAGGTGTTTATGAAAGGCAAACGATACACAAAAGAATTTAAGATTGAAGCGATAAAGCAAGTAACCGATCGTGGGTATTCAGTCGCGGAAGTTGCAGTGCGACTCGGCACCACAACACACAGGCTGTATGCCTAATTAAACAAGACTAAGGAGCCAAGCTCCCGACAAGCCGACAGTCTTGATCTCTCAGCAGAGAATGCCAAGCTCAAGGCCGACTTGCGCCGCATGACACAGGAGCGCGACATTCTAAAAAAGGCCGCACACTTTGCCAGCAACCCCGTGTGAAGTACGAATTTATTCGTGACAACCGCCGTGAGTTCTCCGTTAAAGCGATGTGTCGAATTTTCAAATTGAATCGCAGTGGCTTTTACGCATGGTTGACCAAACCATTGTCGAATAGAGCAATTGAAGGCCAGCGATTATTGAAGGTGATCAGGACATTTTATATTGCCAGTGGGGCCACTTATAGAAGTTCCTAGATTCACCGAGATCTTTGTGAAGAAGGCGAAACGTGCAGTGTTCATCGTCTGGCTAAAATAATGCGACAGAACAAAATAAAGGCAAAAATAGTCTATAAACGCCGTTATATGAAGGGAGAAAAACTGGCTAGCGTTGCTGATAATTTATTGAATAGAAAATTCGATTCTGACGCACCAAATAAGTCTTGGGCGAGTGATATTACTTCTATTCGCACCTATGAAGGTTTTCTTTATGTGGCGACAGTAGTTGATCTGTTTTCAAGGCGTATTGTAGGCTGGTTGATGGATAAAAACATGGATCGGCATTTGGTCATCAGAGTGTTGATGATGGCCGTCTGGAAGCACCAGCCCAAAGAAAGGGGTCTAGTTCGTAGCGACCAAGGCAGCCAATAGGGTAGTGCTGACTATCTATCGTTTCTGAAAGAGAACAACCTTGGGCCCTCGATGAGCCGCCGTGGAAACTGCCATGATAATGCTGTTGCAAAAAGCTTCTTTGCTACGTTCAAGAAGCGCGTTACTCAAAGAAAAATCTACGCAACCCGAGAAGATGCAAAAACAGAGATATTTCATTTTATTGAGATGTTTTACAATCCCGTAAAACGGCATAGTCACACCGGAGGCGTGTCTCCCATTAAGTTTGAAGAAAACGATTATTCGAGGCTAGAAAACGTCTAGCAAACCCTGGGAAGTCCACTTAGAGGGGATATATTACACGCGGAAGGGGCACTAATTTATCGCACAGCACACGCCATTAGGTCTATGAGCACTAACGTAGGAGCAGAGAGGGTAAGCGTCATCAGCTCTCAAATCGAGAAAAAATCTAAAGCTAACGAGTTCATCAGCCTCACAGAGGCTGCCGCTGAACTCACTAAGGCCTACCAAGAATTTATCGAGGAATTTGACAGCAACGCCCTAAAAACCAGCTAAACTGTAATTATCCATAGGGAATATTATCGATCGAAGTTGATCTACAGAAACCCACTGGAGAAAAACATGCTGACGAGACGTTATTACTGTTCATTAGCCAGGGCGCTAAAAGCTCAGAACGCAGTGTGATGACAATGCGAATAGGCAAACACCGTCTAATATCGACATTTTCCTATATCTTTGCCGCACTACTCACCATCAGCCTTGTCGATCACGTTTATGCAGCGCAGCCTAGACTATCAAGATCAGGTCTGTCCAGCCTGCTTCAACAGCCCACCGTAACAGCCATCCATCGCGATAAAGAAGGTATCCTCTGGATTGGCACGCAGCAGGGACTTCACCGGTTTGATGGTGCCACTGTCACTGTCTTTAATGCCAATGCGGAGAACCGTCGCTGGATCCCTGACTCGGAGATAAAGGATATTACTGACGACACCGACGGCAACGTCTTAGTTGCAACGGCCAGTGGAGTTGTTTTGAGATGGAATCGACAAGCGGAGAGATTTGATTCACTTAGTTCTTTTGAAAACCGCGATGACACTAGGCTGGTCTGTCTAGTTATTGCCAGCACTGGCGATATCTGGGTGCTTACCAAGCGTGGACTGACTCTCTATGATCCGAGATTCAATAACACTGCAGACTGGGTTAACCAGTCCAGGCTGATTGAAATAGTCGGCAGGCCACAAGCCATTGTAGAAGATGAGCTAGGAAATATTTGGGTCGGAGGGACTCTGGGACTTGCAATCATTGATCTTCGAGCACAAGCCATTTCATCCGTTAACTTGGCAGCTATTGGCCTATCGAAGAATTCAAGCATAACGGCTCTTGCAAAAAATGGCAGCAGCCTGATTATCGGTACTAGTACAGGCGATCTAGCAGTATCAGACCCCGATACAAAGGAACCGCAGGTCAACATAGTCGTTAGTGAAAACGATATAGGCTATATATCGGCTCTCCTGATGCACGAAGACCTCTTAATCATTGGCTCTGATCGCGGGATCTTTGCCTCAGATAGAAATCTGGCGTTTTTAGAGAACTTAGGCGACAAGGCCGCAGGGCCATCAAACCATGAAATCTCTTGCCTCTTTCAAGATGGAACGTCCGTATTGGTGGGGACAATCAATGGTCTGGACACATTGTCTTTTTCTCCATTTGAGTTATTCGATTTTAACAACAGCGGCGTAGACAATGATGTGCTTGCATTCGAGCAGGACCGCAGGGGTCGCATTTGGGTCGGCACATACTCCGGCCTGTACTTCTTTGATAAATCTGAAAACAGCCATTCGCGATTTGAACTAGCCACAAATACGTATGCCCTGAAAAACAAAAGAGTTGGCACAATATCGGCAAAGAAAGATGATCTCTGGCTAGGTCTTCTTCAAAATGGTGCTCAAGTGGTCGACAGTACGACCGGGAATTACTGGACGCCAAAAATAAATCCCTCTAGTGAAATGACCATAACAAACATATTGCCGGGCATCGACGAAGAAAAAACATGGATCGCAAGCTATAATCATGGGTTATTCCTTGTCACTTCTGAGGGAACTCATTCCTATCTAGAAAACCAATCCCTACCAGAGGAATCTATCACAGGATTATTTCGATCAAAGGCGGGGATATTGCTCGCGGTTTCTGAGGCAAAAATTTACCTTTATGACCCCGCTAATGATCAATTTGTTGAACAACTATTTGAGTTCCCACTAGAGAGAGTTCGCCCAGTTATATATTCCTTTGGTCAAGCTGACAACCATGATATCTGGATTGGGACCAAGGATCATGGGCTCTTTCTATGGCGAGAAATTGATCAAATCGAAAATAAATTTCATGTGACACGAACAAGAGGGGGCGGAGGGCTAGCGATCTCAACGATATATGGCATAGAAATTGATTCAGAAGGCAATCTATGGTGCTCGACCCAGAACGGAGTTATCAAACTTGACCCTGAAGGCCAGTTGATAAAAAGATTTACCAAGGCTGACGGATTGCAGGGCAATGATTTTTCTTTGGGTGCGTCCTTCACAGACCGAGACGGCCGCATCTACTTCGGTGGTGTAAACGGATACAACAGATTTAACCCAAGTGAAGTCGTGATAGACACCTCAGTTCCGCTAATGAGACTGACGGATATTAGCCTTCCAGGTAAGACCGGGCCAAGCCCAGGTTCCGTCTCCGACCTTACGGAACTAGTACTGACTCACAGCGATCGCTTCGTTACATTCCAATTTAGCGTTCTGGACTTTATTCATCCTGAGAGAAATCAATTTCGCTATATACTCGAGAATTTTGATGCCGACTGGATCAATAGTGGAAGCAGAAATACGGCTACTTATACAAACCTCCCAACAGGCGAATACATCCTGCGTATTCAAGGCGCAAACTCAGCGGAAATCTGGAATCGCGAAGGCATCACTCTCAATATCCGCGTACTGCCAGCGCTCTGGGCTCGCTGGTGGGCGTACTGTATCTACACTATTTTTGCGGTTATTTTTGTTTGGGGGCTACATCGTATTTACCAGAGCTATGCGACTAAGAGGAGATCAAAAGAGATCGCAAAGGAGATGTTTGAATCAGAGAATAGGTCACACGACGAGATGCAGGAGCAACTTGAACTACAAGACGAGCTAGTTCAATCGGCTTATCAGCATAGCCAGACACTATTGTCTTTGATGAATGACTGCATATCGTATCAAGTCAGCGGCATTCCGATCAAGGTACAACAGGACTTTGCGCAGGCGGGGTCTAAGCGAGTAGCTGCGTTATCGACTTTAGAGCATTGCCTTTATTATCAAGCTGGAGGCCCTGTCGCAAATCTCAAGAAATACACTGACTCTACTCTGACAAAACTGTTGGAAAATTCCGCCGTGAGCGCAGGAGCTATTATCACTATAAATGACGTTTCTTCCACGCCACTTTTGGCGGAGCTGGCATCACCATTATCCATCATAATCTATGAGCTTCTGGAAAACTGCATTCAACATGCCTTTGAATCTAGCTCATTGACGAACTATATTCACATAACCATGAGGTCAAAACTCATCAAGGGGCCATCAACTTGGAACCTTGAGTTATCGGTGTGCGACAGCGGCATCCGTGAAAGAGTTAATATCGAACGTTTTTCAGGCGGACATTCTGGTATCGGCATCGTACAATCAATAGTGAAAAAACTAGGGGGTTATGTAACGTTCTCGCGCGAGACTGGCACCGTGGTTTCGCTGCAATTCTTCAATTCTAGGTACCAAGAATGATGAGCCAAAAAAGCAATTTCACACTAGCAGGCCTATTCGCTGTAATGGTAGATTGTCCAAGCTTGAAAAGTTGTCTATCCTGTTAGTGTTACGCGCCATTTGTAGGTTTTTGTGAGATTAAAATTGAGCAAAAAATAGTGAACAAAAACGAAATTCGGTTCCGATCTTTCGGAAAAGCATGTCGCATCGCTATAGGGGATAGCACTGACGGAGGCGCTAATCTGCTGGCTCTCTGTCAGGATGAGCTGACCAGGCTCGAAGAAAAGTTCAGCACGCACCTGCCGGACAGCATTCCCAGTCAGATCAACCAAAGTAGCGGCACAGGGTTCTATATCCCACTGGATGCCGAGGCTCGCAGTCTATTTCACTATGTGGATGCACTCTGGGGCGAGAGTAAGCATATCTTTGATCCCACCACACGAATCATCCGCGATTGCTACGACAGCAGCGGCAAATTGCTTGCTTCTCAAGATCAGCTTGGGAAGATACTCAAGCTGGTTGGCTGGCGTAATCTCGAAATCACGTCCAAAGGCGCACATTTAGCCAATGCCGGTATGTTGATTGATTTAAACAGCTGTGTTCAGCCGTATGCGCTCGATTCGCTGCGAAAAATTCTGCTCAAGCACGATGTCAAGAATGCTTTAATCGAAATGGACCAAGACGTCGTGACCATTGGCAAGCAACCCGACGGCGCTAATTGGCTGGTCGGGGTGCGCGTCCCACAGGGCTCTAGCGCAGCAATAGTACGCCTCAAGCTGAATCATAAGGGCTTCGCCTTGCGTGGTGATTTCGAACAAATAACACTGCACAACGGAGAGCGCTTTGGGTGCGCCCTGAGCCCTATGGATGGACAAGCTATACCAGGCCTGCTCAGTGTCATTGTCATAGCCGAAAACTGTCTCACAGCCTGCAGCGCGGCCAGTATAGCGCGCCTAAAAACCGAAGCTACCGGCATAAAATGGCTGGAAGCATTGGGATTACCTTGGATGGCAATAGATCGACAGCTGGAGTGTCACGGACCTTTGGCTCGAAAGAGCTAATGACCAGTAAATAGTGGGCTGCGTTTTTCACGTTTGGCCGTGAAACCCTCCTGGAGATCTTGTGATTCCAGGCACATTCTCGACAGCTCCAGTGCGATTTCAGGGTCAACGGCACCGTCAGCAGCCAGCCCGATAATGCGCTTCATTGACTGCACAGCCAAAGGTGCGAGGCCGGCGAGATGCCCAGCAAAGTCATTCGCAAACTCATCGAGATTACGTGGCCGCACCAGATGGTCCAAAAATCCAATCTCTAATAGGGAGTTGGCATCGAACTCTTCAGAAGCAACCAATATCCGCTTCGTTAGCCTCACGCCGAGACAACGAATAAAATGATTTATACCGGCCAATGGATAGCAAAGACCAATCGTGGCAGCAGGTACTCTCATCCGACTCCCCTCTACCCCAATACGGAAATCACAGCTCATAGCTAGCTCTGCCCCGCCCCCGAAGACATCACCATTCATCGCGCAGACGGTAGGAATTGACAAGTCGGCCAGTTGGCACGTCATCTTTTGAAAAGCGTCATCACTGATCTGGCCGTCACTTAATTCCTGCAAAGACGCACCTGCGCAAAATGTTTTTGTACCCGCGCCGGATACGATTAATACCCGCACTACCTTGTCAGCAGCCACCTCGGTCAAGCAGTCCTGGATACCGTCCAACTGCTCACGACCCAGCGAATTATGTCGTTCTGGATTATTAAGCATCAAGCGGCCTATATGGCCACTACGACTGTACAGAATTGTATCTGTCATTGGATTGTCACCGCTGATTAAAGGCGATAGTCTGGCACAGCTTTACAATGGCCGCCACCATCACTCCGAGACTGGAGCACGGTCTTCAGGAGCAATAATAGTGAGTATAATATAGCAATCGACGCGATGAAAAAACGCTGTGCATGGTGCGGCGATGACCCGCTCTATATTGCCTATCACGATACAGAGTGGGGGATTCCGAAGCGCGATGACCGTACCCTGTTCGAATTTCTGGTTCTAGAAGGGGCCCAGGCCGGTCTCTCTTGGATTACCATACTACGCAAGCGGAATGGCTACCGTGAACTGTTCGACCACTTCGATGCCGAAAGAGTCGCCCATTACAGTGATGCAGAGTTGGATGAACGGCTACAAAATCCGAAAATAGTCCGCAACCGGCTCAAGGTCTACAGCGCGCGAAAGAATGCCCGGGCCTTTCTAGACGTGCAGCGGGAATGGGGGAGTTTTTCAGCCTATATATGGGACTTCGTCGACGGCCAAGCCATACAGAACAATTGGAGCTCTATGCGCGATGTTCCTCCGACCAGCGACATTTCTAACCAGCTGAGCAAAGACATGAAAAAGCGAGGGTTTACTTTCGTCGGACCGATCATCATGTATGCGTATATGCAAGCCACTGGTATGGTAAATGATCATACTAAAGACTGTTTTCGCCACACTGAGTGTCTGGACATGACATGAGCTGCTTAACTCAGCCTTGAGATGGTAGAATATAGCCTCAGTTGATGAGTGCATCACGTGTCCGCTTCCCCACCCAACAAGCCAACCTCGACAAACCGGTCCGTCTGGCGTCTGGCATGGCCCAATATTCTCTCTAACCTACTGTTTACTACGGTGGGTTTACTGCACATAAAAATAGTGGCTCAGTTGGGTACGACCTCCGTCGCAGCCGTAACGACCGGTCACCGCGTATTCTTTCTGATCCAGGCGGTTTTAATGGGTGTATCGGTGGCCAGCACCGCCATGGTTGCGCGTAGCTGGGGGGCACAGCAGGCCAAGCAGGCCGAGATCGTCACATGGACATCCATTGTGATATCTGTGGCACTGGCAGCTGTGCTGAGTATACCGATACTTCTGGCGCCAGAGGCTATCGCAGGAATCTTCGGTCTGGACGAGGAGACGACTGCTCTCGCGGCCAGCTTCATCTTCTGGTTGGGCTTGTTCAACGTTTTTTCTGCCATCAGCATGATGCTCAGCACCGCGCTTCGGGCGACGGGGAACGTCATCACGCCCCTGTGGTTTCTACTGTTCAGTTCTATCTTCAATGTAACTTTTGCTTACCTGTTGGCATTTGGCATCGGCCCTCTGCCCAAGCTCGGGGTAACTGGCGTCTCCCTCGGCGGGAGTTTTGGCGCCTCAATCATTACCATGATCTTCTTTTTTGCTTGGTGGCGCGGTCATTTTAATCTAAAGCCCACAAAACGAAAAAGTATCGATTGGGCAACGTCAAAACAGATGATTAAGATCGGCTTACCCCCGGTTGCGGAACAAGGCATTGTGCAATTGGCATTTCTCGCGTTCTTTGCCATCGTGGCACATTACGGAACAGCGGCTTATGCCTCTTACGGTATTGGTATTACCCTAGTGGCATTTCCGATTGTCATAGGGTTCGGCTTCGGCATTGCCACTGCCACTCTTGTGGGTCAGCAAATGGGCGCAGGGGAACCAGACCTGGCCGTACTGGCTGTCGCTCGCTCGCTGCGCATGGCACTGGCATCAATGATTCTATTATCCATTTTGCTAGCGACGTTCGCAGAAGAACTGGCAAGTTTCATGATCGACGACCCTGAAGTTATTGAGCTGACGGTAGTATTTATGTACCTCATCGCTCTGGCCCAACCGCTGATGGCCTGTGAGTTCACTCTAGGGGGAGCCTTACGGGGAGCAGGCGATACCAGATTTCCACTGATTGCGACCTTTTGCGGTATTATCTTTGGGCGCCTAATTCCGGCGCTGACCTTCATGTGGCTCGAGTTTTCTGTTTACTGGATATTCTCAGTAATGGTTCTAGACTACGCCATCAAGGCCAGTTTACTGTCTTGTCGTTATCGCTCTCGCAAGTGGCTTGATATAAAAATGGACTTGGCAGCCTAGCAAACTCCCCACACTGGTGTAGACAGAGCTCAAAATAATACTTAGAGTTGGAATTATAGAATTAGCAGTAGGTCTATCGCCCTACCTTGCCGGAACACTCGAATGAAAGCAGACATACTTGTCGCTAACAGCGGCAGCGCTTCACCGTTTAATCGCAGTGTCCAGCACGATGCGAAGCGCATCGCGATTCTGTCGCAAGCGGCGAGGCTATTCAATTACAAAGGCTCGCGTGCCACCACGTTACATGATATCGCAGACAGCCTAGGTTTAACCAAAACAAGCCTGTACTACTATGTAAAAAACAAGGAAGACCTTATTTACCAATGCTACATGGGAGCTCTCGAACTTCATCACAGAGACTTGGATGAGATCGAGAAACGCCACGCGGGGGCAATGGAGCGCATATCGGACTACTTCCTTCAACATTTTGAAAACTGGCTTGCAGCTCAAGAAGGTAGGGCACCTCATATCGCCGCCCTACTAGAAATTGCCGCCCTGAAGGGGACCCAGCGCAAACACGTCGAGGCCAGCTACATTGGTCTGTTCAAACGCCTACGAGAGTATATTCGCCAAGGTGTCGCCGAGGGTTCCATCGGGGCCTGTGAACCCACATCGATCACGCGCGCAATAGTGGGCTCCGTAGATTGGACGTTTTCCTGGCTACACAGTATTCCTAGAGAGAAGGTGAGGACCATCGCCAACGAGGCACTGGATATTATTACCAACGGCATATGTGCCGGTGAGGCGCCCCACTCTCCTGCCAAACTTTTTCACGAAAGCAAAGAATCAGTGCATCCAGAGCACTTCAATCGTGTGGAGAAAAATCGCCTGAAGCAAGAGGCATTCTTTAAAACAGGCACCCGGTTCTTCAACACGCAGGGCTTTACCGGCACCTCCCTGGATGAGATTGCAGAGCACCTAAATGTGTCCAAAGGTGCGTTCTACCACCACATCAAAAACAAGGAAGATCTGCTGTTCCACTGTTATAACCTCTCTCTGGATATTATTGAGGGAATTCATGCGCAGTCCCCGCAATTTGCAGGCACGGGCTTGAAAAAAGCAGAGATGACATGCCGCCGTGTTTTCTATGTCCAAAATTCTGAAGAGGGACCTCTGATACGCTACAACACGATTACTGCGTTGCCGATGGAGCGCAGACGCCAGATACTCAAGCGTACCGATAAGAACAATGAAAATTTCGGAGCGTTTTTAAACGAGGGAATAAAAGACGGCAGTGTGCGCGCGATCAATACCTTAATAGCGCAGCATCTTATTACAGGTGCACGTAACGCTGCCATGGACATCAAGCGATGGCGTAAAGTTGACAGCATTGATGATGCCGCGATCGACTACTTCGACGTTTTCTTTAACGGATTAGCACCGCGTAAAGACGTTTAAACTACTAATTGTATGAGGTATTTTTGTGGCAACTGATTTAGATAAATTGGTCAAACTGCTCGAAGTTGAGCAAATGGATAAGTACCTGTTTAGAGGGAACAGTCCAAAACGCCCATCGCGTGTCTTCGGCGGCCAGGTGCTGGCACAGGCACTTAATTCCGCAACAAGGACCGTAGAAAAAGGTCTTTTAGCGCACTCCATGCACGCGTACTTTCTGCGCCCTGGAGACCCCAAAAAGAAAATCATTTACGAAGTGGATCCAATTCGCGACGGAAAAAGCTTCACTACCAGAAATGTGATCGCCAGACAGGGTGGCATTGCTATCTTCAGTACGTCCATCTCATTTCACATTGAAGAACCTGGCCTATCGCATCAGTTTGAGGCACTGCAGGTGCCACCACCGGAAGAACTTGAATCTGATTTTGATCGCTGGTCCAGATTAGCGAAGGACAATCCTGACACCATAGATCCGCCCTTATTGCAGCCCATTGAACGCAAGCCTGTGAGGCCGCGAGACTACCTCAACCCGCAGCCACAGGAGCCTCAGCAGCAAATTTGGTTTCGCGCGCTGGGCGACCTTGGCGATGATCTTTCGAGGCATCAGACCATCCTGGCTTTTCTATCAGACTTTGGTTTACTCGGTACGGCGCTGCTTCCCCACCCCTACTCCGGAATGAACGCCGATCTTCAGGCGGCAAGCCTTGATCACGCGCTATGGTTTCATCAACCGTTTAAAGCAGACGAATACTTGCTGTACTGTCTGGACAGCCCAATTGCGGCCGGAGCGCGGGGGTTTAGTCGGGGTTCGTTCTATACGCGCGATGGGATTCTAGTAGCCTCTACTGCTCAGGAGTCTTTGCAGCGTATACGCACACCTAGTTAACAGTCGTCTCTATTTGATCTCCAAGAGCGAGCAGCTCTAAACTCGTACCATTGTGGCGCAGTCGGGTAATAGAGCCATTAGCTGGCCAGACGCAAAGCGTTTCAGGCCGATCAAGCAGTTGTCCGACCACGGCATTTATGACCAAAAAATGGGTGAAGATTACTGCCGGCTGAGTTAACGCTAGAAGCCGTTGCAACGTCGCGGCCCGCCAAGCAATCAGTTCATCCCCCTGCTCCACCCACTGCTGTTGCATAAATTGACGCAGCCAAACCTGGCGCTCAGCTAGCGGCACAGGCGATGGTATTTCTCGAAACACATCCTCAATAATCACATCGCGCCGCAACGACTTGGCCAGAGGCACAGAGGTCTCAAGAGCACGCTGCAAGGGGCTACTCAATAGTAATGTGTCACTGCCGACATGCTGTTGCAGGGATTCAGCGGCCTCCTCGGCTTGCTGCTGACCGAGATGACTGAGGCCTGTCTCTTATACACATCTCCGAGCCCACGAGACAAGAGGCAATCTCG
>OJHF01000051.1_pt1 | contig 39771 bp, 25 predicted proteins | sample 1594891 | NCBI WGS metagenome assembly OJHF01 (sample SAMN05416737, study PRJEB24817) | seawater metagenome | isolation source: Sea water | place: Canada:Atlantic | collected 2013-07 | reverse complement strand
CCTTGAATGAAATTTTGAGGGGATTTGAAGATCCAAAAATTTCGACATTCAGCTCCCCGCTCAAAAACACAGTTTTCGGAGGTGCCCTATAGTTAGAACTTTTAAGAAAGATTCATGAGGGTTTTCAGTCTATCGAGACCTTCTCTCTTAGGATAGAGAACTGAAGCGGTTAGGAATACCCCCGAGGAGTTTTTCCCGTTCTCCTTATCTTTGGCGGCGCTTTTGGACGGCTTGTGCAAAGGCTTCGAGCACTTCTTCGGTGTTCTGCCAGTTGATGCAGGCGTCGGTGACGGACTGACCGTAGGTCATGTTATCGCTGATCTTTTGATTTCCTTCGATGAGGTTGGACTCGATCATGACGGACGCGATGTCGGTGGCACCATTTGCCATCTGCTCGCAGAGGTCGGCAGCGACGAGCGATTGATTGCGGTAGTCCTTATTCGAGTTGCCATGGGAGCAATCGATCATGAGCTGCTCGGGCAATCCCTTTTCGCGGAGCTTCGCGGTGGCGTCCTCGATCTTTTCGCGTGAGTAGTTGGGGCCGTCTTTTCCGCCACGGAGGATGAGGTGGCAGGATTTGTTTCCGGTAGTGGTGACAATGGCAGAGACGCCTTGCTTCGTGACCGAGAGGAAATTGTGCGGGTTATTTGCCGCGCCGATAGCATCGAGGGCGATCTGGATGGAACCACCGGTGCCATTTTTGAAGCCCACTGGCATGGAGAGTCCGGAAGCGAGTTCGCGGTGGATCTGTGATTCGGTGGTGCGAGCGCCGATGGCGCCCCACGCGATCAGGTCGGCGACATACTGAGGGGAAATGGTGTCGAGGAATTCCGTGCCAGCGGAGACGCCCATTTCGGCGAGTTGAAGGAGGAGTTCGCGGGCAAAGCGGAGGCCGCGATTGATGTCGAAGGAATTGTCGAGGTGCGGATCATTGATGAGTCCCTTCCAGCCGACGGTGGTGCGAGGTTTCTCGAAATAGACACGCATTACGATGTGGAGATCCTTCTTGTGATGATCGATGGCATCTTTGAGGCGCTGTCCGTATTCGATAGCCGCTGAGGGGTCATGGATGGAGCAGGGACCGACGACGACAAGAAGACGCTCATCTTTACCAGAGAGGATGTCTTCGGTTTGACGGCGTGATTCTGCAACAAGGCTGGCGGCCTTCTCGGTCATGGGAAGATAGTATGAGAGAACCGCGGGGGAGATCAGCGGGGAGATTCCGCCGATGCGGAGGTCGTCAGTATTGGTCGTGGCCACGGAAGGAACCTGCCTTTTATTGGAAGAGGTTTCAAGAGTGGAGGTTTGTCAGGTTAGAAATAAAAGGTCATCTTCAAGCATGTCGAAGAAGGACAAGAGGGCAGGAATGCCGAAGCAGAGCGATTTTACCGGAGGACTGGTGTCCAATGTGGCCTGTTCTTTCGTTGGATCGAGTGGAGAGAAAGTCGTCGATGAGAAGATCATGGCGCTTGCCAGTGAGCTGGTTTCCGATGATCGGGCTTGTCTGCTTGCCGAGATGATGACAACCGCGGTGCGCATGGCGCGCGGCAATACGGAGCTGGGCGACTTTAAGTTGGCAAATCGGGCTCTCCGTGAGTTGCGGGAATCGAATGAGGTTTTTCATCCTTATCGTAATTTTCAGAAGATCGCGCTCTTTGGTTCAGCCCGGACGAAGCCCGATGAGGCGGAGTATCAAACGGCGGTCGATTTTACTCACAAGCTAAAGGAACTTGGCTTTATGACGATCACGGGAGCCGGACCTGGAATTATGGCAGCGGGAAATGAGGGGGCAACGCGTGATTTCAGCTTCGGACTTAATATCACGTTACCATTTGAGACATCGGCGAATGCCTTCATCAAAGGTGATCCCAAATTGATCGACTACGACTTCTTCTTCACCCGTAAGTTGGCCTTTGTCAAAGAGGCGGCAGCTGCGGTGGGACTGCCAGGAGGAATGGGGACGATGGATGAAATTTTTGAAGCTCTCACGCTGATCCAGACAGGAAAGGTCACGGTCTATCCTATCGTCTGTCTTGATTCAAAAGGGGGGACTTACTGGAAGGCGTGGAATCAGTTTATCACGGAGCATCTTTTCCGACTGGATCTAATTTCTGAATCAGATTTCGAGTTGTTTACGGTGACCGATGATGTAGATGCTGCGATCGAGGAAATTGTTCATTTTTATAAGATCTTCCACTCGTATCGCTATGTCGGAGATCAGCTGGTTATCCGACTTTCGGAGGAACTCACTGATGGAGCGGTGAAAAAACTGACCATGGAATTTTCTGACATTATCAAAGTGGGTAAGATCGAAAAATGTGCGACGCTTGAGGAAGAGAGGAACGAACCTGAATTGGCGGAGCTTTACCGTTTGAAGCTTCGTCATAGGCGGAGAGACTTTGGTCGACTCCGTCAGTTCATCAACGCAATCAACAATTCCGAATTCGAGAGCTAATGGCCAAGGAACGAGTGGATAGCATGTTGGTTGCGCGGGGTCTTTGTGATTCCCGTGAGCAAGCCAAGCGTCTCATTATGGCGGGGGAGGTGTTTACCGAATCTGATCGGGTGGCGAAACCGAGTCAGAAAATGAGTAACGAGGTGGTGCTTAGGGTGAGAGATCGACCCAAATATGTGGGCCGGGGTGGCTTTAAGATCGAGGGCGCGCTGAAGGAATTCGGGATTGATCCGACAGGGTGGATTTGTGCAGATCTCGGAGCATCGACGGGTGGTTTTACCGACTGCCTTCTTCAGGAGGGAGCGACCAAAGTGCATGCGCTCGATGTGGGGACCAACCAGCTGGTGTGGAAGTTGCGGAGTGATGAGCGTGTTGTTTCCAAAGAGCGATTCAATGCGCGCAATCTCGTCGTCGAGGACATCGGAGAGCGCGTGAATTTGGTGGTGATGGACCTGTCCTTTATTTCGCTGACAAAAGTGCTGCCGGCGGCGTTTGGAATTTTGGAAGAGGGAGGTTCCGTTATTTCTCTCATCAAGCCTCAGTTTGAACTGTCCCGCGGAGAGGTTGGAAAAGGCGGTATTGTGAGAGAGCCCGAACTCCATGAAAAGGCGGTCGAGAAGATCAAAAAATTCGTCACCGAAGATCTGAGGCGCGAGTGGGTCGGGCTGATGACGTCACCAATTACCGGAACAGACGGGAACGTCGAGTTCCTGGCGTGGATGCGGTAGGCGGGAGGGGAAAATATGGAATTATAGGCATGTTTACAGTGGGAACAATGGATCGGGAGAGGGCTTGACCATTCGGCGGCTCAGTCGAATTTTCTCGATATTTTCATGATGGTTTTCCTTTCTTTCAAGATCATCCTGAAGGATCGGAGTAGATGTGTCTTTTACGATTAAGAGACTGATTAAGAGTGAGCTTGAAACTAAATTTAAAATCGGTATTCTCCCGTAAATGCCAAAATTTACCGTCTCCAAGCAAAAGATTATTTCTGCCCCCCTCGGGCAGGTTTATGATGAGGTTCGCGACTTTAACAGTTGGCGGCGGTGGTCGCCTTGGCTGATTATCGAGCCCGATTGCTCGCTTACTTATTCCCCTTCGGGCGATTCTTATGGCTGGGCTGGTCAAGTCATCGGAAGCGGGAAGATGACGGTTACTGCCGAGGAGAAGAATAAGTGGATTGTCTACGATCTGGAATTTTTCAAACCGTGGAAACCCACGGCGAAAGTGCGGATGAATTTCCGCGAGGTTTCCGACGGGGTTTCCGACGGGGTGGAGGTGACTTGGACGATGGATAGCTCGCTGCGCTTCTTCATGTTTTGGATGGTGGGGATGATGGAAGGCCTCATCGGGATGGATTATGATCGTGGCCTAGCGATGTTGAAGGATCAGATTGAATTGGGAGGGGTCTCTTCGAAGCTGGAATTTTCCGGAGAAAAACAGATCGCGGGCTTTCGCTATCTGGGCAAAGAGCGCGAGTGCCCGATTGCTGATATCGGAAAGACGATGGAGGCTGATATCGCGAAACTAAAAAATATTGTCGAGAAATGCGGAATCAAGTCCAAGGGAAAGCCCTTCGCAGTTTACCACAAATGGGATCTGAAGAAAAAGGTGGCCCGCTTTACGATCGGTCTTCCGATTGAAAATTCTTCGACTTCATATTCGGAAGGGGTTTTTAGCGCGGATATGCCTCCAGTCTCCGTCTATTCCATACGACATACCGGGCTCGATCGGCATGTTGGAAATGCTTGGGCGGCGGGGATTTCACACGGATGGGCAAAGAAGTTTAAGCAGTCACGGAAGGCCCACCCTTTCGAAATCTACGAGCAACAGGCTGAAGAGGGAGTGGAATCCGTGACGTTGGTCTGTTTTCCGAAGAAGTAGGTTGATCAGCGATTCCCTAGAGATTCTGTTTCACTTGGTGGAGGAAATTCTGCCACTTTGCGTCGGGCTTACCGGTCGTTATGATAAAATGGGGGAGTTCTTTAGGCTTTCTTGATGTAGGGCTCTGTCGGACGGGAGGCCTTCGAAGAAATCCCTTCCGAAGGACTACTTCCACAGGAAAGGAGCGTAAAGATATCCAAAGAGAGAATAAGAGTTGATTTCATCACTACTCCACGTTTTGAACTTGCTCGCGGATCTTTTCGAGCTCTGTTTTTCCGATGACAACATGCTGGGCGATGCCTGCGTCGTTGGCCTTGGATCCGATGGTGTTGAGCTCGCGATTGATCTCCTGACAAAGAAAATCCAAAGAGCGACCGACGGGTTCGGTCAGCTCCATGGTTTCACGAAATTTAGCGAAGTGCGAAGCGAGGCGGGTGGTTTCCTCTGAAATGTCACAGCGCTCAGAGAAGAGTGCCAGTTCCTTGAGGAGGCGTTCGTCGTTGAGATTGATTTCAATTTCAGCTTCCCTAAGCCGGTTTTGAAGGTTTTCCCGCTGACGAACGACAACGAGGGGTGCCTTTTCGCTGATGACGGCGGTTGCGTTTTCCAGAAGGTCGAGGCGTTCGAGAAAGTCTGCATTGAGATCGACTCCTTCCCGTGTGCGCATCGTCACAAGATTGGCCAAGGCGGCTTCGAGTGCGGGTTGGATTGCTTCGGTGGCTTGGTCAGGATTGATGCCCGAATCTTGAAAGAGGAAGACGCCGGGGGCTCGCAGGAAATCGTGTGAGCAAGCTTGAATGGGGCGATTCAAGAGATCGGAAAGTTCAGTAAAAGCGGCCTCCAGGGCTTGCGCCCGGATCGGGTTGATGGAGAGGGAATCTGTGCTTGCAGAGGCGGCTTCCAGGTTGATCGAGACATTGACCCGGCCCCGCGACACTTCTTCGAGAACGAGTTTTCGTAAGGCTGGTTCGATTGCTGAAAGCTCTCGGGGAAGGTTAAAGACGATGTCAGCTTGCTTTCGGTTGACCGAGGAGATCTCGACCCGGGCGATGAGGTGATCGGTAGCGTGCTCGGCACGCCCGAAGCCAGTCATTGATTGCATGGCGGGAGCTTAATCAAGCAGGAGGAACTAGGCCAGCTTACTTCCGATCCTGTTCTTCGGAAGGAATGTCCTCATCAGGAGGACCCAATGGATCATGATCAGGATCTTCTTCGGGATTCTGGTGTTCACCAGGGTAATCGAGGTGGTCATCGTCGTCATGATGTTCGTCATGATGTTCGTCATGATGTTCGTCATGATATTCGTCATGATATTCGTCATGATATTCGTGATGATGTTCGCCATGATGTTCGCCATGATGTTCGTCATGGTCGTAAGGATCCTCGTGATCGCTATGGTCCTCATTTTCTTCTTCTTTTTCTCCGGATTTAGCAATGGAGGGATCGGCAAGTAGTTTTTTGAGATACTCTTTTTCTTCTTCGGCTTCTTTACGCTTTTGTTTGCGCTCGTAGAAGTAGGCCAGCCAGATGCAGATCTCGTAGAGAATATACATGGGTCCTGCGAGGAGCAGGAGGGTGGGAATATCTGGAGTGGGCGTGATGATGGCTGCGATGACGACAATCGCGAGAATAGCGTAGGAGCGGGTGCTATTCATCACGCTGAAGCCCAGAATCCCGAGGTGGACCAGGGTCATGACAACTACTGGAAGTTCAAAGGCGAGACCGAAGATAAGGACGAAAGTGGTGGCAAAGGAGATATAATAACCGATGCGCCAGTCATTCGAGATACCCAGTCCCTGACCCCAGTCATAGAAGAAGTTGAGGACTTTCGGCAGGACGAAAAAGTATGAGAAGAAGACGCCTCCGAGGAAGAGGCCAAATCCAATGGCGAGAGCCGGCCAAAGAGCGCGACGTTCTTCGGGTTTCATGCCCGGTAAGACGAACTGGAGAATAAAGTAGAGGAGGAAGGGGAAGGAAATGACGATGCCAGCAAAAAAGGCCAGCTTCATCGTGAGCATGAAGGTCTCGGTCGGTTTGAGCGAACTCATGAGCCGGAGATTTCCCTGGGCGTTAAGTTCAGCCGCGGGCTTGGAGATGAGGAGCTTGGCTGCGAGTTCTTTGACGGCGGAGTCCTTTTCGCTGAGATTTTCAATGAAGGATTCCCGGTCGTCCTCGGGGATCTCCTCAACGGCGCGGTAGATGATTGCTGCTTCGGTGAGGACGTAGAGATCTTTGTTTCTTTCGAACTCCCAGAACTTCTTTTCGAGGTCGGGTTGGTGCTGGCGAAGAGGCGGAGTGATAGTAGCGAGGTCGAGTGCCCGCTCCCATTGATCGAGAGAAATACTTTGATCCTTCGGAAGACGCGCTTCGTGTTTCGCGACCCAGACTTCATTGACCGGACGCTGGATGACCTCCATGAGTTGCTCCTTGTAGACGAAGCAGACAAGAGTCGCGATCAGCAGAGTGACAACGATACGAGAGATCGTAGAACGCAAATCCTCAAGATGGTCGAAAAAAGGTTTTTCGGCGTCTGGGTTCACCTTGTCCCTCAATTGGAACATTTTCTTAAGAATAAACATCCGGCGGGCTTTTGAATACTTGAGATTTCGATGAGGACAATGGCAAAGATTGGCGAAGTCGTGGAAAGGCTCACCGAAACCTAACGGATAACCACCTCATTCCCCGATATTCTAGTCAGAATAAACAGGCTTAATGAAGTGGTTTCGCTTTCCGAGATGGAGAACTCCCGGGAGGCCGGGAACATTTTGAGGAGAGAAATCGCTGCGTTTCACCTTAAGAACCAACGTCTTTTCGTCGAGGCGGGTGATGTTTTGTAGCTGATCCGATGAGATCTGGCCGTCTTCCGAGAAGAAATAGAGATTCTTTTCCGAGTGGTTTCCCTTGATGAGCAATTCAATGATGGGTGCATCCTTTTGCGATTTCAACGAGACCTTCAACTGGGGATCTTTTTTGGGGATTTCCGATTGGGCCTTTTCGATAAGGATGCGGTCGGTCGTGGACTCGCGGGGAAAGCTGATTTGGAAATCTCCGAAGCCGGGAAAACATTGTGCAGCGCAGGCCATCCATTGGGCCGAAGCGCGGAGGATTATTTTTTCTTCAGGAAGGATCTCGGGAGGGGTGATTGTGATGAGGAGAGTGATATCGCGCTCATACCCGTGACAGGGGTGGCCACTCATGAAGGTCTTTTCGGGATGGGGCCATTGGATGTCTCCGGCAGAAAATCCATCGGGAAGATTCCAGCTCAAGGCGGTGGGTATTCCGACGATTCCGGGGTTTTTCCAGTAGGTGTGAAAACCTTCTTTGTGCCGAAGATTAAGACCAACGGTGAAACTCTTTCCAGGAGAGATCGTATCGACGTCGGAAACAAGTTTCAGTTCAAGACCGTCCGCTGCATGGAGTGAACTCGCGAGTGCAAGACTTAGCAAGCCGATGAAGCCATGAGGAAAAGGGTTCATCATTCTAGCGGGGAATCACGAGAGTCGAACCATCACGAATGATAGTACCTCTGATTCCGTTGGCTCTTTGAATCCTGGAGACCGAGGAGCCATACTTGCGGGCGAGCCCGTAAAGGGTGTCTCCTTTTTTCACAGTGTGACGAATTGTCTTTGGCTTTACCTTGACGGTTTTTGGCCTGGGCTTTGGTTTCGCTATCGGTCTCGGCTTGGTGACCCGTTTGGGTGCCGGTCGTGGAGTGAGCTGGGCTGTTTGCTGAAGTGTCGTCTTTTCGACGATCTTGGGTTGAGTTACCGGCCTGGGATTGCTGGTGCGGCGCTTGGTTCCACGCTTTGGCGGATTGTCGGCCCATGCTTCGATGTAGTTTCCGTTTTCATCGAAGGGGCCAATGTTAGGATTGTATTCAGAGCTACGATCACTTTTCGAACAACTCATTAAGACCACAGGAACCCATGAGCCAATGAGGAGAGCGAGCAAGACACTTTTCTTCACATGAGGAGTATGCCACAGCTTGTGCGCTTCTCAAAGCATAGTTAAAGGAACTTAATTATTACTTCTTGAGAAATGGTGTTGATTTTGGTTCCCAGAGGCGATAGTCCGTATCGCGTGACGGTTTTTCCGTCGCAATTTTTGGGAAGCTCGTCGCACGGGCAGGAAATAAATGGGGAATCCGGTGAAGCTGTCGTAAGGCACCCATTCCGGAGCGGTCCCGCCACTGTAATTCTCCCAAAAGGGGGAAGAGCCAGATCACCAGCCTGAAGATCGACAAAATCAAGAACTCTGCGGATTTCAGGGGGCTTATTTTAAGAAACGAATGATTGATAAAAAAGCAGTCCGATTTGGGCTCGTGTTGGCTGGGTGTTCCCTCGGAGCAGCCCAGGATGTGCTTCCTCCGCTCACTGTATTGGCGAAGAAATTTGATTCAGGGAGGGAGGAGACGACATCGGCTCTCGATATTCTGAGTGCAGATGAGTTGGAGCGGATGCAGCGAGATCGGCTGCTGGATGGTCTTAATTTTTCCCCAGGAGTGCAGGGTCTTTCGACAGCGGGTCAGACGGGAAACTTGGGGACGGTGATCATGCGCGGTCTCAGCACGAAATATATGCAGGTCGTAGTCGATGGCGTGAGACTCACCGGCGCGACGAATGCCGCCGGTAATATTTTGGGTAACGGACACTTGGGAAACATTAGCCAACTTGAGGTGCTACGAGGTCCGCAGAGTGTGCTGTATGGTTCGGGCGCTGCTGGTGGGGTAGTGGGTTATAATACTCTTCTGGGATGTGATGATGAGGGAATGTCTGTGACGGCCGAAGCTGGAAACTTGGGCACCTTTAAGTCGTCGTTTACCAATCGGGGGCAGATCGGAGATTTGTCCTATGCTGTTAATGCGGGGCTCTTTGAAACAAACAACGATCCCTCGGGTACGCTTTTACGTCATGATTTTAAGCAGCTCTCTGAGTCGGTAGCACTACAATGGCAGGCTCGGGAGGATCTGCTAATTCGATTGAGCTATCGCGGAAGTCAAAATGAGCTGGGGACTTTAAGTGACTCCGGTTTTGGACCATCGAGTGGAGAGATTGATACTGATATCAACCTCTTGGCCTTGAATGCAGAATACGAGGTGAACCCTTGGTGGTCGAGTAAGTTAACTTTGGGATACTACGGCGAGTCGTATCATGGCTCCTTTAATAGTTCATTTGGAACGACGATCGTGGAAACTCAATTTGATCTACTGAATCTTAACTGGGCGAATTCGATCAAGGTGAATGATTCTGTAGAGCTTGTTTCAGGCTTGGAGTATGCCAGTGGAGATTACCGGAACTCGGGAGGTCGAAACGTGGAGTATCAGACGCTAGGAACCTATGTGAACGGCTTTTGGAAGCTCGTCGATGGTCTTCTTTTGGAGGCTGGTGTCCGATATGAGGAGCACGATTCTTTCGATGATGCCGTTGCCTGGAATCTTGGGGCAGCCTACGAGATTGAGGGAACGGAGACGCGCCTGCGTGCTCGTGTCGCGAAGGCGTATCGGACGCCAACGTTACTGGAGTCGGAGGCTTTTGTTTCTGGGTTTGGTCCCGCACAGCGTGCCAATCCCAATCTGGAGCCAGAAGACATTCTTGGATTTGAGGTTGGACTCGAGCAAGACTTGTCAGAGCACCTTTTTGAGCTGAGCTATTTTCAGCAGCATTTGGAAAATTCGATTGTGAAAGGGGCGGAGACAGCAGGGTCTTATGAGAATATCAACCGGAATGGGACGAGCATAGTTTCGGGGCTCGAGCTAGCCCTGAGTGGTCAGCTCGGAAATGATTTAATTCGGTATCGCTTAGCTGCGACGAAGCAATTCCAGGAAGAGATACTCGATGTTCCTGATCTCTTGCTCAGTGCTGATCTAGGCTACGAGGCAGAGAGCTGGAGTGTAGGCGCTGGATTCACGTATCAAGACGGGGCATCTTACTCGGGATCACCATCTCCGTTTATCAATGCTACGGACGATTATATCGTTGCGAGAGTCTATGGTGAGTATGAATTAAACGAGGCGATCATTCTGTTTGCGCGGGTGGAGAACCTCTTTGATGAGAATTACCTTCTCTCTGATATCTTTAACCCTGTTGAAGGACAGGGAAGATCTTTTGTGATCGGCGCTCGAGTGGAGTGGTGATTTCCTCAAAAAGGCGGAGTAGAAATACTCCGCCTATTGGGTGATCCTCAGGCGCATGAAGCGGGAGTCGTTTTCGATCGGAGCGGGCAGACGAAATCTTCCGGTGATGCTTCCATCAGGATTGATGGTGTTCGTCATGGGAACTCCGCCGCCGTTCCATGTGTTGAGATCATCGCTGATCTCCGCAGAGAATTGCCCCCCACGTTTTCCGGCTGTTCGGGTGAAGGAGAGGACGAAGTAATTCTGATTCGCAATGCGCTCGGTTGCGGCCTGAATTGCGGGAGGAAGACTGGTGATATTGGTCGCGTTTGAGCCCAATCCGAATTCGAAGAGGTTGCTCCATCCGTCGCCATCAGGATCGGCATTGGGACCGGAGGTCGCCGGGTTGGCCCGTTCAACTTCAGTAAATGCCGTCTGTGCCCAGATGTCGTAAGTCATCTTTCCGTCCGGTAGGCCACCCACTTGATCCGAGGCCCTCCAGTTGGAGCCGGTTCCGTGGGTCGTGGACAAATCGTTGAGAAGGATGGAGTGGCCATCGAGGGTGGCGAGGTCGGGCCATGGTATTGCGATGCCGTAGGCGAACTCGCGAATGATCATGTCATTCAAGCCGACCAAGCGAAGTGACTCACCGCCATTGGAAAGGTTGCTGGCATATTCTCCGGCGATGAAAGCATCGAAGGAATTACCATAACGGAAACGGAAGGCTTCGAGATTCGAAACGATGATCGTAAATCCTTGTGGGGAAAGCGCCTTGATCGAGCTTGTGGCAAAATCAAAAGTGATGCCGGAGGTGAAGCGAACATCACTCAGGTCGATGCTTTGCGAGCCATAGTTCTCAAAGCGAAGGAATTCGAAGAGATCGCCGTCATCATATCCTGCTGCTGCTTCCGCTGTGCTTGGTCCGACGGGATTGTAGAGTATCTCTGCAATGGCAAGATTACTTGAGTCCGCAGGCACCGTTTCAACGGTAAATGCAGCGGTCGTGAGGGCGCTCCAAGTTCCGTTGCTGAAAGTCCGCGCCATAATTTGGGTGGGTTCTCCAAGGATAACAGGGAGATTGGCTTCGTTGACTTGCCTGGCCTTTAGATTCAAGTCGAAGACCATGTCGCTACTGCTGGGTTTATTGTGATGTTCGACCGCAATTACATTAATACCTTGGACCAAAAGGGTGGAGTCGAGAGGGAAATTCGTAAGGTCGCCTTCATTGCCGTCGCTTGAGTCGGATGAAGGTACACTTGAGTAGCTAATTGTTCCGGGAAGGTTGGACTCGCGAATTACTTCGACGCCGTTGAGGTAGACGATGCAGCCTCCATCGATCCGCAGATCGGCGGACAGATCGAAGAAGGTAGAGATATTATCGAGTTGGAAATTTTTTCTAAAGTAGGTGGTTGGCTGTCTGGGAATGATGTTGTTGACCTCTGTTCCGATATCAATTTTTACCCCTGAATTACTGATGCTTCCGTAACCAAGAGGCGCGGTTCCCAAGAGCCATGCGGAGGAATCGAAGGTAGGAAATTTCCAGGAGGTGCCGAGATCGCCATCCGTCGCGTTGTGGCTCCAGTCCGACTCGAGAGAGACGAGGGAAACATCAAGAGGTGCACCAGGTTGGGAAATAGCATCGGGGTTCGGCGTGCCACCCGCCAGGCGGGGGTCCGAGCCGTCGGTGGTGTAGTAAAAATCCCCTTCTGCGGTGGTGATGAAAAGAGGGAAGCCGTCGGAAACTGTTCCCCCAAATTTGCTAAAGCTAGGAGGAACGATTGTGGGCCACAGGCCATTGTTTCGGAAGTCTTCCCGGGTTGGTCCGAAGAGGTAGCGTCTGCGGCCTGTTGCTTCCCTCGTCCACGCAGTTAATTTGGAGGATTGTACCGTTTGGTTGTTCATCACGCGGAGAAGATCGGCAAACTCAGTGGTGAGTTGATCGAACTCTGACTTGATGATGGAGTTATCGTAATCTCGATCGTCGAGGACCCCTCCATTGAAAAGGTGCTTGTTGATACGGTCGGCGAAGATGAGTTTAAATTCGTCCCAGCGATTGAGGCCGCGCCAGAGCTCGCGCATTTCTCCATTACCTGTTGCCATGAAGGCTCGAATCATTTCCTGGGAAATGGGGCGATTTCCCTTGTTGTTCATGGCGCCTTCGGCATCCCAGACATAGAGGCGATAGCGTCCTGCTGCTGTTCTTTCCTTGGCGGCTACCCAGTTGTTATGAGGCCAGTCCCAGGTGGCGCCGTAGACATTGAGAAGGTAGTAGTCTGCCATGCTTGCGACATCGGCGATTTTGAGAACTTCGTCCCAATTCGAGGTCGTGGTAGCGGCATTAAGGCGGGTGATCATATTGTTCCAAGCAACTTTGTCGCCTTCGGCAATGTTGTCATTTCCTTCGAACTGGAGAACGTCCCATTGAGCGTTGGAATCGGTGCTGTGGAGCGATTGAAAGAATGGTTCCCGGAGGCGCTCGACCATGTTGTAGAAGCCTTTGAGTTCGCCATTGACGTAAAGGCTATTGATAACGCCCAAGCTAGCGCCATTTCCCATTTTGTGACTGAGGCGCCGGAATAATTCGTCGATAACAAAGGGATTGCGGATGTCATTCTTGCCGGCGCGGATTCGGAAGCGCTGGTAGTCGTCGACTGTTCTTCCCGGGCCATTGAGAGGCAGATTGACGGATGGGTTTCCATAGTCGTCGCGGAAGTAGAGGTTGAAGGATGGTTTCTGAACCGCGCTGTCTCTCCAAGGAGAAGCGGTTGTTTGATTGAGAATCATGCGGGGGCGGGAGTAGGAACTGGCTGCGACGCGGAGGCCAACATTGCTGCGGAAACCCACCGTGCCATCGGTGAAGTAAAACTCGGCATGGATGGGGCGCTCGTAGGAACGGCCGCGATTGATGACGTTGTTGTAGTTGTCTGGTCCGTTTGGCTGCCACTGGTTGTTGGAATAGGTGCCGCCATTAATGGCCATGACGCCGAAGGGATCGTAGAGGGAACGCTGAGGATCTCCGGCGAAGATTAAGGAGGGACTCGTAAGAAGACGGGCATCCTGACCGATCAAATAGGAGTGGGTCTTGATATTGGAGGAGATGTAGCCATCGCGAAAAGCCCGTGCGCGAATGACATGTCCCTTTTCGGTGGTGACTTGAGCGAGAGCGAGGGGCGTGGTGTAGTCACTTCCATTTTCGAGTGTCGGGGTCGTGCCATCCGTGGTGTAGCGAATGGTGGAGGAAGGGGTGTGCGTGCTCAGAGTTACGGTGACGGCGTTGTCGTAAAAGCCGCCTTTATTGTCGAAGTCCGGCGCATCGACTTTATCGACATAGGAGATCGTCGCATTAGGGGCGCCTGGAGTGGGTTGCTCAAGATATGCCATTCCGCCCGAAGCGTTCCGGCCATAGCTGAAGTTTGCGAACTGTTGCGGGTAGTCTGGTTTAATCAGGGAAGCAGCGCTCCCATTGTTATCGAAGAGACCGAGGTAGTCGCCTTTGCCGCTGAGTTTAAAGTTCGCGTGCAGGTAGGAAGAGCCGACTACTGGGGCCGATGGATTGTCGGCGAGGATGACAAGATAGTCACCTCCGGCGATAGAAGTCCCGGGAGGAAAGGCCCATTTTGAGAGAACCTCGGAGTCATCTGTGAGGGTCCAACCGCTGAGAGAGACGGCGGATGTTCCAGTGTTGTAGAGCTCGATCCAATCGGAAGGTCCTTCGCCACGGAGGGCGGGGTCGATGAGGTCAGCGCTGGGTTCATCAAGACCAGGGAGATAGGTGATCGCTGAGCCTTGCTCGAAGAGCTGAGGGTCGGAGCCGCTTGATTGATCGATGCGAAGTGACATGTCGAGGCGCATGTCTCCGTTCAAAACGATGTTATTTACTTGGATTGCAAGGACGTTGTTTCCTGCTTGGAGGAAGTCAGAGGCGGCTCCAAGGGTGATTGTTTCGTTCCCTGTTCCAAGAGAGTTGGCGCGATAAGTAAGTTGATCGTGGTAAATGTGGGCCTTGGCTTCTCCCATATTACGGCGGGCGACTTCGATGCCATTGAGCCATGCGATGAAGCCGTCATCGTAGTTGATGGTGAGAACGAGTGGGTCGGTTTGGCTAGCGTTTGCGCTGGAGACGGTGAAGTCCTTTCGACCGTAAAACGATGGAGAGAGGCCCCGGAGGGGAGAAGCTAAATTGGTGGAGATTGATCCGAGCGAATAGCCAATAGGCATGGAGCCGTCATCCCAATTCGAGTCATCGAATGCAGGCGACCACCATGCGGGTCCGGCACCGGCGAAGGGTTGGTCACTGCCATCCCAGCGGAGATTGCGCTCGGCTGCGGTGGCTGAAATTTCATTGATGACGATTTGCCCGTGGACGATTCCTACGGCGAGGGTCGATAAGAAAATCTTCTTAAGCATGTGTGTGGGTAGTAAGCTATAACGTAAATACAGCGAGGCAAAGTTTCATTTTGAAGACAAAGGACGAGGCCTGTTGGCGCGATATGCGAGTAGAATGTCAGGGGGGCGGCGGCGCTGGACTTCCTGTATCAGTTTGAAGAGGCAAAGGAAAATATCACCCTCGATCAGCGGGTTTCGCGAATCTCGGTTCCAATTCCGGACTGCGTGAAAATCTCGAGGAGCAGGGTGTGAGGTTCACGGCCATCGATGAAATGAACTTTTTCGACTCCCGCGGCAAGGGCTTCGAGAGCGGAATTAACCTTAGGAATCATGCCTCCGGAAATGGTGCCGTCATTCAAGAGATCAGTGGCTTGACTTCGGGTGACCGAGTGAATGAGAGAATCTGGCTTTGAGGGATCTTGCATCAAGCCGGGGACGTCGGAGAGGTAGACAAGTTTTGCGGGTTTCAACGCGCAAGCGAGAGCGGCGGCGGCGAGGTCGGCATTGATATTGAGAGTATGACCGGAGCCGTTTTGTCGTCCCAGTGGAGAGACGACGGGGACTCCTCCAGTGCTGAGGGCATAGAGAATGTCTTCGATATGACAGGAGGTGGCTTTTCCGACACGGCCGATATCTGCAGGATTCCCATCATCATCGATGCCCATGAGTTGGTCGGCGAAGAAAACGGAGGTACCGTGGACCGAGGTGGCCTTAGCTCCAAAATCGGTGAGGGTTCGGACGAGGCCTTGATTGATCTCCCCGTGAAGCGTTTCTTCGACGATTTCGATGGCTTCGGGCGTGGTGACGCGGAAGCCGCCGATGAACTTGGCTTCGAGTCCGGCCTCTATCATAGCCGCGGAAATGGCCTTTCCGCCGCCATGCACGATGACCGGCTTGATGCCGGACACTTCGAGAAAAACGATATCGCGCATGACCTCCCGGACGAGGTCAGGATTGTCCATGGCGGACCCGCCCATCTTGATAAGAAAGGTTTTTCCCCGGAAGCGTTGGAGATAGGGGAGGGCTTCGGTGAGGACGCTGGCTTTTTCGGTGGCAGTCACGGGAGGAACATCTAAATTCTAAATGGAGAAATATTAAACAAATCCTAAGCCGGAAAACTCAAAATTTGAAACGGTTGGCGGGAGTGAAAGATTGAGCTTGGTTGAGAGAAGGTATCCGCAGATTTCGCAGATTAAGACTGATGGTTGAGGGGGGCGAACAGGAATCTCCATGAGGTTTACCAAGCTTGGATGATGTCGTGGATTAATTGTGGGCCGCGGTAGACGAAGCCGGTGTAGAGTTGGACGAGTTTGGCACCAGCGACGCGTTTCGCAAGGGCGTCTTCGGTGGTGAAAATTCCGCCGGCACCGATGATGGGGACATCATTTCCGAGATGGGAGTGGAATTGGCCGATGACTTCGGTGGAATGTTGCGTGAGGGGAGCGCCGGAGAGACCGCCTGTTTCGTTGGCATTTTTGTGCCCCTTGACCGCATCGCGGTCGAGGGTGGTGTTGGTAGCGATAAGGAAGTCGAGTCCGCCATTTCGGAAGACGCGAGAGAGGTCGGAGATCTGGGTTTCGTCGAGATCTGGGGCGACCTTTAGGGCGAAGGGGACGTAGCGTCCGGTTTTCGAGTGAAGTGTGGTTTGGAGATTTTTGAGAGCTTCTAACAAGCGTCCGGCGGCGTCCTTTGATTGGAGATCGCGGAGGCCGGGGGTGTTGGGGGAGGAGAAGTTGGCGGTGATGTAGTCGGCCCAGGGGTAAGCTTTTTCAAAGGTGATGGCGTAGTCGCTATTCGCTTCTTCGTTAGGGGTGACTTTGTTTTTCCCGATGTTGATGCCGATGATGCCCTTGAAGGATGTCGATGAGCGGGCATTCGCAAGGCCTTGATCGATACCGGGATTGTTGAAGCCCATGCGGTTGATTAGGGCCTGGTGCTCGGGGAGGCGGAAGAGGCGGGGGGAGTCGTTTCCGTCTTGCGGCTGGGGAGTGAGAGTGCCGACTTCGACGTGGCCGAAACCGAGGGTTCCGAGGGCGTCGATGGTGTTGGCTTCCTTATCGAGTCCGGCGGCGAGTCCCACGGGGTTGGGGAAGGTGAGTCCGCAGAGGTTGACGGGCTTTGGCTTGGGAGAAGAGGCAATTGCTCCAAGAAGTCCCAGTTTTTCGGTTGCCCTGAGTCCTGCCATCGAGAGGTGGTGGGCCTTTTCGGCATCAATTCGAAAGAGGATACTGCGGGCAGCAGGGTAGAGGAGATTAAGCATCGCTGGGGGGAAAATACCGTTTCCGGGCCATTTGAAAACAACAAGGTGAGATTCTCTTGAATCTAAACCGTAAATTGAGTTCCTGAGAAAAAAATGTGACCCTGAGGTGCTCCGTGATGGTAGAGAGGAAAAGACGCTACGATGCACGATTTACAAACTTCGATTCACGCTGACTCTTTTCTCACCGATCTACTTGCGAGCTATGCTTCCGGGGTTCGGTGACCTAGGTCGGCCCACTGATAGGCTCTTGTTCGAGAAGCTTAAGATGGAGCCAGAGGGGCAGTGAGATTTAAACAGTGAGTTCGCTCATCTCGCCGGTGCTGTCGACGAAGCTTGCGGTGGGCATACTCAGGCGGTTCATCATGGTGACGAAGAGATTGGATAGGGGGACTTCGGCGCCGAAGCGGTGGTAGCCTCCGTGCTTGAGTCCGAGTTTGTCTCCTCCGGCGAGCACAAGCGGATAGTTGTTGTTGTTGTGGGTGTTGCTGTTGCTGCTCCCGTAGAGGACCATTGTGTGGTCGAGGAGGGTGCCTTCGTTTTCCGGAGTGTCCTGGAGTCGCTGGAGGAAGTAAGCAAGTTGCTCGGCGCGAAAGCGGTCCCATTTTCCGAGGGCTTCGGATCCGCCGGGTTTGTTCCACCCGTGAGCGAGGCTGTGCTGGCTTTTTCCAAAGCCAAGAAGAGAGGGAAACTTGGTGGCGATGGAGGTGGCGCCATTCATGTTTCCCATCTGGTAGGTTAGGAAACGGGTAGAGTCGGTTTGAATGGCGAGGAACATGAGGTCGAACATCGTCTTGATGAGTTCGCCGGGAGTCTTGTCATCGGCGTCCAAGTGGAGTCCGCTGGCGTCGATTCGTGGTTTTGGGACATCAAGCCACTTTTCCGATCGCTCGACCCGTTGTTCGATTTGGCGGACGGACTGGAGATATTCGTCGAACTTCTCCTGATCCTGTTTCCCGAGCTTGCGCCGGACGGATTTGGAATGTTCGAGCACGAGATCGAGCATGTGATCGGAGTTTTGCAATTCCTGGCGACGCGAGAGGAGGGTTTTGTCCTCCTTGCCAAAGAGACGATTATAAATGATGCGCGGATTGTGGAGCGCAGGGACGGGTTGTCCGGTGCCGGTGAAGGAGAGAGTGCTGGAGCGGGTGGCTTCGCCCACGCCGCCATCGACCGAAAGACTGAGCGAGCGGAAGCGGGTGTCGTCGCCCAATTTAGCGGCGAGTATTTGATCGAGCGAGATCGAGTTCTTGAGCTGACCTCCTTTAAGCTGGGCGGCGGTGAGAAAGATGTCAGCGGTGTCGTGGCCGCCAATTTTTCGCCCGTTAGGGTGGGAGAGTCCCCCTAGGATCGAGACGTGCTTTCGCAGGGTTTCGAGGCATTGGAGGCTCTTGTTAAATTGGAAGTCACGACCTGTCGTATCGGGGAACCACTGCCACTCGGAACCCTCGCTTTTTTTCTTGGGGAGGCTGACGCCATAGGGGAAATAAATACCGCAGAATCTCTTTGGTCGGGAGGTGGTCGCGGTATCGGCGCCCATGCATTCGAGGAACGGCAGGGCGAGAGATGCGCCCATTCCATGGAGGAAAGTGCGGCGTGGGAGGTGCCAGGATTTACGGCTCATTATTTACTGAGGAATGGTTCGCTCGCGACCACGATGTGAATCAATTCTTTAATACGGTAGTCGCTGGCGATAAATTTCGAAGTCAGTTCTTTGATGATTTTTTTGTCGACTAATTCAAGTCGGCGTCCGAGGGCATAGGTGAGGATCTTCGAGACGAAGGCTTCCGCGAATTGCTCTTTCTTGTTTTCGGTAAGATGCTTTTTAAGATCTGCAATTCCAGTGACTGCACTTCCGCCGGGCAAGGTTGCTTGCGGGAGGACCGGAAGTTTCATCATGCCCTTCCCTTTGGTTTTTTTTCGGAGGATGTGCTCCCGCCAGAGACCGTCGGCTCCGAAGCTTTCGAGAGGAATGCCCCAGGGATCGATGCCTCGATGACACTCGTTGCAGGAGACGGATTTTCGATGTTCGGCGAGCTGGTCGCGGACCGAGAGTTTGGCGAAGTTGGGATCGGTGGAGTCGAGGTTGGGGACGTCGGGTGGTGGGTCGGCCGGCGGGTTATCAAGAAGACGAGCGAGAATCCAAACGGCTCGCTTTACCGGGTGAGAGTCTTCGCCGGTGGAGTTTCCAAGGAGGAAGCTGCCATGGGTGAGGACGCCGCCGCGGTGATCGGTTGGTTTTAAGGCGACGCGTTCGAAGGTGCTGCCGCGTGGTCCGGCAAGTCCATAGTGCTTTGCCAGCGGTTCGTTTAACATAGTGAAGTCCGAGTCGAGAATGTTGAGTGCGCTCAAGTCCTTTTGAAGTAGCTCACCGAAGAAGTGGATCGTTTCGCCTCGCATGGAGTCCTTGAGGGATTCGTCAAATTTTGGATAATAGTTGGGATTGATGGCCACGCGCTGGAGCGCTCCCAGATCGAGCCATTGATCGGCGAATTGTTCGACGAAGTGCCAGGAACGCTTGTCGGTAATCATGCGCGTAACTTCTTTGTTGAAGATTTCTGGGTCACTCAATTTACCATCTTTTGCCAGTCTTAGAAGACGTGAATCCGGCATCGAACTCCAGAGGAAGTAGGAGAGGCGGGAGGCGAGTTCCCAGTCGGAAAGAGATCTCTTGGATGCACCTGACGGCTCAAGGAGGTAGAGGAATTCCGGGGAAATTAGGACCATTGCGAGAGTCTCGCGAATGGTATCCTCGAAGGAGGGCATCTTGGGTCGGGTGGACTTGAAGAAGCGAAGGTAGGGCTCTGTTTCTTCTTGTGAGATGGATCGCCGAAATGCCCTGCTCATGAAGTGTTTGAGTATGGTGCGGGCATCGGTGTTTTCATCGGTTCTCGTTTTTGAGCGGATGAGAATCCTAGAATGGTAGGCGGGCGGCCATTGGTCGAAGATCGGTCCGATAAACTTCATCGACTCTACTTCGATTTGGGGATAGTTGAGTGGCCCCTTGGGGAGCTTTTGTTTCTTTCCCTTTCCGCGAGCCTTGAGTGGTTTGTCCCGGCCTTCAGCGTAGGCATTGTCGAGCCAGATCAGGAGGCCAGGAAACTTGCTTTGGGTCTTGCTGGGAAGGGGGAAGTTTTCGATGCGGCCTCGTATTTCGAAGACCTGCCAATCTTCGCTGGTGACATCGATGGGCTTGAAAAATTCCCGTGGAGCTCTGGTGTCGGCCCGGTAACCAATTGCAGCGCGGAGTTGGGGGTAGCCACGGCCTTGGACAAATTTTGCCCGGACCTTTGCCCGGATTAGGATTTCGCCTTCGCTGGGGTATTCCGTAAGCTTGGCGATAAACTGTTGGTCTTGATCGAGGAAGTTGCTTCCGCGATTTTTGTCCTTCACGGTTTTTTCGAATTTTTGTTCGAAGGTTTTAGGTTTGGGGCCGGTGACGATGGCTTTGGCCAGTCCTTTACGTGCTGCTTCGAGGTAATACTCCAGTTGGAGATCCGACATGAGCAGGGCGGAGCCATCGTTTCGGAATCCGTCTTCAGAAAGGCCCTCGGGAGGGAAGTTTTTTACGTAGTCCATCTCGATGCCGAGAAGATCGCGCATCGTGTTTTGATATTCGTTCCGATTGAGGCGTCTCAGAACGACGCGGCCTTCGGTCCTTTTCTTTGCCTCAATCACGGAATCGATCTTCTTGGTGATCCAGCCGGTGAGGAATTGCAGTTCGTCGAAGCTTAATGATTCTTCGTCCTCCGGTGGCATTTCGCCAAGATTCAGGACATCCCGGATATCGTGCCATGTTTCGGCGGCCGCACGGTCGTTGAGGAAATCCGTTGAGAGGGTGTCGAGGCGCAGGTCTCCCTTCTGTTTCTTTTCTCCATGACACTTAAAGCAGTGGGCTTCGAGGATGGGGTAGACCTGGGTTTTGAAATCGATGGCCCCATGACTTGTTCCTGAAAGAAGGAACATTGGGAGGATTAGTGATTTGAGTCGGCGGGGAATCATCAGAGAGGAGCTTCCCCTGATACCAAGGAGACTCAATCCGTCTTTCATCGGTCAAATGGGAAAGAGAGATTCTGGCGCTTTGGAGAGTTTCATTGTTCGTTGGCTTTCGATATAGAGATCCCGTTCTTCATTTTGTTATTTTGACTCTGGATTCTGCTGCTGTCTCCCACCTTCTTTTTGAAAGTCTTCACAAGAGCCCGTTGCTCGTTGGAGATCTTCCTGAAGCGGCTTCGTTTTCTCGCGTGATTTTTGAAATGCCAGAAGATAGGATTGCGCTTAATTTGAGTCAAAAATTGGGTCACCTTTACGAAGATGCGCTAGGGGCCCTTTTCGAATCATCCGAGCAGGTTGAAGTCATCGAGAGAAATCTTCAGATCCAGATCGATCGACACCAGACGGTTGGAGAATTGGATTATTTGCTGAGGGATCGTGAGAGGGAGGGCTTTGTTCATCTGGAACTGGCGGTAAAATTCTACCTCGCGGTGGAATCAGTGGATGGGATGATGTTTCCCGGACCGGATGCTCGGGATGATTATTATCGAAAGTTGAAGCGACTACGCGCACACCAGCTCGTGCTGCCGGGGCAGTTCTTCGAGCATCTGCCATCGGAATATCGGGCTGAGGCGATCCGGACAGAGCAGTTGATTTATGGTTGCCTTTTCGATCATGTTGGTTCGGAAAAGCTGGCTCACGCTGAGTTTATTAATCCGAATTGCCGGCGTGGGCGGTGGCTTTGTGAGGATGAGGTAGAAGACTATTTAAGGGGGACGGAAAAGGTGTGGGTGATTCCGAAGGCGCTTTGGCCGGTTCCCTTTCCGCTTCTTGAGGGAGTGGAGTTGGAGAGATGGGATTCGGGGCAGGGCGTGGATCGTTGCGTGATGGTTAAGATTACGGGGGACGAGCGACCTCACTTTATGATGCCAAATGGGTATCCGGGGAGATGATTCAGCGGCTGGTCTTTGCGGGTTGCATTTTTGGTATTGGAGTCGACTGAAGAGATATAAAAATGAACGACGCCCTTTGAGATTAGATTATCCGGAGGCCGAGGTGATCAAGGTGATGCGTGGTCGCTTGAAGGCATCGATTTTTTGATGCTGGCGGAAGCGGGTGAGTGGACGGGTGGCGAAGCATCAGACGCTTTGCCGGAAGATTCGCTTGATAAACCCATTATAAATCATCCCGGGAAACTCATCTTCAAGGTTCCGATATTCCACGAAATTTCCGAACTCCAATCGATCGACTGATTCACTCGCCTCATAAAGTCTACTAAGAGACCGGACTCCTGTTCTCGAATACATTCCTTCCGACCAGGAAGAATCCGTTAGATTGAAATGGACCATTGTTTTGCACCGTAGGGAGAAACACCATGATCACAAAAACTGGACTTTTGGTAATGAGCCTCGTTTCAACTACCCTCGCCGGAGAGTGGCCCGGATGGCGTGGGCCAACAGGAGACGGGATTGTTCCCGACACAACTGCTCCCCTCGAATGGTCAGTCGATAAAGACGTGAAATGGAAGGTCAAAATTACCGGTAAAGGGCACGCTTCGCCTGTCATCTGGGACGAAGCTCTGTTTTTGGTTTCGGCTGATGAAGACAGCGGCGAACGGATCCTCATGCGCCTTAATCTCAAATCAGGTCAGACTATTTGGAAGAAAACCGTGCTCGATGCTCCCATCGAAAAAGTGCATCGTAAAAACAGCCGAGCATCCAGCACTCCGGTGACAGACGGAACCTCCATCTTCGTCAGCTTTCTCGATCAGGAGCAGATGTTCATCGCAGCTTACGATTTCGACGGCAATAAGATCTGGGAGAAACGCCCTGGCATCTTCTCCAGCATTCACGGATATTGCTCCAGTCCCGTCCTCTGGAAGGACAAGGTTATCATTAATGGTGATCACGATGGGAACGCCTATATCGTCGCACTCGATGCCAAAACCGGAAAAGAAATTTGGAAAACTCCCCGCCCCAACAAAACGCGGAGTTATTGCACTCCCCTGTTACGAGTGATTCGCGGGCGGAATCAACTCATTCTCTCGGGAAGCAAGAGCGTGGCTTCCTACGATCCCGACACTGGAAAACAACATTGGGTCATTGACGGACCCACCGATCAATTTGTCGCTTCATTGGTTTACGATGAAAAGTATCTCTACATGACCTGTGGGTTTCCGACCAAACACATGATGGCGATTGATCCAACTGGCAGTGGAAACGTCACCAAGACCCACGTCATTTGGCACACCCGAAAGGACGCATCCTACGTGCCCAGCCCGGTTGTCGTCGATGGGTTCTATCTCGCGGTTTCCGATTCCGGCACCGGCACTTGCCGCAAGGCGCGCGAAGGCGAACTCCTCTGGAAACAAAAGCTCGGTCGCGAGCATTCAGCCTCGCTTGTCGTGCTTCGTGATCACGTCGTGTTCAGCTCCGAGAAAGGAGTGATCACCGTGGTGAAACCTGGAAAGAAATTTCAACAAGTCGCCAGAATGGAACTCGGCGAACCCCTCTGGGCCTCCCCCGTCATTACCGATGGACGGTGGTTTCTCCGGGGAGAAGAACACCTCTTCTGTATCGGCAAGTAGCTGAGATTTGGCCAACCGCTATGAATTTTTTTTAGGTTGATTGTTTGAGGGCGTCGTCGAAGGGATTGGAGGGCGGCTCCTTATCCTCAAAATTGCGATCCGTCTAGAGGTTGATCCGGACGGTCGATTAGAGAAATCTGGGCCCGAGGATTCCTGTCATGCAAAAACTCACCGAGCAAGAGTTCTTCACCAACCGATAAACGACAACAAGTCACTCATCGATTGTAAATCGATCGCCGCTTCGAGCCCCTCCGGCATGAGGGACCGACCGGAGCTTGTAATGGAATTGATATTTTTGCGGAGGATGGTTTCCTCAACGCCTCCGGCCCGTCGCAAGGTCAATCCGGATGTCGATTCGTTGACGATCCGCCCTGTCACCGTTTGGCCATCGTTGAGGGTGATGAAATACTGAAAAAAGTTGGCTGAGACCTCACGGTTCGGATCTAGAATTTGGATGAGAATCGACTCGGAGCTACGATTCTTGACCGTCCCCAACGTTGGTCCCACTTCGTTGCCGTCCTTCCCGAGCTTGTGACACGCCACGCAGTGCTGGAGGAACGCCTTTCGGCCCCTTTCGGCGTTTCCTGTGAGCTTGAGGGCCGCTCGGTATTTTTGGACGACCTCTTCCCGCGGGTTCTCTTTCGTCGAAAAGAGTCTCGCTGCTTCCTTCTGCAATGCTTGGTTCGGGTGCTTTAATAACCGTTGCTGATGAACGAGAGGGATCTGACCTGGGAGAACCTTCTTGTCTTTGACGGCACTCAACAAAGGGCCCTTCCAGACGTCACGACTCAAGAGTACCTCAATGATTTCGGTCCGAGTTACAGGAGAGAGCTCGGGGAGAAACTCGATCAACGCGCTAGCAGATTCTGGTTGGAGGAATCCGGCGATTCCCGCAATGGCAGCGCGCTGCACCACCGGCGCCCGGGAAGAATCGAGAAGCCGATAAAGATCGTTGGAGACTTCATCCCAGGATCCCTCAACCAGAATTTTGACCGCGATGACCTGCTTGTCGGGAGGCACGTCCGGCTTCCTCAAAAGACCTTTAGCCTTTTCGATCAATCCATCAGTGATTTCACCTGCTTTGGGACGGTCGGCCAAGCTCGAGCCGGCTTGCTTCATTCCCTCTCCAAGTTTTGCAATGACAGAAGACACTGGGAATTTAGGAGGCGCGGTTCTTAAGACTTCCAGGAGGGCTGTCACCTCATCTCGGTCATTCTGGGCACCGATGATAAATGCCAATGGGGCAAAATAGGAACTCCGGTTTGTTTTGGTCTGCAAGCTCTTGAAAATCGGCAAGGCTAAGCTGGGGCGAGCACTCAAAACGGCAGTCCGTATCCAGGTATCTCCCTCGTCGTGAACGGCAATTTCAGCAAGTGCCACCGCGATTTCTCTGCCCTCAAGGTCGCCCAGAGTAAATGCGGCCTGGAAGCGCACCCGGGGATCATCGTCCGCTGACAGAGCGAGAATCCTTTTCTTTAAATTGGTGAATTGCGGACGGTAAAGTCGAAGTCCATGTTCACGGACACCGGACGATTGATCGGACAAAGCTACTTCAAGATCAACTTCGCTAAGACCACCGAGTCCGACGATGGCATGCAAGGCATGGAGACGGGCAAGTGACGATTCGCTCTCGTACAAAATGTTTCGTAGCCCGGGAAGAGCCGCCTGATCAGCTCTCTCAAAAATCAGACGCCCGGCGGTGTCCCTCCACCATCCGTTTGGATTCTCCAATTCAGATACCAGGCTAGACAGAGTCGCCTTCCCAAGCTTGGGAGGGGAGGGGGGTTGGAATCCTTTCGGAGCCAGACGATAGACCCGACCGTGATCCCGGCCCGACTGAAAATCGACCATCGCGAGAATTTCAGGAACCATAGAATCGGGAGTTTCAATTGTTTCCCGATACATGTCGACAAGGTGAAGTGTTCCGTCGGGCGCATTGATGAGATTGGCCGGGCGAAACCAATTGTCGGTGGAGCGAAGAAATTCGGATTTCTCTTCTAAGCGTTCGCTTGAGAAGGTGACTCCGTTTGGTGTTAAGCGTCGCCGATGAATTAGGTTGGCCTGAACATCCCCGACAAACAGGTTTCCCCAAAACTCCTCTGGATAGACCGTGCCCCGATAGATCTGCAATCCCGCGCAGCCACTGAAGACATCGTGCGCCACCGAAGGAGTTGAATATCCTTTTTTTTCTGCCAGACGAAGTTTGGTTCGAGTAAGCCGCCACGCTTCGATCTTACTCGAGCGATAGATGGTGTTATTCTTCCAAATATCCGTCTTGGTCGTGGCCACCGGCAGAAAAGGATTTCTTTCGAGATACCTCGAGGGAAGCACGACATGCACCGCAGGTTTGGAATTTTGACTGAGGAAGCGGTTGCCCCAGTCATCTATGGCGTTACCGAATTGCTCGGAACCCGAGAGGGCTTGAAACTCTCTCGTCCGGGGATTAAAGCGAAAATCTCTCCCCCTGATCGAAATGGGCTTGGCCTGCGGGTCCGCGACACTCCGGATCTCACCACCGCTGTTTGAACCCGCACCATAGATCCAGTGATCCAGTCCCCAAAAGAGATTATTGGCTGTCCCCTCGTCGTTCCGAAAACCAAATCCGGTAAAGACCTTTTCCCGGTGATCAGCACGACCGTCCCCATTCGTATCTTTTAAGAACCAGAGATCAGGCGCAGCCACGACATAGATTCCCCCGTCCCAACAGCAGATTCCCGTAGGCCAGGAAATTCCATCCGCGAACACTTTACTCGTTTCATAGTGTCCATTTTCGTCGTGATCACGAAGCAAGCGAACACATCCATCGGGGCCGTCGCTTTTACCATGGTGCGAGGGAAACTTGAGATACTCGGCGGCATACATCAGCCCGTTTTCATCGTAGGTCACCACGATGGGTTCATGAATCTGCGGTTCGCTGGCTACCAATTGCATCTCGAATCCGGGGTGTGTTTCGAAAGTCGCCATCGCCTCCTCGGGAGATCTCGGCTCCACCCGGCCCTGCTTCTTTCCGTCCTTAACCTTCAGAAGCTTCTTCATCGCGGCAGTAAGAATTTTCTCTGATCCCGGCCCGACCGCACTGGACGATGGACTGGTTTCGTATCCCCCCTGGGAATAGGCGATCTCGGTTCCAATGTAGCCGGGTCCGTATTCCCCATAAGCCGCCATCGCGACCTTAAGATCCGGGCGCATTGCCTTGGCCGCCAGTTGGTATTCCACGAAAAGCTCGCCGGGCATGTGCAGAATTCTGGCATCTCCGACAGAGAGGCAGGAGACGTCGATATGATTTCCCGCCTTCCAATGCCGCAGGTAAGCCGCCTGATCTACCGTTGAAAAATAACCTCCTGCCGGGTCCTTTCGGAGGGCCGTCATCACTGCTTCCTCATCCTTGAGATGGTTCGCTAGCGGGAGGCGTACTTTTTCAATATTCAAACGAATGGCCTCCGGCGTGATTGGCCATTTTTCGGTCGTTCGCCAAGCCTTGAGCATCCCGGCGGCCAGACGGCTTGCCAGAATCATTCGGTTCTCTTTGTTCCCGTCGTTGTATTTTCCAGCCCCGAGGTTTCCGCCCGCCCCATTGAAGTGAATGTGAAGCGCGTCCGGAACGCCCTGACCTCTCATGAATCTGGCGATACCCGGGAAGTCCGGACTCGGAGTTCCCGTATGATAGTAGCTCTGTGGATGGCAGGCATAGTAACTTAGTACCGCGACAGGTTTGTTCTTATTCCAGAATGAAAGAAGCGAAACATCAGGGTCGATTGTCCCTTCAGCCTCCGCCCGGAGAGCGGGATCGAGGGTCGTAGTATAACGCACCGCCCTAACCTTACCATCGGGACCAAGAAGACGACGATTGGACGCAACCTTCTCCACTTCCGCTTCACCCCAACCGTAATGAGTCACTGGCTGTGCGTTGGGAATGGCAAGCCGGATGGCCGCCGCGGCCCGTTTGATCACTTCGCGATGAAAATCCCCTTGAGTTCGTTTATACCCCATTAAGCCAAGTTCTTTTACTAGTTTTTCCGCCGTGAAATCACACCCGGGCGCATCGTGTTGATGCAGAGCATGGAGCGTGACACGGTCGCGCGTCGTCCCCGCGGCAGCGGCCAAGGCATCGCGGAATTCTTGGTAGCCTTCATTGGCCACCCCGATCCAATCGATGGCCGCCATCACGATGGGATCACCCGATCCAAGTAGAACAACCCCACGGCAACGAAGGGAAAGCTCGGGTGATTTTTCAACGGTCGTATAGGCCATCGCCGATCCCACCGGAGGAGTCACATCAAGGTCAAAGGTCGCAACCCGGAGAGAGGTTTCTTCTCCCTTCCTCGCTCCGGAAGCAAAAAAAACGACAGCAAGTAAAACGGAAATTAGAAGGGGGAATTTCAAAATGAGGGAAGAGAGGGTTTCCTACACTTATGAAATCCCTCAACAAAATGCACGCTTCGATAAGGACAAGAGCAATTCTCACACTGCGCCCCTCAGGCGAGCGGCCGGGCAAGGATCCAGTGCATCACGCAGATATCCGTGTTAGGGCCGAGTTAGAATAATCTAGTGCATTTCTATCGCGCAGCTCCCAAGCCCGCCGCGGAAGTAGTTGAACTGCACCCTCGGATGGTCGGCGAGCAGGCTCATGGGGACTGCTGCATCAGCGATCCCTTTGGAGATCATGAGGGCGGTGAGGCGTTGGCCGAAGGGGTTATCATGGGTGCCGGCTTGCCAGATCGACACTTTTTCCGCCTGCCAAGTCTCGGCAGGACCGACGGTGATGGCTTGTTGTGGGACCATCGTAATGTTGCCACCGCCTGAAGTTCGGGCGTTCTGCGCCAGCGTAATAGGGTGCAGTTCGACGATGCGAGTGCCAAGCCGGCGATACTCCTCCGGGGTCGGCGGGGCATCGGTGTGGGACCCTTCGCGGCGTGGCGGATCGTTAAAGGCCCAGTGTTTGATATCGCCCTGGCCCCCCTGCATGACCGCGCAGCGGACGCCTTCCCAGGAGGAGCGGTAGTGCGAGACCTCGGCAGCGGGGAAATGGAGGTTTGATTCGGGGATCTTTAACTTGTCCTCGATGCGGTCGAAGAGCATTTCCCGGTCGGCACGCTCGAAGGATAAGGGGTGCGTGACGGGCAGCTCTTTGCCATCGTCACCAAGCCATTCGTCCATGCCCCAAAAGTGTGCGTTCGAGAGATCGAGCTTTAGTTCGTTGACCAATCGTGCGACCAACGGCAACTGCTCGGTTGGACCAATCGGGCCGCAAATCCCGATAGGATTATCGGGTGTCGAGCGCTTCCAGGAATCGATGTATTCCAAAGCTTCTGCGAGGTAGAAATCTTCGAGGGTGTCATACATTCGTACATCGAAACCGGGGCGCGAAAGTTGCTCGAGATCGAGCTCGCTCAACGCGGCGGCATCGCGAATGATTTCTTCGTCGAGTGTGGTGTAGTCCCACCAGTCGGGGGCAATGGTGCTGAACTTCCGAGCCATGGTGAAAGGTAGTGGCGAACGTGAGCGATGGCGAGCAAGCTTTGAACCAGAGAGGCTAGAGGCTGGCCTCGTAATCAAGGTTCACTTGATATCTATTTTGAAGAGCCTCACTTAGAGGGTCGAACTCCTCGGGGCTCAGGCCGAGATGCAGATGGCGTCGCCAGCCCTCGGCGTGCTCGAAGATGCCGGACATGGCACCGACCTCGCGCGACATCTTCTCCATGTTGGCGACATACGAGCCCATGCCTTGGCTGGCATCGAGCCATGCCCCTTGGCTGGCGTGCGCTTCGAGCGCCTGCCTTTTGGTTTCCATGACGTCGCTCGTGTCAACGTAGGAACCTGGCACGATCCTGCGCCGCAAGCCATCGCGCAGACCGTGTGGCATGGCGTGATAGACGGCAAGCCGGTGGTCCTTGAGTGCCTGGCTCGGGGGCTCTGTGCCGAAGTTTGGCATGCCGTGGGTGAACGCGGCGGTGAGGGCGAGACGCGCGGTCTCGGTATGGTCGGCCATGTAGTCGTCGGGCGAGTGAGTGAGCACAATCTCCGGACGCGTCTCGCGGATGGTCACGGCGAGACGCTTGATCAGGTCGACGGAGTAGACGATCTCCAAATCGTTACACAAGGGTCCGTGCCACTTGGCCCCGAGGATGACGGCTGCTTGCTTGGCCTCAGAGCGGCGTAGCTTGGCGGTGGCTTGGGCGTCCATGGTCAACGAGCCACAACCGCCGTTGGCGAGGCAGAAGTAGTGCAATTCGTAGCCGATGCGCCCGAGCTGCAGCAACGTGCCGGCGAAGAGAAATTCGATGTCATCCGGGTGGGCGACGATGGCGATGGCAGATTTCATGAGTTCCTGGCTAGGGAGACGGAAGCGTCTACGCGCGTAGTTTGACGGGGCGTCCTTCTTCAGCGGAGCGGTCGGCGGCGAAGAGAACTTCGAAGGTTTTGTATGCTTCCTCGAGCGAGGTCAGGGGCATCTCCTCGCCTTTCTCCAAAGCGGCTAAGAATGCTTCGAACTGGGTCTGGTAGGGGTGATCGCTGACGTCACCGGAGTCGAGCATCTTCATCGAGAGGGTGCTCCATTGATCCTTGTTGGTGGCGAGCTTCGTGGAGTGGAACTTGTCATCCAAAAGACTGCCCTCGCTGCCGACGAGATGGGTGTGGAAGTAATATGGCTGCAAGCAGTCGATGCAGGAGGTAGCTTTGCCGATACGGCCGTCGGTGAACTTGAGGATTGTCGTCGTCGTTGTGGGATACTCGTATTTGGCGAAATCTTTGTTCTGTGAAGTTGTGGCGTAAGAGGTCACCTCCTCGACCTCGCCGCCCATGCAGAGCAAGAGCGCGTCGAGCGCATGACAGCCAGCAGAGAGCAGGCTGCTGCCGCCGTTCTCCTTGCTGGTGTTCCAGCGGTATTGCCCATACCAGGGGCCGATGCCGTGGTAGTAGTCGACCTCGGCGTAGTGAAGGTCGCCGAGCAAGCCCTGATCGATCACCGCTTTGGTCGCGAGAAACTGGCTGGAGTAGCGGCACTCGAAGCACACGCAACAACGGACGTTAGCAGCACGGACGGCCTCGCGGATGGCGGTGCAATCGTCGAGCGCGAGCGCGAGCGGCTTTTCAAGGATGAGGTGCTTGCCAGCCTTCGCCGCCGCGATCGCATGGGTTTTGTGCTGATTCGGGTATGAACAAATCGACACCACCGCAATGTCATCGCGTGCGAGTAGATCGTCGATTTCCGTGTAGCTGGTGATTGTGCTGCCGTGCTTCGCCGATAGCTCGGTATCGTTTTGCGGTCGCGAAGAACAGATCGCCGTAACTTCAACGCCTTCGATGGTGTTGAGTGCGTCGATGTGCGCTCCAGCAACCCAGCCGTAGCCAATGATCCCAATTTTCATGCACTGATGCTAGCGGTTCGGGTGAGTGTTGGCGAGGCGATAACAAGCTCCCTCCCGCGATGGCACTGCCTATCTTGTAAGCTCAAGCAAGGAGCTATTTTAAAGGGGGTGGAAGTGAGTGTCGATTCATGAATGTGATTGGAGTCGAGGGCCTATTTTTGTAGGCGGAATATTCATAGATTTTTTCTTTTCCCACGAGCACGTCATGAATCCTCTAGATTCCCAATCTATCAAGTGACAGTGCCTTTTTTACCTTCGTGGGCACCCGCCGTGGATCGGGAGGATTCCTCAAAATCGACCTCGGCGGAGGTATCGGAAACCCCGCGGTTGCCGGAGCTTGCGTGCCGACATACCTCGAACCTGGGGAGGAACTTGTCTGAGAAGTGTATGCCGGAAGTGGCTATCTTTTGCAATCTCCCCCCGCATCCTATGCTTGCTCTGGGCACAAGAACAGGAACGTGCCTTGTCATGCGATGGCCCGGCAGATAAGTCACGAAGACCACGCAAGTAGCCCTAGAGGGACCAATCGCTACTTGCGCCGGAAGCGCGAGTTGATTTCACCTATTCTTCGGTCACTCGGTAGTAAGCTTTGGCGAGATCTGCCGGAACAGCCACATCAACGTAGGAGGTTGAATCGCCTTCCGACGCGATGCTGTCCGTCAGTTCTTCCCAATCGAGAAGGTCGGTAGAACGCTCCATGATGTAGGAGCGGTTTTTCCGGGACGCCCACGTGAGCGTGGCATTGCGGGTCGAAGGATCAAGCTGAATGCTGGTGAAGCGAAGAACTTTTTTCGCTGTCTCGATCAGTTGAAGTGCATTGACCGTTGAGTTGGCCGCTTCGGTCCCCTCATCCCAGAAGTTCAAGGTGACGTTGCCATCATTGTCAGGAGCAATGTCGTCGAAGCGGACGTAGTTGCCCGTGCCGCGGGCCGCGATATCGGTGCTCGTTACCTGCCTGAACGCCGGACTTTCGTTATAAGTGTCCGCGTTCTCCATGGTCATGAAAATGCTCTGCTCGGATTCGAGCTGTTCAAAATCTGCAGTGGGCAATTCGAGAGGCCGCGCAACCGCGTAAATCAGCATCGAATACGATCCATCGGGAACATTCGAGAAAATGATCGTTGAGGGATCGTCCTTGGTGATTCCACCTTCGATCAATCCATTGAGTAGCTTGGCGTTGGTGTTATCCGTTCCGGTTCCTGCGCCCCAGGTGTTGCTGGATATCCATTCCACCGAGATTCCGGAGTTTTCATTTCTGCTGTTCACCAGGTTTTCTTCTATACCGGTCGACGGTCCTTCGGGAGCGTCACCTTCAGGCGGCAGGTTGTTCCAGTATGCCTGGAGAGAGGCACCACCAATTTCAGTAGGTTCGACGCTGGTTGGAGCGCCGTTGGCAAGGGCACCAGCGAAGTTTACACCGATACTAAGCGGCTGGGATGCGGGCTCAAAAATCACCGCTTGAACCGCCTCACTGGTTTCGCATCCCACGATCTCTACGGAATACAGATCTCCGGCATTGGCCGCCGTGATCGGCTCCGTCGTGTAAACCGTCTGAATGGCGCCAGCGATAGGTTCGCCGTTCTTGTGCCACTGCACCGGCCAGGGGCCGTTAACTTTGGTGAAGAACTCGGCGCTTTCCCCCTGCAGCACCGGAGTGTCGACTGGCTTGGTCAGGAAGAGAGCTTTGTCACAATCAGCGGCTCGGCTGAAGGCTAGCAATTCGACTTCCGCGATCTGCATGCTATTCGCGGTTTCGCCTTGGACCTGAAGGACCGTCCAGCGGTAATGCAGGAAGGAAGCCTCGTTATCGAAAAAGAAAAATTCCTGCGTTTGAAAACGATCGCCGCCCGGGAAAACATCGATCCATGCGGGAATTTCTTCATTCTCATAGATCAGCTCCCAGGTCCCGGCCTCCCAGGTGGGAGTCTCGTCGTTTGATCCTTCCAATCGGATCCGGAAAGGGTCGCGCTCGGGAGCGTCGTTTGCCGATTGCAAACTGAGGCCAACTACGTTGGTCTCGCCCACTGCAGGAGAAACCACGAACCCCGAGGGAAAGCCGTCGATACCAAGAGTATCAAAATTGAGATACTTGGTGGGTTGATTGTCAATCGCGTTAGGTGCGGCTTCGGAACCTGGGGTGTTACCCGAACTGGTGATCAACGGATCTCCAGGTTGCGTCACGTCCACCGGCATCGACCTGCCGAGTAATTCAACTTCGGCAATCTGCATGCTGTTGGCGTTTTCTCCCTGCACCGTTACGACCGTCCATCGGTAATGCGTGTAGGGAGCTTGATTTCCAAAAATGAAGGTTTGAGTCTGGAACCGATCACCATCGGGGAACTGGCCCGTCCAAGCAGGCACTTCCTCATTTTCGTAAATGACGGTCCAGCTTCCGGTCTCCCATGTGGGGGCCTCGTCATTGGAACCTTCCAGACGCACCCATTTTGGATCTCTTTCCACCGCATCATTGGCCGATTGCATGGTCAAACCGGAAAGAACCGTCTTACCAACCCCGGGCGTGACGACAAATCCGGAAGGAATTCCCTCGATGCCCACGGTGTCGAAGTTGAGATACTTAGTGGGCTGATTGTCGATCGCGTTGGCGACTCCTTCAGATCCGGGAGTATTGCCAGAACTGGCGATCAGGGGATCGCCGGGTTGGGTGACGTCGCTTTGGGCGCGGGCTGTGGTCTGTTGGAGCAAGAAACAGCAGGCTACCAATGTGATGGATGAGAGGCTTGAGGAAAATTTCATAGTTATAAAAGATTAATCGGAATTTTGAACCTACCACGTAGGATTTTCTTCTTAAATTGATTGGTAAGGGCGTTTTGAAAGGGGGGACAAGTATTATTCTTTAGTAGCGATTATCTTGCAAATTGACGACTGCTCGGCAAGAAGAAACTTGTAGAAAATTAAATTGGCAGAATCGCGGAGGAAGCGGTCAATTGATTGCTGGGAATTTGCTCTTTTAGCGTGTTCTTTGATTTCCAAAGAGGCCAAGAGTTTTACGATATAGCGAAGGGTCCTGAGAGAGGTTTTCTCATCAGTGGTCGTTTCGAGATTGGCGATTTTGATGACGACGTAAAGGTGACCTCCTGGAAGTCCACGCTCTTTAACCCGGAGTTCGGTGTCGAGTTTCGTGTAAGATGGGATTTTGATACGAACTTCTCCACTCAGGTTGTGAACGGGGACTTCCGTCCCGAGGACCGCTCCCCAAGGAGGGAGTGCGCGTGCGTAGGAGAGATCGGAACCGATGACACGGTAGTCAGGGTATTTTTCAAGACAGACATGGAGGAAGAGGTCGCCAGAAGGGCCGCCCTTGATGCCGAGTAATAGGGCGGAGCAAAGAGTCAAAAGAAGAGCAGTCAAAAGGAGCGGATCAAATTTCATTGTACGAAATCGCATCCCGTTGATCCAGATTACAACCATCGGGTGAGAAAGCCTCACCTTTCAATCATTCGATCAATTGAAAATTCTCGTCAAAGGAGCCATTCTCCATTTTAATCAGCTTGTTTTCGTAACGACAACCAACGCCCCAGTTCAAGGTGTAGGTAAAATTCTCTATGGGTGCTCAGCCGAACTCCCCGTTTAACCAAGATTCGCAAATCTCGTGTTCAAATCTGACCTCTCAAATCTCCTCTTCTGGCTAGGATTCCTCCTCTTCTCAAGTCTAGGATCCTCGGCCACCAGGCCCAACGTAATCGTCGTCTTCATCGATGACATGGGCTACTCCGATTTCTCCTGCTTTGGCGGCGCCGTCGAAACCCAACATATCGACCGTCTCGCCTCGGAAGGGATTAAGTTCACCAACTTCTATGTCAACTCGCCCATCTGCTCGCCCTCTCGTGTCGCCCTCACCACCGGACAATACCCGCATCGCTGGCGTATCACCTCCTACCTCAATAATCGACGCGATAACAAAAAGCGCGGCATGGCTCAGTGGCTCGACCCCAAGGCCCCGACCCTCGCCCGCCAACTGCAGCAAGCCGGCTATCAAACGGGCCACTTCGGCAAATGGCACATGGGAGGCCAACGCGATGTCACTGACGCACCCGAAATCTCCAATTACGGTTTCCATCAAAGTTTGACCAACTTCGAAGGTATCGGCCCCAAGCTTCTCCCCCTCACCCTCAAGCCCAATCCCAAAGGGGGCGACCCCATTGTTGGTAAAATCTGGGCCGATGCCGAGCGCCTCGGTGAGGGTTTTCAGTGGATGCAGCGCTCCGAAATCACCACTGGCTTCGTCGACGAAGCCCTGAAGTTTATCGACCAAAGCCAAGCCGATCAAAGACCCTTCTATATTAACCTCTGGCCCGATGACGTCCACGGCCCCTTCTGGCCACCGCTTGACAAATGGGGAGGGGATAAGCGCGCCCTCTATAACGGCGTGCTTGGTTCCATGGACGAACAACTCGCCCGCCTTTTCGATCGCGTCCGTAACGACCCAAAACTCCGGGACAACACCATCATCACGGTCTGCTCTGATAACGGCCACGAACCCGGGGCCGGCACCTCTCGTCCATTTCGCGGAGCCAAGACCTGGATGTATGAAGGCGGGATCCGCTCGCCCCTCGTCGTCTGGGCTCCCGGCCTCATCCCAGCCGATAAAAAGGGGACCTCCAACGACACCTCTGTTTTCTCCGCCATCGATCTCAACCGTTCGCTCTACACCCTCACTGGGACCTCTCCTTCCGAGGAACTCGACGGCGAAGATCTCTCCGACACCCTCCTCGGTAAGTCCATTGCCAGCAGAAAAGCGCCCATCTTCTGGCGTCGACCACCCGACCGACCCGGCTTCGGACACGGATACGATGAAGACAATCCCGACCTCGCCACCCGCCATGGCGATTGGAAATACCTCGTCAATATCGACGGCTCAGACCCCCAACTCTACAAGCTCCCGGTTGACCCCGGCGAAACGAGCAACCTCGCCAAAGAACACCCCAACCTCGTCACCCGCCTCGACAAAGCCCTCCGCGCCTGGAACGCCCAAATGCCCGTCGATGGCTCCGATCCCGTTTTTAAAAAAACCGGAGCCCTTCCCAAAGATCACTTTGTTAACCCCATCGGCGGCGGAGCCGATCCCTGGATCATCCGCGACCCCAATGCCGACCGCTACCTCTGGTGCGTCTCCGCTGGCGACCGTGGTATCGATCTCTACTCCACCAAAAACCTCACCTCCATCGGCCAAAAACACCCCATCTGGTCTGCTCCCGAATCCGGCTCCTACTCACAACAAATTTGGGCGCCCGAACTCCACTACCTTCAGGGAAAGTGGCACATCTACTTCGCCGCCTCCGACGGTGATAATAAAAACCACCTCGCTTACGTCCTTACCTCAAAAACCGCCGATCCTCTCGGTGAATACGAACTCCACGGCCCCCTTCAAACTGGCGATACGGATGAGAAAAACCTCTGGGCCATCGACATGACCCCGCTCGAGCACGAGGGGAAACTCTACGCCCTCTGGTCCGGCTGGGACGGCCCCGAAACAGATCGCCAATTCCTCTACATCGCCGAGATGGCCTCCCCATCGAAGCTCGCCACAAAGCGTGTTCTCATTTGCAAAAACGACGATCACCCTTGGGAATTTACCGAACCAGCCCCCAAAGGCCGTGGCCTTAACGAAGGTCCCCAGGTCCTTAAAAACAAGGATCGCACCTTCGTTGCCTATTCCTGTGGCGCTTCCTGGCTCCCCAGCTATAAACTCGGTCTCCTCGAACTCACCGGAAACGATCCTCTCGATCCCAAATCTTGGAAGAAGTTCAAAAAGTCCGTCTTCCAATCCACTCCCGAAACTTTCGGCGTCGGTCACTCCTGCTTCGTCAAGTCGCCCGATGACTCCGAGTGGTGGCACATCTTTCACGCCAAGCGCGACCGCGTTCCCGGCTGGCAACGCGCCATTTTTGCCCAACCCTTCAAATGGTCCAAAGACGGCCGTCCCCAGTTTGGCAAACCCATCGCTCCCGGCAAATCCCAACCCCGCCCCGCCGGAGAAAAGATCACCAGCCGCACGCTTCCCTACAAGTCCGATCTTCGCACTGATCACTCCTTTTACGGCCACCCCCAATTCTACCAGCTCACCTCCGAAGGCCTCAACCTCGGCACCCCGCCCAAACACCCTGTCAACGACTACCGCTCCGGAGAAAAGGTCCTCCTCAACGGGCAAGTTCCTGACGACTTCAGCGCCTCTGTCATCCTCGACTTCCACAACTCTCGCAAAGGAAGGGGTGCTGGTCTCCTCTTCCGCATCACCGCCGCCTCCGTCGGCTACGATGCTCACCGCGGCTACTTCCTCGGAATCAAACCCAGTCAAAACACCGTCCTCCTCGGAAAAATGGACGGCTCATCCTGGCAGGAACTCAAACGTGGGAAGGCACGCCTTGACGTTTCCAAAAAACACCTTCTGAAAGTCATCGCCCAAGGCCCCAACTTCACCATCTCCCTCAACGGAGAAGACCTCTTCACTCACATCGATCCCACCTACAAATCAGGCTCCATCGGCCTAAGAGTCGTCGACATCCCCACCACCTTCTCAGAACTCGAATTAGAGACTTTAAAATGAGACCTTTCGTTCCTCCCCCGGCCAAAGGGTCGTGAGAGGGAGCGCTAAAATTCGTTGTTACCAAGATGAAAAATCGGTAACGGTTGGGGGATTTGTGACATTGCCAAGGAGAATCATTTGGCTAGGATTATCCAAACCACCCAAATTAATGAATAACCGACTACTCGCCCTTACGGCCTTCCTTCCATTCGCCGCTTCTGCTGCCAAATTTTCCATCAGCGCCCAGCCTTTCGGCGAGGTCGATGGTAAGGCGGTTGAGCTTTACACTCTTTCCAACGAATCAGGAGCAAAAGTCTCCATCACAAACTATGGTGGCACTGTGACCTCGCTCATCGTGCCCGATAAGGACGGCAAAATGGGGGATGTCGTTCTCGGTTTCGACACGGTCGGAGAATACGTCGAAAAGAGCCCCTACTTCGGCTGCATCGCGGGACGCTACGCCAACCGTATCGCGAAAGGAAAGTTCACCCTCGATGGCAAGGAATACAGCCTCGCTATCAATAATGAACCTAACACCCTACACGGTGGTGTCAAAGGCTTCGATAAACAGATCTGGAAGGCCAAGGTCGGCAATCAGGGGCACAACCCCAGTCTCATACTCACCTACACCAGCCCCGATGGCGAAGAAGGTTACCCCGGCACCCTCAAAAGCACCGTGACTTACACTTGGACCCAAAAGAATGCGCTGCGGATTCGTTACAAGGCCACCACTGACAAGTCTACTGTGCTCAATCTCACCAACCATAGTTACTTCAACCTCGCGGGAGAGGGGAGTAAAACGGTCCTCGATCACCGTCTCAAGATCAATGCCGAGCGCTACAACCCCATCGATTCCACGTCGATCCCGACCGGGATCGCGCCCGTCAAAGGAACGCCTTTTGATTTCACCAAGTCCACCCGCATCGGTAAGCGCATTGATCAAGAAAACGAGCAACTCAAAAACGGCATCGGCTACGATCACAACTTCATCATGAAGGACAGCCGCGATGGCAAGATAGGCGTCGCCGCCATCGTCACCGAGCCCACCAGCGGTCGCGTCCTCACTGTGAAGACCAGCGAGCCGGGCATCCAGTTCTACTCGGGTAACTTTCTCGACGGTCTTGAAGGCAAAGGCGGCAAGGTTTATTCCCATCGTTCGGCCCTCTGTCTCGAAGCTCAAACCTTCCCCGATTCACCGAACCAAAAAGAGTTTCCCTCTCCCGTTCTTCGCCCCGGCGAGACCTACATCCAGACCACGATCTACGAACTGGGCGTTCAGAAGTAAAAGATCACTCCTACTTTTCCAAAGGCCGTTCCTGAATCAATCAGGAGCGGTTTTTTTGTGGGCGCTTGGGCTGAGTAGTGTCCTCACATGATTTTTGATGCGCTTCTCCAGGGCTTTGACATTTTCTAAGAAAACATTGGTGGTGATGAGTAAAGGCGGGTGCTCTGGAGGGAACGCTCGTAGATTAATGAATGTGGTGCGGCGGTGGGAAGCAGCTTCAAAGGGAGATCGTAAAAAACGAGATTCAAAATCCAATCCGGGCATGCCAAAGTGCTCTATGGCATGAGCGAAGAACGGACTGAGGAGTTTGGTTGTCAGCCAACGGTGGAGTATGCCAAAGGCACGGGCCGTGATCAGAATGCCTATGGATTCACGATGTGGATGGCTGGTGGCGGAATCAAAAGTGGTGTGAGTTATGGTGAAATCGATGAGTTTGGATCTGCGGTAGTGATGAATCGGTTGCATGTTAAAAACTTGCATGCGACAGTCCTAACTCGGATGGGGCTTGAACCCAATCACTTGAGTTACTTCTACCGCGGCCTCGAACAGAAGTTGGTCGGGGTGGAAGGTGCCGAGCCGATTTTCGAAATTTAAGCTTAAAAATATGAAGATAAAAAAAATTCTCTCCTTGTTGTTTGTAGGGACCCTTTTGCCCCTGGTGGCGAAGGATGACCGCTTGGTTTTAGTCGGGACGTCGTATGGCAAAAACGTTCTCGCGATTTGTGATTCAGATGGAGGGATCTTGTGGAAGCAAAAGACAGCGGGTCCACAGCGGGGGCACGCCGGCCATCATGATATCCATCTTTTAAAGAACGGAAATATTCTCTTTCACGATACTTGGAGCAAGACCCAGGAAGTAACACTCGGCAAAAAAACGGTCTGGGAATACGAGAGCGCA
>OJHF01000049.1_pt1 | contig 40328 bp, 52 predicted proteins | sample 1594891 | NCBI WGS metagenome assembly OJHF01 (sample SAMN05416737, study PRJEB24817) | seawater metagenome | isolation source: Sea water | place: Canada:Atlantic | collected 2013-07 | reverse complement strand
AGCGCCATACTCAGGGTGAGAGGTCTGCAGACCAAAATCATAACGCTGATAACGATCCACCAGATACTGACAAATACCGGTGGACTCGGTCATTTCAGTGTCACCGTCTACGAAGTAAGGCACCGTCCCAAGGCTATTGACCTTCAGGTATTCCCGCTCAAACATGCGCGGAGGAAAAGGCAGTATTTCCACCTCATACTTCAGCGCCATCTCCTCCAATGCCCACAAAGGACGTAGTGAGCGCGCGCCGCTGCAATGCCATAATTTCATCTCTATAACCCGTACTGGCGCGCGGCCAAATCGCGCATAATTTCCTCGGAACCGCCGCCGATGGCGTTAACCCGAACCTCGCGATAAATGCGCTCCACTCGACTGCCACGCATATACCCAATACCCCCCAGAATCTGCATCGCTTCGCGGGCACAGAACTCCATAGTTTCACTGGCCTGGACCTTAAGCAACGCAATATCACCAGGGTTCGCGTTTCCCGCCTCGAGCGACTCGAAGCCTATACGGATATAGGCCTGGGTTGCGTTCAGTTTTTGTTTCATCTGAACGATTTTATGCCGAATCACCTGATGATCCGCCAGTCGCTTACCGAAAGTCTTACGCTCGCGCGCCCACTCTGCGGCTTCTTCAAGACACACGCGACCAAACGCTTCCATCGCAGCGGCCATCGCCATGCGTTCGCCATTAAAATTGGTCATGATGACAAGAAAGCCCTGATTTTCCTCGCCAATAAGATTCTCTACCGGCACACGCACGTTATCAAAGTAAAGCGTGGCGGTATCAGATGCCCACCACCCCTGCTTTTTATCCAGCTGCGTGCGACTGAAACCTTCCGCATCGGTCGGTATCAACAACATCGAGACACCCCTTGATCCCTCTCCACCCGTGCGCACCGCAGTGGATACCCAATTTGCGCGCATACCGCCGGTGATATAGGTCTTGGAACCGTTCACGATGTAGTGGTCCCCGTCACGCACAGCAGTCGTTGCTAACTGTGCCACATCGGAGCCGCCGCCGGGCTCAGTGATGCCTAAGGCAATATGCTTCTCACCCGCCAGCACTGGGGGGGCGACCATCTCCTTCAGTGCTTGTGAGCCCCAATTGATGACGGGAGGCAGACCAATACCGTGCACCATCAAACTAGCGGGAATACCGCCAACCCCAATACGTGCCAACTCCTCATTGGCAATCCACAGATGCCATGAGTCAATACCTTCCTTGACGCCGCCAAACTCTTCCGGATACCCCAAACCGAGGAGGCCCACAGCCGCCGCCTTCGGCCAGAGCTCAATAGGGATATGGGAGGTCTCATCCCAATCCTCGGCATAAGGCATAATCTCACTATCGACAAACTTGCGCAGTTGTCTGCGCCACTCATGGTGTTCTTCGCGCAGGTTAGGATTCGGCAGACGGGCACCATCGAAGTCTAGTGACATAAGTTGCACTCACAATAAATTAAGCGTTTGAGGGGGCAATATTAATAGAGTGGGCCAGTAAGTGCATGCGTTACTGCGCCATTGATTTGGGCATAGGTGACACACCGCTTCGCTGGGATGATTTCGATGACGCCTTACAGCCTCGGCACATTCTGAAAGTACTCATAAGAATAGGGCTTTAATACTTTAACCGCCAAGCTTCATAGCCACCGTCCATACTGTAAACGTCTTCAAAGCCCTGGTTAAAAAAATAATCTGCCGCGCCTTGGCTAGAGTTTCCATGGTAACAATAGACTAACAGCGGCTGGTCTCTATCCGCTGCTGCTAAAAACGCATCCATACTCTCTTGCTGGATATTGATCGCGTTTTCAATATTGCTCGCAAGATAGGTGTCCGCATCTCTTACATCCGCTATAGTGATACCGCCGTTGTCTATCAGCGCCTTGGCTTCATCGATCGATATACATTTAAAGGTCATATCTTTCTCCACAATGGGGACGTGAGTACACTATAGCAAAAAACGTTGCTGACTAAATCCAGCGCCTAACGCGTCCACAATAAGCAGCAAACTGTTCCGGGAAAATGTCCCGCAGCATCGCCTCTTCCTGCCGAATAAAACGCAGCTCGATGATGACAGCGAACACCGGGGGCACCAACAAAGCCACGCTGGCGCCGACCGTAACTGCGCACCCCAATAAGACTAAGGACATACCCAAATACATGGGATTGCGCGTGTAACGATAAATTCCTCCAGTCACTAGTGTAGACACATTACGAAAGGGTATGACACCTGTTTTGGCGCGGCTAAACAAACCTCCCGCGGTCACCAGCAGCCACAGCCCAATAATAAGGAATACTCCGCCCAATACCTGCCCTGCAATACTAGTGAAGCGTGGCCCCGCAAAATATTCATTACAAGCAAAGATCGTCGTAAGTCCCAAAAGCAACCAAACCGGGGGATAAATAGTCCGTTTGACCATATCGATCTTCCTCAGGATTAATGCGTGGAAACGTGAATGCCGGCAGGCTCCACGCTGCCAATCGCATACGCAAGGGCCAGCCCTAAAAGAAAAGCCAGAGTCAGCTTGGTCCTGTCGTGACTGTGAAAGTGCACCTCAGGCAATAAGTCACTCAACGCAATGCAAATGAACGCACCGGCGGAAAACGCCAGCGCTGCCGCCACTAAATAATTGCGGCTATCCGCCACAACATCTACGCCGAAGAAAAACAGCAGCGCTCCCAACGGGCACATAAGGGCAAACACCAGATTCGCGCTGGTTTGTGCTTTGCGGCTCCACCCGCCCGCTGCCATCACCGTGACAATAGACATAGCATCGAGAGGCTTATGCAGCAGTATAGCGAGAAATACACCAATCCCGATTAATCCACCTGCCGAGCTGCTAGCAAGCATTACCGCGCCGAGTGCCACACCATCGATAAGGGTGTGCACTGCCAGTCCAAGACTAAGACCGACCCAGCTTAAACCGTGGACGGGGCTCTCATGCTCACCGTGCTGATGGTGATCATGCTGCGCTAGATCTTCATCGGTGAAGTCGTGTTGGTGAAAATGAAATACGCGCAGCAGCAGCAGCATAACGACAAGACCAACCATCAACCACCAGACCGCTGTATCAATACCATGCGAGCCTCCGACCATTGCCGCGCTATGGGGTAACAGATGGTAAAACGCCACACCAAGCATCAAACCTGAGACCAGACTCATCACCAGCTGGGTGCGAGTGTGAGTCATTTTGATCCAGCCGGGCAACAGGCCGCCTATCAAAGAAAATCCGGCGATGCCCAGGCAATAGACGATGAGTAACTGAGTTGGGGACACCGGCAGACTCGCTGTAAGAGGTTTAGTGAGAAGTCGCGCATTATTCCACATTCGACACCACTTGTAAGTGCCATACCAGTATGTTCCGGATTGATAGGTCCGAACCCACCCGTCCGACGACTGACTTTATTGGTCAGTCAGCGTGCGCGTAAAAGACATTGACACCCAAACTAATGACCATTAGTTTATCCAATCTAAAGGAGGAGGCCACCATGTCTATCTACGAACCCATCGAATCCACAGATTCTCGACGTCATCTGCAGCTGCGCAGTCCCGCCACGATGGAAGTCACAGGTGAAATGATTTGCGCCAATGCAGAGGATGTCGCTAATGCCATTGCTAAAGCCAGAGCGGCACAGCCCGCTTGGGCTGCCACTAGCATGAAAGAGCGCGCCGCCGTGGTCGAACGTGCATTGAAAATTGTGCTCGAACGCCAAGACGACATCATCGACGTAGTGGTCAAGGAAACAGGTAAAGCCCGCACTGATGCCATGAGCATGGAGGTCTTTTCGGTCGCAGATCAGCTCTGCTACTACGCTAAAAATGCCGAGAAGTTCCTCAAGCCGCGCAAGCGTAAGGTACACGGCATTTTAGGCTTAATGAAACAACTGCGCATTCTTTACAAGCCGCTGGGTGTCGTGGGACTCATTACACCCTGGAATGGCCCTTTTGTACTGGTCATGAACCAGGTAGCTCAGGCCATACTGGCGGGTAATGCCGTGGTTGCAAAAGGCTCTGAAGTCACCCCTTATTCGGCAAAATTGGCAGAGGAAATTTTTCTCCAAGCGGGTCTGCCTGAAGGCGTGCTACAAGTGCTCCTGGGTGATGGCGAAACCGGTGCCGCCATCGTGCGTGGTGGCGTAGACAAAGTGTCCTTTACTGGCTCAGTCGCCACCGGCCGCAAGGTCGCCGAAGCCTCCGCCAGTCAATTGATCCCCTGCACACTGGAACTGGGCGGCAACGACGCTATGATCGTATGCGCTGATGCCGACTTAGACCGTGCCGCAGATGGCGCTTGGGTAGGCTCGTGCATGAACACTGGCCATTACTGCTGCGGCACAGAGCGCATCTACGTGGTGAAGGACGTCTACGACGAATTCATGCGTCTGGTACTCGAAAAAGGTAAGGGCCTGCGCCAGGGTGCACAACACGGCTGGGATGAAGATATCGGCGCCGTATTCTGGGACAGACAGATGACCATCATCGAAGCCCATGTGGAAGACGCCCGAACGAAAGGTGCCAACATTCTGATGGGGGGGCGCCGTAACCCCGATCTTCCGGGTCTGTATTACGAGCCTACTGTCATTACAGGGGTCGATAATAGTATGGACATCATGCTGCTGGAGACATTTGGCCCCGTTTTGTGCATCCAAAAAGTGGATAGCGAAAATGAAGCCGTGGCCCTGGCCAATGATTCTGAGTTTGGGCTCAATGGTAACGTGTGGACCAAAGATAAAGACAAGGGATACCGGTTAGCGGCAGCCATCGATACCGGCGCCTGCAGTGTCAACGACATGGCAGTGAGCTATGGTATTCCCGCCGCACCGTTTGGGGGGAAGAAAAACTCAGGGCTGGGCCAGGTCAACGGCAAGAAAGGCATCCGCGGCTATTGCCATGAAATGCCCATCGTAATCGATCGCTTCGGTGGAAAAATGCAAAATGGCTATCCCTACAGTGCCAAAAGCGCAGAGGGCATGAAGAAACTAATGAACTTCCTCTGGGTGAAGACATCTCTGGGACGCTGGCTGAGCTAGGTCAGCCAGCCCAAGCCTACCCAGTGTCCGACGGATAGTGCCTAAAACAGAACCAGATTATCGCGGCGGATCAGTTCTTCATCGCCCCGGTAACCGAGAGTGGACTCGATGTCACTTGAAGGTAAACCCATGATAAGCAGGGTTTCAACCGCACTGTAGTTCACCAGTCCGCGGGCTACTTCACGGCCCTGGGAGTCATGGCAAGACACCATATCGCCCCGCGCAAAATCTCCCTGCACATTGCACACGCCTGCAGACAGCAAACTGCTATCAGATTCAATCAGGACGCGCACCGCATCGTCATCCAACTCTAGACGCCCTGAAGGCTGCTCCATACCTGCTAGCCACTGCTTGCGTGCATCATGTGGCCGTTTGTCAGTCTTTAGCCAGGTTCCGACATTGGCACCTGCGGCCACGCTATTTAGAATGTTATCTACTCTGCCCGACGCAATCACCGTCTCTGTGCCAGAACGGGCTGCCAGTCGCGCAGCGCGCAGCTTCGTCACCATCCCACCCCGACCCAGAATGCCGCCTTCTCCTGCCATGTCGTCCAACCGAACGTCATCTACATCACACGACTCGATTAGCTTTGCCGCAGGATTACGACGAGGATCCTCCTCACAAAAACCTTCCTGATCGGTTAGCAGAACCAGCACATCCGCATCGATAAGGTTGGCCACCAGAGCTGCCAACGTATCGTTATCTCCAAAGCGGATTTCCTCTGTGACCACGGTATCGTTTTCATTGACGATGGGCACCACCCCCAGGTTTAGTAGCGTCTGAAGGGTACGGCGTGCATTCAGATAGCGGTCTCGGGCAACAACATCGTCGTGTACCAACAATATTTGCGCGGTGGCAACACCGTAGCGCTTGAAGGCTGTCTCGTAGCTTTGTATTAGCGCCGACTGTCCCACCGCAGCAGCCGCCTGAAGCTCGTGTATCAGCTGTGGGCGCACATCCCAACTCAGGCGCACAATGCCCGCCGCTACCGCGCCGCTGGACACCAAGACCACCTCACAACCTGACTCGCGCAGTTGCGCCAACTGTTTCACCAATGCCGAAATGACATCAACATCAAGACCACGGCCGTCATCGGTGAGCAGTGCACTGCCCACTTTGACTACCCAGCGTCGCGCGCTGGCAATTTCTGCTCGTTCAGTCATTTGCTGTCCTATGGACGATACTCGACATCAACTTCAAAATCGTCATCATCATCGATATCATCAATATCATCGTCTTCCAACGGCGCGCGACTCTGCTCTGCGCGAAGTTCATCGATACGTTGTCGACCTTCAAGTTGCATGCGGCTTTGCAGTTCTTTCTCGGCATCCGCTAACTCAGGCTGCGCCGCTTCGCGCACGCGGCACTCCTCCAAATATCTCATCAGATCACCGCACATCGGCGCTGTGCCCTCTGATCGAATCGCGGAAATGGAGTACACAGGGCCACGCCAGTCTAGCGCCGCCAACACCGCGTCGCGGCGCTGCGCAAATGTTTCAGCGTCCACTAGGTCGCTTTTGTTAAGTACAAGCCAGCGTTCACGCTGAGCGAGCGTAGGGCTGAAGCGTTCCAGTTCCCGCACGATGGTCAGCGCGGCGTCTGCGGGCTCGACTCCGTCGTACGGCGCCATATCGACCAGATGTAACAGAATACGATTGCGTGTCAGATGCTTGAGAAAACGAATACCAAGACCCGCACCGTCAGAGGCGCCCTCAATCAAACCGGGGATATCCGCCATAACAAAGCTTCGGTGAGCCTCTACACTCACCACACCGAGGTTGGGTACCAGGGTCGTAAACGGATAGTCTGCTACCTTAGGTTTAGCGGCAGATACTGAGCGAATCAGCGTCGATTTACCCGCATTTGGCAGCCCCAGAAGACCCACGTCTGCCAACACTTTAAGCTCCAGCTTCAAACTGCGAACCTCTCCGTCACTGCCGGGCGATGTCTGCCGGGGGGCACGATTGGTGCTGGATTTGTAGCGAGCGTTCCCCAGACCGTGAAACCCTCCTTGCGCGACGACCAACTGTTGGCCAGGCACTGACAGGTCTCCTAATACCTCACCCAGATCTTCATCAATCACTGTAGTGCCCAAGGGCACGCGCAACACCAAATCCTCCCCACCCTTGCCAGTGCAGTTGCGGCCGGCACCGGTTTCGCCTGTCTGAGCCCGATAATGGCGCTTAAAGCGGAAATCGATCATGGTATTGAGGGCTTCATCAGCCTCGACGATGACACTACCCCCATCACCCCCGTCGCCACCGTCGGGCCCACCTCTTTCAATGTACTTTTCACGCCGGAAGCTTAGGCAGCCGTTACCACCTTTGCCAGCGTATACATTGATACTTGCCTCATCTACAAATTTCATTTTTACCCCTGACTAGAGCATCTGATCGCTTAGTCACCAAAATCTCTGATAGCTGGGACCATCGTGGGCATAAAAAAAAGCCCCGTCAATTGACGAGGCCTTTGATCGCTTGGCTTCTATGCCATCGATTCAGGCGCTCACGACCTGTACAAACTTGCGGCTTTTCGGGCCACGAACAATAAATTCTATCTTGCCATCTGCCTTCGCGAACAGCGTATGATCTTTGCCGATACCCACATTTTCTCCGGGGTGAAAGCGCGTGCCACGTTGCCGTACGATAATGTTGCCTGCCTTCACTGCCTCACCGCCAAAGCATTTGACGCCCAGACGTTTGCTTACTGAATCGCGCCCGTTACGGGTACTACCACCAGCTTTCTTGTGTGCCACTGTCCAAGCCCTCCCTTAAGCCGTAATACCCGTGATTTTCACTTCAGTAAACCACTGGCGATGGCCAGTTTCTTTGCGAAAGTGCTTACGGCGATTAAATTTAATGATTTTGATCTTCTTATGACGCCCGTGGGCAATCACTTCAGCGGATACTTTTCCGCCAGCGACCAGCGGCGTGCCAATCTTAATCTCAGCGCCACCGACCATCAGAACCCTATCGAATTCAATAGTTTCACCAGTGGGTACTTCAATTTTTTCCAGTTTAAGGGTCTCGCCCTCAATAACACGGTGTTGCTTGCCACCGCTTTCTATTACTGCGTACATAGTGCGCTCCGTTTAATTAGCCTTCTCGCATTTAAAATAATCCCTTGTAAATCAAGGGGGCAGAGCCAGGCACAAACAGTTGAATTGACTCTTAACGACTGCAATCAAGCACAGTAGCGTCCAGAGGGCGGCGATTTTACTTAAATTGGAGGGGCGGAGCAAGGGTTAATTTAACATAAAAACAAGGGGTTGCGATTGGTCTCGGCGGAGTCGTCTGAACATCCCCAGCTTGACAGGTCAGTGGGCGCACCCTAGCATGCGCTTGCACTTTTCATTCGCAACCACACCCTATGCATCAAATACACGCCACCGTCGCACAGGACTTCGAGCGAGTTAATCAACTCATCATCGAACAACTCCACTCTAACGTTGATATGGTGGAAAACGTCGGGCATTACATTATCGATGCCGGCGGCAAACGACTCCGGCCCCTGCTGGTGCTCCTCAGCGCCTCCGCCTTAGGGGAGTGTAGTGACGAGCATGTCACCTTTGCTGCGATTGTCGAATTTATTCATACCGCTACCCTGCTACATGACGACGTGGTCGACATTTCCACTCTGCGCCGTGGGCGCCCCACCGCCAATGCTAAATTTGGCAACGCCCCTTCAGTGTTAGTCGGCGATTTCCTCTACACACGCGCTTTTCAATTGATGGTCCAGCTAGGAAGCATGCCTATACTGAGCCATATGGCAGAGACCACCAATATTATCGCCGAAGGTGAGGTGCTGCAATTAACCCGCGCAGGTGATGTGAACACGAATGAAGTGCAATACTTGGACGTGATTACGCGAAAAACCGCTATTCTGTTCGCGGCGGCCTGCTACGGTGCTGCTACTCTGTCTGGCGAGAAGGAAAAAAACCGGGACACCCTACGAGAATTTGGCCTCAACCTCGGCATCGCCTTCCAAATGATTGACGATGTTCTGGATTACGACGGCGATGCCGACACGATGGGTAAAAACGTGGGAGATGACCTCACAGAGGGTAAAGTCACCCTGCCCCTCATACACGCGCTACTCGAGGCCAGTGCTGCTGAGCAAGCGGTTATCCGCCATGCAATCACGGAAAAAAATACCGACCAGATCGATCAAATTATTGCTATCGTCAGACGGTGCGGCTCCATCGACTACACGCAAGCACGAGCTAGACACCACTATAACCTCGCGCTGGAGAAATTGGCTATACTACCTTGCAGCAAAGCGCGTGATGCCCTTGAACGTCTCACGGAGCTATCGATCAACCGAGATCACTAAAACAGGGTAGGCACCATCAATGACAGCGCACATGCTCCTACCAGACCTTCCAGCCTATGCAGAGGTAAAGGCCCACGCTGCAGCATTGAAGCAGGCGTCGCTAGAACGACTTTTCGAGGAGGATGATAGTCGCGCTGAGAAATTTACCCTCGAAGCTGCGTGCCTGCACCTTGATTACTCTAAACACCTACTAAACCACGATGCTCTGTCATCTCTGCTCAATCTGGCAACACAGGCTGGGCTGCACCAGAGTATCGCCGACCTGTTTAGCGGGAAACCCGTCAACAACACAGAGGATCGACCCGCACTGCATACTCTACTGCGGGCCTCCAGTAGCGGGGGACACACCGACAAATTCAAAGACGTGGTGGCAGCCCGAGGCCGCATGCAGGCCATTGCGCAAAGGCTTAACCGGGGCGAGCATACTGGCTATTCGGGCGCGGTCATTACGGATGTCGTCAATATTGGGATTGGCGGCTCCGACCTCGGTCCGAGACTGGTCACGTCGGCATTAAAGCCCTTCCAAGGCAATGTCCGATGTCACTATGTGGCCAATGCGGATCCGGCAGATCTGCAAGATACGTTACTGCACCTAGATGCGGCTTCCACACTGTTCATTATTTGCTCAAAATCCTTTCGCACTGAGGAAACCCTTGCCAATAGCCTCGAAGCACGAGCGTGGATGTTAACTGCCGGCGCCAAAGCGACGGAACTGGAAAAACATTTCCTTGCCATCACTACCAATCTGCAAGCAGCAGAAGACTTCGGCATACCCGCGGGCCACTGCCTACCCCTATGGGATTGGGTAGGCGGTCGTTACTCAGTGTGGTCTGCGATTGGTCTCAGCTGCGCCATTGCTGTTGGCTGGGAGAGGTTCGCTGAATTTTTGGCTGGAGCCGAATCGATGGACCAACATTTTTACACCTGCGCGCCGAGTGCCAATATGCCCCTGCTTATGAGCCTGCTGGAGCTATGGTACTGCAATTTTCTTGGCGCCAAAAATCATGTAGTGCTGCCCTATGACCATAGCCTGGAACGTTTGCCTGACTTCTTGCAGCAACTGACCATGGAAAGCAACGGCAAGCGTATCAGTGTCGACGGCCAGCCTCTTGATTACACTACTGGCCCGGTTCTATGGGGCTCAACTGGCACTTTGGGCCAGCATTCTTTTCATCAGCTATTACACCAAGGCCAACTGCTGTGTCCTGTGGATTTTGTACTCCCGCTGACGACTCATACCGGCATGGCACAGCAACATTCAAACCTAGTGGCCAACTGTTTGGCGCAGAGCCGCACACTCATGGTAGGCCGCTCACTCAAGGCCGCCAAAGACGCTTTGCTACAGCGCGGGCTGGATAACAAAAAAGCAGAAGATCTTGCCCCACACCTAGTGATGCCGGGCAATCGCCCCAGCAGTGTCATTACTATGGAATCGCTTAATCCCGCGACTCTGGGTGCGCTGCTGGCGCTGTATGAACACCGTACCTTTTGCAGCGCCCGACTGTGGAACATTAATCCCTTCGATCAATGGGGCGTTGAATTAGGGAAGGAAATCAGCGTGAGTATATCGCAAAAACTGCAAGACACAGACAATAGAAACATTATGGATGGCGCAACTGAACGACTAATACAGCGTTGGAAAAATGCTCAGAAGTGAGCCGACATCAGATCCACTTCAACCCCTCAGATCAGGCGTCAATCAAAGCCAGTAGCTCTGTCGTTTTCTCTTTCATTAGAGCTTGATCGCCACGACTTTCCACATTCAGGCGCACTAGTGGTTCGGTATTTGACATACGGACATTGAAGCGCCATTCGCCCATAGACATGCTCAAACCGTCGACGTGTTCAACAGATTCTGCTTGGTCGCGATAGACCGCTTCTATCTTCGTCAGCACCGCCACCGGATTTTCAATGGTGCGATTGATCTCCCCACTGCAGGGATACGCCGCCATGCGCTCAGCGACTAGTTTGGAAATTGGCTGACCACTGCTGCTAATCAAACCCGCTACCAATAGCCAGGGAATCATACCGCTGTCACAATAAGCAAAATCACGGAAGTAATGGTGGGCGCTCATTTCGCCACCATACACTGCATTTTCGAGCCGCATCCGCTCCTTGATAAACGCGTGGCCGGTTTTGCTCTGTACCGCCTCGCCACCCAATGACTGCACAATATCAACTGTGTTCCACGTCAGTCGCGGATCATGAACGATGCGAGCTGGACCTTGCTGCTTCAGAAATGCTTCAGCTAATAGACCCACCACGTAGTAACCTTCTATAAAATTACCATCTTCGTCGTAGAAAAAGCAGCGGTCAAAATCTCCGTCCCAGCCCAACCCCAGATCTGCCTCATGATCTCGCACGGCGGCTGTCGCAGCGACGCGATTCTCTGGCAACAGTGGGTTAGGTACACCGTTCGGAAAGTTTCCATCCGCATTATGATGAAGCTTGATAAACTCAAACGGCAAATGCTGCTCCAGCAGGTCAACCACCCGGCCCGCTCCACCATTTCCGGCATCTACCACGATCTTAAGCGGCTTCAAGCTGGCGGTATCGACATAGGACAACAGATGCTGCACATAAGCTTCAGACGTGTTCAGTGGATACAACTGCCCGCGCTCAGCTGCTGGCGTAAACTGATCCTGCTCAGCCAACTTCTTGATATCGAACAGGCCAGTATCACCGGAAATCGGACGCGATTCCTCACGCACGAATTTCATCCCGTTGTAATCCTTTGGGTTATGACTAGCAGTGATCGCGATACCACCATCCATACCGGCATGCGATGTAGCGAAGTATATTTCTTCAGTACCACACAGGCCGATATCGTACACATCAACGCCCTGCTCAAGCAGACCCTCGGTCACAGCAGCCTTAATGGCTTCGCTGGTCAAACGTATGTCGTGCCCCACAACCACCTGCCGGGGCTTGACGACGTCAGCGTAGGCGCGTCCGATACGACGAGCAATGTCGTCGTTGAGTTGATCTGGAACTCGCCCACGAACATCGTAAGCCTTAAAACAGGTAATTTCTTGCACACGACGCTCACTTATTTTGGCAGGTAATAGTTCTCATAGATAAAGTTCGTGGCCTCTACAAAGCCCGGAACACTGCCACAATCGAAGCGACGCCCTTTGAATTTGTAGGCCATGACACACCCGTTTTGAGCCTGAGTTTGCAGCGCATCGGTAATTTGAATCTCACCGTTAGCGCCGGGCTTGGTCACACGAAGAATATCGAATATATCCGGCGTTAGTATATATCGCCCGATGATCGCCAAGTTTGATGGTGCGTCCTTGGGGTCTGGCTTTTCCACCATCTCATCGACTCGATAAACACCGTTGCTCAGGCTCTCACCTCGAATGACTCCATACTTATGTGTTTCATCTTCCGGCACTTCCTGAATAGCAACAATGGAACATCGAAATTGCTTAAAAAGTTGCACCATCTGAGATAACACCCCAGAGCCATTATTCATGCATAAATCGTCCGAAAGCAGAACGCCAAAAGGTTCATTTCCTATCAGCGGTTCTCCGGTAAGAATCGCATGTCCAAGACCTTTCATTTCGCGTTGGCGCACCTGAGTAAAAATACCCTTTTCCAGAACGCCGCGGATACCTTCGAGGTACGCTTCTTTTCCGCTACCAGAAATCTGATGCTCGAGTTCATAACTAATATCAAAATGATCGGTAATCGCGCGCTTTCCGCGACCGGTGACCATGGCGCATGTCGTCATGCCTGCTTCAATGGCCTCCTCGACCCCATATTGCACCAGTGGCTTGTTAACCACCGGCAGCATTTCTTTGGGCATACTCTTAGTGGCGGGAAGAAATCGAGTACCATAACCTGCCACGGGAAATAGACATTTTTTAATCAAAGCAATAATCCTTTAGCTTGAGCCAGCATCATTGACTGCGACCGTATACGTCTTCAAAGCGCACAATATCATCTTCGCCCAAATACGCTCCAGACTGAACTTCAATTATTTCCAACGGTATATGTCCAGGATTAGCGAGGCGATGTTTATGGCCTAGTGGGATATAGGTGGACTCATCCTCTGCCAACATAAACACTTTATCCTCACAGGTGACCTCAGCAGTGCCCTTGACGACGATCCAGTGCTCAGCGCGATGATGATGCATCTGTAAAGACAGTCGTTGCCCGGGGTTGACGACAATACGCTTCACCTGAAAACGCTCTGCTGTTATGAGAGATTCATAGCAGCCCCAGGGGCGATAGACGCGTCGGTGCACCGTGGCTTCCGGACGTCGTCCTTGCTTTAATGCTGTAACGATGCGCTTAACATCCTGCACTTTATTACGGTCAGCGATAAGTATCGCATCCGCAGTTTCGACGACCACGAGGTTTTCCACTCCTGTCGCAGCCACCAGACGCGATTCGCTGCGAAAATAACTTCCACGGCAGTTGTCCATAATGACATCTCCCCAAAATACGTTACCGTCCGCGTCGCGCTCGGCCACCTCCCACAAAGCGGACCACGCGCCCACGTCGCTCCAACCACAGTTGAGGGAAACCACGGCTCCGGCGTCTGTCTTTTCCATGACAGCATAATCAATACTGTCAGAGGGACATCGCTCAAATAACTGGGCGTCAGGCCGTACAAAATACATATCGACCGTGGCGGCGTGCATCGCCTGTTCGCAGCACGACAAAATGTCAGGTGCGCGCTTACCCAACTCATCAAGATAGGTTTGTGCCCGCAACAAAAACATTCCGCTGTTCCACAGGTAGCCACCACTTTCCATATAACCTTGGGCTACAGCAGCGTCGGGCTTTTCAACAAAACGCTCCAACTCGTAAAGGTCATCTGCCAGGCCAGGCCCGCATTTTATATAGCCATAACCTGTCTCGGGCGCAGTGGGAACCACGCCAAAGGTCATCAATCTGCCCTCACCGGCAAGCGGCAGAGATTTCTCGACCGCTGCAATAAAGGCCTCGACATCCGTAATCAAATGGTCTGCTGGCAATACCAGTAAAATGGATTCCGGATCTATGGTAACAGCCTGCAAGGCCGCCAACGCTAACGCCGGCGCGGTATTGCGTCCCTTTGGCTCAAGAATCAGCGCACTGGGCTGCAAGTCCAACTGCCGTAGTTGCTCCGCTACCACAAAGCGGTGTTCCTCATTGCACACTACAATCGGCGCAGCAGCTTCCAAGCCGCTAGTGCGCCGCAGGGTTTCCTGTAACATCGTGAGCTCCCCAACCAGCGCTAAAAACTGTTTGGGATGGCTCTCTCTGGAGACCGGCCACAACCTACTACCCACGCCGCCAGAAAGAAGTACGGGTGTTAACATCTAAATCCCCTGTAATGTGAAGAAACAGTCTACATGATCATACTATGCAATATCGGGTCGCAAAAGACAGCAGCTGGTGCATGTTAACTGAACGCTATATTTTTGACCAGTAAACCACTGGACTTGTGACTCCCAACTATTAAAATAGCAGCACACATTTCCCTTACATATTATCCGCGGCAAACGGGCCTTTTTATCCTGTGGTAGGCAAACAATATACCTCGCTAAAAGCAATACTGGAAAATCTATGATTGGTAAAGACACATACTCCAAAGATGAACTGATCGCTTGCGGTAAGGGTGAGCTCTTTGGCGCGGGAAATGCTCAACTACCGACAGATAAAATGTTGATGATTGACCGTATTGCTCATATCAGTTCGGAAGGCGGCAATTATGGTAAAGGAGAAATCATCGCCGAGCTGGATATCAACCCTGACTTGTGGTTTTTCCAATGTCACTTCCCAAGGGATCCGGTCATGCCCGGATGTCTTGGCTTGGACGCTATGTGGCAGCTCCTCGGGTTTTTTCTCGGATGGCGGGATAACCCCGGACGCGGACGCGCACTAGGCTGCGGAGAGGTCAAGTTCAGTGGCCAAATACTCCCCAGCGCGAGCAAAATAGTCTATAAGATTGATATCAAACGTGTGATTGAGCGCAAGTTAATCATGGGTATTGCCGACGGGGCCCTCTCGGTTGACGGCACTGAAATTTACGTCGCCAAGGATTTACGAGTCGGCCTATTTAAATCAACGGAGTCTTTTTAGTCCTATGCGTAAACGAATAGTTATCACCGGGCTGGGCATAGTCTCCTGTCTGGGCAACGATGCCGACACAGTTTCGAAGTCTCTATATGAAGGCCGCTCTGGCATCACGGCCAATAAGGAACAGATCGACATAGGCATGCGTTCGCATGTCTCAGGTTCTCCCATAATTGACATCGAAGCACACATCGACCGAAAAAAATTGCGCTTTATGGGCAACGCAGCAGCTTATGCCTATATCGCGATGCAGCGGGCAATCGATGACGCCGGGCTACAAGAATCCGAGGTCTCTCACGAACGCACAGGGATAATAGCCGGCTCAGGAGGAGCCTCTTCTTTGAGTCAGACCGAAGCCTCAGACATCATGCGCGAGCGCGGCCTGCGCCGCGTTGGCCCTTATCGTGTCACCCAAACTATGGGCAGCACTGTGTCCGCTTGTCTTGCCACACCCTTCAAAATCAAAGGCGTTAATTATTCGATCTCTTCAGCGTGCTCCACTAGTGCTCACTGTATTGGAAACGCTATGGAACAGATTCAGCTGGGCAAACAAGACATCGTATTTGCCGGTGGTGGCGAGGAATTACATTGGACACTCAGTTGTTTATTTGACGCCATGGGCGCGCTATCTACCAAATACAACGACACCCCGGAACATGCCTCCCGAGCCTATGACGCCAACCGAGACGGCTTTGTCATAGCGGGAGGTGGCGGTATGCTGGTGGTGGAAGAACTGGAGCATGCCAAAGCTAGGGGCGCAAAAATCTATGCGGAATTAGTGGGCTACGGTGCCACATCTGACGGTTACGACATGGTCTCACCCTCCGGCGAAGGCGCTGTGCGCTGCATGCACCAAGCGCTTAGCACTGTCGACGGATCGGTTGATTACATTAATGCCCACGGCACCAGTACACCCGCAGGCGACATTCAAGAACTGAAGGCCGTTCGAGAGGTATTTCGGGGTGGAGATAAGACACCAGTGATTGGCTCCACCAAATCGCTGTCCGGCCACTCTCTTGGTGCTGCTGGCGTGCAAGAGGCGATTTACTCACTGTTAATGCAGCAGCAGGGCTTTATCGCCGCCTCGGCCAACATCGAGGAACTGGACCCGCAAGCTGACGGTTTACCTATCGCGCTTGCGCGTCATGACGATGTCGATTTGCAACGGGTGATGTCCAACAGTTTTGGATTCGGTGGAACTAACGCTTCTCTGGTGTTTCAGAAGTATTCCGGTTAGCCATGCCAGCGCAAGCAGAGTGATATGCTAAGAGGGGCGCGCAACGCTAACAGCGTCTCAATTACCCCGCTACCGAATCAAGCAGTATTATTTCTAAGGTATCGCCTTCAGATACGACAGCGCCAGGCGGAATCACTGCCAATGCATTACTATAACTTACTGAACTGAGCACGCCGGAGCTCTGGTTTGAAAATTTCTTCGCTAGCAAGCCCTGCGATGTGTTTTCCACAATAACGCGGAGGTAGTCTTGTCGACCACCTGGCTTACTAACCGAGAAGGCGGCCACCGCCTGCAAGCGAGGTGACTCAGGCTCAGCAACGCCCTGCATTTTTAAAAGGAACGGGCGTGCTATCAAGCAAAAAGTAACAAAAACAGAGGTGGGATTCCCTGGCAAGCCAATGAACGATGTATTGCCAATACTCCCAAAAGCCAGAGGTTTGCCGGGTTTTATTGCAAGCTTCCAAAGATCCAGTCGCCCCAGACGCTGCACTTGGGCCTTAACATGGTCTTCCTCACCCACTGAAACACCACCCGTTGTAATCACACAGTCGGCAAGCTCGCTGGCATTCCGCAGCGCCTGTGCGGTAGCATCTGCGTCATCCACAACCATGCCGCAATCCACAAACTCCATATGAAGACTGCGCACCAGTCCGGCCAGCGTATAACGATTCGAATTATAGATTCCACCGTCAGGCAGAGCACCACTGCCGGGTTCAAACAACTCGTCGCCGGTTGATAGCACGGCGACACGCAAAGGACGATAGACCTTAGCGCGCGCGCAGCCAATTGAGGCCAACATCCCCATGTCCTGAGGGCGTAATATGCGCCCCTTTGCCAAAACAATGTCGCCAGACTTAATATCCTGTCCACGATAACGAATATTCTGCCCTGTTATCACAGGGCCTGACACGCTCACTTTGCCGGCTATTTCAGTACAGTTTTCCTGCATCACCACCGCATTCGCACCGGCAGGAATCGCTGCTCCAGTAAAAATTCGAGCGGCGCAAGCCTCCTCCAAAGGTGAGCCAACAGTGCCGGCAGGAATACGCTGACTTACAGGGAGCGTTTGCTCCGCATCACTGGCACGTAAGGCATATCCATCCATCGCACTATTATCAGCCGGGGGGACGTCGATTGTTGACAACACATCCTGGGAAAGCACGTAACCATGAGCATCGAGAAGAGGCACATCAATCGTCTTATTGATGTGCTGAGCAGCGGAGAGAACCATTGCCAGTGCCTCTGCAACCGGCATCAAAGGGGTCAAGGGGGTCAAAGTCACTCGTGTTCAAGCACGCTGAGCACGCCAACGAAATTACACGGGCGATGGCTGTTATCCAGCTGCTCACAAATAAGACCGTTCCATGCTGTCTTGCAGGCACCAGTGGATCCTGGCATACAAAATATGACGGTACTATTGGCAAAACCCGCGAGTGCACGAGATTGTACTGTCGAAGAGCCAATCTCCTCATAAGACAAGGCGCGAAATACCTCCCCAAACCCGTCAATCGCTTTATCGAAGAGCGGTCGAACGGCCTCGGGAGTAGAGTCCCTCCCCGAAAATCCCGTCCCGCCAGTCATGAGCACTGCATTGATGCTCGTGTCAGCAATGAGTGCCGACAGGACAGCGCGTATCTGATAAATATCATCACGCACTATCGTTCTGTTTCCCATGTGATGTCCTGCTTCCTCCAGCGCTTTGACCAGATAGTCTCCGGACGTATCGTTTTCCCGCGTACGCGTATCGGACACCGTTAAGACTGCTATGGACAGACCCTGTGAATTTTCATCAGTCACTAGACCCATACTGTTCACCCCTGCTGCTTCTCGTAATACTGTTTCACCACATCGCCAATCGCGCTGCGCCAGGGAATCTGCCTAACGGCAAACGTATTGCGTATCTTACTGCAGTCGAGTGTCCGATTGAGAGACCTCAACCCATCAGTCTCCCGCTCCAGTTGCACCGCCGAAGGGCTGAACTCAAAAAACTGCGAGGCGCAAGCCAGCAACGCCTCCCCAAATTCATAATAGGTGGCCGCATCAGAACTGCCATAGTGATAAGTTCCCCATGGTTCCAGCCCCGTACTCAGCTGATCAAGCAGCGCCAATAGGACCCTAGCACCATCATCGGCGGCGACCGGACAACCACGCAAGTTATTGTTCAACACCAAACTATCGCCCCCGCGCAGCGAACCCAGCAACCGTGTGATGAGATTCATGCCCTCACTGGAGAAGACAGGACCAAACCGCAATATTAGATGGCGTAAGCAGACATCGGCGACGATGTGTTCAGCACGCGCAAGAAGTTGACCAGCGACTTCTTCGTTATCGGGTGAGTCCTCCTCCACGTAGGGTCTCTCCAGCTCGCCAGAGAAGATCGCCGAACTAGAGACATACAGGTAAGTAGCATCGGTTCGATGACAAGCCTTAGCCACCCAGTGGCAGCGCTGCAAGTCTAGCTCCTGGACCTGCAGACCGGCATCTCCAGCAGAGTCTGCACGAAGATCAACAACGACATTGCTCTTCGCGCGTACGATACTTTTTTTCGCCTGCCGCTCGCTCTTCCAACGACAGGCTGAACAACTCATGGACACCAATTCGTGGCGCCCTGACAGTGCTTGTCGACGGATCAACGCGACGCCTAGAGGCGTATCGGATCCCAATATGAGTACACGCATCGTCGATGCACAACCGATCGGCAACTACTGTCCAGCCATCAAGCGCATCCCCTAGAAAGGTATGTCGTCGTCAAAATTTCCCGAGTCTCCTTCTGGGATTGGAGCCGCGGCTACAGGGGCAGAAGGGGCCCTTGAGGGTGGATTTTGCTTAACGTTCGCACCATCATAGGCGTCACCCGAGCTTGCGCTGCGCGAATCTAACATCTGCATTTCATCAGCTTGGATTTCCGTCGTATAACGGTCCTGCCCTTCCTTATCCTGCCATTTACGCGTACGCAGGGAGCCCTCAATGTAGACCTTAGAGCCCTTTTTCAAATACTCTCCGGCAATCTGTCCTAGCCTGAAGTTTCCACGATCACGAAATACGATCCGGTGCCACTCGGTACGCTCCTGCATTTGCCCGGTCTGCTTGTCCTTCCAGCTTTCGCTGGTGGCGACACTGGCATTTGTAATAGCACCGCCATCAGGGAAGAAGCGGGTCTCCGGATCATTGCCAAGATTACCTATCAAAATGACTTTGTTAATGCCCCGTGTGGCCATACATTTTCCTCATTTTTTACACAGAATCGATAGCGAATTTGACCGTTGACTATAACAACCTCATCATTCAATTGCGACACCAACTCCGGCCAAAGTCCTATAATTGAACCCGAACCTCTCCCACTATGACCGCCAAATCTGCACAGATCAGGTCTCGATCAAGGGAGTGGGGGTGATATTCGTCACATCCTTAGGCACAGGGGCAGTCTGAACCACCAGCCACCAGCCAGCGGCCAGCGCAAGGCACACACCAGTCAGCACGCCACTACCTAGGTGATCTAATAGCCAACCTCCACCAGCACCGCCGGCAAATGCACCCATAAACTGACAGGAAGAGTAAACGCCCATAGCGGTCCCCTTGCCCCCGGCGAACACCGTCTTGCTAACCAGCGAGGGAAGGGTCGCCTCTAGATAATTGAACCCCACAAAAAATAGCCAAAGGCCACCATAGAACAACAGATTGGTAGCAGTGAAGCCCAGCACACCGATCGCCGCAAAAATCAATGCAATGCTTAGCAAGAACATCTGACGCGGCCGCTTGCCGCGTTCCGCCAGAATCATCAGCGGCACCATACCGACGATCGAGAGCAGCAACACGGGTAGATACACCATCCAGTGTTGCTCCCGGCCAACACCAAAGGTCTGCTCGAGCAACCCTGGCAGCACAAGAAAGCAGGCCACAAGAATAAAATGTAAAACAAATACTCCAAAGTTGAGCCGAACCAGTCCTGCGTCTACAAGACCGCGGCCTATAAATCCCAACCTTGCACCCTCTTCCTGATGGTCGCCAGTGGCACTGTGCGGAGTTGGCACCAGCAGAATAACAATTCCAATTCCGACTGCTGCGAGCACTGCCGTAAACCAGAAAACGCCGGCAAGCCCCCCCACTGACGCAACAACCGGACCTAACACCATAGCCACCGCAAAAGACAAACCGATACTTATACCGACCAGTGCCATTGCCTTTGTACGCTGCTCTTCTCGTGTCAAGTCGGCTACTAGTGCCATCACGGTACTGGCAATAGCACCGCTGCCCTGCAGTGTACGGCCCAAAATAATACCGTTCATACTATCCGCCATTGCCGCGATCACACTCCCCAAAGCAAACAAGAGTAATCCAAAGATAATGACCGGCTTGCGACCTATCCGATCAGACAGCCAGCCAAAAGGAATCTGTAATATCGCCTGAGTTAGACCGTAAATACCTAACGCCAGTCCAATCATGGTTGGGGTTGCGTCCGCTAGATCTGACGCGTACAGGGCCAGCAGCGGCAGCACCATGAACAGGCCAAGCATGCGAAAGCAGTACAGCAGCGCCAGCGAACCTACCGCTCGACGCTCGCGCCCTGTCATGGGGTTTTCAGTAATCACTATGCGTATTTCACCAAGAAGCGGCCGGAAAAGCAGCCGCTAATGTTATCATTTCCGCTTCATACAGGACATCCAAACAACCCCCATGCGGGAAAATATAAGCAAGGTTTTTGCCTCGCACCCAGGTCTAGGCTTATAATATCCGGTTTAGATTTCAAGGCGGCACCAGAGTTCTTATGGACACTATACAAGTACGCGGGGCACGAACACACAACCTCAAAAACATCGACCTCGATATTCCGCGGGACAAATTAGTGGTAATCACTGGCCTGTCGGGCTCCGGTAAATCCTCACTCGCCTTTGATACCCTCTATGCTGAGGGCCAGCGCCGCTATGTAGAGTCACTGTCGACCTATGCCCGCCAGTTTCTTTCAATCATGGAAAAGCCTGATGTGGACCACATAGAGGGTTTATCACCAGCCATTTCCATCGAGCAGAAGTCAACTTCCCACAACCCCCGCTCCACGGTTGGCACTATCACCGAAATTTACGATTACCTGCGCTTGCTGTACGCCCGGGTTGGAGAGCCACGCTGCCCTGATCACGACATCAACCTGCAGGCTCAGACCGTGAGTCAAATGGTGGATTTAGTCCTGGCATTGCCCGAAGAAACAAAACTCATGCTGCTGGCTCCAGTAGTGCGCGACCGCAAAGGCGAGCATCTACATATATTAGAGGAGCTGCGGGCCGGCGGCTTTGTCCGCGCACGCATTAATGGCGTCGTCGCCGACCTAGACGATGTGCCAGTGTTGGATAAAAAGAAAAAGCATCGTATCGAGGTGGTCGTAGACCGCTTTAAAGTTCGGGGGGATCTTGGTATTCGTCTGGCAGAATCCTTTGAGACCGCGCTGAACCTGACCGATGGGTTAGCTTCTATTAGCTATATGGAAAGCAAAAACAAAGACATCAGTTTCTCCGCACGCTTCGCCTGCCCCGAATGTGGCCATAGTATTGACGAGTTGGAGCCTCGCCTATTTTCGTTTAACAATCCAGCGGGAGCTTGTAGTGGCTGTGACGGACTCGGTGTCAAACAATTCTTCGATGAAGAGCGCTTGGTCCTATTCCCCGAGTCAAGTCTGGCTGAAGGTGCAATACGCGGCTGGGACCGGCGCAATGTCTACTACTTTCACATGTTGAATTCGCTCGCTGAACACTATGACTTCAGTATTGATACTCCGTTCAATCAGCTGAGTAAAAAACACCGGAAAATCATCCTTCGTGGGAGCGGCACTCAGGAAATCGCCTTTTCCTATATCAATGACCGAGGAGATATTTTTAAACGCAAGCACGCCTTCGAGGGCATTCTTCCCAACATGGAACGCCGTTATCGGGACACAGAGTCGCAATCAGTGCGAGAGGAATTGGCCAAATTTTTAGCTACCCAACCCTGCCCTGACTGCCACGGGACCCGACTGCGCCGCGACGCCCGACACGTGTTTGTCGATCAAAATAACCTCCCGAGCATCACAGCAATGCCGGTCGGCGAGGCTGAAGTTTACTTTAATCAATTGCAACTCAAAGGCCGACGCGGTCAAATCGCTGACAAGATTCTTAAAGAATTACGAGCGCGCTACCGTTTTTTGGTCGATGTGGGGTTGAGCTATCTGTCGTTAAACCGCAGTGCCGAAACACTGTCGGGCGGTGAAGCCCAACGTATACGTCTGGCCTCTCAGATTGGCGCTGGCCTAGTGGGCGTTATGTATATTCTGGATGAGCCATCTATTGGCCTGCACCAACGGGACAACGAGCGACTTCTGACCACACTCACCCATTTGAGAGACATGGGTAATACCGTGCTGGTAGTGGAGCACGATGAAGACGCTATTCGCAGTGCAGACCATATTATTGATATCGGTCCTGGGGCCGGGATACATGGGGGTCAGATCGTCGCTTCAGGCACTCTCGAGGACATTCTCAACAATGAGCACTCGCTTACCGGGGCCTATCTCTCGGGTGCAAAAACGATCAGCATCCCAAAGCGGCGCACGCAGATAGATCTAGAACGCATGCTGGTGTTAAAGGGCGCAACGGGCAACAACCTCCAATCGGTCACCCTAGAACTCCCACTGGGCTTGCTCACGTGTGTCACAGGAGTTTCAGGCTCAGGAAAATCATCTTTGGTGAACAGTACGCTCTATCCAATCGCCGCCACTGAGTTGAATGGGGCAACCACTCTAACCCCAGCGCCCTTTGAGTCGATAACGGGAATGGAGTATATCGATAAGTGCATAGACATCGACCAAAGCCCTATTGGCCGCACTCCGCGATCGAATCCTGCAACCTACACCGGCATTTTTACCCCAGTACGAGAATTGTTCTCTGGCACACAGGAGGCGCGTTCCAGAGGATATAAACCCGGAAGATTCAGTTTCAATGTGAAAGGCGGTCGCTGCGAAGCCTGCCAGGGCGACGGCGTTACAAAAGTCGAGATGCATTTTCTTCCCGATATATATGTGCCATGCGATGTTTGTAAGGGAAAACGTTATAACCGAGAAACACTAGAAGTGCGGTACAAGGGCAAGAATATCCATGAAGTTTTAGAAATGACCATTGAGGATGCACTACCGTTCTTCGAACCTGTCCCTACGATTGCTCGAAAAATTCAGACCCTAATGGACGTCGGCCTCTCCTACATTCGTCTGGGCCAAGCGGCTACTACCCTTTCAGGCGGTGAAGCCCAGAGGATCAAGTTGTCACGCGAACTCTCTAAGCGGGACACAGGGAAAACACTGTATATTCTGGACGAGCCTACTACCGGATTACACTTTGAAGATATCAGGCAACTGCTGGTTGTTCTCCACCGACTGCGAGATCACGGTAATACCGTGGTGATTATTGAGCACAACCTCGATGTTATTAAGACGGCGGACTGGGTTGTGGACCTAGGGCCTGAAGGGGGCAGCGGTGGCGGCAACATAATCGCGACTGGGACGCCTGAAGATGTGGCAAAAATAAAAGCCTCATTTACGGGTCATTTCCTGGGGCCCATACTAAAACGCACACAAAGAGAAAAAGCGGCCTAAATAAAAACCTGCTTGCTCTTGATACAAAAAAGCCGGGAGCAATGCCCGGCTTTCAATTTTAATCAGACATCAAAAAGTTATCAATCTTCGTCGTCTTCCGTCGTCTCGACTTGAGGGCGATCAACCAGTTCAACATAGGCCATAGGCGCTTTATCCCCTGTGCGATAACCGCATTTGAGAATGCGAATATAACCACCCGGGCGCTCCTGATAGCGAGGGCCTAACTCGTTGAACAATTTACCCACGGCCGAACTGTCCCGCGTCCTATCGAAAGCTAGGCGACGATTGGCTACGCTGTCCTTTTTCGCTAGGGTAATAAGCGGCTCTGCATAGCCGCGCAGTTCTTTCGCTTTTGGCAAGGTTGTCCGAATCAGCTCATGTTCCACCAACGAAACAGTCATATTGCGAAACATGGCCTTACGGTGCGAGCTATTACGATTCAGTTGACGTCCACTGTGACGATGACGCATTTTTGCTATCCTATTTTACTGTGCTATCGCAGCACTGCTATCTGTCAATCGGGCCTGCTTAGATGCTTAAAACCCGATCATCGTTTTTCAAACTCGCCGGTGGCCAGTTGTCCAAGCGCATACCCAAAGACAGACTGCGCGAAGCCAGCACATCCTTAATTTCGGTAAGCGACTTCTTGCCCAAGTTTGGCGTCTTGAGTAACTCAACTTCGGTGCGCTGCACCAGGTCACCTATATAGTATATGTTCTCGGCTTTGAGGCAGTTGGCGGAGCGGACTGTCAGCTCCAAGTCATCTACAGGCCGCAGCAGAATTGGATCGACTTCGTCCTCCTCCACGACAGATTCAGACTCGCTCTCACTTTCAAGGTCGACAAACACTGCCAGCTGTTGCTGCAGGATAGTCGCTGCGCGACGAATCGCTTCTTCAGGGTCTATCGTTCCGTTCGTTTCCAAATCGAGCACCAACTTATCTAGGTCGGTACGCTGCTCAACTCGAGCTGCCTCTACGACATAGGACACACGATACACAGGAGAAAAGGTCGCATCCAATTGCAGGCGCCCAATAGAACGTGTCTCTTCCTCGGGGTTTTCGCGGGAATCGGCAGGAGAGTACCCGCGACCAAGCGCGACAGTCAGTCGCATATTTATTTCTGCACCGGCGTTAAGGTGACAAATAACATGCTCAGGATTACGGACTTCGATATCGTGATCTACCTGAATATCACCTGCTGTGACAGTACCCGGACCCTTTTTACTCAGTGTCAGCTCGGCTTCCTCTTTACCATTCATCACCAGAGCCACGCCTTTGAGGTTAAGAAGGATTTCTATGACATCCTCCTGCACACCCTCGATCGCACTGTATTCATGCAGCACACCCTCAATCTCTACCTCGGTAATCGCACTACCGGGCATCGAAGAAAGTAATATGCGACGAAGCGCATTACCAAGAGTGTGGCCAAAGCCACGCTCCAGAGGCTCGAGGGTTACCTGGGAACGCGTGCTGTTCTTCTCTTCAACATTGATCACGCGAGGGGTCAAAAATTCGTTCACTGCACTCTGCATTGGGGCACCTGTCTTTTAGGTTAGTCCTTCAGTGGGTTACTTCGAGTAAAGCTCGACAATCAAGTTTTCATTGATCTCGGACGACAAGTCCTGCCGATCAGGCACTGTCTTGAATACCCCTTCCAGCTTCTCGCTGTTAACGTCTAGCCACTCGGAATCTCCGCGATGAGAAGCCAGCGCCAAGGCGGACTGCACGCGCAGTTGCTTCTTGGCCTTCTCGCGCAAGGAAACAATGTCTCCTGCCTGCACCTTATAAGAGGCGACATTAACAATCACGCCATTCACCAAAATGGCCTTATGAGACACTAGCTGCCGTGATTCCGCCCGGGTAGATCCAAAACCCATGCGGTAAACGACATTATCCAGTCGGCTCTCGAGGAGTTGTAACAGGTTTTCACCTGTGGCCCCTTTGAGACGCGCAGCTTCCTTATAATAGTTACGGAACTGCTTCTCCAGCACGCCATAGATGCGACGTACCTTCTGCTTCTCTCGCAACTGCACACCATAGTCAGACAAACGACCACGACGGGCTCCGTGCTGACCAGGAATGGCGTCTAGCTTACACTTACTTTCCAACGAGCGAACTCCGCTCTTAAGGAACAGATCCGTCCCTTCACGACGGGAGAGTTTGCACTTGGGTCCAATATATCGAGCCATGTCAATTCTATCCTGTAAGCGTTATACGCGACGTTTCTTGGGCGGACGACAGCCGTTGTGTGGAATAGGCGTGACGTCAGTAATGTTACTGATATTATAACCACAGGTGTTGAGTGCACGAACCGCAGACTCTCTACCAGGCCCCGGACCTTTCACCTGCACATCAAGATTTTGAAGTCCATAGTCCTTTGCCGCTTCACCGGCCCGCTCTGCTGCAACCTGCGCAGCAAAGGGTGTGCTTTTACGCGAACCACGGAAACCGGAGCCTCCGGATGTCGCCCAACTCAGAGTATTACCCTGACGGTCTGTGATAGTAATAATCGTGTTATTGAAGGATGCGTGGATATGCGCAATACCGTCGACAACCGTCTTGGTTATTTTCTTACGAGTGCTTTTCGCACTTGGCTTCGCCATACTTTAATTCCTGCCTTAATATCAACACTGCACTAGGGTGCAGCTACACTAAAAAGAATTCGCAAATATAATGTTTACTTACGAATCGGCTTACGTGGTCCTTTACGAGTACGGGCGTTAGTCTTGGTCCGCTGCCCACGCAGAGGTAAGCCCCTACGGTGACGTAGACCACGATTACAACCCAGATCCATCAAGCGCTTGATGTTCATAGACACTTCTCGACGCAGATCACCCTCAACCATTAAGTCGCCTACTTTGGTACGAAGCGCATCCATATCCTGCTCTGTCAAAGCACTGATTTTGGCACTTTCCGCCACACCAGTATCAGCACAGAGGCGCCTGGCCTGACTGCGACCGACACCGAAAATATATGTTAATGAGATAACGGTATGCTTGTTATCTGGTATGTTGACGCCGGCAATACGAGCCATTCAACTTTCTCCAATCATTTGTCGTCGCTGCATGCTGCAACCTCGTCGTGTCGTTAACCTGAAACCAGCCAGGCTTCTAGGCCTACCTACACAAACGGCGCAGCAGTCTAGCGATATCGTTAATAAAAATCAACTATTGATGATCAACCTCAGCCCTGACGCTGCTTATGTCGCGGATCCGTCTCACAAATCACACGGACCACGCCCTTTCGGCGTACCACCTTACAGTTTCTGCAAATCTTCTTTACTGATGCACGTACCTTCATTACACCTACTCCCTACTTGGATAACCTGGGCCTGACTGACCTAACGGGCACGCCCGGCTCCACCATAACTTTTCAAATTCGCTTTTTTCATCACCGAATCATATTGATGCGACATCAGGTGGCTCTGCACTTGCGCCATGAAATCCATCACGACCACCACCACAATCAGCAGTGAGGTTCCACCCAGATAAAACGGCACGTTCCACATAACGACCAAAAACTGCGGCATCAAGCACACAAGTGCAATATAGGCCGACCCAAAGACAGTTAACCGAGTCAGCACCCCGTCGATATAATTGGCCGTTTTCTCACCCGGTCTGATCCCCGGAACAAAAGCGCCTGAACGCTTAAGATTGTCAGCCACCTCAACCGGATTGAACATCAGAGCCGTATAAAAGAAGCAGAAAAAGACAACAAACACCGTGAACAGCAATATGTTTAGAGGCTGGCCAGGACCGATTGCCACTGCCATGTCCTGTAACCAGTCTGCAGAATTCCCAGTGCTAAACCATTGGGCAATGGAGGCAGGGAACAGCAATATACTGCTCGCAAAAATAGCCGGTATCACTCCAGCCATATTGACCTTCAGTGGCAAGTGCGAACTTTGGGCCTGATACATCTTGCGGCCCTGCTGTCTCTTAGCGTAGTTCACGGTAATGCGTCGCTGACCACGTTCAATGAATACGATCATGTAAATGACTGCTATCGCCAGTGTCAGAATAAACAGCAGGATCAGGACATTCAGTTCTCCCTGTCTAGCCTGCTCCAACGATTGGCCGATAGCTGCAGGCAAACCAGCTACAATCCCAGCGAAAATCAACAAAGATATGCCGTTGCCCACACCCTTCTCAGTAATCTGTTCCCCAAGCCACATCATAAATACCGCGCCGGTGACCAAAGAAGTGACCGCAATCACATAAAAAAGTATCGAGGGATCATATGCCATGCCTTGATTGGCCATACCTGCTGTCATACCGACGGCCTGGATAATGGCTAATACCACAGTAAGATAGCGCGTGTACTGACTGATTCTTCGGCGGCCAGACTCTCCTTCCTTCTTCAACTGCTCTAGCTGGGGTGTCACTGCCGACATCAACTGCATGATGATAGATGCGGATATATACGGCATAATTCCAAGGGCCAAAATACTCATACGCTCCAGCGCACCACCGGAAAACATATTTGCCAACCCAAGAATCGTGCCCTGGTTTTGGTTGAACAAGGCAGCCAGTTGCTTAGGATCGATTCCCGGTACGGGAATATGAGTTCCAATCCGATAAACGATAATTGCAATCAAAACGAAACGAAGACGAGTAAAGAGCTCGCTAAGTCCCGCTTTATTACCTGAAGGCGTTTGTGCGGTTGCCATTTATTCCTCTACTTTCCCGCCGGCCTTTTCTATGGCCTCACGTGCACCCTTAGTAACCACAAGGCCCTTTACCGTGAGCGCTTTACCCAACTCACCGGAAAGAAAAACACGGGCTCGCACAACGTTATCTCTGACAAGATCTGCATTTTTTAGCGCCTCAAGGTCTACAACATCACCCTCTATCGCATTTAACTCGCCTAGACGAATCTGCGCTGTAGTGCGACTGATACGAGAAGAGAATCCGTACTTCGGGAGACGCTTCTGCAATGGCATCTGGCCGCCCTCGAATCCAGGGCGAATCCCCCCACCCGAACGAGCCTTTTGACCCTTGTGGCCACGACCTGCGGTCTTACCTGTGCCACTTCCAATGCCCCGGCCTACACGCTTAGGGTTTTTCTTAGCTCCCGGCGCGGGGCTCAGGCTATTCAGCCGCATTACGTCCGACATACTTTACTCCTCTACCCTTACTAGGTAGTGCACTTGGTTTATCATGCCCCTCACGGAAGGCGTATCCTCAACCTCCACCGTGTGGCCAATACGACGCAAACCCAGACCTGCTAGACACGCCCTATGATTTTTCAGGCGATGAAAGCCACTTCTGACCTGGGTTACTTTGATAGATGCTTTAGCCATGACTAGCGAACCTAATAGTTAATTCAGAATTTCTTCGACGGTCTTTCCGCGCTTGGCGGCAATATCTTCTGGTGAAGACATATCACGGAGACCATTGAAAGTTGCCCTTACTACATTGATCGGATTGGTCGACCCGTAGCATTTGGCTAATACATTATGCACACCCGCGATTTCAAGCACCGCCCGCATCGCACCACCGGCGATCACCCCAGTACCTTCTGACGCAGGCTGCATATAAACCTTAGATGCGCCATGGGCTGCTTTAATTGGATACTGAATGGTCCCGCTATTAAGCTGAACTTGTATCATGTTCCGACGCGCCGCCTCCATCGCCTTTTGAATAGCGGCTGGAACTTCACGAGCTTTGCCGCGACCGAAGCCCACTTTACCTTTACCATCACCCACGACCGTAAGGGCAGTAAAACTGAAAATACGACCGCCCTTTACCACTTTGGATACACGGTTAACCTGAACCAGCTTCTCCTGAAGGTCGCCGTCCTGTTGCTGCTTTTTCTGATCGTTAAAAGCCATATCTTTACCCTAGAATTCCAATCCGGTTTCACGAGCAGCATCGGCCAAGGCCTTGACGCGGCCGTGATACCTAAATCCACTGCGATCAAACGCTACCGCTACAACACCCGCTTTTTTAGCGCGCTCAGCGACCAACTTGCCAACTTTCTCTGCCGCCGCAATATTCCCAGTAGAACCACTTCGAAGATCAGAGTCCAATGTAGAAGCACTCGCGATCACTTTGTCTCCAGCGGGAGCAATAATCTGAGCATAAATATGCCGAGGAGTACGATGGACGCTCAACCGGTTCATTCCCAGACTACGAATTTGGGTACGCGAGCGGCGTGCGCGACGTAACCTTGAATCATTTTTTGTACTCATCTCAAATACCTATTTCTTCTTGGCTTCTTTACGACGAACAAACTCATCAGCGTAGCGGATACCCTTGCCTTTATAAGGCTCTGGAGGGCGAAAGCTGCGAAGTTCGGCTGCGGCCTGTCCGACCGCATGCTTGTCAATACCCTGTAAAATCACTTCGGTTGGAGTAGGACTCTGAGCAGAAACACCGCTTGGCAGCTGGTAATTCACCGGGTGAGAGAGTCCCACTGTCAGATTGACAACATCCCCATTAACCTTGGCCCGATAGCCTACGCCATTTAGGACCAGCTTTTTCTCCCAGCCCTCGCTTACGCCTTTGACCATATTGTTTACCAGTGCACGTGTTGTTCCGGCCATGGCACCCAGTTTTGGGTTGTCATATGCAAACGTAATAACACCGTCATCCTGGGTAAAGTGGATACCTTCTGAAAGCGAAACTGCCAGCGTACCTTTGGTACCCTTTACAGTGACGTCGCTACCATTGAGGTTGACCTCTACACCGCTGGGAAGCTGGATTGGATCTCTTGCGACTCTAGACATTTTGAAATACTCTTTAATTCAAAACAGGATTTAGTAAACAGTACAAAGTACTTCGCCGCCGATACCAGCCGCGCGAGCTGCTCGGTCGGTCATTACACCGCGCGAGGTCGAAATAATGGCTACGCCCAGACCGGCGCGCACCGAAGGCAGCTCACCGCTGCCCGAATATCGACGCAAGCTAGGCCGACTGATGCGATCTATTTCCGCAACAACTGGCTTGCCCATATGATATTTCAACTCAATCGCCAAGCGGGGCTTGCCTGCTTCGACGGTCGCGCTAAAACTATCAACATATCCCTCATCTTGTAATACTTTGGCCACGGCCGCCTTTAACTTCGAGCCAGGCATTTCAACACGCTCTTTACCCGCCATCTGTGCGTTACGAATGCGGGTCAACATATCTGCTAGGGGGTCTTGCATACTCATAATCAATTAATCTCCGTAAACCAATTTTCCGGCTACCAGCTTGATTTAACCAAACCTGGCACGTCGCCACGCATTGCGGCTTCACGCAACTTGTTTCGGCAAAGGCCAAATTTCCTATAGACCCCATGTGGCCTACCGGTAATTGCACAACGACGCCGCTGGCGGACTGGACTAGCGTCACGCGGCAGTTTTTGCAATCTAACCTGCGCATCCCACTTGTCGTCGTCAGAGGCCATTGTGTCGCCCAAAATCGCCTTCAGTGAGGCTCGCTTTACTGCGTACTTCGCTACAGTTTGCGTACGCTTTTTCTCGCGCGCAATCATTGATTTTTTTGCCATCTGTAAAGCCTCTTAATCCTTAAGTGGGAAGTTGAAAGCGCGCAGAAGTGCTCGACCTTCATCATCCGTACGAGCTGAGGTGGTAATCGTGATGTCCATACCACGCAATGCGTCAACTTTATCGTACTCGATTTCTGGAAATATAATTTGCTCGGTTACGCCCATAGCAAAGTTCCCTCGACCATCGAAAGACTTGGCGCTCACGCCTCGAAAATCTCGGACACGTGGAATGGCTATGCTAACCAGCCGATCCAAAAATTCATACATGCGCTCAGAGCGCAGTGTCACCTTACAGCCAATCGGCCAGCCGTCCCTAACCTTAAAGCCCGCGATTGATTTGCGAGCCTTGGTTACAACAACCTTCTGACCCGAGATCTTCTCCATATCAGCGACCGCGTTTTCCAACACTTTTTTGTCACCCAAGGCCTCTCCCACACCCATATTCAGTGTGATCTTGGTAATGCGCGGAACTTCCATCACATTGGCTAAGCCCAGCTCCTCCTTCAATTGGGGAACGATTTCGCTTTTGTACTTTTCTTTCAACGCTGCCATGTCTTCTACCTGTCGACCACTAAGCCCCTGAGAGCCTATGCGTCGATCTCCTCACCACTGGATTTAAAAATTCGGACCTTGCGATCTCCATCCACCTTTATACCTACTCGATCAGCCTTAGCAGTACTCGGGTTGAATATTGCCACGTTAGATATCTGGATCGCGGCTTCATTTTCTATAATACCCCCAGCCACTCCCGCATCGGGATTAGCCTTGGTATGCTTCTTAACCATATTGATTCCGGACACAATGACCTTATTGTTATCCAGTACCTTACGCACTTTCCCACGCTTACCCCGATCTTTTCCGGCCAGGATAATCACTTCGTCTTCGCTCTTAATTTTTAACATTGCTTCTACCTATACCTATCCAGCGGCCTAGATAACTTCCGGGGCTAAGGAAATAATCTTCATAAATTTTTCACCACGCAATTCCCGTGTTACCGGACCAAATATACGCGTACCTATAGGGGCGTCCTGTGCGTTCAAAAGAACCGCTGCGTTATCATCGAACTTGATAAGCGACCCGTCCGGACGGCGAACACCCTTTCTAGTTCGGACAACAACCGCAGTCATCACCTGCCCTTTCTTGACCTTGCCACGAGGAATTGCTTCCTTAACCGTTACCTTAATAAGGTCTCCTACACGTGCATAGCGACGCTTAGATCCACCTAGTACCTTGATACACATCACTCTGCGAGCACCGCTGTTATCAGCGACTTCCAAATACGACTGTGTCTGAATCATCTTCTACTCCCACTGCGGACGTGCCGCGAACCTCTAACTGCTTATATCTAGGTCAGACCTAAGATGCGCTCACAACTACTTCTAACAATTTCCAAGTCTTTGTTTTGGAAAGAGGGCGGGATTCTGCAACAGTAACAGTATCGCCAACACCACACTGGTTGCTTTCATCATGCGCATGAATTTTTGAAGAACGCGTCATATATTTGCCGTAAACAGGATGCTTTTCCCGCCGCTCTATAAGGACAGTTATTGTTTTGTCCATCTTATTGCTCACAACTTTGCCCGTTGCGAGTCTTACACGCTTCTCTGCTACCGACATCTTAGCCACCCGCCTTTTCAGTTAGTAAAGTCTTCACACGAGCAATATCTCGTTGGTTCTGTTGCAGAAAGTGAGTTTGCCCTAACTCCCCGGTCGCCTTCTGCATACGCATTTTAAACTGCGCTTCGCGCAGCGTCAGCAGTGTCTTATCCAGGTCGTCGCCAGACATTGCACGTAATTCGCTAGCTTTCATCACATCACCGTCCGTTTAACAAATTGTGTCGCGATTGGGATCTTAGCTGACGCCAACGCAAAAGCTTCCCGCGCCATCTCTTCAGAAACACCCTGGAGCTCATAAAGCACTCTACCGGGCTGAATCTGCGCTACCCAGTACTCTACATTACCTTTACCTTTACCCTGACGCACCTCTAAAGGCTTACCGGTTATCGGCTTGTCAGGGAACACGCGAATCCAGATTTTCCCGCCGCGCTTGATATGACGAGTCATTGCTCGACGTGCTGCCTCAATCTGGCGCGCCGTGAGACGACCACGGCTTACGGCCTTTAACCCGTATTCGCCGAAACTAACTTTGCTGCCGCGCTCAGCTAGACCGCGATTGCGACCCTTCATCATCTTGCGAAATTTCGTACGCTTTGGTTGAAGCATCTGCGTAACCCTTAATTAGTTGCTGTCTTCTTGGCGCCGTCAACTTGGCCTTCAGTGCCAATAACTTCGCCCTTAAAAATCCAAACCTTCACACCCAGAATGCCGTAGGTAGTTGCAGCTTCATACGTGGCATAATCTATATCCGCGCGCAACGTATGCAAAGGCACTCGCCCTTCCCGATACCATTCGGAACGAGCAATTTCTGCTCCACCCAATCTGCCCCCAATCTGAACCTTGATACCCTCAGCACCTTGCCTCATTGCATTTTGCACTACGCGCTTCATGGCTCTACGGAACATCACACGACGTTCGAGCTGTTGCGCAACATTCTGCGCCACCAACTTTGCATCAAGATCCGGCTTTCGAATCTCTTCAATATTAATGTGGACAGGTACACCCATTCTCTTCGTAAGATCTTTGCGCAGCTTATCGACATCCTCACCTTTCTTGCCAATAATAATACCTGGTCGGGCAGTGTGAATAGTAATGCGGGCTGTCTGCGCTGGCCGCTCAATAACGATGCGACTAACCGATGCATGGTCCAAAGCCTTCTCAATATAGGCTCGCGTCTGCAGATCGGTAATCAGCTGCTTGGCGTAATTCTTGTTTTCGGCATACCAGATCGATGTATGATCTTTGACAATCCCTAGTCGTATACCGGTTGGATGTACTTTCTGACCCATTTAATCTTCTCCTAAACTTAGCGGTAGCTATCTGCAACTTTTATAGTGACATGGCAGCTGCGCTTTAAAATCCGATCCGCACGGCCTTTAGCTCGAGGCCGCAAACGCTTCATAGTCATACCTTCGTCTACAAAAATGCTGGACACCGCTAACTCATCGACGTCTGCACCTTCATTGTTCTCAGCATTGGCTATCGCTGAGTCGAGTAATTTCTTGACGATATGAGCCGCTTTCTTAGAGCTAAACTCAAGTAGCCCGAGGGCCTCTTCTACACGCAGACCGCGCACCTGGTCCGCAACAAGGCGAACTTTCTGCGCCGAAATCTGTGCGCCTTTCAATTTTGCTGCTACTTCCATTTTCTATGCCTCGCTACAGATAAGCGTCTAACGCTTGGTCGCCTTGTCCGCGATATGTCCTCGAAAAGTACGCGTTACCGCAAACTCCCCGAGTTTATGCCCGACCATGTCTTCATTCACAAGGACTGGTATATGTTGACGGCCGTTATGGATGGCGATAGTCAGTCCAACCATATCGGGTGATACCATAGAGCGCCGGGACCAGGTCTTGATGGGTCTACGGTCATTGCTCTCTATCGCAGCTTCAACTTTCTTCATCAGGTGAAGATCGATAAACGGGCCTTTCTTCAGTGAACGCGGCACAATGTCTTCCTCTAGTCTCTTTGCTCTAACAAGCGAATTTATTTCTTACCGCGACGGCGGACAATCAAACTATCAGTGCGCTTGTTCTTACGCGTTTTGTAACCTTTCGCCGGAGTACCCCACGGACTCACTGGATGACGGCCCCCTGAGGTGCGCCCTTCACCACCACCATGGGGGTGATCTACCGGGTTCATCGCGACACCACGAACAGTGGGCCTGACACCGCGCCAACGAGAAGCGCCGGCCTTACCTAACTTACGTAAATTGTGCTCTGAGTTAGAGACCTCGCCCAGTGTTGCTCGGCAATCAGCCAATATTTTGCGCATTTCACCGGAGCGCAAGCGCAAAGTGGCGTATTGACCTTCACGCGCCACAAGCTGAACAGAGGCACCAGCGGAACGCGCAATCTGCGCGCCTTTACCAGGCTTCAACTCAATACAATGCAACACTGAACCAACAGGGATATTACGCAGGGGCAAACAGTTACCTGCTTTAATCGGTGCAGCGGCCCCTGATTGAAGAACATCCCCTGACTTCACGCCTTTGGGCGCAATAATGTAGCGGCGCTCTCCGTCGGCAAACAATAGCAGGGCAATGTGCGCTGTACGATTCGGGTCATACTCCAGACGCTCAACCTTTGCAGGAACGGCATCCTTGTTGCGTTTAAAATCGATTATCCGATAGTGCTGCTTGTGGCCACCACCGACGTGACGGGTTGTAATCCGCCCATTATTATTTCGGCCGCCATTCCTCGTCTGATTTTCCAACAACGGCCCATACGGGGCGCCCTTGTGAAGATCATCACTTACCACTCGGACGACATGGCGACGACCGGGGGAGGTGGGCTTACTCTTTAAAACTGCCATTTCGCTACTGCTCCTTAATCCGCCAGTGCAAAGTCGATGTCATGACCCTGCTCCAGCTTGACGTACGCTTTTTTCCAAGTCGACTTGGTGCTGTAACCGTTCTTGTTACGCTTTACTTTACCCTTCACTCTCAAAGTATTCACATTGACAACCTTGACCTTGAAAAGCTGCTCAACCGATCTCTTAACTTCCAGCTTAGATGCATCGATAGCGACCTTGAATACATATTGATTACTCAAATCCGCAATGATGGTAGCCTTCTCGGAAGTATGCGGGCCTACCAGTATCTGAAATATGCGCTCCTGGTTCATCCCAACATCTCCTCGAATTTCTTCACTGCGTCAACAGTGATCATTACCTTGTCATGCCCTATCAGGCTCAGCGGATCAACACCTTCCACATCAAGCACATCTACCGCATGCAGATTTCGGGCCGCCAGATAAAGATTCTCATCGACTTCTGCAGACACAATAAGTACATTTTGCACACCGTATTCACTGAGCTGCTTCACCAAAAGCTTGGTTTTAGGTGCTTCCAAATCCAAACTTTCTACAACCATCAGACGATCTTGGCGAGCCAGCTCGGACATAATTGACTGCATAGCGGCACGGTACATTTTGCGATTCACTTTCTGACCGTGATCCTGAGGTTGAGCCGCGAAGGTTACACCTCCACCGCGCCAAATGGGGGAGCGTATAGTTCCCGCACGAGCCCGGCCTGTGCCTTTTTGTCGCCATGGCTTCTTACCGCCACCGCTTACCGCCGCCCGATTCTTCTGGCCACGAGTACCCTGACGGGCGCCAGCCATATAGGCTGTTACCACTTGGTGAACCAGGTCTTCATTATATTCACGCGCAAAAGTAACATCGGAAACGGAGACGGAACCCGCTTCACTGCTACCTGACTTTAATACACTTAATTCCACGTTAGAGACCCCCTAACCTTAAGCTTTGACTGCGGGACGAACAAACACGTCACCGCCGGGTGCACCAGGTATGGCACCCTTAATAAGTAACAAGTTCCGATCCACATCAACTCGGACAACTTCTAGCCCTTGAATCGTGACGTTCACAGCACCCATGTGACCTGACATCTTCTTGCCCTTCCATACACGACCGGGCGTCTGGCACTGACCAATCGAGCCAGGAGCACGATGCGACAGTGAGTTACCGTGTGTAGCGTCCTGCATCGAGAAATTCCAGCGCTTGATGACGCCCTGAAAACCCTTACCTTTGGATTTTCCAGCCACATCAACCATTTGACCTACCTCGAACCGCTCAACGGTCAAATTAGAACCAACTTCAGGAGCCTCATCGGCCTCGCTCAAACGGAACTCCCAGAGGCCTGTACCCGCCTCTACGCCCGCTTTAGCAAACTGACCAGCCTGAGATTTACTGACTCTTGAAGCCTTGCGAGCTCCCGCAGTAACCTGAATTGCTCGATAGCCATCGCTATCGAGATCTTTGACTTGAGTAACGCGGTTTGGAGATACCTCCACTACGGTTACAGGAACTGAAACGCCGTCTTCAGTGAAAACACGCGTCATACCGGACTTACGACCGACTAAACCAATAGCCATTTTACTAACCTCTCAGTGTACGGGGCTGAACCCTCTATGGCCGCCCATTGCTAGGCGTTACACACTCGGAGTTCCTGCTCCAAGCAGGTCTTGCTATAACTTATTGTTAACCAAGACTAATTTGTACTTCTACACCTGCTGCCAGGTCGAGCTTCATGAGAGCATCAACGGTTTTTTCCGTAGGCTCTACAATATCCAACATACGCTTGTGGGTACGGATTTCGTACTGATCACGAGCGTCCTTGTTCACGTGCGGTGAAATCAACACAGTAAACTTTTCCTTCCTTGTAGGAAGAGGGATTGGGCCCTTAACTAGCGCACCGGTGCGGCGAGCCGTCTCCACGATTTCCTGAGTAGACGAGTCTATCAGTCGATGATCAAAAGCCTTGAGGCGAATTCGAATACGTTGACTTTGCACCTAATTGAACTCCAAACAGCAAAAAAAACCAGAGGGTCGCAATGGAGCCCCCCGAAAAAGGAAAACGAAGTCTAATGACGGACCCGGGTTCTGTCAAGCATGGCGTGGATTTAATTACACACACTTGCAAACTTGCCCGGGGTGGCGCTCTATAACCAAAAGGTCTGCCTAGGTTTGGCATAAAACACGACGTTTACCGGTCGCCCAAGGTGCCGGACGGTCAAATCCGCTGCTGAGGCCAAATCCTACCTGTATATACTCGACTTGACGTGTATGCCGGCAACGTCGAACATGGTCCCCTGCGAAAGCTCATTTTTAGGAAAAGCTCATGGAAAAAACTCAGCGCACACATTCAATGTTTCTAGGCTATCTATTATGGATATTTGGCTTTATTGGTGCGCACCGCTTTTATTACGGCAAACAGATTACGGGTGTCATCTGGTTTTTCACCCTCGGGCTTTTCTTTATCGGCTGGTTCATCGATCTATTCCTGATTCCATCGATGGAGCGGGAGGCGGAACGCCGTTTTATCCCTGGGCCGGTCAATTACAACCTGACGTGGATACTGCTAACCTTTCTGGGTGTCTTCGGAGTCCATCGCTTTTATATGGGCAAAGTCTTTACCGGGTTGTTATACCTTGGGCTTACTTTTCTAGCAGTCGCCTTCCCACCTTTCGCCGTGATAGTGGCGATCGGCGTCCTCTACGATTTTCTTACGCTTAATGAGCAGCTTTCTGAGCTTAACCACGGTTATTGAGCTGAGCGGCAGCCATCAGAGCACCCCTAGTTCAGCCAACAGTCAGCTCTCGCCACAATATCCAATAACAAAACGCTTCACCCACAAAAAAGCCCGGCAAATACCGGGCCCTTCGATTTAGCCTGTCATCAAGAAATTACTCAATAATCTTGGCTACAACACCGGCACCAACAGTACGGCCACCCTCGCGAATCGCAAAACGAAGACCTTCTTCCATCGCAATCGGTGCCATTAACGTTGCAACCATCTGAACATTATCACCCGGCATGACCATCTCAACACCCTCAGGCAACTCACACGCACCCGTCACATCCGTGGTACGGAAGTAAAACTGCGGTCGGTAACCCTTAAAGAATGGCGTATGACGGCCTCCCTCTTCCTTAGAGAGAATGTAAACCTCAGCCTCAAACATCGTGTGCGGATTGACAGAACCCGGCTTCGCCAGTACCTGACCACGCTGGACATCTTCGCGCTTAGTACCGCGCAGCAATACACCCACATTCTCGCCCGCACGCCCCTCATCGAGAAGCTTGCGAAACATCTCAACACCCGTACAGGTCGTCTTTTGAGTGTCGCGGATACCGATAATCTCGATCTCCTCACCCACCTTCACAATGCCACGCTCAACACGACCAGTAACGACCGTACCACGGCCTGAAATAGAGAATACGTCCTCTACCGGCATCAGGAACGGCTGCTCAATCGCACGCACCGGCTCAGGAATGAACGAATCAAGCGTCTCAACCAAGGTCTTGACCGCAGTCACACCCAACTCATGGTCATCTTCCCCATTCAACGCCATTAGCGCAGAACCACAGATGATTGGCGTGTCGTCTCCCGGGAAATCATACTGGTCAAGAAGCTCACGTAGCTCCATTTCAACCAGCTCCTTCATCTCAGCAAATTCCTCAGACTCAGCACCGCCGCAGTCTTCGGCCAGCAGATCAGCCTTGTTCAAAAAGACAACAATGAACGGAACGCCCACCTGACGGGACAACAGAATGTGCTCGCGCGTCTGTGGCATAGGGCCATCAGTCGCTCCACACACCAAAATCGCGCCATCCATCTGCGCCGCACCGGTAATCATGTTCTTGACATAGTCAGCGTGACCCGGGCAATCCACGTGAGCATAGTGACGCTCCGGCGAATTGTATTCCACGTGAGACGTCGAAATGGTGATACCGCGCGCCTTCTCTTCAGGGGCGTTATCAATACCGTCAAAACCGACAACCTGTCCACCCCAGGTGTCCGCACAGACCTTGGTCAGTGCCGCTGTCAGTGTTGTCTTGCCGTGGTCAACGTGACCAATCGTGCCAACGTTAACGTGGGGTTTACTACGCTCAAATGCTTCTTTTGACA
>OJHF01000047.1_pt1 | contig 40724 bp, 34 predicted proteins | sample 1594891 | NCBI WGS metagenome assembly OJHF01 (sample SAMN05416737, study PRJEB24817) | seawater metagenome | isolation source: Sea water | place: Canada:Atlantic | collected 2013-07 | reverse complement strand
CGTCGGCAGCGTCAGATGTGTATAAGAGACAGCATTAGAGGAGTCATTAGAAGAGGACCCCATCGCGCAGGCGCTGCCACCTTTGGAACCCATTGAGCTGTCATTAGCACCACAAAATGTAACCCTTGAGCCTAAAATAGAAAGCTTGCAAAAACCTTTGCTAGAGCCAGATGTTCAGGTGACAATTACCCCAGACAACAAGCCTAAACTGGATCCACCAGCCCCACCAGCGAAAACTGAGGCCGTGGTATCAATACCAGAGTTAGAAGTGTGGCCTTTAGTAACCTCCACAACGAAGCAGCCCTATAGCTTTGCAGCCTTACTAAAGTTACCCAGCGATCGTTACAGTTTGCAGATTCTTGGAGCACGCTTGGAAACGACCATAGAAGCATTTGTGAAGGGCAGAAAATTCACGCAACCGCACTACATTCTTCAATTAGAAAGGGGTGGTAAGCCATGGTTTATGTTGCTTGTAGGAAACTATGCTAGCTCTAAGGATGCCAGAAGTGCCATCTCATCATTACCCGCAGCCTTGCAGAATCAAAAGCCTTGGGCTCGACCTGTATCAAAAATTCAACAGCAGATTCGTAATAAATTCAACACAAGTGGTGAATAACTTTTACAAATTCGGCGATCGTCGCCAATTGTGTAGGTATTTATGCCATTTATAGCCAAAATAATTTGTTAGCTGTGGTTTTCTCATGTAGGATGTTCTTCCATTTGTTGATTAGATATATCTATAAGCTCTAATAAGAGTTTTTGATTACAGCAAGTGTCCTACTGACTCTTGTTTCATTTTGCGGCAGTTTCTTTGGCACTTGTTAACACCCGTGGTGGCTTTATTGTCATCCAGATTAGCGAGAGAGACACTGATGAACGCTGGCTTTTTTAATCCCAAAGAATTTAAAGATAACTGTGGCTTTGGTCTTATCGCCCATATGCATGGTGATCCTAGTCATGATTTATTACAAAAGGCCATCGAGTCTCTGACTTGCATGACTCACCGCGGTGGTATAGCGGCTGATGGCAAGACGGGCGACGGGTGTGGTTTGTTGCTGCAGATGCCAGATCATTTTATGCGGCAGGTAGCACTGGATAACTTCTCAGAAGAACTTGCAGAGTCCTATGGTGTGGGCATGGTATTTTTGTCGCAAGATGAAGATAAGGCCGCTCATTCTCGCAATGTGTTAAATCAAGCCATTGAAGATAATGGTTTAGAACTTGTCGGATGGCGTGAAGTCCCTGTAGACGCCGCCTGTCTTGGGCCTATTGGTGCGCAGTGCCAGCCGCGAATTGAACAAGTGTTTGTTAATAGCCCTGGCCTGCGTGGGGAAGTATTAGAAGCGCGGTTACTCGTGGCGCGTAAAACGACCATGTATGCCTTAACAGCAGATGAAGACTTTTACGTCTGCAGTCTGTCTCATCGCGTGGTTTCTTATAAAGGGCTGATGATGCCGGTAGATTTGCCGGTATTTTATAAAGATTTAGGTGATCCGTCTTTGACCACCGCCATTTGTACCTTTCACCAACGTTTCTCTACTAATACGCTGCCCCGATGGCCTTTAGCTCAACCCTTTCGTTTCCTAGCCCACAATGGTGAAATCAATACTATTGAAGGTAACCGAAACTGGGCGAAAGCACGCCAAAACATATTAGCTACTCCATTGATTCCAGAACTTCAAGAACTTGAAGGTGTGGTAAATACCACGGGTTCTGACTCATCTAGTATGGATAATATGCTTGAATTAATGGTGTTGGGTGGCATGGATGTTTTCCGTGCCCTGCGCTTAATCATGCCCCCAGCTTGGCAAAACGATGAGTTAATGGATCCAGAATTACGTGCCTTTTATGAATACAATTCTATGCATATGGAAGCTTGGGACGGCCCAGCTGGTATGGTATTAAACACGGGTCGGTATGCCGTATGTTTGCTTGATCGCAACGGGTTGCGCCCTTCTCGGTGGGTCATGACGAAAGATGATTATTTAGTCACTGCTTCAGAAATTGGCACCTTTGACTATGATCCCCTAGATGTAGTGGCTAAAGGCCGTGTGGGCCCTGGACAAATTTTGGCAGTGGATACTCATACTGGCGAAATCATGCATACTAAAGATATTGATGATCGTCTAAAAGCCTCTCAACCCTACAAAAAGTGGTTGCGAAAGTCAGCTATTCGTTTAGAGGGCACCTTGGATGAAGAGCAATGCTTTGAGGACTTTACTGAAGCTGAACTTAAGCAGCACATGAAAATGTATCAGGTGACTTTTGAAGAGCGTGATCAAGTCATTCGTCCCTTAGCAGAAAGTGCCCAAGAAGCAGTGGGGTCTATGGGTGATGATACGCCTATGGCCGTATTATCTAGCCGTGTTCGCAGTGTGTATGAGTATTTTCGTCAGCAGTTTGCCCAAGTAACTAACCCACCGATAGATCCCCTGCGCGAAGCTGTGGTCATGTCTTTGGAAACTTGCTTAGGCAAAGAGCGTAATATCTTCCAAGAAGGGCCAGAACTTGCCAAGCGCATTGTCCTTGGCTCACCCATATTGTCAGCCAGCAAATATACGAGCTTGTTGCACATGAATGTACCGGGTTTTAAGGTGCAGATTATCAATCTAAATTATGAGCCAAGTGTGGGCTTAGAGGCTGCGATTAAGTCGGTTTGTAAGCAAGCCGAAGAAGCTGTGCGTAAGCGTATCGGTGTTGTGGTTTTAAGTGACCGTGAGATTGAAAAAGGCAAGCTCCCAATTCCGGCAGCAATGGCTACGGGTGCTGTTCATCACCACCTCACCAACACCGGTTTACGCTGTGATGCGAACATTGTGATCGATACCGGCAGTGCAAGGGATTCCCATCACTTTGCCGTATTGATTGGGTTTGGAGCGACAGCAGTTTACCCTTATCTGAGTTACCGGGTCATAAACGACATGATCGCCTCGGGCGAAATTATTGGTGATCCAACGGAATGCCATAAATCGTATCGTAAAGGCATCAATAAGGGCCTACTCAAGATTATGTCCAAAATGGGTATCTCCACTATAGCTTCTTATCGTGGTGCCCAGTTGTTTGAAGCCATTGGGGTGAGTAGCAAAATTGTGGATTTATGTTTCCACGGCGTTGCTAGTCGTATTGAAGGGGCTCAGTTCTCTGATTTTGAGTTGGACCAAGGGGCTTTAGCCGCAGAAGCGTGGATTAGTCGCAAGCCAATTCAACAAGGTGGTTTACTCAAATACGTGCATGGTGGCGAATATCATGCATATAACCCAGATATCGTGACTACGGTGCAAATGGCTGTGCAAACAGGTGATTATGCGGTGTATAAAAAGTATGCCAGGCTGGTCAATGAAAGGGGGGTAGCCTCTTTACGTGACCTGCTCAAACTTAAGTCGGTTCAGTCTATAGACATCAGTGAGGTAGAGCCTATAAGCGAGGTAATCAAGCGTTTTGATAGTGCAGGGATGTCTCTTGGCGCTTTATCACCTGAAGCCCACGAAGCTTTAGCGATGGCCATGAATGAATTAGGTGGTCGCTCCAACTCAGGTGAGGGTGGCGAAGATCCAGCGCGTTATGGAACCAATAAACGTTCCAAAATTAAACAAATAGCTTCGGGCCGCTTTGGCGTAACTCCCGCTTATTTGGTGAGTGCTGAAGTATTGCAAATAAAAGTGGCTCAAGGAGCTAAACCCGGAGAAGGTGGGCAACTTCCTGGGGGTAAGGTCAATGACCTCATTGCTACCTTGCGATACTCTGTGCCGGGCGTGACCTTGATATCACCTCCACCGCATCACGACATTTATTCGATTGAAGATTTGGCGCAACTTATCTTTGACTTGAAACAGGTTAATCCAGACGCACTGGTTTCAGTGAAGTTGGTGTCCCGCCCTGGCGTGGGAACTATTGCTTCAGGTGTTGCCAAAGCTTATGCAGACCTGATCACTATTTCTGGTCATGATGGGGGCACGGCGGCTAGCCCGCTCACCTCTATTCGCTATGCTGGATCACCTTGGGAGTTAGGCCTTGCCGATGCTCACCAGTCTTTGCGGGGCAACGGGGTGCGTGGCAGAGTCAGAGTGCAAACAGATGGTGGCCTCAAGACGGGTGTCGATGTCGTGAAAGCTGCCATGTTAGGTGCTGAAAGCTTTGGCTTTGGAACCTTACCTATGGTTGCGTTAGGGTGTAAGTATTTACGTATTTGTCACCTTAATAACTGCGCCACTGGTGTTGCCACTCAAAATCAACAACTGCGCGACCACCATTTTCGTGGAACTGTCGACATGGTGAAACATTTATTCACCTTTATTGCTGAAGAAACTAGAGAGGTGATGGCCGAACTTGGTGTGCGTAGTATTGAGGAATTAGTGGGCCGCACAGAGCTTTTAGAAGTGGGTGGCGGCGTCACTGCCAAACAACGTAACTTAGACTTATCGCCTCTCTTGAGTCAGGCTGGCATTGACCCTAGCCAACCTCATACGGTTCAGGTGGATAATAACCAACCCTATGACCCAGGCACTATGAACCAACTGATGTTGGCGCAAATGGAAGATGCAATTATCCACTCAAAAGGTGGTGAGTTTAAGTTCGACCTCACTAACTGTGATCGCTCGGTTGGGGCTCGAGTTTCCGGTGCTATTGCTAAAATCCACGGTAACCATGGTATGTCGGCGCACCCACTAGAAGTGCATCTCAAGGGCATTGCAGGTTTAAGTTTCGGTGTATGGAATGCTGGTGGTTTGAACATGTACTTAGAAGGTGATGCCAACGATTATGTGGGTAAGGGAATGGCCGGTGGTAAACTTGTCATTTATCCGCCTAAAGGCTCTAGTTTTAAATCAAACATTACTTCTATTATGGGCAATACTTGCTTATATGGTGCAACGGGCGGCAGTGTTATGGCTGCGGGTTGCGCAGGTGAACGCTTTGCCGTGCGTAATTCGGGAGCCCACGCGGTAATCGAGGGTGCTGGCGACCATTGTTGTGAGTACATGACTGGCGGTGTGGTTACTGTGCTTGGTGCTACAGGGTATAACTTTGGTGCGGGCATGACGGGTGGTTTTGCCTTTGTACTAGACGTAGATCGTACTTTTGTAGACAAGTACAACAGCGAGTTGGTCGAGATTCACCGTATTCGTGGTGAGCATATGGAAGAGTATCGCAGTTACTTGCGTAGGGTACTGCAAGATTTTTCTGCAGCCACGGGTAGTCGCTGGGGTAAAGAGCTAAGCAATCATTTTGAAGACTATGTGAGTAAGTTTTGGTTAGTGAAACCCAAAGCTGCAAACTTGCAGCAACTCATGACTAACACTCGAACCAAGACAGAATAAACGACGGTTTTTAGAAACATATTACCAAGCATACGAGGTCACTATGGCTCAACGATTAGACAATCATTTTCAATTCATCGACGTCGGACGACAAGATCCTGTAAAAGTGCATCATAATGTACGGAAACGCCAGTTTGCTGAAATCTACCAACCATTCACTGAGGTCGAAGCTAAGCCCCAAGCTCACCGATGTTTAGAGTGTGGTAACCCCTACTGTGAATGGAAGTGCCCAGTGCACAACTACATTCCTAACTGGCTTAAGCTGGTTTCTGAAGGCAACATTCTCGAAGCTGTGGAGTTATGTCACCAAACTAACTCCTTGCCAGAAGTGTGTGGCCGGGTGTGCCCACAAGATCGACTATGTGAGGGTGCTTGTACACTCAATGATGGTTTTGGCGCAGTAACTATTGGTTCGGTAGAAAAATACATTACTGACACCGCCTTTGCTATGGGCTGGACACCAGATCTTAGCCATGTCGTTGAGACTGGCAAAAAAGTGGCTGTCATTGGTGCGGGTCCTGCAGGCCTAGCTTGTGCAGACGTATTAACACGCAATGGTGTTTCATCTGTAGTATTTGATCGATATCCAGAAATTGGAGGATTACTCACCTTTGGTATTCCAGAGTTCAAACTAGAAAAGCCTGTAATGGCCAAACGTCGTGAAATCTTTGAAGGCATGGGTATTGAGTTTAAGCTCAATGTAGAAATAGGTACAGACATCACCCTAGATGAGCTGATGGAAGAGTACGATGCCGTATTTATGGGCATGGGTACCTACAAATCCATGCGGGGCGATTTTCCAGGTGAGGATTTAGAAGGGGTGCATGAAGCTTTGCCTTATTTGGTTTCCAACATCAATCGACGTATGGGCTTTGAAAAATCACCAGATGATTTTATTGATTTGAAAGGTAAGAAAGTAGTGGTTTTAGGAGGTGGTGATACGGCTATGGACTGCAACCGCACGGCCATTCGCCAAGCTGCGGCTAACGTTTATTGCGCTTACCGTCGTGACGAAGCCAATATGCCCGGCTCGTTTAAGGAAGTAGCAAACTCCAAAGAAGAAGGTGTGGAGTTTTTGTTTAACCGCTCACCTGTCGAAGTTATGGGTGAAAATGGCAAAGTCACAGGCGTTAAGCTAATCACAACTGAGCTTGGTGAAGCTGATGAAAATGGTCGCAGTCGGCCTGTGGCAGTGGCAGGAAGTGAAGAAATTATTGCTGCAGATGCAGTGATTGTAGCCTTTGGTTTTAGCCCAAATCCAATGCCTTGGATGACTGATGCAGGAGTTGAGCTGGATAAGTTAGACCGTATACAAGTCCAACGTAGTGCTGACTTAGCGGCTAAAACTTACGCTTTTCAAACCACCAATGCAAAAATATTTGCTGGGGGTGACATGGTTCGGGGTTCGGATCTAGTCGTCACGGCGATTGATGAAGGTCGAAGAGCAGCAGATGGAATTTTAGATTTTCTCCAAGTTTAGGGCCGCCAACGAACGCTAAAGTAAAACCTGATTAAAGATGCCTTAAGGCCTGCTTAATTGCCACAATCCGTGACAATTAGGCAGGTCATCTATATCATAAGCTCCAATGTTTATTATCTCGCCTCAAGGCCCTATTGCCCCATGAACGCCGCCAAACCTGAATTAAAAAACGATCGATTTCTTCGTGCTCTTATGGGCCAACCTGTGGACGCAACCCCGGTATGGATGATGCGACAAGCAGGTCGTTACTTACCAGAATACCGTGCCTTAAGAGCTGAAGCAGGCGACTTTTTAAGCCTTTGTAAAAACGCAGATTTTGCGTGCGAGGTTACCCTTCAACCCTTACGCCGCTATGACTTAGATGCGGCCATCTTATTCTCAGACATCCTCACAATTCCAGATGCAATGGGTCTTGGGCTTTATTTTGAGACAGGTGAAGGCCCTAAGTTTGAAAAGCCAGTGCGCACAGAAGCAGACGTTGCAGCCCTAACAGTGCCAGATATGGATACGGACTTGGGTTATGTCATGAACGCGGTAAGCACCATTCGCAGTGCTTTGTCTGGTGACGTGCCGTTAATTGGATTTTCTGGTAGCCCTTGGACTTTGGCGACTTATATGATTGAAGGCGGCTCTAGTAAAGACTTTCGCCATATCAAAGCGATGATGTATTCAACCCCAGAATTACTGCATCAAGTGCTTAGCGTATTGGCTGATTCAGTGATTGCCTACTTGAATGCCCAAATTGCAGCGGGCGCTCAAGCAGTGCAGATCTTTGATACTTGGGGTGGTGTATTGAGTGGTCCTTGCTACCAAACTTTCTCATTGGATTATATGCAACGCATCGTTAATGGCCTCACCCGTGAATCTGAGGGTCGCCCTGTGCCCATTATTTTGTTTACTAAAAACGGTGGCCAGTGGCTAGAAAAAATGGCCGCTACAGGAGCTGACGCTCTGGGTTTAGATTGGACCATAGAAGTGGGCCAAGCCCACAGTCGTGTTGGCAGTAAAGTAGCTTTGCAAGGCAATATGGACCCGAGTGTTTTATATGCAGATGCACCCACTATCCAAGCCGAAGTAGGCCGTATTTTGGCAGATTTTGGTAGCAATGATGGTCATGTCTTTAATTTGGGTCACGGCATTCATCAATTTGTAGACCCAGAAAGTGCTAAAACATTTGTGGATGCGGTGCATGATCAAAGTGCCCAGTACCACTAATTAAATATTCATTAGGACTCTAACATGCCACATTGCGTTATAGAAATTGCAAACCAGTTGAGCAGCAGTGTCACCCCAGATCAGTTGTTACGTTGTGTGTTTGATGCCCATGTGAAGTCTGGGTTGTTTGATACAGATCACATTAAGGTGCGTTGTACAGGTTATGACCATCATATTTCAGGAACAGGTTCAGACCGATTTATCCATGCCACGTCACACATTAAAGCTGGCCGCAATGCTGAGCAAAAGCAACAATTAAGTAACATGATTGTACAGGGTTTAATTGATCTGGGTATTACCTCCGCATCTATGAGCGCGCAGGTGGTCGATTTAGCGCCAAGTTATGTCACCTTTACTGACTAGCTTCGATGGCCGAGGGTTGAGGGTCGAGGGTTTATAGGAATAAAACTTAAATTTCTACTACCAAAGCCACTCAAGGGATCGTCTTGGGTTAAGTGATTACTGCAAATGAGCCATTGGTTACCCTGCTTAAATCATAAGCCGTAAGCTCAATCTCCAAGCCCCTGCGACCGCCACTTACATAAACACTTTTCTGCGCATTTGCGCTGGCATCAATAATTGTTGTTAGTGCTCGCTTTTGTCCCACAGGACTAATACCACCGAGTACATATCCAGTGCAGCGGTTGACCATAACTGGATCTGCCATGGTCACCTTTTTAACGTTAAGGGCCTTGGCAACGAGTTTTAAATTGAGCTGTTGATTGACTGGCAGTATCGCCACAGCCAAAATATTTTGACCAGTGTCTACGACTAATGTCTTAAATACTCGGTGTGCATTAACCGCTAATTTTTCTGCAGCTTCGGTGCCATAAGATGCAGCCTTTGGATCGTGGATATATTCATGTAACTTATGGTGCACACCTAAGCGAATGAGTTGGTTTATAGCAGGAGTCATGATTGATCGATTCGCCGCAAATGATGATAATGATTAAGTATGCTAACCCTAAGTGTGCGCCCAGTCGAGGCAAAAGTAGTTTAGTCAGATTGACCAATTTTTTTGCTCAGGTGGTTCAAAGAAGGTTTATGTTCTAGCCCCTGAGCAGTATTAACTTGAGCTAACCCGTGCTGTATTGAAGCATTTATATATAGGTGAGTATCGATGAACCAACAGATTGGCTTATTTCTGTTTAGTAATGATTTACGTCTTGATGACAACCCAGCTTTAGCACTGGCTGCTTCTGAGGTTGATCAATTAATTTGTCTTTACTGCCTAGACCCCAAGCAGCCACCTTCAAGCTTGCGTGCTCCAAGTAATTTATCAGCTCATCGCCAGCAGTTTTTGTTTACATCGATCAACGACTTGCATAATAGTCTTAAACAACTTGATCAGGGGCTCATGGTCACGACTGAGTCTGCCCTTGATATTATTCCTCAGCTCATTACTCAGTATAATATCGGCCACATTTATGCGAGTGAAAATGCGGGTTATTACGAAAAGCAACTTTGGCAGCGTCTAGCTAAGCGTTACCCTTTTATCGAATTTAAGCGCCTTGCCAGTCATACATTGTTTACCCAATCAGACCTGCCTTTTGAACTCACAGAGTTGCCAACCTCCTTCTCTAAGTTCCGTAAACTTGTTGAGCCTCTATCGATTCAATCCCCCTTGCCCCCACTTAAAATCATGCCCCCTAGCCCAGTAACTCCAATACCCCCACTGCCAAAGTCAATGGCTGTGACTCAAGCTCCATTGTTTGAGGGTGGCGAGCAACAGGGGCGTTTGCATCTACAGGGTTATTTTGACTCGAGCCTAGCCAGCCATTATAAACAGACTCGCAATGGCCTTGATGGCAAGGATTATTCCACCAAATTTTCCCCATGGCTGGCAAATGGAAGTCTATCAGTGCGGCGAGTGATTGACTGCTTGCGCCAATATGAGCGTGATATAGAGGCTAATGACTCAACTTATTGGATTTACTTTGAGCTACTGTGGCGGGAGTATTATCAGTGGTATGCACACCATTATGGTGTTCACCTTTTTAGTGCCAAGGGTATAAAAAGTAGCAAACCCAATACTAGCTTCTACCCTGAGCGTTTCCAAAAGTGGTGTCATGGCAACACCCCTTACCCTATCGTGAATGCCTGTATGAGGCAGCTCAAGGCTACAGGTTATATGAGTAATCGTGGTCGCCAGTTGGTGGCCAGTTGCTTCGTGCATGAATTGGGCTTGGACTGGCGCTATGGGGCAGCTTACATGGAGCAGCAATTAGTTGACTATGACGTCGCTTCTAATTGGGGTAACTGGCAGTACCTTGCGGGCGTGGGTGCAGACCCTCGGGGTCATAGGCGTTTTGACTTGGCTAAACAAACTCAAACTTATGATCCGAAACAGCTCTTTATTAAATACTGGGGCGCTGATAAAAATGCACCACCGCTGGACTCTGTAGATGCGGCTGACTGGCCGATAATGAGCCCCTAACAAGGAGCGCTTCGAAAATAGCTAAGCTCAAGCTTTGATGGATCAGTTTTTGGGACTAGCTTTTTTTGCTATACATCAAATCCCAAACCCCATGCCCCTTTCCTTCGCCACGGCGCTGGAATTTGGTGCTAGGTCGAAAATCTGGTTGTGGTGAATATTGTTCATGGCCTGCTCTATTGCTATAGCCTTCAGCAGGTTCCATCACTTCCATCATGTGCTCTGCATAAGGCTGCCAATCAGTAGCCATATGAAATACACCTTCAATAGATAGTTTTTGACGAATGTCTTGGGCAAACTTGGGTTGCACAATACGGCGCTTGTTATGCTTTTTCTTATGCCACGGGTCTGGAAAAAATAGTTGCACACCAGTTAAACTTTCATCTGCAATACACTGGGCCATGACATCAATAGCGTCATCACAAAAAACCCGGACGTTACTGAGCTCTTGGGTGGCTAGGTTGTTGAGTAAGCGGCCCACGCCCGGTCGATGGACTTCAATGCCAATGTAATTGTTCTCTGGCATGGTGGCAGCCATGGTGGATAGGGAATCACCCATACCAAAACCGATTTCCATAATCACGGGGTGGTCATTGCCAAACAGTTCAGTAAAATTTAACAGCCCCTGACTGACTTCTAATCCATAAAACCCCCAATAGTTTTCCAAAGCATGCTCTTGGGAGGGGGTCATGCGACCTGCACGTTTTACAAAACTGCGAATACGGCGAGGATTTTCAATATTGGAAGGTAAATCAGTAGGCATAAAATTGATCTTAATATTAATAGAACGGCTGAAGCCCTATTTTACCTACTACGGATCAATAAATCAGCATGATCATGGCGTCTATAGCAGAGCAATTTGATACAATATGAACAATATTAATTGTTCACCGTGTTATTGACGCCTATGACGACTCTCCGTATTGCCACCCGTGAAAGCCAACTCGCCCTTTGGCAGGCCCATTTTATTAAGACAGAGTTAGAACGTCACCACCCAGATCTCACTATTGAGCTACTGGGCATGAAAACTAAGGGTGACAAAATACTTGACGTGCCGTTAGCAAAGGTGGGCGGCAAAGGTCTGTTTGTTAAAGAGCTAGAACAGGCTATGCTGGAGGATCGAGCAGATATTGCGGTGCATTCTATGAAAGATGTACCTATGGATTTTCCACAAGGCTTAGGCTTGGCTGTGATATGCGAACGAGAAGATCCCAGTGATGCTTTTGTGAGCAATCACTTCAAACACCTCGACCAACTGCCCCATGGTGCTAAAGTAGGCACCTCTAGCCTGCGTCGACAACTGCAAATTAAAGCGCTGCGGCCTGATCTTGAGTTATTAGACTTACGTGGTAACGTGAATACCCGCTTAGCCAAATTAGATGCGGGCCAATACGATGCAATCATCCTCGCAAGTGCGGGCTTGATGCGGCTTGATTTTCAACACCGTATTCAAAGTCGATTAACTAACGAGCAATGCTTACCGGCAGGAGGGCAGGGTGCAGTCGGTGTTGAGTGTCGGCTAAATGACAAAGTGACCCGTGCATTGTTAGCCCCTTTACATGATCAAAATTCAGCTGATCGAGTCATGGCTGAGCGAGCACTGAATAAGCGTTTAGAAGGTGGCTGTCAGGTGCCGATAGCCTGTTTTGCAGAGTTGGAGGGAGACCAGCTTTGGTTGAGAGGTTTGGTGGGTGAAGTGGATGGCAGTCAAGTGATTACCACAGAAATTAGAGGCTCGAGATTGGATGCTGAACGCCTAGGCATCGCTGCAGCAGAGGACTTATTGTCTCAAGGTGCGGGTAAAATCCTACAGGCCATCTACCATGCTCAGTAAATAAGTGATGACAGGCATGAGGGTGTTGGTGACCCGACCAACGGCACAAGCCAAGGTAATGGTCGAGTTATTGCGCAAGTATGAATTTGAGGTGCAACATCTGCCCTGTTTGCAGATAGTGCCTGTGGATCCTCAATCAATGGATGGCTTGCAATGTAAGCAGTGGGCCATGGATTTGGATAATTTTGACCATATTATTGTGACTAGCACCAATGCTAGCAACTATTGGCTCGACTTGGCTGAGAATTATTGGCCCCAATGGCCTCATGGCGTGAACTGGTGGGCTCTGGGTGACGCTACGCAAGCTCAATTAATGGCGGCAGGTATTGTGGCTGGCAAGCCTGATGTGGGTGATACCAGTGAAGATCTGCTGACTGAATTATTACCCCGCATCAAAAATCATCAAAAGGTATTAATCGTGCGCGGTTGTGGTGGCCGAGAGACACTCTCTGACGCTTTGGTAAAAGCTGGGGCTAAGGTCAATTATGCCCAATGTTACCAGCGAGAAAGACCTGCAATTAATCCTGAGCGAATGCTGAGTGTAAATGAGTTTGCTCCTCAAGTGGTGATACTACAAAGTGGTGAAACATTAGTTAATTTTGATCACTTGCTAAGTCACCAAGCTTGGTGTGATAAACAGCGTACGATATTAGTTTTACCCAGTGCAAGAGTGGCAGAACAGGCTAAAATATTAGGCTACCGTGTATTGCTCACTAGTGGTAGTGCTAGTAACCAAGCAATGTGCGATACTTTAGTACAGAAAATACAGAAATAAGTGCCTTAATCAAACTTACCAAACAGTTATAAGGCATAGTGATAGCAGGCCGTTAGGCCGCTGAAAAAGGATGCTCAAGCAGTGACACAAGACTCAAGCAAAGCCAACCAAGATGGGCCTAAAAACGCAACTGAAAACGCCCCTGAAAAGGTGTCAGATAAGGCTTTAGATCACGCTTCAGAAAAAAAATCACCGGCACCTAAAACGGCTCAAGCGGCTCCCGCGGCTAAAGTTTCTAAACCTGCAGACAGAGCAAGTGTGGCAAAAACAAAGCCTGTGGGCCGCACCAACCAAGTCAAGTTTGGCCTGTTATGGGTCATAGTGTTGCTACTCATTGTTATGGTGGCGGGTCTAGGTTACTGGCAATGGCAAGCACAATCACAAAGAGCCGCCCTCACAAACGATCAAAGTGGTCAATCTGACAACTTACAATACTGGCAGCAGCAACAACAAGGGTTGGCAAAAAAGCTAGATGCTTTAAGGCTTTCAAACGAGGTTGCACTGGACACCATGAGCGTGCAACAAACAAACTTGGAAAATAACCAAGCGCGCATGGATGAGGCTCTAGTTTCAGCACTAGAAGCGGTGGCTAAAAATCAATTAGATGAGGGTCAGGCATTACCCCAGTGGGAACTGGCAGAGGCCGAATATCTGTTACGACTGGCCAGCCAACGTTTAGCTATGGAGCAGGCGAGTGAGTCTGCTGTTGCTTTGCTTAAAGCAGCGGACATCATTATTAGAGATAGTGAGCAAGTCGGCACTTATGGGATCAGGCGAGCAATTGCTGCAGACCTAGCTGCGCTTTCTTTGGTCCCAAGTGTGGATGTTGAAGGTGTCTACGCGAGTCTTGCAGCCCTTTCTAGTTTGGCCGCTCAGCTTACTTTCATTCCACCTCAGAGCGACCTAACCCTGGTGCCGAAGATAGTGCCAATTAATGCTCAGTCAACTGCTATGCCGGCATCAGTGAATACCAACGATTGGGCACAGTCCATGTGGCAAGGTGTTAAACACGTGGGTGCAAATGTATGGGGCGAGTTAAGACAACTGGTCAAGGTGCAGTCTCGTACCCAAGAGGATCAACAGTTACTCACCCCAGCAGCCGAGCTATTGGTGCGCATGCGCATTGAAATGGCATTAAGCCAAACTCAAGTCGCCCTGTTGCGCCGCCAACAAACCATATATGACCAATCCCTGGTCAGCGTAAAGCAGCTCCTAGGGCAGTATTACCGATCCAGTGATTTGGTTTCCCAAGCTATATTGACTCAGATTGAGATCCTAGAAAAGGTCAAGGTATTGGTAAATATGCCTAATATCAATGGCTCTCTGACCGCTTTGCAGGCATTTATTAGCACCTTGCATGAAACCCCAACTGAGCCTTTGGTGGGAGAATAAAGCATGCGTTTTTTACTTCTCGTTATTTTATTGGTATTGCTAGGGGGTGCCGGACTGGGCACCTTAATTAATGTAGACCCTGGATATGTGTTGCTAGCATGGGGTGACACCAGTATAGAAATGAGTTTGTGGGTGTTATTGTTTGCTGTGGTCTTGTTATTTGTGACCCTGTCTTTGAGCCTGCGCTTTATTATTGCATTAAATCTACCTTTTAGGGTGCTGGGTAGCTGGCAGCAGACGAGTCGGATCAAACGCATGCAGTTGCAAACCCGCCAAGGCCTGCTGGCTCTGGCAGATGGCCAGAACGTGCGGGCAGAAAAGAAGCTAGCCGAACTTGCGCCAACCACCAGTCAGCCTGTAGTGGTGTTGCCTGGGCTAGCAAGAGCGCTTGGCAGACAGGGCAAGATACCAGAGGCCAAGACGGTACTAGACAAGCTAGTGGTGGATTTCCCTGGAGCACAACAATTAGCCTATTTGGAGCTAGCTGAGATCTGCCTTTATCAAGGTGACGATGAAGGCGCTTTGGACCCATTACAAAGTTTACATAAGCTGAACCCTCAGCACGCGGAAGCTAATCAATTATTGTTAGATCTGTTGCAACGTCGACAAATGTGGTCCCAGCTCATTAGTTTGTTGCTGGTGGTTGGTAATTACAGCCAATTGAGTGAAGAGCAGTTAGCTCAGCAGCAACAATTAGCCTATGGTCGGGCCTTCAGTGACAGCCACAGGCAGGCAGGAAGTGCCGCCCAAAGTAGTTTGGATGAGCTACAAGCACTATGGAAAAAAGCGCCACAGAGTATTACTAATCATGGCCCAAGCATTATCAATTACGTTAAAGCAATGGCTCGTATTGAAGGTGATTCAGCCATCCATACGCAAAAGTTCATTGAACAAATACTTAAGCGACTTTGGCTGGAAGAGTTGGTGCTTGAGTATGCACATTTACCCCTAGCTGATTTACAACAAAGCTTAGCAAAGGCTGAAGCCTGGCAGGATATCTCCAAAGATAGTGCGGCGTTGCAACTTACATTGGGTCGCTTATGCAGGCGCTTGGAGTTGTGGGGTAAAGCGCAAGACTATTTACAAGCCAGTATTACCTTACAAGAGAGCAAAGAGGCCCACGCAGAAATGGCCCGATTACAACACAAAATGGGTCATATCGATGTTGCCATAGAACATTATCGTCTTGCGAGTGTATTTTAAAGTTGACTCTTGTGTCCGCTTGATACAGACTGTGTCCATTCCAGCGTGACTCTTCGTCTTATCAGCTGGAAAACGGGCTGACTTAGCCTTTCGACTCCACTAAATTTATTTACTCTCCCAGCGCACTGGCGCGCCTCTACCTATGAATCTAACTGAATTAAAAACTAAAACTATGCCTGAATTGGTCGAGATAGCCCAAAGTATGGGTCTTGACAACATCGCCCGATCACGCAAACAAGATTGTATATTTAGCATTCTCAAACGTCACGCGAAAAGTGGTGAAGACATCTTTGGTCAGGGCGTGCTAGAAATCCTGCAAGATGGTTTCGGCTTTTTGCGCTCTGCAGATGCATCTTATTTAGCAGGCCCTGATGATATTTATGTGTCACCCAGTCAGATTCGTCGGTTTAGTCTGCGCACCGGTGACAGCATAGATGGCAAGATTCGCCCACCTAAAGATGGTGAACGATACTTTGCCTTGCTCAAAGTGAGTAGCATTAACTTTGGGCCTCCTGAGGAGGCTAAACACAAGCTGTTATTTGAAAATTTAACACCCTTGTTCCCAACAGAGCGATTAACCATGGAACTGGGTAATGGCTCCAGTGAAGATTTAACGGCTCGTATCATTGATTTAACAGCGCCCATGGGCAAAGGCCAGCGAGCTTTGATTGTGTCTCCGCCTAAAGCAGGTAAGACCTTGATGCTGCAAAATATTGCACACTCTATCACCCGTAATAACCCAGATTGCCATTTGATTGTGCTACTCATCGATGAGCGTCCAGAAGAAGTGACCGATATGAAGCGCTCCGTGCGCGGTGAAGTGGTCGCAAGTACGTTTGATGAGCCACCCTCACGCCATGTTCAAGTCGCTGAAATGGTAGTAGAAAAAGCTAAGCGCTTGGTAGAACACAAAAAAGACGTCATTATCTTGTTAGATTCAATTACTCGTTTAGCACGTGCCTACAATACAGTGATTCCTTCATCTGGCAAGGTATTGACAGGTGGTGTAGATGCCCATGCTTTAGAACGTCCAAAGCGCTTTTTTGGTGCCGCTCGAAATATTGAAGAAGGGGGCAGCTTAACTATTATTGCGACGGCTCTCACTGAAACGGGTTCCAAAATGGACGAAGTGATCTTTGAAGAATTTAAGGGTACGGGTAACTCAGAAGTCCATCTGGACCGGAAGATCTCTGAGCGTCGAGTTTTCCCTGCAATCAACATTCGTAAATCATCGACGCGTCGGGAAGAATTATTAACCCGTGATGATGAACTGCAACGCATGTGGATTTTGCGTAAGTTGTTAGATCCAATGGAAGATGGTCAAGCCACTGAATTTTTATTGGATAAGCTTAAAGGCGTCAAGACTAATGAAGAGTTCTTCATGTCTATGAAGCGCAAGTAACTCGCTTAAGTCATGGAGTTAGGTAGGCTATGAGCATGAAATACAAAGACCTCCGTGACTTTATTGCGGGTTTGGAAGCTCAAGGTGAACTCAAGCGCATCACGACAGAGGTGGATCCGTACCTCGAAATGACCGAAATCTGCGATCGTACTCTGCGCGCAAAAGGGCCTGCTTTGCTGTTTGAAAATCCTAAAGGTTACGATACTCCAGTATTAGCTAATTTGTTTGGCACACCCAAACGAGTGGCCCTTGGTATGGGGGCTGAAAGCGTTGAAAGTTTGCGCGATATAGGCCATCTTTTAGCCTCATTGAAAGAACCAGAGCCACCCAAAGGCTTTAAAGATGCCTTAGGCAAGCTACCCCTCTATAAAAAAGTTCTGCATATGAGCCCTAAGCTCATCAGTAAGCCACCATGCCAGCAATATGTCATGCGTGGTGATGAGGTAGACCTGAGTAAGTTACCCATTCAAACCAGTTGGCCAGAGGATGCAGGGCCGTTAATTACATGGCCTTTGGTGATCACTCGGGGACCCAATAAACAGCGCCAGAATTTAGGCATCTATCGTCAACAAGTCATCGGTAAGAACCGTTTAATCATGCGCTGGCTATCTCATCGAGGTGGGGCTTTAGATTTTCGAGAATGGAAAATAGCTCATCCCGGCGAAAACTTTCCGATCGCTGTGGCCTTAGGTGCCGACCCTGCCACTATTTTAGGTGCGGTCACACCAGTGCCAGATACCTTGAGTGAATATGCCTTTGCAGGGCTATTACGTGACAGTAAAACTGAAGTGGCAACCTGCCTGACTAATGACTTGCAAGTGCCTGCTAGTGCAGAATACATTTTAGAGGGTTACATCGCCCCAGATGACATGGCAGACGAAGGCCCTTTTGGAGATCACACGGGCTATTACAATGAAGTGGATAGTTTTCCAGTATTCACTGTGACCTGTATTACCCATCGTAAAGACCCTATTTATCACAGTACTTACACCGGCCGTCCACCTGATGAACCCGCTATACTGGGCGTGGCGTTAAACGAAGTTTTTGTGCCACTTTTACAAAAACAGTTTCCTGAAATTACTGATTTTTACCTGCCGCCTGAAGGTTGCTCCTATCGCATGGCAATAGTGACCATGAAAAAGCAATACCCAGGTCACGCTAAACGAGTAATGATGGGCGTTTGGTCTTTTCTACGCCAGTTTATGTACACCAAGTTTGTTATTGTGACTGACGATGATGTTAATGCTCGTGACTGGAAGGATGTAATATGGGCCATGACCACCCGCATGGACCCAGCACGGGATACCTTGTTAGTAGAAAATACACCCATTGATTATCTCGACTTTGCTTCACCTGTTTCTGGTTTAGGCTCTAAAATGGGCATGGATGCCACCCATAAATGGGAAGGCGAAACCACCCGTGAATGGGGCCGCACCATCACTATGGACGAGTCTGTCAAGCAGCGTATTGATGAGCTTTGGGATGAGTTAGGTATAATGCCCAGCGACCCAGACGGTCAATAGCCCTCAAGTTCTGCGGCCCCTATGCTTAGGCTTATGATGGTCAGGCTTATTATGCTCAGGGTCGCTGGGGTTAGGTCGCTTAGCTTGGTCCACTATTTTGACTGCTAGAACGACTGTTTATGCTCCGTGGTAACGGCGCACCTGCCCTAAACGAGTCAGTTGATCGAGATCTTTGAATGGTCTGTGGGATCCCTACAGAGGAGCTTGTAAGCTGTTCGATGTGCGAACACCCATATCGATTCAAAAATCAACGCAAAGCGTATAGTGAGGCACTTGGGATATTTTGAAACCCTAGCTTAGATCAAACACTTTCGAAATATCACTAAAAACTATAGGCTATAAAAATAATAGGTAGATAAATGAACCAGTACATTTTAACAATTGATCAAGGCACTACTAGTTCGCGGTGTATTATTTTTGCAAAAGATGGCACTGTGATTAGCTCTGCCCAATATGAATTTGAGCAGTATTATCCAAATAATGGTTGGGTGGAGCACGCCCCTCAAGATATTTTAGATACGGTGATTAAGGCCTGTCGTGAATGCCTGGCCAGTAGTGGCCTTTCAATCGAACAAATCAGTTGTGTTGGCATTACCAACCAGCGGGAAACGACTCTAGTGTGGGACCGAAAAACGGGCCAAACTATTTACCCAGCAATTGTCTGGCAAGACCGTCGCACAGCAAAACAGTGTGAAGCACTCAAACAAGCTGGCCACGAGGCCCTAGTTACAGAGCGCACGGGACTTTTGTTAGACCCTTATTTCTCTGCCACTAAGCTGAGCTGGATTTTGGATCATGTGGAGGGTAGTCGTGATCGAGCAGAGGCTGGAGAGTTAGTGTTTGGCACAGTTGATACTTACTTGATGTGGCAACTGAGCCAAGGTCAAATCTATGCCACTGATGCCACCAATGCGTCACGCACCTTATTGTTTAATATCCATGAACAATGCTGGGATAAAACACTGTTAAAAATATTTAATATCCCTGAGATCATGTTGCCTGAGGTCAAAGACAGTGCAGCGGACTTTGGGTATATGGGGGAGCATGTTTTAGGCCTAAAACTACCCATTCTAGGGGTGGCTGGTGATCAACATGCGGCTCTATTTGGACAAGCCTGCTTTGCCCCTGGCATGGCCAAAAGTACCTATGGTACGGGTTGTTTTCTAATGCTCAACACGGGAGACAAGCCTTTAGCCTCCACCAGTAGGTTACTCACTACGGTTGCGTATCGGCTAAATAATAAGCCCGTGTATGCCATTGAAGGTAGTATTTTTGTGGCGGGAGCAGCCATCCAGTGGCTAAGAGATGGCCTTAAGTTGATCAATAACGCCAGTGAAGTTGAAACGCTGGCAAAAGAGACTCCCATTGACCATGGCGTTTATATGGTGCCTGCGTTTACTGGTTTGGGCGCTCCCTATTGGGACCCTGAAGCCCGAGGGGGAATTTTTGGTCTAACCAGAGACACAGGCATTAAGGAAATTATCAGCGCTGGCCTTCAGTCAGTGGCTTATCAAACAAAAGATCTACAAAAAGCGATGCAAAAGGATGGCTTGCGACTCACAGAGTTAAGGGTCGATGGAGGCATGGCTGTTAATGATTGGTTTCTTTCGCATTTGGCGAATATACTTGGTGCTGAGGTTACTCGGCCAACGTGTGTAGAAACCAGTGCCCTAGGGGTGGCTTATTTAGCAGGTCTGCAAGCACAGATCTACAAATCCTTAACCGAATTAACGTCTATGTGGCAAAGTGATCAGCGCTTCATGCCTAAAATAGATAAGCAATTTCGTGATCAATTATATGATGGCTGGTTAGCTGCTGTATCTAGAATACAAACCCAGACTCAAACTCAGACCCGCAAGAATTAATGGATACCCGTGTAATGAGACCTTTAATTAGAGGTTCCGCAGCCCATCACAGACTGCTTGACTAAAAAAGGTTGGAGTGGGTCCTAATGTAGAAGTTACTGGGCAATGGCGTCACGGGGTGAGACAGTGACCGCTATACGGCTGCCACCTAGGGTGCCTTTGTCTATTTGAACCGTGGCCACGCGAGCCGCTTTTTCGTAGGTTAGCACCGACGTTTTAGACTGTACGGTAGTAATGTTGATCCAACCTTGATCGGGCATTTTGGCCATGTAATATTCGAAGGCTTGAACGGGGTCTAATTTAGACTTCAACACTGCGCGACCAATCCATTGTTCGCCTGTATTTAGTAACAAAGACTCGTTTACTGATAATTGATCGTTAGCAGAAATAGGAATGTCTGCGTACGAATTGGCGACCTCTGGGCTGTTACCGGCTAATGTTGAGCCTTCGCCAGAGGGTATTGTCGTTGCAGGCATAGTACACGCGCTAATAAACGCGATCCCTAACCCTAACATGACAGCCTTGAACGACAGATTCAACATAGTATAACTTCCTTTTAACGGATCAATTCAATTGAGTACCCCTTTAGTATAACTAAGGAAGATCTGGAAAACAGCATTTTAACGCCCATTGCTGCAATTATTCCGCTTCGAGCGTCTGCGTATCATGCAGGGATCGCCATTGCTTGGCTGCTTTTAGAGTAAGGGCACCATTGGGCTTTAACTCAATGGCCTTATTTAAACGTTGCTCAGCTAAAGCTAGATGCCCACTGGCCATGTAACCTAAAGCCAATTGGGCATAGATGTCTGCAGCCAACTGCTGCTGTGGAGTCATAGGGCTTTTCGTACTGCAGCCACTAATCCCTAGCAACAATAACAATAACAATAACAGCCCCACACTTAATAAAACGCTCGTAGACTTTTCCATAATCTAAGGGTAGTACTCAAACCGAAGTTTTTATTGCCCATTGTGTAAATATTTGTAAAACTTTGCAAATTATTTATATACTGATATGATGTTCGTGGTCAGAATGCTAATTCAGAGCTTGGCCTAAGAAAAATAATTAAGCTTAAGAGGCAAAACATATGATGGACAATATCGTAAGTTCTATTAAAAAACTCACTGAAGCAGGCATAGCGCTGATCGCACTAGCCATTGTTTTAGAGGTGATTTTTGGTGCTCAAGTAGCATTTGTAGGAGTTGGAGTCGTTGATAATGTACTCGACATTGTTGGCACATTAGGTGGCGAAGGATTGGTAGGCTTAGCTTCAATCGCTGTCATTTACTCGTTGTTCAATCGCTAAAGCCTGATAATTAGCGTTTTAAAAGCCCGCAATTACGCGGGCTTTTTTGATTACTGCGTCAGCGCATATGACCATTTAGTTATATGCCATCAAATAACTGGTCGTGTTAAAGTGTGAAATAAGTTGATCGTTTAATACCCTACCAGGACACATCTTTGAAAACCTTTCTTTTTAGCCTTAGTGACTTTTTTGAAAGTGTGCCAAACTACATAAGGCCCTGGCGTTGGTGGATTATCACCTTTGTGCTTGCAAGTACCCTGTTTATGGGGGTTGGCAGCACTCGATTTGTGATTGATGTAACCGTTGATTCATGGTTTAGCGAAGATGATCCAGTATTACAAAGTCTTGATGAGTTTCGTAATCAATTTGGCAGTGATGATGGGTTATTTATTGTTTACGAAGCTAAAGATGGCGATGTGTTTTCGGTGGACTCCTTACGGTTAATCGACCAACTGACCACCAGCCTTAGTCGCTGGCAAGAAATTCCACAAACCCGATTAAATAATGCTGGAATTACACCAGATCTAGCGCTTGAACTGAACCACATCAAACGGGTTCAATCCCTCACCAATGTGCGTATTCAAACCCATGATGGCCACACCCTAAGTTCCCCACGTTTGATCCAAAATTTAATTATGGATAAAGACGAGACTCAGCAAGTTAAAGCCACCGCAATGGCCCAAAGCAATTTGCCTTTGTTCCTTTTTTCAGATAATTACCGCTTTGGCGCCATCATGTTGACCACAGATTTTGGCTCAGTTCCGATCTCTCAAAATCTTCAAGCAAACGCTGCTGACTTGATGGAAGACGACGAATTGGACTGGGCAGGTAATTTTGATGACTCTATTTTTTCTGATGTTGATACTGCAGATCAATCAAATCCTATGCGTTTTGAAGACATGGACTCCGGGCTTTATCTCTCGTTTATGGAAGCAGTGAGTCGCTTATACCAACAACCCGAAATAGCAGAGCAATTTCACTTTTATCCCATTGGCAATGCGTCTTTGGTTGAGCTTGCGGTAGATGATTTGAAACAGGCGGCGGCATTACTATTAGGTATGGTGCTGGTGATTAACCTATTATTGTGGACTTTATTTGGCTCCGTGAGCGCGGTCTTATGGCCCCAAGCTGCGATCGGTATTAGTGCCCTGTTTGTGGTGGGCACTTTAGGCTGGCTAGGTTTAGAATCCAGCACTCTCATCAGCCTTACTGTGATGTTAATTGTGGCTGTTGGGGTGGCTGATTGTGTTCATGTGATGAGCAGCTATGTGTATTTTCGCCAGCATGAGCATGAGCATGAGCAAGCGCTGTCTAAAGCTTATGCAAAAACTGGGCTACCTATTTTACTGACCACTATTACCACCATGGCGGGCATGGGAGCATTAACCATTACGGGTATGCCGCAGTTCGTGATGTTTGGTGTCACTTCTGCTGCGGGTGTATTGTTAGCCTTTTTGTATACTATTTTTCTACTACCCGTGCTCATGGATTTATGGCATCCCATGCCGAAGCAAAAATCCAGCCTACCTATGCATGGTTGGCGTTTGCGCTTGTCCTTTTTATTATGGCCAATGACTAGATTGATTAAACTCCTTTGGTTATTGGTATGGCCTGCGCGCAGACTGGTTTATCACAGTGGATTGCAATGGCTGCTCAGTGGTGTTTGGCTGCAGGATTTGTTGGATAAAATCCCTGCCTTTGTGGAGGGGTATAAGCTCTTAATCAATTGCGTTTTTGTGAGTTTATTTGCTATTTGTTTGTATGGAGCAACCCAAGTTAAAATAGATTCTAATATTGCAGAGCTTTATCGTGAGGGCTCTCCGTTAAGGACCGCTTATACTATTGTTGATGAACACATGATGGGCACAGGTAGCTTAGAAATCTTCATCAACATGAATCAGTCTGATGCTCTAATGCAAGCCGACATATTACAAACTATGGATCAGTTACAAAGTGATATTAAAGCCAAATACGCTCAGCACATTATTCGCACATACTCCCTTGCCAATCTAGTTAAAGATACCCATGCCATTATGCAAGATGGTAGCGATGCTTATAAAACCATTCCCAATGACAATATTGCTGTGGCGCAACTGCTGTATTTATTTAATAGCTCAAACCCAGAAGAACGGCGCGCCATAGTGAATGATGATTATAGTCAGAGTCACATTAGTGTGAAACTGCGTAATGCAGGCTCTAGTGAATATGCCGATTTTTTTGAGCAGGTGCAAATCGATATCGAACAAGCCTTTGCGCCCCATCGAACTCAATACCCCAACATGGACGTCCACGTTACGGGTACCTTAGCCATGATGATGAGGCTGATGGACGACATGAGTAATAACCAGTTTAAAAGTTTAGCCCTTGCCATGGTGCTTATCTCTGGTTTGTTAGTACTCACTTTAGGTTCAGTTCAAGCAGGTCTTTTGTCTATTATTCCTAATATGATACCGGCGACCTTAGCCTTTGGGCTCATGGGATTATTGGGCATACCTTTAGATACAGACACCTTGATGATCGCCCCACTGATTATAGGTATTGCCGTTGATGATACTATTCATTTTATAACCCACTACCGCATGGCACTCGCCAAACACGGTGATATGCGCTTGGCCTTGGTAGACACCATCAAGCAAGTAGGGCAAGCCGTCACTTACACAAGTTTGGTGCTTGGCTGTGGCTTCTTTATGCTCAGCTTTAGTAATTATTTAGGTCTTGCTAAGGTAGGTGCGTTTGGTTCGTTAGCTATTTTTGTGGCGTTATTGTGTGATTTACTTTTTTTCCCCGCCTTGATTATGTTTTTCAAACCTAAGTTTGGCCAACCAAACGTGATTGATAATCTACAGTTTAAAGGAGATAAATGATGGGTTTTCACATTAACATTGCTCTCATTGGCCTTAGCCTATTCATTACTAATCTTGCCCAAGCTGAAATGACAGCTCGTGAGATAGTGCAAAAAATGAATGATAACCAACTGCTTACTACTGACTCCTCTTTTAATCTGCTACAACTTACGAGCTGTAAATATGGTACCCATAATGGCAAGCTTAAATGTGTGGAAAAACCCCGCATCAAACTCTTAGAAAGTGCACAAATTAATCTTGGAGCTGACAATAAAGACAGCCAATCAATTACCATCATACTGGAGCCTGCGAATGAAAAAGGCATTGGCATGTTGACTTATACCTACGATGCTAGTGACCAAGATAATGAGACTTGGCTCTATTTATCAGCTCTGGGCAAAGTTAAACGCATTGCTTCAGGCCGTGATGACGAGGACACGGAACCGACGAGCGTGTTTGGTTCAGAAATAAGTACCGAAGATCAAGAAACGGGCAAACTTGATCATTACACCTATAAAATATTACAAAGCGGTAACTATAAGGGCCGTCCTGTGGCAGTGATTGAATCCTTGCCTACAATAGAAGGTGCAAAACATACACGCTATGGCAAACTAAGAACCTGGGTTGATAGAGAACGTTTCATCAGCTTAAAAATACAAATGTTTGATAGGCATGGCAACGCCATTAAGCATGTATCAGCTGCTAAAGTAGAGCAAATTAATGGTATTTGGCTAGCTCGCAGTGTGACTTTCAAAAACTTAGTGAGCCAGCGTTTAACCAATATGAACATAAAAACCATAAATTTTGGACTCAACATCGATGCCAAGTTCTTAACGCAACGGGCGCTCACTGACCAAGGTTTTAGGCAAAGACACCTGCAAAGCCTCAGGGAGCAGGTGCAGTAGCTATGTTGATGAAGGTGCAAATGCGCGTCTGGTGTTTGTGTTGTCTGGCTCTGTGGGCCAGTGGACAGACTCATGCGAACAGTAAAATGACCATTGATGATTTATCAGAGGTTACTCTCCCAGAGCAAGGTGTGTATGAGGAGAATTTGTTGACGGATGACGATGTGTTTACGGATGAGCTGTTTGTCCAAGATAATATTGTTGTGGGTCAAACTAAGGGCTTACAGCTGAGTATAGAGCACACTTTGGCAGTTAATCCTCAACGCAGTTATGAGCGCACAAATCACGCTACAGATTTGCGCCTTGTTAGTGAAGCCCCCATAGGCCTGTTGGGTTATGCAGAATTAGAATTAAAGGCTATACAATATTGGCAGGGCGACTCACTTAAGGTCAGCGATAATGCTTTTAGCCTTTTAGACATTGAACACTTGGCACTGCAATACAGTTTAGCTGACATTAGTATTAACTTAGGTCGCTATGTCATGAGTTGGGGCGAAGTGGAAGGTTCAGGAGTTATTGATGTCATTAATCCTGTACCCAACCTTACCAGTGGCCTAACAGACCTTAAACCGCAGTGGTTACTGAGTGGCAGTTACTATATGCCGTCGGCTCAAATGTCATGGTTTGTGGGCCTCGACCCAAGTGTGACAGAAATCCCCAATGTGGCTCTAGCCCATGGTGTAGAAAAAGAATGGGGTGCAAAATATGGGCACACTGGATTAGGCACTGATTGGGCTGTTTATGCCGGTCGTATGGTACCCAATAGTGCGGTACTCAATTTAGCCACTTCTACTGCATTTGCAACGCCCTACCAATGGATAGGATACAGTTGGAACAAAGCCATGCAGGACGATCTGGTTAAATTTGATGTGGCCTATAAACGAGGCTTAGAGCATAACCATGGCTATACCGGTTTAGCGTCTAGCAATCGTTTAGATACGGCAGTAGGTTTAGAGTTGAACCATGGTGATCAAAAGTGGGATGCCAGCATAACAGTCCAGCATTGGCTTAATTATCAATCCAGCTACCTCACTCCTTCATTAACACCGGTAGCTAGCAATCAAACCGATGTCACCATGAGTCTTGGTTTAAGTGATAGCTTTAATAATGACCAGTATAATTGGGCACTCACACACATCGACACGGCCCAAGGTGCGCTGCGTGCAATAACTGGAGAGATCACTTGGCAACCTACGGATCAATGGCAAAGCAGCCTAAGCTTTATCACCATAGCCGCCCAAAGCACCAAAGCCTATGCATCATTGGATGGCACCCAGCGACTATTCTTGAAGACTAAGTTCAGTTATTAAGCCGATGAGCTGTTGGTTAATACAAGAATCTTTTAGTGCAAGATCAAATACGATATCAAAATGATTACGGCCTGCTACCTCAATGCACTGACTCTGAACCCCATCACTGAGTAATTGTTGATAGTACTCTTGGCTTTGGCGCTTGAACTCTTGGGTTTCATTACTGCCGTAAGCAATTACACATGGAGGCAAGTCTTGGTTGCTATACAAGCCAGGACTCAGATCAGTTGCGTCCTGCAAAGTTAAGCCGAGGGCCTCGTTAATAGTGGTGTTGATTAACGGTCGAAGGTCATACACACCACTGAGTAATATTGCCCCCGAAATAGAATTTGGGCTAAGTCCGTGCAGTCCTTGCTGCGCTGCCTGTAATACGCTGGCGCATAAATGTCCACCTGCAGAACTACCGGCAATAACCACTTTATTACCATCAAAACCAAGTTCTTGGGATTCACACAAAAGCCAAGCCACGGCTTTACAGCACTGGGCAATCATGTGCTTAATAGTTGCCTTTGGCGCTAATGTGTAGTCGATGATGGCTACATTGGTACCCTGTTCTAATAGGCCTGGCGCCATGAAGCAGGATTCATTCTTACTTAGTTCTTGCCAATAACCACCATGGATATAAACCAGTAAAGGGCCATCTGTTTGAGCAGGAAAGTAATCGAGTCGTTCGCCCATATCATTGCCATAGGCAAGGTTGCTCGCATAGTTCAGTTGGTGCTGAGCATCTTTAGAATGCCTGATGTAATCGTTGATAAACACCATAATGTCGTCAACACAGGAGCTGGGAGTATACTCTTGCTCTACTTTTGCCCGGCTCATGTGTTGCCAAGGCATAGGGAATCTGCGTCTTATCAGAGGGTCTTTGCTAGGCGCGTTAAGAGCGCGGTGAGCTTTGAGTAGTTTATTAATAGGCCGGTGGCAATTACCGCAGTCCCCAGCCACTCCCAAGACCATGCGCAGTTTACGAAAGTCATTGTGGCCCTGTGCAATAGCCGTTTTAACTCTTGCTTGATCAATATCAAAACACGTGCAAATGATAGGGTTATTGATGGGGGCATCGATCATTTGGTCAAAGCCTTAATTGCATCACCGAGTCCACTCAAAGTCATAGGATACATTTTATCATGCACCAGTTCTTGAGTCAGACCTATGGATTGAGTGTAGTGCCAATGGTCTTGTGTGACCGGATTAAGCCATGCTACTTTATCAAAGTGGTCAGTGAGGCGTTGCATCCATACGTGTCCTGCTTCTGTGTTCATGTGTTCTACACTGCCATAAGGGCTGGTGATTTCATAGGGCGACATGGAAGCATCGCCCACAAATATCACTTTATAATCGCGTCCATAAGTATGTAAAATATCGTATAAGGGTGTCGGTTCGTTATGCCTGCGCATATTGTTGCGCCAAACGCTTTCATACACAAAATTGTGAAAGTAAAAATGCTCTAAGTGTTTGAACTCACTGCGACATGCAGCAAATAATTCTTCGCACACCTGAATATAGGGATCCATGGAACCGCCAACATCTAGTATGAGTAATACTTTGACGGCATTATGCCGCTCGGGTACCAGTCTAAGGTCCAGCATGCCCGCATTTTTGGCAGTTGCCCTGATGGTATCATCTAGGTCGAGTTCTTCAGCCGCCCCTGTGCGAGCAAATTGGCGCAATTTTCGTAGGGCGACCTTAATGTTTCGTGCCCCAAGTTGGACCTTATCATCAAGGTCTTTAAATTGACGTTTTTCCCACACTTTAGCGGCACTTTTATGGTTGCTCTCACCGCCAACACGAATACCTTCGGGGTGATAACCGCTATGGCCAAATGGCGAGGTGCCTCCAGTACCAACCCATTTACTTCCGCCTTGATGGCGTTTCTCCTGTTCTTTCAGGCGCTCTTTAAAAGTGTCTAAGAGTTTTTCTAAGCCACCCAAAGATTTTATCTTGGCTTTTTCCTCAACGGTCAACTGTTTGACAAATTCTGAGCGCAACCAGGCTTCTGGAATGAGGGCATCTAGCACGTCTTCTAAGCTTTCAAGTTGATCAAAATAAATGCCAAACACACGGTCAAATTTATCAAAGTTAGCTTCATCTTTAATCAAGCAGATACGTGCAAGATGGTAAAAATCATCCATGTCTGCAAACGCTAGGTGTTGCTGAAGAGCTTCCAGCAACATCAAATATTCCTCAATAGAGACAGGAATTTGAGCACGCTTTAAAGTGTAAAAAAAGTTGACTAGCATAATTGATTAACGCCCTTCTCTACGGGCCAAAAAAGCCAAGCGTTCAAGTAATTGTACGTCTTGTTCATTTTTCAATAAGGCACCATAAAGAGGTGGAATAGCTTTAGTTGGGTCGCGGTTTGCCAATAAATCTTGAGGCATTTCATCAGCCATGAGCAGCTTTAGCCAATCAATTAATTCAGAGGTTGATGGTTTCTTTTTGAGGCCAGGAATTTCACGTAGATCAAAAAACATTTGCATGGCTTCGGTGACTAAGCTTTGACTTATTTCTGGGTAGTGCACATCAACAATGGCCTTCATGGTGTGTTTGTCAGGAAAGTTAATGTAATGGAAAAAGCAGCGTCGTAAAAAGGCATCGGGTAACTCCTTTTCATTATTGCTGGTAATAATTACCACAGGTCGGTGCTTAGCTTGTACCCGTTCACCTGTTTCATAGACATCAAATTCCATTTTATCTAGCTCTACTAAAAGGTCATTAGGAAATTCGATGTCTGCTTTGTCGATCTCATCAATTAATAAAACCACGCGTTGGTCAGCATCAAAAGCTTGCCATAGCTTGCCTTTCTTAATGTAATTGCCAATGTTGTGCACCTGATCATGACCCAGTTGTGAGTCACGTAAGCGGGACACAGCGTCGTATTCATATAACCCCTGCTGGGCTTTTGTCGTGGACTTAACATGCCACTGCATTAGAGGCATACCCAAAGCTGCAGCGACTTCCTCTGCAAGCAAGGTCTTTCCAGTGCCGGGTTCACCTTTAATCAGCAAAGGCCGTTGTAAGGTGACAGCCGCATTGACGGCCATCTGTAAGTCTTTGGTGGCGACATAGTTTTTGGTGCCAGTAAAATTCATAAAACAGCTCAAACATTTATTAGTAACGCCATTTTGGCATGAATTGCGTCCCTAAGCAGTAAGACTTATAAGTCATCTTGACACTTTCATGAGTTGTTTTCTCCTCTGTAAGTTCAATGATATACTCAGACCATGATCCAGCCTCCTCAGCCTCCATCCAAAGAGCAGTTGTTTACCCTAGACCCTGCAGGTGCGCCAGTGACCAACAAACTGCCAGGTGAGCTGCGCAATTTTTGTTTTTTGCTGCAACCCAATTTTTCCATGATGGCCCTGACGTCTGCTATAGATGCTTTGCGAACCGCTAATTTGCTCAGTGAAGAAGAACTTTACACCTTTCGCCTAGTGAGTTTGGATGGTGCCGCTGTGTGCAGTGACTTAGGCTTTTCTGCCATGGCTGATCAAGCACTAGAAGAGCTTAATTTTGATCATTTGGATGCTTTTGTTGTTTGTGGTGGCTTGCGTGTTGAGCTTCAAACTCCACCACAGATCATTAGATTCTTACGTCAACCTGAGCTGCGAAAAAAGACTTTAGGGTCATTGTGGAATGGTTTATTTGCTCTTGCTCATGCTGGGGTTATTAACGACAAAAAGGCTGTGGTGCATCGGAGTAATAGAGCGAGCTTCAGGGAAACGTTTGCTGACATTAATTTAAAAGATAAAGCTTACGTTATCGATCATCAGTGTTTTAGTTGTGCAGGTGGCAATAGTGCTTTGGATATGATGTTAGAGCTCATGTTAGAAGCGAGAGGTAAGCCTTTTGTGCGAGGCATTTGTGACATTCTTACCTGTGACCGTATCAGTGACACGGGTGAACCGGCATTTTTAAGTGATCAGGCTGATACGCAGTTACCCAAAAGCCTTCAAGACACCATTTGTTTAATGCAAAACAATATGGAAGAAATGTTGTCAGCTGAAGAAATTGCGTCTTTAGTTGGCATTACTCGGCGACAGATTGAGCGTCAGTTTCAGCGATATCTAGGCAGCACACCCACGCGTTATTACTTGGAACTGCGACTCAAGCGATGCCATCAACTGCTCACTCAGACCCAGTTGAGTATGAGTGATATCTCCTTGGCTTGTGGGTTTGTATCCTACCCACATTTTAGCAAATGTTATCGCCAATACTTTGAGGTAACACCGTCTCATACTCGACGACAATCATAGTTATTAAAAGGACCGGTGCATGGCCTTTAGTTATCGATGAGTTGGTTTAGGTGATTAATCCCCCAGTCCGTCATCTGAGGCCATGGGTACTGTGCTGAAGTATCAATGTGTACCGTCGATACTGCAGCGGCTCTGCCAGCTTCTAGGTCAAACAAGTAATCGCCTACCATCACACTGTCACTTGTTTTAGCGCCCCATTGTGCCAAGAGTAACTGTATGCCGGCAGGGTCGGGTTTGGGTTCGCAAGACGCGCGGTCCAAAATGTCTTGGGGAGTGAAAAAGCCATCCAAGTTACAAATTGCCAATGTTTGTATGGCAGCAGGCATGACATTGCGGGTTAATATGCCAAGGTTGGCGCCTTTTTTTTGCAGGTGTTCGAGGAGCTCGTATGCGCCTGGCATCGGTTTAGCCAAGCTTGCAAAGTAGGACTCCAAGGCATTGATTTTTTCCCACATAGGTGCGGCTTTTTCCTGGGGCATGGCTTGCACCGTTCCCAAAATGTCTGAGCCTGAAGCTAAACCTAACTCGCTTCTCATCATGTCAAAGTCATGCACGCCTATGGTTAGGGTGCCGTCCATATCAAAGATCCAGTGTTTTTTGGCCAAGATATTTTTATGTTGTTGGTTTAAAGACAGTTTCATGGATCTAATTTAACAAATTTTGCATGAAATAGGCTAGTTTTACTTTCCTTTGTTTAGCCTTTTCGGGCCATGTGGTAAAATTAATACTTCATTTTTGGAGGATAACCAATGGGCGCACAAGTTGCCGTTATCATGGGGTCTAAGAGCGACTGGCCATGCATGCAAGAAGCTACGCAAATTATGGACCGTTTGGGTGTGAGTTACGAAGTAGCAGTAGTGTCTGCTCATCGGACACCCGATAAACTTATGGAGTTTTCCTCCCAAGCTGCAGGTCGCGGTATTCAGGTGATTATTGCGGGCGCTGGTGGTGCTGCTCATTTGCCTGGCATGGTCGCATCCAAAACCCGCCTACCTGTGTTAGGTGTGCCAGTAGAAAGTAAGGCTCTTAGTGGTGTTGATAGCCTTTATTCGATTGTGCAAATGCCCCGAGGAGTGGCTGTGGGGAGTCTGGCCATTGGTGGGGCAGGGGCCTTTAACGCAGGTCTACTTGCGAGCCAAATATTGGCTAACCAAGATGCTCAATTGGCGCAGCGTATTGAAGACTTTCGCACGCAACAAACGCAAACTATATTAGATAACCCTGACCCAAGATAAGGTTGATTCAAACGTCATGAAACCAGCAATAAAACGTGTGTGGGTATTGGGAGCAGGCCAGTTAGGAGCCATGCTAAAACATGCAGCTCAACCACTGGGGGTTGATTTACGTCCCGTAGATATTGCATTAGATGCCAACTTGCCCCTAGATGATGGGGATGTCATTACCGCAGAACGTGAGCAATGGCCATCGACCAAAGCCACAGATCAATTGGCGGCTCATCCTAACTTTGTGAACCAAGAGGTATTTGGTTTGGTGGCAGATCGTGTGACCCAAAAACAAATGTTAGATCGTCTAAATTTACCGACCGCACCTTGGGTCCTTGTCACAGAGCAAGATACTGCAGCCGGCCTGCATCAGCAATATGGCGCTCGCGTTCTGCTCAAGCAACGCACGGGTGGATTTGATGGCCGCGGTCAGCATTGGTTAGTGGAGCATCAAGGCAGCGATAACCAGACCAGTCCCCATCTTAGTAATGCGATTCCTCACGGTTGGCATAATAAAGTCATTGCCGAGCAAGCGATTGCTTTTGATGAAGAAGTGTCCATTGTGGGTGTGCGTAATCGCGTAGGGGAATGCCACTATTATCCACTGGCCCTTAATCGCCACCAAGACGGCATCCTTACGGTCACCTTGGCGCCTTTAGAGCGTCTGAGTAGTCTACAAAACGCGGCTCAAGCCATGCTGAAAAAGGTCATGGACGAGCTTGATTATGTGGGTGTAATGGCTATGGAGTTGTTTAGAGTTGGTGAGCGCTTACTTATTAATGAACTCGCTCCACGTGTACATAACAGCGGACACTGGACCCAGTCTGGCGCGAGCATCAGTCAGTTTGAATATCATGTACGAGCCACGGCAGATTTACCTCTAGCCCCGGCTGTTATTAAACACAACAGTGTGATGATCAATCTCATAGGCATTGACTACAACTTAGCTTGGTTAGCATTGCCCGGCGCTGAAGTTTTTTGGTATGGTAAAGACGTTAGACCGATGCGTAAGGTGGGTCATATTAACTTTTCTATGGCGCACCAAGTGCAGTTGCTTGACTCCTTAAAGTCGCTTCAAGCAACCCTGCCTGATTGGTACCAACCCGCCCTAGATTGGGCTATCAACGAACTGGAAAGTTAGCAATGTCGGCGCAGCTAAGCAGGCCGAGTTATGGTCGCCTCCCATGGTGGCATAAGCCCGAGTATAGAGATTCTGCGCATGAACAAACACATCTATAAAACAGACGAGTATGGTATTCGTAACTATAGTCTATTGGCGCTTGGAGCTGCGGGGGTGTGCTTGCTTTACAGCGTCATCGGTGTGTTGGCTATGGCGCTATTACATTTTGAAGCGAGTGCAGTAAACACCAATATAAAGACCTATGTTGATGCCTTTTGGACCTTACAAATGAGTGCCAGTACTATTGGTTTTGGTGATCATTTTCCGGTCACTGTGGGCGGTCGTATGGTGGTAGCCGCCATGTTTTATGTGGGTGTAGGACTCGTAGGGTTCATTGGCGCTCTAATCGCCGAGCGCATGCTTGGCTTTGCTGATACAAATGTTAAAAACCGAGAATTACGTCAGCAAAATAGTGCTATTTTGGCGCACAATAAAGAGCTAGAAAATAAAATCGATCTGCTCATTAATCGGGTTGAGAAACTTGTGGGTCAGCATCATGAACATCAATAAAGGGCCTATTACAGGGCCAAAATATTTGCCTCATATGCAGCATAAAGACGTGATTTCTATGGGTATGGAATCTATAGACAGGCGTCATTGGATAGAGCCTGATGCATCTTATCCACAGTTCTTAGAACATAAACTGTCGTTAAAAGAGTTGCAACAAGAACACATATTCGAGGCCTTACCCAGTGCTTATGAGGCTCAGGAGGAGCTGGCTTTCGAGTTAAAACGACATTTACTAGACCAGCATAGTCACTTATATTGTCCCCTAGCGGATGGCCTGAGTTATTTGCCCAATGGCATTGAACTGGTGGGTGCCAGCACACAGCCTCTTTGGCATGCGTCTTTATGGGTAGCGGATGACTTACTCATCATGCAGAAGCTAGACGGCCAATATTGCCTTACTGCAGCGAGCTTATGCAGTCCAAGTAGCTGGCATTTGGCGCAAAAAATAGGTCATTCTATGGCAAGGATTCATGACCCAGTGCCTAGCTTACATCAAAAATTGACGCCTAAAATAGATCGATTTTTTGATCACCTAATGGTAGAAAAACCCATTCAACGGTTTAATTGGTCACTTCAAGCTAATACAAATTTGGCACAGTTTCCAGAAGATAAAATCATCCATCCAGCCAGTACAGCTTTATATTACCGATGTGAACGACAAACTCTGACCCGATTACCACAAACGAATGCCATTGCCTTTACGATTAGAGTTTATGTCTATCCAATGATGAGCCTAACTCAGGTACCAGATGCCTTAACACAATTAAAAGCTGCCATAGACGCGATGCCTAAAGCGGTCGCAAGTTATAAAGAAATAATCTATTTCGCACCTGCGCTGCAAAAGTATTTTAGTGACCTGAGCTCATTAAAAGACTAACTCCAAAATAGGTAAATAAGCCCCCAGCCGCCATGTTACTCCAACGAGTTAAGAGTGATGCGTGTTTGAGCTTAGTGCTTATGTGGGCACTAAACCAAGCAACTATTAAGCACCAAACTAAGCCATTAAAACTAAAGATAAAGCCCAAAAATAAAAATGATAGACTCACATTAGGCGTATCTGGAACAATAAATTGAGGCACAAATGCAATAAAGAATAAGGCGACTTTAGGGTTTAAGGCATTGGTTAAAAACCCTTGGTAAAAAATAGTGCTGTGGTTAAAGTAACCGACTGAAGATACAGTGTTGTGGGCCTTAGTTGGGTTTTTAAGGAGCATGCATAAACCCATATAGAGTAGATATAAGCCGCCCATTACCTTGATTAAAATAAAGGTGTTAGGAGACGCTATCATTAGAGCAGATAAGCCGAAAGCGGCAGCAAGAATATGCACCAAGGTGCCGGTAGTCACCCCCAAGGCAGCTAACACGCCGCCTCGAAACCCAAAATTGCTGCTGCGGTTTGCAATAAATACAAAGTCTTGACCGGGCACTATGTTCAAAGCCACACCGGCGCTGATAAATATCCAAAGATCTTGTGTTCCCAGCATAGACATGTGCTACCTTTAAAAATAATACAATACTCAGTCGGTGAAGAGTTAAGCCTGAGCATGAAATATATAGTATGTGCTAAAAATCTACCCTGCAAGGCTTGCAATTAAGGCCCACTTTAGTCTATATTGCGCCCACTATGACTTGTCGGGGTGCCCAGTTAATTACTAATTAACGCGTTGGGTTGAGATCACAAATGTGAATCCCGTTGTACCTGATCTGGATAATGCCAGCGTAGGGAACAAGGAAACGCACCCTCGCAAGCCCGCCTTGCTCTGCTCCCTCCTCCTAATAGTTGCCAATAAATCATTGGCCGTCATAGCAATTAATGAGTTAATTTTTAGGAGTAATTATGTCTCACAATACGGCTATTTTTGCCGCCGCCTGTTTAAGCCTATCGTTAATCACTGCACCTGCTTTGGCAGATGATAGCAGCAATAAAGTACTTACCGTTTATACCTATGATTCCTTTGTATCAGACTGGGGTATGGGGCCATTGATCAAACCCACCTTTGAGCAGCAATGTGCTTGTACATTAAATCTAGTCGGCATGGACGACGCTGTTGCAATGCTGCAGCGGTTGAAATTAGAAGGCGCCTCTTCACCCGCAGACTTAGTGTTAGGGTTAGATTTAAACCTTGTTGATGACGCTAAAAAAAGTGGCCTGTTTACCAGCCACTCGGTTGACACCAGCAGTTTGGAGATGCCGATTGCGTGGCAAGATGATACCTTTGTGCCTTTTGATTATGGCTACTTTGCGTTTGTCTACAACACTGAACTCATGCCCAATCCTCCCAAAAGTTTAGATGAGTTGGTCAACGCAGGCCCAGAATTAAAAATTATTATTCAAGACCCCCGATCTAGCACTCCAGGCTTAGGTTTGTTGTTGTGGATGAAGTCTGTTTATGGTGATCAGGCTGATGCCGCTTGGGCCAAACTATCAGACAATATTTTGACCACTACCAAAGGCTGGAGTGAAGCGTATTTTAGTTTGTTCTTAGCAGGTGAAGCCCCCATGGTGCTGAGCTACAGCACGTCTCCTGCCTACCATATGGAAATTGAGGGTACGGATCAATACCAAGCAGCTGCATTTGAAGAAGGTCATTACCTCCAAGTTGAAGTGGCGGCCAAGTTAAAATCTTCAAAAAATGCACAGCTAGCTGATGAATTCCTCAGCTTCATGGTGAGTGAAGGCTTCCAAAAACATTTGCCATTGAGTAATGTCATGTATCCTGTTAAGTCTCCAGCAGATATGCCAGCCGCCTATAGCAAGCTGATTAAACCAACAAAAGTATTACAGCTAGATACGCAGCAAATTAATCAAAATCGCAAGCAGTGGGTGAGTGACTGGCTTAATGTGATGACCCAGTAAGCACTGAGTAACCTGCATCATTATTGCCATCTCATAGGACTGTAACTGCAGTAAGAGATGTGGGTGTAGCTTTTTTATTCGATGCGCAGCAAGATAACGACTGGCTTAAGAAAAAGTGGGCTGAAAAAAATGAACCTAGAGCCGAGTATAGGGAGCTATGCAAAAACTTAAGGCACTAATAAACGGTCGTATATTCACGGGTGAAAAAATTCTTCATCAACATGTTTTGTTGGTGGAGAAGGGCCATATCATCGACATAGTGCCGGAGCATTTATTGCCCCAGGTCAAGGATTGTTATGACCTCAATGGGGGCTTATTAGCTCCTGGATTTATAGATGTGCATGTCAATGGTGCAGCAGGGGCATTACTCAACCATCAACCCAGTTCCCAAGCACTGCAAACCATTGCCCAAGCGCACCGTGAATATGGTACTACTGCATTTCTTCCCACTTTAATGACCGACACACGGGAACAAATGGTTAATGCAGTTGCTGCAGTTGTTGCAGCCGTAGAACTAGGTGTACCAGGTATATTGGGCATCCATTTAGAAGGACCTTACCTTAACGCGAAACGCAAAGGGGTTCATTCAGCCAAACGCATTCGAGTACCTTCAAGTGACGAAGATTTAAACCATTTATTCGATGTATTTCCAGCTCACCTAATTAAACTAATAACCTTGGCACCAGAGCGGGTCAGTCCCGAATTTATTCAGCGCCTAATAAGGCACGGCATGATCGTTTCTGCAGGCCACACTGAGGCTAGCTATGATCAAATGCAAATTGCCCTCGCTCATGGAGTCACAGGTTTTACCCATTTATTCAATGCTATGAGCCCCATGACTAGCCGTGAGCCGGGGGTGGTTGGAGCCGCCTTAGACCATGGGGATAGCTGGTGTGGATTAATTGTTGATGGCCACCATGTGCATCCAGTCACTTTGCGCCAAGCCATTAAAGCTAAGGCTAAAGGTAAAATGATGCTGGTGACAGATGCCATGCACACGGTGGGTCAGGGTGCGGGCCGATTTGATTTAATGGGCAGCCCTATTGTTAGTGAGAATGGAAAGGTGACCACTCTCAATGGCACCTTGGCTGGCAGTAATTTAGACATGGCTACTGCCGTGCGCAATACCGTCCAGCAAGTAGGTCTGGGGCTAGAAGAGGCATTACGCATGGCCTCACTTTACCCCGCACAGTTTTTAAAGTTGGATCATAAAATTGGACGAATCGCTAAAGGTTTTCAAGCAGATTTGGTGTTAATTGATGATCATATGCAAGTGCAGCAGACCTGGATAAAAGGAGAAACTTAAACGGTTTAAAAACAGACTTTATGCTCTAACCCTGCCTGTCTGTAAGGTAAAAAAAAGCCCATAAACCATGATTACAATGATTTATAGGCTTTCAAAGGCTATTTGCTTGCCAGCCCTAAAGGCTGCTAGCTATTTGATCACATGAGGCCTTAGCGTCACCAAACAACATTTTAGTATTGTCTAAAAAGAATAATGGATTTTGCACACCTGCATAGCCAGAGGCCATGCCACGCTTAAATACCACTACATTTTTAGCGTCCCATACCTCAAGCACTGGCATTCCTGCAATGGGGCTACCTGGCTTTTTAGCGGCTGGATTAACCGTATCATTAGCACCAATGACTAACACGACATCTGTATTGGCAAAGTCGTCATTGATTTCATCCATTTCTAACACAATATCATAAGGCACTTTTGCTTCTGCCAGCAAAACGTTCATATGGCCAGGCAAGCGCCCTGCAACAGGGTGGATCCCAAAACGCACATTAACGCCTTTGGCCCTTAGCTTTTGAGTAATATCTTGTACTTGGTATTGCGCTTGCGCTACGGCCATACCATAACCTGGGGTAATGACCACTGATGAAGCGTTGCTGAGCATGCTAGCGACTTCTTCTGCAGTCGTGGGTTGCACTTCACCTTGTTCCTCATCATCACTCACAATGGGATCATTACCAAAGCCACCAGCGATGACTGAAATGAACGAACGGTTCATGGCGCGGCACATAATGTAACTTAATATGGCGCCCGAAGAGCCCACCAAGGCACCCGTTACGATGAGCAAATCATTACCTAATAAGAAGCCTGCCGCTGCAGCTGCCCAGCCTGAATAAGAGTTCAGCATAGACACCACAACAGGCATGTCGGCGCCTCCTATAGAAGCCACCAAATGCCAGCCAAAGACTAAGGCGATCAGTGTCATGACCATTAGGTGGGTATCATTGCCACCTTGGTTAACAAACTGCACCAACATGACCGCGCTGACCAGTAAAGCTAACAAATTTAACTTGTGGCGGTGGGGCAGGTTAAGAGCTTTGGATGACATGATGCCGCGTAATTTACCAAAGGCGACTAAAGAACCGGTAAAGGTGACGGCACCAATAAAGACTCCCAAAAATACTTCGACCAAGTGAATGTTTTGCATCACTGGGGTGAGATCTGGGGCATGGTCTAAATAACTGTTAATACCCACAAACACTGCAGCTAAACCCACAAAACTATGAAGAATTGCTACTAATTCAGGCATTTCCGTCATGGCCACCCGTTTAGCCATATAAATACCAATAGCCGCACCTATGAGCATGGCAATAATGATGTAACTTAGTCCTGTAGTAAGCCCCATTACTTTAGGACTTAATAAAGTGGCGACGAGGGCAATACCCATACCCACGATGCCCAACCATATGCCACGCTTGGCTGATTCTTGCTGGGACAGTCCACCGAGGGACATAATAAATAATACAGCGGCGATAATGTAAGCCGTGATAACCATACCTGCTTGCATTGGTCGTCTCCTATTTCTGAAACATTTTTAACATACGCTTGGTGACATAAAAGCCGCCAGCAATGTTAATGGAAGCGATGAGTACGGAGATCAACGCAAGAATTGAGACGAGGTTAAGTTCGTCACTTACCTGTAATAAAGCCCCCACAACAATAATGCCAGACACTGCGTTCGTGATCGCCATAAGAGGAGTGTGAAGGGCATGCTTAACGTTCCATACGACGTAATAACCAATAATGCAGGCCAATACAAACACCGTAAAGTGGCCTAAGAAAGCGGCGGGTGCATTGACAGCAATCCAGCCCACTAACAAAGCACCAGCGGCACTTAAGCCATATTTAACTAAGGGTGAGATTTCCTGTTTAGCAGGTTCAATAGGCGCGGTATCGTCAACTTTCTTTGGTGGCGCTGCGGCCACCTGAATGGGAGGCGCAGGCCATGTCACTGCACCGTCTTTAGTCACTGTCACTCCGCGCATGATGGGGTCTTCAAAGTCGATCGCCAGTTGACCATCTTTCTCGGGACAAAGGAGTTTGAGTAAGTTGACTAGGTTATTGCCATATAACTGAGAAGCTTGGCTGGGCAGACGAGCTGGCATGTCAGTATAGCCGATGACCGTCACACCATTATCGGTGGTCACCACTTTTCCAGGTTGGGTCAGATCACAATTACCACCGCCACCAGCGGCTAAATCTACGATCACGCTGCCAGGAGTCATACTGGCCACCATGGCCGATGTAATCAGCTTAGGTGATGGCTTACCAGGAATCATAGCCGTGGTGATAATGATATCAACTTCTTTGGCTTGTTCGGCAAAGAGTGCCATCTCAGCTTCAATAAAGGCCTTACTCATGACCTTGGCATAACCATCACCAGAGCCACTTTCTTCTTCCATTTCTACTTCTAAAAACTCAGCACCCATAGAATTAATTTGTTCTTTGACTTCGGGACGAGTGTCAAATGCCCGCACGATCGCACCCAAACTTCCAGCAGCCCCTAGAGCCGCCAGTCCAGCGACACCAGCACCGATAATCAGTACTTTCTGTCTCTTATACACATCTCCGAGCCCACGAGACAAGAGGCAATCTCGT
>OJHF01000044.1_pt1 | contig 41750 bp, 30 predicted proteins | sample 1594891 | NCBI WGS metagenome assembly OJHF01 (sample SAMN05416737, study PRJEB24817) | seawater metagenome | isolation source: Sea water | place: Canada:Atlantic | collected 2013-07 | reverse complement strand
AGATTGCCTCTTGTCTCGTGGGCTCGGAGATGTGTATAAGAGACAGTCTCCATACTCTCAAAGAAGAGCAAAACCACACCAGATGGTATATCCAGCGCATGAAGGAATGCGGCATCCAATTCGGCGACCTTCCCGTCAGCCCAATGATCTGGAAACATATCGCTGATATGGAAAGCCCCCTCGATTACGTCTCGCGGCTTTCCCTAACATTCGAGCAGGCCAATCTCGATTACGCACACTACTACTCCAAAGTCCTGCACAATCTCGGTGATACCAAGAGCGCGAAAATCCTCCATACCATTTACCAAGATGAGATCGCCCACGTCGGCCTCGGCATCAAGTGGCTTCGACGCTGGAAGGAAAAATCGCAGACCGACTGGGATGCCTGGCACAAACAACTTCACTTCCCCCTCTCACCGATCCGCGCGAAGGGCGTCACTCCCTTTAACGAAGAAGCCCGCAGTAAAGCCGGATTGAGTGAAGATTTCATTGCCTCCCTGAAGCGCTACCAATCCTCGCGCGGACGCTCCCCCGATCTTTGCTACTTCAATCCCTTCGCCGAAATCGAATTCTCCCAACCCGGTTGGACCTGTCCACGCAAGTTGAATGAACTTGCGGCCGATCTCGAACCCGCCTTCGCCCTCTCCGCCCCCTCACAAGACGACATTATCCTCATGCGACGTCTCCCCGACGACGCCCAGCGCGACCGCCTCGCCCGCTTCGGCCTCACCTTCCCCGAAGTCCTCCCACTCTCCGAAATCGACGCCGTCAAAAAGAACCGTAAACTCCGCTTCATCCGCCCTTGGGCCCAACTCTCCCCGCTCCTTTCCAAGTCTGCCACCTTGAGACTACGCGATCTCCTTCCCGAACATCTCGTCGCCATCCCCTCGCAGCTCTGCCAAGACGAAACCTCCGATTTCATCGCTCTTCATCCCTTCGAGAATTGGGTCGCCAAAGAACTCCATGGAGCTGCCGGACGAGGCATCCACCGCTTCACAAAAGAAACGGTTGATCAGCTCCCGAAAAAGCCTCTCCTTATCGAACCTTGGCTCGAGAAAATCCACGAGATCTCATTCCTCTTCCAACGCAACCCGGCGCACGAAGGCGGCCTCCGCTCCATTGGTATCGTCCACCAGGAAACCTCTCGTGATGGCCAATGGCTCAGCTCAGAATCACGTGCCAAACCATCGCAAGGCCTTATCCCCGAACTCGCCTGCCTCCTCAATCAAGTCGTCTTCCCTTCGGTAAAAGAAGACCTCATGCCCGCTCTTGAAACTCTCCTAAGCGAAGACGACTACCATGGTCCCCTCTGCATCGACTCCTTCTTTTACCGCGACCCCGATGGCTCCGTCAAATGGCAACCCGTCGTCGAAGTCAACGCCCGTTGGACGATGGGCCGAATCGCCCACCAACTCCGCCTCAAAGTCGCCCCCAACCGCTCCCTCAAGCTCACCACTTGCAGTCCTTTAGAAGCGAAAGAACTTTCTCCCCCTGAACCAGACGGCAGCCACTTCCGCTCGGGCGCAATCGCCCTCGGCGTTCCCAGCGCGTCATCCTCCCGCGTCCCAGTCGTCCTCCTCAACTAAGCTCCTAGAGAGAAGTCCTATTGGCCAGCAGCCTCATTCATACCAACCCCATACGGCACACGGAGTTTCCGATACTGTGCCAAATTATTCGCTGGAGGTGCCGTGGCCGAACAAGAAGGCAGTCATCTCGCAAAAGCACCCGGCTCTCTCCAACTCCGCGAAGCGCTAGAATTGAGAATTTTAAAATAAACATTTGTCTCTTCTGTTTTACGGAGTGGTCTTATTACACCTCGTTTTCATACTCCATAACAGGGAGGATAACCGTAAGCGCCAAAAAATTGGGCAACGACAGCGCGGCTGCGTGATCCGCTAAAACTCGCTCACCTGCCGGACACTCAGCTCGTTTTCTATCAAGCATAGAAAAAGTGCTTCCCGAAAATCGAGAAGCACTTTTAAAATTACTTGTTCCAACAGGCTCTAGCCTTGGTAGGAACCTTCCACGCGTGCCGCGACATCGCGATAGCCATAGTCGATCTCGTAAATCTGCTTAAAGCACTCCAGCCCTTCATCCTTACGGTCCGCATCGTGGTAGATCACTCCCAATTCGAAGAGGATTTCCTTCTTGGTGGAATCCATTGCTATCAGCTCCGCATTGGCATCGCTTAGCTGCTTGATAGCAAGATCAACCATCCCCTTTGCGTAGAAGGTCCGACCAAGGAGAAGAAGAACCTTGGTGCGGATGTGCGGGTTGCGTGTGGCCTGCTGCAGGTGAGGAATCGCCTCACTGTGCTTTCCAGCATCGTAGAAGGCATAACCGAGTTCGTAGCGAAGCTTCGGATCGGTGGGGTTCTGATCGACACGCTGCTTACACTCGACAAGGCGCTCATCAAGACGTCCTGCCTTAATTTCGACAAGCTGGGATTGAAGGTCGGCATTGTCCGGATCTGCGGCCGCTTGGGCTTCGAGATCGGCGATCCCCAAGGCCTTGGATTTGTCACCCATGGCTTCCGCCTTTGAGCGGAGTGCAACGTCCCCGCCAGAGACCTGGTGGGCCCAGTCGAAGAACTGTTGCGCACTGGCCCAATCTTCGAGCTGCTCGTAGGTCGCGGCGAGATCTTTAACAACATTAAGATTGTTTGGATCCTCCTGATACTTGGCCGCCAAGATTCCGACCTTTTCAAGGAGCTGGTCCTTAGTCAAAGCGGAGCGGGAAGCCATCTCGAGTTCGGCAGCTTCATCACTCTTGATGATGTCTCTAAAACTGGACGACTCTGAGAGATTGTTCTTCTGCATCGAGGCTTTCGCTGAGCAGTCTTTCTCCCCTTTGATAGCGGCACCATCGGACTGATCCTGCCTCACAATATCTTGGTATACTATCGCAGCTTCGGCATGCATATCCCGCAGGATGTAGAAATTGGCTAGCTTATGAGAGAGTTTGGTGTTCTCGGGATTTCCTTTCTTTGCGGTCTCGAGAGCGAAGGCTGCAGTGGAGAGAAGATTGACCTTCAGGCAGGTGTCGTGGAGAACATCATTGATGGCTCCGTTGAATGGGTCCTTTTCAAGCTCCTTCTCAATCGCCACGAGAGCAGCGACGGGGTCTTTCTTGCTGGCGCGAGCCAAAGTGCCGCCACCTCCTCCAGAAGTCCCAAAGAGACCTTTTTTCCCGGAACCAGGAGAGGCCCCGGTTTCATTGATTTCGGCTTGCCTAAGAAGCTTCCGTGCGTTTAAGAATCCCGGCTCTTGCTTGAGGATAGCCTGGAGGAATTTCACGGCATAGCCGGGGTTCTTGCGCTCGACGCTGGCCTTCGCGCTTTTCCAGTGATCTTTGAGCTCTGCGGGAAGTTCCGCTTCGGTAATTTCTCTAATGTCTGACATATGTGTGCGTTGATCGTAGGGTGACTTTCAAAATCAAGCGAGAATCTAACCCCTTGGCAAGCGTACAGGACAAAAGTAGAGATTTTCCAGCTTGAGAAGGCAAAAAAAGCCGACCTTTCGTCCGCTTTTTGAGGGATCTTAAGGAATCTGAGGATTTATGCTATCGGCGACGGCGAAACTTCATGAAGCCTGCTCCATTCTTCGAGGGTGGATGAACGGACCTTGATTTGCTCTTGCTCGGTGCAGTGAAGAGCGACTCCTCTTTAGGAGCAGCCTGAGGGAGTTCACTTTCTTCAAGAGCACCTTTAGGAGGAAGTAGGCCGGTGTTTGGAAGAGACTCACGAGCTTCCAAAGTAAAGGGGCTCTCAGTTTCATAACCATCACGGAACTCACCATACTTGTCAGTATTGCTGATAATCTGTGGTCGGAGGATCACCACGAGTTCGTTGCGACCTCCACTCTTTGTCGTGCTCTTGAACAAATTTCCTATACCGGGGATTCTACTTAGAAAAGGCAGCCCTGTTACTGTCTTACGCTCATCATCGGTGATCAATCCCCCGAGGATAATGGCCGCGCCATTTTCTACCGTCACGGTGGTCGTCAACTCTTCGGTTGAAATGTCGGGAACGGTCAACTCACCAACCGTCCGGTTGTTTCCAATGTCGTCACGGACCAGTGAAATCTCGAGAGTTACTTTATCAGGACCATTGATCAGCGGCTGAATTTCAAGCTCCAGCACGACATCTTCGTATTCGATATTCGTCGTCGTCCCGCCATTGTTTACCCCACCTGTGAAGGTGTTTGCAGGAATGGCAATCCGTTTACCTGAAGAAATACGAGCGACGCGATTGTTACGGGTAGTGATGACCGGACGGTCAAGTGATTTAAAGTTCGAAGTTCCTTCCAGGGCATTCACAAAAACTCCGAAATCATCGAATGCGCCATATAAGGACATTCCATTTCCGCCAGCGCCTGTGGCTGTCAGAAGTCCGGCAAGATCAGTAAGAGTCCTAGGATCTAAAGTCGCTGGAGTGCCTGAGCCACTGTCGAAGGAGAATCTCCCCGCCCCGCCATTCTCTGCTCCTTGAATGAGCTTTGCCAATTCGATACCAAAGTTCATGTTGTCTCCGAGCCCATAGCTTCCGATCACGGCAGAGATCACAACTTGGTCACCCTCGGTATCGAGTCCTTCCAAGAGGTCCTTCACGATCTGGATGTGATGAGGAGGTCCATTGACAATGATGGAGTTCTCGATGTTGTTCGCTACCAAGAGCGTCTTTCCACCCACGATCTGAGCTTCGGGAGCAGTAGGAATGTCCTGGGCTTGCAACGAAGTCCGGCTTCCACCGCCGCCCGCGCCACCCGCACCACCCGCGTTGTTGTTACTACCGGTATTCCGGTTATTCTGGGTCTGATTGGCCCGAGCCCCACCTGCCGCTCCTCCTGCCGCTCCTCCTGCCGCGTCCGAGCTCAGAGTGGCTTCGATCGCATCGTAGGCGATTGGAAGAAACTCTCCCACTCGCAAAAACTTAAGGCGGTAGGTAAATTGGTTCTCTTTAGAGCTAGGAATATCGTAGCCCGCAATGAGTGCGCGAGCCGTCGCAATGTCTGAAGGACGGCCCACCAAGAGAATCCGACTTGTGCGAGTATTTGGGAGAATTCGCAATGGAATATCAACCCCTGCCCCAGAAGTCCCACCGGCGGCAGCGGGCAATCCTGGAGGCGCTGCAGCTCCTGTTCTGCGGGTCGCTGTGGTAGATTTTGCACCGGACTGCTGGTTGTAAATCTCGTTGAGTTGCTCGGCAACTTGATCCACATCGGAATAGACTAATTTAATCCAAGCTTCAGTGATTTCGCTAGAGACATCAATATCTTCCTTCAACTTGATCAGTTGCCGAATGAGCGAGGAGTTTTCTTTGATGATCAATGAAGAGGCATTAGCCACCGCCGTAAGACTGCCACCAGGAGTATTTCCACCCAGAACCTGTTGAAAAACCCGAAGAGCTTCCTCGGGTTTGAGATTCTTGAAGTGCATCCGGTAGGTGACCATCTGGTCCGTAAGGGGAAGATCTATAGCCTCATCAATATAAGCCGTAGGAGCGGCGCTTGGGGGAGCGGGACCAGATGCGACAATCCGAACAATATTAGGATCGAGCGGATCAGGGAGGATTGAGAGTCCTTCAGCGAGAAGGGTAATCTCGAGAAGCTTGGCCGCTTCCGCATTGGTAAGCGGTCCCTTTTGCACGAAGTAAGCCTGCACCGTGGACGCCTGCGACGTGAGGATGACCCGCTTTTGGGTATAGAGGAAGTAAAGCTCAGAGGCATCAATCCCGGTCATCTCAGGACGAAGAATCGAGTCACCATCGGCCACGGCGATGGCATTGGGATCATGCTCCTTCGAAGCACGGACGGCTAGGACTGGTGTCGGTGTCGTTTTTTCAGGAACAGCGGGCGTAGCACCAGGAAAGCCGGGAATTCCCGGAGGAGGGACTTGCTTTTCAGGTTCCTGAGCCCCGGCGAGAACCGTGAAGCCAAAAAGGAGTGCGAGAGATCGTTTCATGAGATAGTGGAATCAGATTAGGAAAAATTACTTTTGTGGAGTCGGAATGTAGCGAGTCCGGGGAGTTTTCTTGGGAGAAATATTTTTTGAGGGAAGTGCCGGTTTGAAAAAAACCACTACTTAGGCTTCGGAATGTAGCGTGTCCGAGGAGGTTTCTTGGTTTCCTTGGCAGGAATGGTTTTGGTGGCGCCCGCAGGAAGCCCAGGAGGAGTTCCCTTTCCAGGAGTCTTTTGAGCTGGCGTGTTGGTCTTCTTCTTACTCGAATTGACAACAGGCGCCTTGCGGAGGACCAGATACTTGGAGTCAAACTTCACCCAGCCACGGTGAGGGCCTTTTTGAATATGCACCTCACTTTCAAGATAGCTTCCGTCTGATTTCTTGACCTCAAGGACGGCGAAGTCTTTCGCAAGTTCCTCGTTACTGGGAACTCGAACACGCTCCTTGGTGTTCTTCTTGTTCACCAAGGTGACCACCTTTCCGCCCACGTATTCCTCTAGCCCCACGAGGACCCAGTCGTCGATGTCATTTTTAACACCCCCTTCCTCAGGTGGGGGAGGAGGATCACTAATTGGCGAGTTTTGCCAAAGATGGTTATAGCGGCTTACAATGTAAGTTTGCGGCGGTTCTACCGCGCAAACTTGTAAAATAAGAGTGAGGGAAATAAGGATAGCTTTCATCGGACTAGAGGGCTGGGTCTTCAGTTGGAGGGATGATGAATTTCTCGACCTCAACTTCACAGTCGACTTTAGTAAGATCATTATTCACGGGCTTCATATCAAATTTGGTCATCACCTGAAGTTGGCGATTCTGGCGAAGAGTCATGAGCCATTGCTGGATCTGTTGCTCCATTCCGGTCACCTTGTAGCGGACCCGAACGCGGTTGTAATAAACCCCTTCCTGCCAAGGGAGAATCTTCTGATCTTTCGTAATCAGGCCCCGCTTCTTCGCTTCACGTTCAACGAAGGACTGCAGTGAGGCTTGGGCAGTTTGATAAGCGATGGGCTTCCCTTCACTGCGCTCGAGCCAGCTCTTGGCATTTACCCAATCATCGCCTCGAAGCATCACTTTCTCCGCCTGCTGGAACTTCAGTTCCGCTGCGGCCTTGCGACTGGAGAGAGTGACCTTCTTAGACTCGTAGAGATTTTTATAGGCCAAAACATTGAACACCAGGAAAAGGGCGCCAAGAAGGAGGGCTAGGAGAGATTTTTCGCGGGACGACATGTGATCGGTAAATTGTTAAAGGGACACCTTCGCTGAGTATCTAAAGCCCCAGGCACCTGTTCTTGTCTGTGATTCTGGCTCAATCGTCCATTCATACTTCTGGAGCTCTTCGCTCTTTTTCAAAGCGATGGCAAATTTAGCAATATCGTTGGTGTCCGCAGCTTCACCGGAGACGAAAATCTCGCGACTCATCGACAACCCCTCGCCCTCGACGAACTTAGGTTGATTGTAAATAGTCACCTGCGTGAGGCGCACCTTCCGTTCTGGCTTGTTGGGCAGGCACTCAGCAACCCGGTGGTAAACCTCGTAGGGATAAAAGTCAGATTCGACAACAGGGGCAAGCTCGAACCACTTGTCCTGCAGGGCCATGAGCTGGGTTGTTCCCCCACTCAATTCCGTGACTTTGCGCTCCGCCAGATTGGCTTCCTTTTCTGCCTTTTTGATATCGAGGAAGAAGTATCCAGCAACCCCAATATAGACCAGCACGAGGGCGGCAATGGCGATCATGCGATTCCGCTTGGAGGCCTTTTCCATGCGCTCGGCCCGCACGTCTTCCGGAAGAAGCTTACTAGGTGGCGTTGGCCAAACTGGACTAGGTTTGGGAGAAGACTGAACTTCAAGCCCAAGCCCACGGGCAAATGATTCTATCTCCTCGGGCCGGGCGTCCCCGGTTCCACCGTTTGTCCACAGGACGGCCTCTCCGGGCTTTTCAGGAAGAAGCCCTTGAAGCTGAAGTTGGGTCATCGCCAGTCGCACGTCTTTGCCTGCGCGATCATCGAGACGCTCGCCAGGAAGACATTGAAAATAAAGCACCTTGTCTCCATGACCGATCCCGAAGACCCAGCGACCCAGTTCCTTCCAAACCGCAACCTTTCCTGCGGGAAGTGAGAGGCAGCGTGGAGAAAGATCGAAAGCTTTCGGACTCCGCTTCGGCAGATCCCCTTCCCGGGGTGGCGAAAGGACAACGGCAGACAAGGAAGTTTCCTCCTCATCGGTCGCATAAACGAAATGATCAGTCAGCTGTCCTCCATCAAGTGAAGGGCGCACTCCATTGCGCTCCAGATGCATCTCAGCGAGATCATCGATGAGGGCAAGGTCCGTCGTTTGGGCCCGGAATGGAAGTGCCACCAGCTGACGCACCGGCAAAGCCATCTGGATGGGTCCCGCAGGCAGGCCGCTCACATCAAGAGCTCGATATTGCTCGCTCTCTGAGTGCCTGCTTAGACCTTCAATGGGCGAGCCGTTCCAAATTTCCCAGCCATTGGCTCCTGGAATCAGAAGGGTTAGATCTCCTTTTTTAGTGCTCATTTTACAAGTTCTTCTCTACGGTCAAGGATGGTGGGGTTTCCACTGCGGTTATTGAGGATAAGCACAAGTTTACGGCGGATACCGCCAGAGAAACCAACACTTTCAATACGATCAGTCGATCCTTCATCTGAAAATCGATCTTCTTTGTTTCCATCATTGTCTTCATCGAGACCTAGCTGGGTAATGGCAGCCTGTTTCGAGACGCTTGGATCATCTTCGGTATTCTTAATCCCATCGGGACCAAGTCGCATGTCTACGACAGATTCCGCATCGACCACCTCCCCCTCCGCGGCAATCGCCATGAACTCAGCCGAGGCCTCCCCCACGTCGAGTCCTTTATTCGTGTATACCGTGAACCAATCACGCCAACGAGGCTGAGCCGCTTCTACAAGGGCCATTCCCTTCACGAGACGCATCTCATCGAGCGAGTAAAAGGGCCGATTATAGGGCTGATTATAAATCCCCAGGGTTTCATACCACTCAAACTCCGCTCCGTTGAGCTCCTCTCCATCTCCCTTATCCCACCAATCCAAAAGAGCATCGGCGATCTCCGACTGCATATCCGACTCGATTCCCCAGTAATCGAAAATTTGGCGGAGAAGCGCTTTATCGCCCTTTCCTAAAATATAGTTGATGTCGAAAAATTGTCCTTCCGAGGTAATCTCAACATTGTAGCCGGTCCCATCTCCAAAATTTTGCTTCAAGAGAGGGTCCCACTTATTCACGAGAGAATTCGATGCCACCGCCAAGCCTTTTTCAGCCTGCTGTCGCGCTTCAATCCCGGAAGTTTGCGAGGCCACCACATCAACCTGATAGGAAACGACACGCATCAAGGTGACAATCGCCAAACCGAGAATGGCCATGATCCAAAAGACCGCGACCAAGGCCGCGCCACGACGCTGAGAGGGCTGCGTAATCATCTCGCCGGGGTGGTGGTTTGCTGGGGGTTCTGCCTTTTGGGAATCCAAAAGACCCGACGGATAACTTCACCATTCAGCCCGAAGGCGATATTGAGTTCAACCTGGGTCGGAAGACGAGCAGTCTCCCACTCATAGAGACCCACTTTGGGATCGGTCCAATCGACCGGATAAGTTTTCCCACTCCCACTTAGGACGCGCCATTCACAAAGACGCACTCCATTGAGCAAGGTGATGCTGGCAATCGGTTCAATCCCCCGCTCTGCGAGAGATTCCTCTGAATCGAGAATGGGCTCATCAAAATACTGCAGCACAATATCTAGCTGACCATCACGGAGAGGAGTCGTCGTAATCCGCATCGCCTCCGAGGAGAGCGAAGTGCCACCCCAGTTAAACGAGGTGGGAACATTTTGGAAGGTCATGTCTGAGAGATACTGCTCGCCCTGCTCATTGAAAGTCAGCTCCATGCGAGCATTGCCAGGGAGCTTTTCAAAATGGCGCCGCATCAGGGTGAAAAAAGCATCCTGCGTGATCTGTTCGTTCTGCCGATCCACCGTCAAGCGCGTCGTCTTGATCGTGGCATCCGCCAAATTCATGATCGAAGTGACCAAGAGCCCGGAAATAATCATCGCGAGGACGAGTTCGAGAAGCGTGAAACCACGCGGTGAGCGAGCAGCGTGGATTTTCATGGTTTGTAGAGTCTCAAATTACGCCAGCCTTCCGCGATGACTTCACGCTGCTGTCCATTCTTATACCAAGAGGCTATTACCGTGATACGAAACATCTGCTGAAGAACACGGCCTTCTTCATTCTCAAGTTCCAAGGGCTCGACGATCGTCAGAACCTCCATATTATTCTCGCCCACCAAGCTGAGAGTCTCTCCCTCTTCGAGAGAGGAAAGGGTGAGCGCTTCGGTGAGAGCACTGTCGACCACTTGGGCGATCTGCATTTGCTCGGAAACAAGCCGGGAGTTCTTGCGCATCGCGGAGAGCGCCCTCGTGAACCCCACCGACATCACCGCAAAGATCATCATCGCCAAGACCACCTCCATAAGGAGGAAGCCGCGCCGACGCTTTCTAACTGCGAGAATCTTCATCTTTTTGCGGTAATCGTGAGCTCCTCGTCTTCCGCCAATCCGGTAAGCGGGTGGTAAATTCGGGCAAGGCTAATATCACCAAAGTCTTTCGAAAGCTTCAGTGAGAGTGGTTCACATAGGCCGTCGGGCTCAAGAATCCACCTCTCCGCCTTCTTGTCGTCTAAGAGGACAAAATCCAACTGCCCCCATCGGCGGATTAAAATTTCATAATCTTCGTTGATAAACTCGATGCGGGGCCAGTTCATTTCTTCCAACTGCCTGACGCTCGAACGTTCCCGTTCATCCCCGCCGTAGCTTCGCGCCTCTTGAGGATTCGCCAATGGCCGAAGCTTCGCTTCAAACTGGGTGAGTTCAATCACAAAAGGTTGCTGATACGTGACTGCTAGCGCTCTTCCCTGCCTCACCATATCCTCTATTTTGCTGTGCTCCTCACGGAGACTTTGCTCCTCCTTGGGCGAGCTCATAATGACCACCGCGGCCCCAAGCACGACTGCTGCGACAGTGAGGACCACCACGATTTCCAGCAGGGAGAACCCTCTCCGAAAGGAGCGGGTTCTGGATCTTGCTTGCTGAAGGATCACGGCGGTATCGGGGAATTGCTGAGTTTTACTTATCCTGACTACTCAGATCATCCTCGTTTCCAAACACCTTGTCAGGACCGGCACTCACCAGCTCGTAGCTTGAGGGATTTTTCGAACCCGGCATGTTATATTGGTATGCGATATTCCATGGATCCTTGGGAATCTCGGGGAGCGACTGGGTCCAATCACGCGGAATCGGAGAGGTGCCGGGCTTATTTACCAAGGCTTCTAATCCTTGCGCCTCCGTTGGAAAACCTTGTTTTCCAAGCATCTCATAGGTGTCGATGTGACTCCCTACGGTATTAAAGTCACTGCGGACCCGTTGGATTCGTGCTTTTTCTCCGAAGGATCTGGAGGAGAAAATCACGCCGCCCAAAATCACCCCGATGATTCCCATCACGATGACCATTTCAAAAAGGCTGAATCCACGAGCGAGACCGCGGAGCTGTCGGTTTGTAGTAGTTGATTGAATTTTCATACTGTCTCTGGCTGGACGTTACACAGAAAAGAACGCTTCAGAAACCGAAAGTTGTCAGTCCTTTTTTAAGAGAATTGCAGGAGATTTGACTCAAAGGACTTCCCTCCCGAGATTTGGAGTTTTTAGTCACCGCAGTTCTCACCATTTGATGGCCCTTGAAATCGTCCCCCTTCGCGCTTTTCCTTCCTTTCCGCAAAAAGCAAAACCTTCCACGGAGCGCCCTCCCTTCTTGGTATTCCAACGGGGGAAGGATGCGAAACTGCCGCAAATATCATCCACCCTGCATCTCATTCCCTCGGTTCTTATTCGGTCGATGCTGGCTCTTTTGGGATGACTTCCGGGACCTCGTGAAAGCGATTCCTTGAGGACAGATTCACGGCGTGGAGTTCTCCGGCCTCTTTCTTGATGCCGACATGACCGGCTACCCCTCGCTCGTCGCCGCCAAGGTGATGCGCGAGTTCATCCTTAATCTTCCTCAGCCAGCGAGGAGCTAAAAGGCGTTCTCTACTAGGTTCACGTCCGGTTTTTCACCTTCCTGCAGGATGATTTCCACCACGTCGTAGCGCCAGGAAATGGTCCTACGGAAGTCTTCGTCTTCGCCCCGATGTTCCTCCGCCAGCAATCGGAGCCATTCGAGGGCTCCTCTCTGAATCAGAGCCTGCTTATCCCGATCCACTGCCTCCAAGGGCCGTCCGAAGCCTCTCCTCGTGCGAGTTTTCACTTCGACAAAAACGAGCTGATTGAGCTCCTGTCCTCCCCTCATGACCAAATCAACCTCCCCTCCTTTCGGAGCGCGAAAGTTCCGATAGAACAATTTCCAACCCTTTCTCTGCAGGTAACGAGCCGCAATTCGTTCCCCAAGATGGCCCACCTCCATGTGGCCAATCCGCTCGCCCTTAATCGTCAACCGGGAGACAGAGTTGAGCAACGGGCTGAAACGAGCGACGGTGGAGCGGACACGGCCCATGCCGCGTGAGAGCTTCCAGATGTGCTTTTGTCCCATATCCCTTATGACGTTCGAAACCATACTCAGGATAACATTTAGCGCCCTCTCTCATGATACGATCTCGCGTTACTTTGGCGAAAATACTCGCCGTGGCAATAGAAAGACTCTTTCCGTCTCCTTTTACGATCCCTTCATGCGGGAAAGGATAGTTCGGAACGGGTAATCCATCGATGAGACACATTCCCGGAGTCACTCCTAACTTCTCCACCGAACGGGCCATTCCTGCGTGAGTCGCCTTGAGGATATTGACCTCATCGACTTCTGCTGCCTCCACCACACTCACGGCCCATTGCAGGTCCTCAATCTCGATCAACTCATCGTAGATCGCCTCCCGCACCTTCTCGCTGAGCTTTTTCGAATCGTTGATCTTGGGATGAGAAAAACCCTTCGGAAGAATCACCGCACCCACGACAACCGGCCCCGCGAGTGGCCCCCTTCCCGCCTCGTCTACCCCGATCACCGGGTTGCATCCCGCCCTGGCGTATCGATTCTCATATTCCCAATCCGGCATCTCCTGAAGAGATGGAAACTCCAATGCGATGTCAATCCCCCCCTGTCTTCGAGTGGACATTGCGACCCTCTCATCCAAAGAAGAGCACACCGTGTTAAAAATAGCGCTGGCCTCCTTCTTAAATTGCTCTTATAGAGAACTTTAACGATCTTAAATAGATACATAATTATGACCACACGTAAAAATCTCACCGTAGCTTCTTCACTATTCCTTGTTCTGAGCGCCGCTCCATCATCAGCTCTTGTCGTGATGATCTCAGATTTGGTTCCTGCAGGAAGCGCTCTTGAGGACTTCATCACCAACAACTTCTCGAACGTTACCGAGATTCGCCACGCCGACTACGCCAATTCTTCTTCTGCAGGCAGCTTGAACGCCCTCAACGGCACCGGTACCCACGCAGGAAATGGTGCCGCTGATGTCTTCATCATCGGCCGATCCCTCTCTAGTGGAGGCTACGACGCAGGTGATGCCGATGGATGGAACTCCGTCAACATCCCAGTTGTCAACCTCACGAGCTACACCGCCCGTGATGCAGGAAACCGCATGGGCTGGCATTTGAATAGCACCAGCACCGGAACCCTTATTGCCGGAAACGAGACCACAGTGACCGCAGCTGGAGCCGCAATCCTTGGAGTTGCCGCTGGGACCTATGACTTTTTGATAGCAGGTGCTCCGGCCGCCGATAGCTTCAATGGCTTGGCTGCGGGGCAGACCGGATTTGGAGGCGGTGACATTCTCGCTACTGTTGGCGGCGATACTCTGGCCGCTTTTTGGGCAGCTGGTGCCGCTCCTGGTGGTGCCAATTCCGGAGTAGCCACTTTCCCGGCAAACCGCCTTCTCTTCAACATCGACAACGATCCAAACGCCGGGAACAACGGAATTAACGACGTCAACAACATGTCTACAGCCGGTGCCGCAGCATTGGTTTCGGCCATCGACTTCGCCACTCCGCTGACTTCCGTTCCTGAGCCATCAACTTCGCTTCTTGGCTTGCTTGCTCTCGGATTCGCTGCCGGTCGTCGTCGTCGCTAGATTGACCCGACTCTCTTTTTTCAAAGCGGCCACCTTTCTGAGGTGGCCGCTTTTTATTCTTAAGCAAAGCACCGCCATCCGATTTAAAGACGATCATTCGAATCTATCCCGGACGATCTCCACCCAGCTTCTTGCGCTGGTAACGATTCCGATAGGCACTTGGTGACTCCCCAATCAGCGCGGAGAATTTACGGGAAAAGGCACTGTGGTCATAAAAGCCAACCTCGAGCGCAATGCTCGTCACAGGTTTATGACTCGTCGTCAGCATTTCGCAGGCTCTCAGAACACGCAACCTCATAACATACTGAATCGGCGTTGTCTTGTAGGCCTCTTGAAAACGTCGCTCCATTTGACGCATTGAAAACCCCGCCCCTTTTGCGATCGCGCTCATCGATGTTTTCTTCGCGAAATTCCCCATAAGTGACTCAGTCACCGACTTCAGCTGCTCGTCACCCTCCACTTGGTAACTGCGCACCAATCCACAAAGTCCGGCGATTTCACCACTTCGGGTAAAGAGAGGAATCTTGTCGGTTGTATACCATCCGGGAATCCCCATCTCATTGGGAAAAAGTTCCACCATATCGTTCATCGCTTTGCCGCTCTCCAGAATCTGTCGGTCGTCTTGCGCGAATTTCTCCGCCATTTGCGGCGGAAAGATCTCATGATCTGTTTTACCAATGAGTTCGCTTTCGTCGTTAAAACCACAATGATGAACAAAGGCTCGATTTCCCGCCATCAGCCTCAAGTGCGAATCCTTCGCAAAATACATCATGTTAGGAAGACACTCGAAGAGATCCCTCACCGTTCCCGGTTGAAGGGTCTCGATCCACCGTGAAACGCCCTCACTACTCATGTCGTAAAAATACACAAATATTCCGATCTCATACAAGCCCATCTTTCATTCGCGGTATAACGTCCCACGTTAGATATGTCGAACTCACCAAACATCGCGATCGTTGGACTTGGCTTCGGTGCCGAATTCATCCCTATATACCAACGCCACCCAAATGCCAATCTCGTGGCCATTTGTCAGCGCACGGAATCCGCGCTCAACGAGATCGGAGATAAATACGGCATCGAAAAGCGCTACCATAATTTCGAAGACGTCCTCGCTGATCCCGCGATCGACGCCGTCCACATCAACTCACCCATTCCCAATCACGCCGAGCAAACCATCGCCGCCCTCAAGGCTGGCAAGCACGTCGCCTGCACCGTCCCCATGGCGACCTCCGTCGAGGACTGTAAAACAATCGTCGAACTCTGCGCCTCCGCCGGCCTCAAGTACATGATGATGGAAACTGTCGTTTACGCTCGCGAGTTCCTCTTTATGAAAGAGCTCTACGATAACGGCGAACTCGGCAAACTCCAATTCCTCAAAGCCTCCCACCAACAAGACATGGACGGTTGGCCCGGCTACTGGCCCGGACTCCCTCCCATGCACTACGCCACGCACTGCGTCGGCCCACTTCTCGGTATCGGACGCCATCAGGCCGAGTATGTCTCCTGCTTCGGCTCGGGAACGATCCGCGAAGAAATGCACGAGTGCTACGGATCCCCCTACGCGGTCGAGAGTTGCCACGTCAAATTCAAAGACTCCGATCTCTCCGGCCTCGTCTACCGTTCTCTTTTCGATGTCGCCCGCCAATACCGCGAATCCATCGAGGTCTATGGGGACAAAAAAGGCGTCGAATGGCCCCTCATCGAAGGCGAGCAACTCGTCGTTCATACCGCGAAGAAACCGGAACCCGAAATCCCCGAACGCGTCGACTGCCCGGACTACGCACACCTCCTCCCGGACGAAATCGCCCCCTTCACCACCGGGGGCGTTTACGGAGGTGAGGAAGGCGATGATCACTTGAGTTTCACCCAAGGTGCCGGCCACGGTGGCTCCCACCCGCACCTGGTGCACCAATTCGTGGAAATGCTACGCACCACCAACGACGCCTACCCGAACGCACAGGAATCCGCCAATATCACCCTCACCGGTATCCTCGCGCACGAATCAGCCCAAAAAGGCGGCGAACTCATCCGCCTCCCCGAATGGTCCTTCCGCGACTGAGTTCTGCCAATAACCCACTGAGCAATGATCCGACTTCTCACATCCTTCGTCCTCGTCACCGCGCCTTCACTTCTCGCCGCTGAAAATCTGCGCCTCGGGAGGGACGAGAAAGCTGGAACGATTTCTGTTTACCGCGCGAACCTAACCAATCCTATCCTCACCCAATCCGCGAGACCTAGCCAGCGGCCCTTTCTCCACCCCATCGTTGCCCCGGATGGAAAAGGAGTCCTCACCGAATTCAGCCCCGGACACCACAAACATCAAACGGGTCTTTACTGGGGCTTCACCCGCGTCAACGGACGTGACTTTTTCCACAATCTTAAAAGCGACTACTGGAAGAGAAATTCTGTCCGAATCCTCGCACAATCCGGCTCCTCTGTCTCGTGGCAAACCTCTTACGACCTCCTCGATTCCCAGGGCCAACCAATTCTCACCGAAACCCAAACCTGGACCATGTCATCCTCGAACCAGGAGCACACTCTGGATCTTACTTGGCAAGGTGAAGGAAAATCCGATGTCACCATTGGTAAATGGAAATATGGTGGGCTCTTTCTTCGCATGCCCTGGCACAGTGGCGAGACCAAGGGAGAAGCAACGAACTCCAACCTCTTAAAAAATGCCGAAGCCGACGAAAAACGTGCGGCTTGGGTCAATATTGGAATGGACATCGCAGGCCGTGATGACTGGGGACACATCGCCATTCTTGATCACCCAAAAAACAGTGGCTTCCCTCAACCTTGGCGAGTCGACGGACAACTGGGAATCGGACCCTCCCGCGCCATCCTCGGAGACTGGAAAATTCCCAAGAATCAAACCGAAACGATCCGTCATCGATTCATCATCTACACTGGAAAACTCGACGCCCCATCGCTCACCAAAAAATGGGAATCATACAGCAAGGTGCCCTATCAAGATGTGAACTTCGAAGCGATCCCCGCCAAGCCCGTAAAACTCATCGACCTCAATCAGGCTCGCCTTGAAAACATCGTCGAGATGGATCGCGAAAAATCCTTCGATCTTCTCTTCAATCGACTCTCAAACATCGACAACCCCATCATCCAGAAATCACTTCTTAATGGCATCCTGCTTGGACTCGATGGACAACGTAACGTTACCCCGCCACCGGAATGGCACCTCCTTCAAGCGAGTCTCCTCAACCGCGAAGACCCGGAACTCACAAAACTCGTCGAACGACTCAGCCAAGTCTTCGGCGAGCAACAGGCCGCCGAACGCGCCCTCGTCATTCTCCAAAATAAGGACGCCAACGTCCCCGATCGCAAGCAAGCCCTCGCCTCTCTTCTTACCCAACGCTACAAGGGACTCGTCTCAACAATCACATCATTACTCGATGAGCCAGCGATGCGCATCGACGCCATTCGCGCCTTCACCACCGCACCCTCGCCCGACGCAGCAAAACTCCTACTCAACCGTTACCCCACCTTCGAGCCCGAAGCCCAGCGCGCCATCATCGAAACCCTCGCCACACGCGAGTCCTACGCCGAAGCTCTCCATGCCGCGTTGAAAGATAAAAAAATCTCCCGCGATGCCCTCCCCGCCTACATCGCCCGCTCTCTTTCCCTCCTCCTCGGACCAGAGTTCACCAAAGAATTCGGAGTCAAAGAACTTCCCGCCAACAAAGAAGCCGAAATCGCAGAATACAAAGCTCTCGCCACCCCTGCTGCCTTCGACCGAGCCACCGCTTCTTCCGGACGCAAAGTCTACCAAACCATCTGCTCCGCCTGCCATGTCATGTATGGTGAAGGTGGTAAAATCGGCCCCGAACTCACCGGATCAAATCGTGCCGATCTCAATTACCTCCTCCTCAACATTCTCTACCCCAGCGCCGACATCGCCGACGCCTATAAAATGGTCACCATCATCACCAAGGATGGCCAAGCCCTTTCTGGTAACATCAGCGAAGAAGACAACCAAAAAGTCGTCCTCAACATGGTCGGCCAAAAATCCACCATCCCAAAAAGCGACATCAAGTCCCGCACCGTCTCCGACTTCTCCATGATGCCTTCTGGTCTTCTCCAAACTCTCAAGAGTGAAGAAATCATCGCCCTCTTCAAATACATGCAGACCAAGCAACAAGTCCCCCTCGGCAAGTAACATGAAACCTCTCATTCCATTTCTCTGTATTTCAATTCTGGCGAGCACCTCATCGCTCGCCCAGAACCGCGGTAAACAACACCGCACCAGCGACGCCCCCTTCCTCACTCCCGAGCAAGCCGTCGCCGCCATGGACATCCCCGAAAATTTCGAAGTCTCGATCTACGCCTCCGAGCCCCACATCGGCGAACCCATCGCCTTCACCTATGATGGCCGCGGCCGCATCTGGGTCGTCGAAAACTACAACTACGTCAACCGACGCTCCCACAAAAACGAACAACTTAGCCGCATCCAAATCTTCGAAGACACTGACAGCGACGGCACCTTCGACACAAAAAAGCTCTTCCACGACAAAATCACCTTCGCCTCCGGCATCGCCATCGGCCACGGCGGCGTCTACCTCGGCGCACCTCCTAACCTCGTCTTCATTCCCGATGCGAATGGCGACGACGTCCCCGACGCCCAACCCGAAATTCTCCTCGACGGCTGGGGTATTCAGGACCGACACGAAACTCTGAACAGCTTCATCTGGGGTCCCGACGGTTGGCTCTACGGCTGCCAAGGCGTCTTCACCCACTCCCTCATCGGTAAGCCGGATGCAACTAAAGAAGAGCGCCTTTATCTCGACGCCGGCATCTGGCGCTTCCACCCCGAAACCAAGGAATTCGAAATCTTCGCCCGCGGCCTCTCCAACCCCTGGGGCTTCGACTTTAACGATCTCGGTCACGGTTTCGCCACCTGCTGTGTCATCCCACACCTCTTCCACATCGTCCAAGGCGGAATTTATCACAAACAATCCCGACCCAACCTCAATCCCTACACTTACGACCCCATCCAGACCATCCGCGACCACACCCACCTTTCCGCTCACGGCGGCGCCCGCTTCTATCTCGCCGATACCTTTCCCTCGGAATACCGCGACCAACTCTTTATGTGCAACATCCACGAGCACGCCGTCCTCGTCGACTACATGGACCCCAATGGCTCTAGCTACATTGGTCGACACGGCAGCGACTTCATGCCCACCAATGACCTCGCTTGGGTCGGCTTCAGTATGGAAATTGGCCCCGACGGCGGAGTCTATATCCTCGACTGGCACGACACCGACATCTGCGGAAACGACATCAACTTCCCCGACACCGGACGCATCTACCGCATCATGCCAAAGGGGGCCAAACGCATCGCCCGACCCAATATCCCAGCTCTCTCCGACCTCGAACTTTGTGGACTCCAAAACCACCCCAACGATTGGTTCGTCCGCCAAGCTCGCACCGAACTCCACCACCGCACCGTCACCGGTAAGCTCGATAAAAAAACGGTCCACCAAGCCCTCGACGACTTCTTTGCTAAATCAACCTCCTCTCCCAAACGCCTCCGCGCCCTCTGGGCCCAACACGTCACCAAGCGCTTCGCCGACGACGACGAGCAGAAGCTCATCAAACTGCTCTCCCATTCCGACGAACACGTCCGCGCTTGGGCCATCCAGCTCCTCAGCGAAAACAAAAATCCACCCGCTACCATCAAGCCCATCCTCGGAAAACTCGCTAAAAACGACCCTTCTCCCACCGTCCGTCTCTACCTAGCTTCCGCCGCCCCGCGCCTCCCCGAAAAAGACCGCCTTCCCATTCTCGCCGCTCTCGCACAGCACGACGAAGACCTCAACGATCCCAACATTCCCCGCATGATCTGGTATGCCCTCGAACCCCTCGTTCCCAAGCATCCCGAAGCAGCCCTCGCGGTCGCCATGAATGGCAAAATCCCCTTCCTTCAGGAAAGCGTGGCTCGCCGCATGATCAGCGGCTCGCCTCAGGACCACAAAAACCCCAATCAAAATCTCCGCTCCAAGTGGAATAAAACCATCCAATCCGTCGCTCCCGGCTTCAGCGTCGAAAACGTCGGCGAAGGTGGGATTATCGCTTTAAAAAGTTTTCGAAACGATAAAGTCGTCCAAACACATCCACTAGATAAGAAAACTCCCTGCTCACTCAAGCGCCAACTCCAAGTTCCCAAAGGCAAATCCACCCTCCTAAAAATTCGCTGCAGCTACCATCCCCACGGCGACTGGCAGCTCCGCGTCCTCGCCAACAACAAAGTCCTCCACGATCAAATCGTTTCCTTCAAAACAGTTAGGTCGGAGTGGCTCGAAATCGAAATCGACCTCACCAAATTCGCCGGCCAAAAAATCGACCTCACCCTCGAAAACCGCCCCAACGACTGGGCCTGGGAATTCGCCTTCTGGCACTCCGTCCGCATCGTCGAAAAATAGCCATGACTACCGTCCGCCTCCTTCTTCTTGCAAGCCTCGGTTTCACTCTCGCGCTCAGCGCTGGCACTCGGCCCAATATCCTCTTCTGTATTTCGGACGATCAAAGCTACGCTCACACCGGCGCAAATGGCGATCCCGTAGTGAAGACCCCCGCTTTCGATCGCATCGCCCGCGAAGGCCTCCGCTTCACCCACGCCTTCTGCGATGCGCCGACCTGTGGTCCTTCGCGCAGTGCAATATTGACGGGGCAACCCATCTGGCGACTCGAGGAAGCAGGCAATATCCACAGCACCCTCCCCGCCAAGTTCGCGACCTACGCCGATTTACTTCAGGATGCAGGTTACAAAGTAGCACATACCGGAAAGGGATGGAGCCCCGGTCGTCTCGAACCCGGAGGACGAACCGTGAACCCAGCTGGCGAACCCTTTCAGTCTAATATAAAAGCACCTCCTTTTAAACAAATTCGAAACACTGACTACGCAGGAAATTTCAGCCAATTCCTCGAATCCGTCGCCGAAGATCAACCATTTTGTTTTTGGTTAGGAACTAGTGAGCCACATCGTGGATTTGAACAAGGTGCAGGAAAGAAGACTGGCAAGAACCTCAATAAAATCATCGTCCCCCCCATCTTTCCCGACGACCCCATCGTGCGAAGCGACATCGCCGACTACCTCGTCGAAATCGAACACTTCGACAAGCACGTCGCTCGTGCAATCGCGGCCTTGGAAGAATCCGGGCAATTAGAAAACACCATCATCGTGGTAACGAGTGATCACGGAATGCCGTTTCCGCGCGCCAAGGCGAGTCTCTACGATGCCGGTTCTCGAGTGCCCTTGGCGATTCGCTGGCCTATGGGAATCAACAATCCGGGCCGAATCGTTGACGCGTTCGTCAATCTCAGTGATCTCGCCCCGACCTTTCTCCAGGCCGCCGGTTTGGAATCGCCGAAGATGATGACTGCACAGAGCTTGCTCGGCACTTTCGCTAATAAACCAGCCAGGAAGCGCGACGCAGCATTTATCGCGATGGAGCGGCACGATGGCTGCCGCAAAGGCGGTAAAGGTTACCCCTGTCGTGCGATTCGCACGGCGGATTATCTCTATATATATAATTTTGAACCCACTCGTTGGCCATCAGGTTCGCCCGATCCCTTGGTATGTGCACGATCGATTCCGTATGGCGAAATCGACTCAGCACCGACGAAGACGTTCATGATGGAACATCGAAACGAACACGACGTGGCGCGCTTGGCTGAGCTAGCCTTCGGGATGCGACCAGCAGAGGAGCTTTACGATTTAAAGACCGACCCGCATCAGATGGTGAACCTGGCTGGCTCGAGCCGGATGACGGAACCGCAGGCAGCATTGCGGAAGCAACTTTTCGATCATCTTGAATCTACCAAAGATCCTCGCGTCGTCGGCGGAGTAGTCGATTGGGATCACTACCCTTACTACGGCATGATCAGCACTCCAGGTTGGACAGTCGATCCGAAACCCAAATCCAACATCTCGAAATAATGTCCAGGACACTCCTCTCGTTCACCGCCGCATTCCTTTGCGGCATCGCTCACGCGAAATCGCCTAACATTGTCTTCTTTCTCGTCGACGATCTTGGGCAGAGGGATGTGGGTTGCTACGGCAGCGAGTTCTATGAAACTCCTGCGATCGATCAGTTGGCAAAAGAAGGTATCCTTTTCAACAATGCCTATTCCACATGCCACGTCTGCTCGCCCAGTCGTGCCAGCATTCTCACGGGGAAATATCCGGCACGAACGAATTTGACGGAATGGCTGGGCGGACGCCCGGAAAGGGATTATGAGAAACTGCACCACGCTAAAAAGCTAACTTCATTGCCGGACGAAGAAATCACCTTGGCAGAAACACTGAAGCAGCACGGATACGCCACCGCGAATTACGGAAAAGCGCATTTACGCAAAGACCCTAAGACCTACGGCTTCGATGAAGCCATTACCGGCTGGGTGCGGTCCTATTATCATCCCTTCGGAGGTGATTATAATAAAACGCTACCGGCAAAAGAGGGCGATTACTACACGGATAAGCTGACCGATTCCGCCATTGATTTCATCGAACGAAACAAAGACAAGCCATTCTTCGTGCACCTCGAACACTTTTCTGTTCACGATCCGATTCAAGGTCGCAAAGATCTGGTTCAGAAATACCAAAAGAAGCTCGCGACGATGCCGCGTCAGGAAGGCCCAGATTACATTCTTGAAACAAACCCCGATGGCCCCGCGATTTCAGAGGATAAACTCAAGGCGCTCAAAGAAGGAGATAATAGCACAACGAACCAGAGTGAACGCGTGTGGTGGGTGAAGCAAAAGCAGGACAACGTTGAGTTTGCCGGAATGGTTGAAGCAACGGATGAAAGCCTCGGTCGAATCCGGGCAAAGCTAAAAGAACTCGGGCTGGAAAAGAACACCATCGTCATTTTTACATCTGACAACGGAGGCATGGCGGCCTCTAACCAGTATCGCGGAATCAATCATCCCCGCGAGTCACTGAACTCGCGATTCGCAAGCTCCAACCTACCGCTTCGCGGTGCCAAAGGCTGGAACTACGAAGGCGGCATTCGCGTGCCCTTGGTGGTGCATTGGCCTGGCAAAACTCAAGCCAACACCACTTCGCAAGCAATCGTTACAGGAACGGACTTCTACCCAACCCTCCTCGAAATGTTGGACCTCCCCGCGTTACCGAATCAACATAAAGACGGTCGGAGCTTTGTCCCTGCCTTGAAAGCTGAAGACTACGAACGTGGCCCCATCTATTGGCACTTCCCCCACTACAGTAATCATGGCTACCAAAGTCCGGGAGGGGCCATTCGTTCCGGGCAATACAAATTACTCGAATATTTCGAAAACGGAACCGTTCAGCTCTTCGACTTGGAAAATGATATCAGCGAACGTAACGACCTCTCCGAATCACAACCAGAGATCACCCAAAGGCTGAAAAAGAAGCTCCACGACTGGCGTAATGAAGTCGACGCCAAAATGCCCTATCCCAAGACTGCAACCTCCAAGCCCGCGCCAGGTTCTCGGGTTCTCAAGCCTCGATAACGGACACACTGAAAAGCAGAAGCTCTTTAAAAGATTTCCCACTACTAGCGACACCATGACCAAACGTCTCCCACTCTTCCTCGCTCTCCTAACCGCTCTCCTCGCGGTTCTTTCCCTCGCCCAAATTTCTAATAAAGGGCAAGCGGCGAAAGAAGGCCCAATCAGAATCCTCTTTCTCGGCCATGAAAAAGAGGCCCACAATTCCAACAAATACTTCCCCATTTTGGCCAAAGCGCTTGGTCGCGAAGCAATCTACTTCGATTACACCACCTCCGTCGAAGAAGCCCTCGGTGACTCTTCTTACTTAAATCAATTCGATGGCATCCTTCTTTACGCCAACCACGACAACATCGAGCCTCACCAATATCAAAACCTCGTCAAATTCGTCGAGGAAGGTGGCGGCTTCATCCCCGTCCACTCTGCCAGCTTCTGTTTCAGAAACGAACCCGGCTTCATCAAACTCGTCGGCGCGCAGTTCAAACACCACAAAGGCAAGGAGTTTTCCCCCACCATCATCAAGCCAAACCATCCTGCCCTGAAAGGTCTCCAGCCCTTTCACGCCTGGGACGAAACATACGTCCACTCCAAGCACGGCTCCGACCGCGACATCCTCATGGTCCGCAAGCCCGAGGGCGACGACAACATCACAAAACCCGAACCCTGGACCTGGACCCGCACGCAAGGAAAAGGCCGCGTCTTTTACACCGCTTCCGGCCACGACCAGCGCGTCTGGAACCAACCCAATTTCCACCAACTCCTCAAATCCGGCATCCTCTGGGCCGTCGGCGAAAAACGAAAAGCCGCTTACGACACCTTCCTCACTTCACGTCCCGCACTCACTTACGAAACCCGCGCGAATATCCCCAACTACGAAAAGCGCCCCAAGCCCCTTCAGTATCAGCACCCGCTCAGCCCTGAAGATAGCCTGAAATACACGCAAGTCCCCGTCGGCTGGAAACTCGAACTCTTCGCCGCCGAACCACAAATCGTCAATCCCATCAGTCTCGCTTGGGACGAACGCGGCCGCCTCTGGGCCGCCGAAACTGTCGACTACCCGAACGAAATTAAATCCGAACGTGTCGGCGACGATAAGATCAAAATCCTCGAAGACACCGATGGCGATGGACGCTGCGACAAGGTCACCGTCTTTGCCGATGGCCTCAACATCCCCACCTCGCTCACCTTCGCTAACGGAGGTATCTACGTTCACCACGCCTCCGAAACCCTCTTTCTGAAAGACACCGACGGCGACGACAAAGCGGACATCCGCGAGGTTGTCCTCACCGGCTGGGGCACCGGCGACACCCATGCCGGCCCGTCCAACCTCCGCTACGGACTCGATAACCAACTCTACGGCACCGTCGGATACTCCGCCTACAATCACGACGGCCAAAGATTCGGCATGGGGGTCTACCGTTTCCAAAAAGACGGCTCGGATCTCCAGTTCCTTCACCAGTTCAACAACAACACCTGGGGACTCGGCTTCAACAATTCCGGCGACACCTTTGGCTCCACCGCCAATAACAACCCCAGCTTCTTCGGCGGCATCCCCGCCACCATCCTCCCCGGCGGACGTGGCCCCAGCGCTGACGTCATCGCCTCCTCGCCCACCTTCCACCCCATCACCCCGAACGTGCGGCAGGTCGATGTCTTCGGGGGCTACACGGCCGCTGCCGGCCACGCCTTCGCGAACTCGGCCAACTTCCCCGCATCATGGCAGGGCAACACCGCCTTCGTCTGCGGCCCCACCGGTAACCTCCTCGGGAAATTTCAAACCTCCCAAAAAGGCGCAGGCTACCATTCCCAAAACGACTTCGCCCTCATCGCCTCCGCCGATGAATGGTTCTCCCCCGTCGCCGCCGAAGTCGGACCCGATGGCAATCTCTGGATCTCCGATTGGTATAACTTTATCATCCAGCACAACCCGACTCCCAGCGAAGGTCGCGGCGGCTACAAAGCCACCACGGGAAAAGGCAATGCTCACGTCAATCCCAACCGCGATCGCCAACACGGCCGCATCTACCGACTCGTCTGGGACAAAGCACCGCAATCAACCATCACCTCCCTCGAGAGCGCCACCCCGGCCGAACTGGTAGCCGCCCTCGGCCACCACAACCAATTCTGGCGCCTCACCGCCCAGCGCCTTCTCGTTGATAAAATACAGCCCCCCGCTACCGACTCGCTCAAGGCCCTTAAAGAAAAAGTCAGCCAGCCCGGTATCGGATCCATCCACGCCCTGTGGACCCTCCACGGACTCGGCCATCTCGATGACGACACTCATCGTGCCGCCCTCCTCTCCACCGATCCCATCCTCCGCCGCAACGCCACCCGCGCCCTCTCCGCTGATGAAAAAGGAAGCCGTCTCCTCTTCCAATCCGGCGTCATCAACGACCCGGACCTCACCACCCGCCTCGCCGCCTTCGTCGCCCTCGCCCAATTCCCCACCAGCGACCCGCTGAAGAACGCCATCACCAGTCTCGCCAAAAATGGAGAAAACCTCAGCGATAGACTGCTCAAAGCAGCACTCGAAGCAGGTGGAAAACAGCACCAGATCGCCATCCTCTCGGAAATCGTCTACCAGCAAGCCGACACCAATGTCTTAGACGGAGCAAAGTGGGCCAAGACAATCTACTCCGGCAAAGGAGCAACCCATGAGCACTCAAAAGACAACATCTTTAAAATCAGCTCTAAAAAACTCACCGACACCTCTTGGATCACCAACGTCAAAGTCAAGCCCGATACCCGCTACCGCCTCAGCGCACAGATCAAAACATTGGGGATCAAAGGCAGCGGCCTCGGAGCCGTTCTGAACGTCCACGAAATCCAAAATCCACGCGTCCACACCAAGCCTCTCAAGGGTAAAAACGACTGGACCGACGTCTCCGTTGATTTCGATTCCCAGAACTACCAGAAGCTCAGTTTCAATGCCCTCTACGGCGGATGGGGACAATCGACCGGCACCGCATTCTATAAAAATGTCCGTCTCTCCGAACTCGTTCCCGTCGCGCAAGAAGCACAGGAGGAAAAACTCCGCGTAGCCGATGCCGTCCGCGGCAAGGACCTCTTCCTCCACCACGAAGTCGCCGCCTGTGCGCGTTGCCACATCGTTGGCGGAGAAGGCGGCATCGTCGGACCCGCTCTCGATGGCATCGCCACCCGCAAGGACGCCGACTACATCCGCGCATCCGTCCTCGATCCCAATGCCGAGATCGCCGAAGGCTACCCACTTCCCGTCTCCTCCATGCCCCCCATGGGCCTTATCCTTAAGCCCCAGGAAATCGAAGACATCCTCGCCTATCTCGCCACCCTGAAATAGAAAAAGTCTCCAAGCTTCACAAGTTGACGGTGAAAATGTATCTCTTGGCAGTTCATAAAATTCGCCATCTGCAATGAGGCCTTTCAGGATCGCCCCTTCGAACAGCAATGTGAGACTGCCGCGGAGCTGGGATACACCGGCCTGGAGGTCGCGCCCTTCACCATCGCTCCAGACAACGACGTCACCCGCCTCGATCCATCGGTAGCCGAAGACCTTCTAAAAACGGCTCAGAAAAACGGGCTGATATGAAAATCAGTAAAGCGAATCGATTCCGCATGAAGTTTGTCGATTAGCGGCATCTTCAACACGGGATTTCCGTGGCACCCGAGATCACCATAGCCCTGATCATCGGTCATGATGAGAACCACGTTGGGACGCACTTCCTGTGATCCAGCACTCCGGTGAACCCAAGTATGATTGCCGTCAAACAGGTTGATAGTCGTTTCATTTTGGAAAGTATTTCAACAAGATTTCGATCATCTCAGTTGAGAGCGCATTTCGTCTTTTGCTAGATTCAGTTCAACCTAGAGAAATTTTCAAATAGAGCAATCGACGAGGGGTATCCCAAACGCCTAAAATTTGTAAAATGAAAGGCTGGCCACTGACATGTCTCTTTTCGAACCGTAAAAGGCATTTTTAATGCTTCACTGAAATCAGCACGATTTACCTTTGTCAATGCGAGAACTACTCAGCAACCAAACGGAAAAAAGCGCGATTGGCCAAATTGAAGGTTTCAGGGACCGAGCTGAAGGTCAGTTTCTCATAGTCCTCTCCTATCGGAGCGAGACTCGTGAGCACGAAGGCCTCCCCCAGCGGCGACCAGCCAAGCAAATCGTCGCACCATTCGACTCTCAAGGTCACCTCGTCGGCAGCGAGAACCTGCGTATAGGAAATGGTAACACTTCCGGAGCCATCGACATCTGCAGTTAGGGCGGACTGGGTCCCCTTACCCAAAGCATAGTCAAGGAAGTCATCGACCCCGTTTCCATCCTCATCTGCACCTTCGGTCCCGGTGAACAAGATCGCATCGCCACTCGCTGGATTGCCTCCAATTTGTGTGCTCGATCGCCAGCTTTCGGGCAATGAATGATCCGGCAGTATGCTGGCCTGAACGAGTACCAGCGAGCGCCCTTGACCATCGGCGGCGGTGGGCCATGGCAACAGATGATTGAAGGAAAAGTCCCTAATTATTGTCTTGTCCGCAGCGAGGAGAGTCAGTTGCTCGCCTGAATTTGAGAGCCCTGTTTCGTTTTGAAATTCTCCCACAATTGGAAGTCCAAAGCCATATTCGGCTTCAAACGCCATGCGATCACGCACGAGAAGGATGCGCGCACCCGCAACCAGACGAGTCTTTGCGGCAAAGGTAAAATCGATTCCAGCGGTAAAACTGACGTCACCGAGTTCGATGCTATTATTGGAGATATTTTCCAGCTCAATGAATTCGAGAGCCTCGGTTGGACCGACGGGATTGTAGAAAATTTCGGAGATCACGAGATTCGTCACGTCCGCAAGTGGTCCCACAAGAAAGCTCGCTTCCGTGAGCGCCGACCACGCGCCATTGTTTAGCGATCTCGCCTTCACTGTCATTGAATACGGCAAATCAATAGGGAGCGTGTATGCGCTTCCCAAAATATTCTCAGTCCATGCCTCACGAGGATCAGTGCCATCGACGGTGTAGTAGATCGTCCCGGTAGACGCAGAAAGAGTGACCTCGAAACCAGCCGACACCTCGCCTCCGTGCTGACTAAAGACCGGTGGATCGATGCCGGGATAGAGGCCATTATTGCGGAGTTGGCCAACTACGTGATCGGGCCTCGCGGGGAAAAACTCAGTAAGAAGTCGATTGCGTTCAGAGGTCCATTCGCCATCGCGAGTGTAGGGCGCAGTTCGGCGATGATCCCCCCATCGGGCGGACTCTGCCACCACGGCACTCTCAATTTCGTAAGCGCGTGACTCGAAGCGCGCCGCAGCTCCTTGTTCCGAAAGAGCACCACCATGGTAGAGATGCCGATAGGCACGATCGGCATAGCGCAGTTGGAATTCGGGGTTGTTGTCCTTCAACCTGAGATAAACCGATGCGATGCTATCAGTGATGTCACGATTACCGCTGCGAGGACTCGAGTAAATCGGGAACGGATAGGTGTAGTCCCGCGTGCCCGCCGTATCGATCATGGAATATTCCATATCCCAGGCGTAGGCACGCCACGGACCCGATGGGTTATTGCGACGTACCAAACGCATGTTGTTGTGGCCGAAATCATCTGGACCATCCCGCGTCTGCATAAACTGATGAACGAGCATGTAATCGATGAGATTATCGATATCAATGTAGTCGTCGAGCTGCTCATATTCCACTTGGGAATCAAGCAGGGTGTTTGAATGCGTAATCATCTCGTCCCAATGCGTCTTCGTGCCGGACAGAACCTCGACACTAAAACGACGATTGACGGCATCATAGTCAGTATCATCACCTCCGAAATGATCTTCACCAAAGGAGCCGTCGGGACGTTCCGTGGGATTGTAGAGCCCCCAGTAAGTGCCGTTTAAAAAGAGATGAACGAAGGTCGAGCCAGCCGTCGGATGCCCCATCGCCCCCTGCGTATCTTTCGCAAAAGTGTCCTGCAAATAGGTCGTCGAGGCACGATCTTCAGCACGTGAACTCGTCCAGCTGTTGGCTGCCTGTGCGCGCAGCACGATCGTGTTAAATTTCTGCGCCACCCAATCCTCACCAAATAGAGGATAATCCAGCTTCTTCGCGCCGTAGTCAGCGCGGAAGAGCAGCCTCAATGAATTCTTGGAACTCCCACGAGAACCATTTCCATGCATGCGCAGGCCCGCTCCGCTTTGGAAGGAATCTCTCGGATGATCCGGATCGATGAACTCAATCGATATCGGACGTTCCCAAGTAATCCCCCGCCCTCCGGTATTCGCTAAAATCCCCGTTGCATTGCTGAACAAGTTGTCTGGATCGGTGACGATCGACAAGCTGCGCACCGACTTCATCGCAGAGATCATTTCCGCACTGTAGTCAGGCGAGTCCACTACCTCTGAGTCCATTTGCGCCTGCTCGATGATGTCGGCCGCGAACAAGTAGGTTTGCGTATCAACATTGGTTGGAACACGCCCATCCTTGAAAGCCGCGGCCCGTAGAACCGTCGTGCCATTGATCAAAACACTTGCCGCACTCGGAGCCGCGCCATTCAAGGGGGACACTGCGGTTCCATTCGTAAGCGTCGGCTCACTCCCGTCAGTGGTATAAACAATGGTCGCCCCAAGAGTTGACGAACCGATGTTCACCGTAAAAGGATCCTCAAAAAATCCACGATCCACATCGAAGCTGGTATCGGCAACGAATCCCACAAATGCCGCGCCATTCTCAACGCCCGGAGAAGGAGGAGAAAAGTAGCCCTCAGCACCATAAGAAATGTCCCCCCGCTGTGAGGGATATTTTACAAACTCGTCGATCACGGTAGTTCCGTCGGGCGCAACCAAGGCGAGGGATCCAGCACTCGCGGAAATCTTGAAATTGGCATGCAATTCGGGAGCTCCGCGACTGACCCCGGAAGCAAAAACAATTAGATGGGATTTACCAGCAACATTCGTCCCCGCCGGAAATGCCCACTGGCTGAGATTTGAGACATCATCAGTGAGAAAGTAGCCCGCCAGATCAATCTCAAAAACGTTTGGATTGTAGATCTCGATCCAATCGGAAAAAACGCCATCCTCATCGGCAAGACTGGCATCATTACTGGCAAGGAACTCACTGAGCACCGGGTCCAACAGGACAACATCGACCCCGATCGTCACTTGGGCGCTCACCGAGCCTCCGCCGTTCGTCGCAGTGAGAGTATAGCTTGTCGTGCCCGTCGGGCTGACGGAGACACTTCCCATAGTCGTATTAATGCTGCCAACACCCGCATCAATCTCTGCGCTTTCCGCATCACTGATCTGCCACATCAGAGTGCTCGACTCCCCTCCCGCAATCATCGAAGGGGCCGCAATGAAACTCTCAATCACTGGTAGAGAAAAGGCGCTGCGAATCTGGTAGGCGTTGAGGTGAACGTTGCCCGCGTTATTGGTCGAGATACTCAAGGTTTGATTCGTTCCATCAGCAACAAAGCTGCCGACCGCATTCTGCCCGTATGTCCCCGCCACTCCCGACGCCGTCACATCGACCGTATTATTCAAACCATCGCCGTAGTTCATCACCCGCCCCGTGCAGCAGCTCCGCAGATCGGTAAAAAAGATCTGAATGAGATAGCTCTGCCCGATCACAAGCGACCCGCCCCCGACGCTCACCGAGGTCGTGGTCCCGCCTCCATAATCAACGGTGTTGAGAACTTCATCGAGCCCTGGATCCAGCGTGCGCTGACCCGACAAGGCGACGCTGGCAGCACCATTCGGCAAGAGAGTATCACTGGGAGAGAATGTCACCCCGTTCACCGTGACCAGACCGGTAGCGGCACTTGCATTGATCGCTTCGAGCAATGCACCCGTAGTCACCACCGCATCTGGATTAGCAGTATCAGTGGCCGACTCCCAAGTAATCGGAGCAGCTAAGGCAGGCGTGATCAATACGAACAAAAGAAGTCCTGCCCGAATTTTGAAATTCTTCAGCATAAAGAGGAGCGAATCCTAGCAGATTACGAGCTCTGCACGACCTTGAAAATCAGTAGCGCTTATGGGTGCTAAGATCAGATCTCAGAAACACGCCGACACTCAAAAAGGGCTACACTAAGTTTAACCTTCGTGAAGTCTACTCGACAAGTCCTTCGTGAAGCTTTTTCAATTCCTTGGCGGGGTTTTGATCCTCTTTCGATCATAGGTCATGAGGCCGTTGATCTCACCCTCGACATCGGTGGTCTGGGTGTAGACAGCACCAGCAACTCCTTTTTCCTTCAGCTGGCGGAGGATGCCCAGGGATTTCGTATATCGGTCCTTATATTCCTTGGGATTTTTCGGAAGCCCGCCGTAGCCCCAGTTGTCGGCGCCGGTGTTTCAAAGCTGACCTTTCACCGCCAGCCCGTGACCACCAAACTCGCCCACCACTTTGAGGTAATCTTTGAAACGTGATTCATCGAAAGAGAAATTTGGATACGGATAGGAATGCATGTCCGCGATATCGCCGACGGCCCAGAAATTTCCTCCGCTGGCGATATTGACGCCCCGCGTGGAGTCGCGCTTCACGGTCCATTTGCCTACTTCAACGGTGTTGTGCTGACCCCATGCCTCGTTAAAAGGAACCCACACAACTATGGAAGGATGGCTCTCCAAATCGGTGATCATTTCATCCAGTTCAGCCATATACTGATGGTGTGCAGGCGCAGGCCACTCGCGGTCCTCTGGATTGGGGCGAAGGAAGGTCCAAGGGGGACTCATTCCTCCACTCACTTGATCCTGCCAGACAAGCATTCCGACCCGATCACAATGGGTGTAAAATCGGCTTGGCTCAATCTTGATATGCTTCCGAATCATGTTGAATCCTGCCTCCTTGAGGAACTCTACATCGAAAAGAAGTGCTTAGTCCGACGGCGGAGTGAGCAGACCGTCAGGCCACCAGCCTTGATCAAGAGGTCCCCAATGAAAGATGGGCTTTCCGTTGAGAGTGAAGCGCAAGTGACCCTTCTCATCGCGCATCTTACCAACTTCACGAATTCCCACATAGCTCTTTACTGAATCCTTTCCTGAAGTGACGGTGAAATCTTAAAGGGCCGGAGAATCAGGGCTCCAGAGATGGGGTAAAGGAACCAAAAGAGTGATCATCCCAGATCCAACACCCGTGACAATTTCCTTGCCATCGAGCGAAATGACAACCTTGGCGGCAGCATCGGTGCCATTGACTTTCACCATGACCGTACCGTCCATCTTCGTGGTGACAGTGAGAGATTTTATGTGCTCCTCCGGAACCTGCTCGACCCAGACCGTTTGCCAAATTTCTGAAACCGGAGTGTACCAAATCCCGTGCGGATCGAGAACCTGCTTACCTTTGAGCTGATAGCCGCCTGTGGCATCAGTGACCCTCACCAATAGCGACCCCTTACCGTCTTTCAGAGCATCGGTGATATCGAAGGAGAACGGAAGATTTCCGCCCACGTGACTGCCCACTCTTTCCCCATTGACCCAAGCGATCATCTCATAGTCGACTACTTCAAAGTTGAGTATTGTGCGCTCGCCCTCCTTCCCGGAAAGAGAGAGATCTCGTTGATACCAAAGGGCCTGGTTTGGGCGAAGGAGGCGTTGGACCCTGGAGAGCTTGGATTCCACCGCGAAAGGAACGAGGATTTTACCAGACCATTCTTTCGGCTTTACTAGATCAACGGGCGCGATGGCGTAATTCCACTCTCCGTTGAGATTCGTCCACTGATCGCGCACAAGCGCGGGACGAGGATATTCTTCCCAAACATTTTGCACCGTTACCTTTTCACCCCACTCGGTCATGAGTTCAGTGATAAAGGGATGTTCAGGAAGCCGGGCCGGCGGAAGCTCCGGGGTTTCACGTCCATCGATCAAATGAACATCGATAGCCTGGCCGCCTTGGGTTTGACGACAATGAACCGCAATGAGGTTCTTCCCTTTGCGAAGAAGCTTTTTCCCCCCGGCACTCAAGGGCGCGATCTTATATTCCGTCACATGGCCTTTGAACTGATCCACCTTTGTTCCGTTGAGATAAATTTCGGTGTCTTCATCGTGAAAAAGGTAGAAGGCGGGGTCTTGCGGAATTCTATCGAGATCAATGACTTGGCGGAGCCAAATGTTTTTGCTTTTCCAATTGGTCGAGACCCGGGAGCCAGGAGTCTTGCGCGTGCCGAATCCACCGTATCCCTCTTCCCAGGATGAGTCATCAAATTGAATGCCAGTCCATTTTTCGACTGGCTTGTCGAAGGTAAATTGCCACGCCTTTTCTTCGATTCGATCGGCATGGAGGAGCTGACCGAGCGAAACGGACAGCGCGAAAACAGTGGATAGTAGTTTCATTATATAAAGGGTAAGTTTTGAGGTCTTTGGCGGAAAATTTTGGTAAAGGCGGTATCGTTTTTTTCGTGGTCGCTGGAGTCGTGTTGCACCCCGAGGAAAAGGTCACATCTTCCAGCTCGATCTTGGGCTTCTCCATCTCATCGACTTGCACCCGACTGAGCGCCCCTTTCCCACCGATCCGAATCAGGTGCGGGTTCAGTGGACTCCGTCAGAGCCGCAACAAGGTGAGGGAAGAATAACAATTGCATCGAATAAACAACGATTCAAATCCTTGCGTCGCCCATTCGCCCATTCGCCAAATCAACACAATTCATCAAGACGCAATGTATTGCGCCAAGGAACACTCCTAAATTCACCCACAAAAATAGAGAGCACAGAATCGAATCAACCACCCTACATTACTCAAAGAGTGAATACCGATTGCTGGGCCACTCTTCATTAGTCCATCCCTCATGATAATTGGCGCAAAATCACGCATCCCTAAAGAACCCGAATTCACTAAAACAAAAACTCAACGCTCTCAAATCTTGAGCTAAATCCCTCGAATACCTTACTTTGGACTTTCAAACACTCCAATTCACATGCAAAAGTGAAATAAGCTCGTTCGTTTCGTTGGCACAATTTAATTCATCACCATCACAATCTCCTCCTTTCTTATGGACGAAAAAAAAGAAGAGCACCGTCGCCGGATCCTCCTGGAGATCGAAACCGCCATCGCTCCGGGTCGTGATATGCTCCGTGGCATCGCCAAATTTTCGGGAGAAATTCATCGCTGGGACCTCCACCACAACGCTGGAAATTGGTCCCTCCATGGAAGCATCTCGGGGCCCTCACACATCGAACCCATATCTCCTCATCGTCACATCGATGGTGTCATCACCCGCATCTACGATGACGCCGGACGCGAGCGCGCGCACGAGCTCATTTCCCAGGGCATCCCCGTTGTTGATATCCTCGGTGATCACGGCGACCGCTCCCTTCCACTCGTCCACACCAATGACAGCACCATCGCCAAAGTCGCCCTCCGTCACCTCATCGAGCAAGGCTTCGGAAGCTTCGCCTTCTTGGGAATCGTCGACACCCGCTGGTCCGACCAACGCAGGAAGTGCTTCAGCCAAGAATCCGAAAAACTCGGTTTCAAGACTTCCTCATTCACCGTCTCCAAATCCCATCAAGAACACGACCACAGCGATTCCGAGCGTATCGAAGAATGGCTCAAAACCCTCGCCCTTCCCCTTGGAATCTTTGTCTCCTGTGACCACATCGCCCCACTCCTTCTTAACGCTTGCACACGCCTTGGAATCACCATCCCCGAAACACTCGCTGTCGTCGGAGTGAACAATGACACCGTCGCCTGTAATGTCTGCAACCCCACCCTTTCCAGCATCGATGCCGCCCACTTCGAGATCGGCTACCGCGCTGCCCGACTCCTCAACGATCTCCTCGAAGACACTCCCCCGGAGTCCAATACCATCCTCGTCCCGCCCAGCCGACTCGTCATCCGGGGCTCATCCGGCGAAGTCGCCATCAGTGATCCCCTCATCGCTCGCGCCGCCCGCTTCATCAATCGCAACGCCGGCAGCCCGATTGGCGTCGATGAGGTCGTCGCCTCCGTCCCTCTCTCCCGCCGCGAACTCCAACGCCGCTTCCGCAACATCACTGGTCGCACCATCCACGCCAGCATCCTCGACGCACGCATGAACATCGCCAAACGCCTCCTCGGCAACCCGGAATACACGGTCGATGCCATCGCCGGACTCTCTGGTTTCGGCAGCCGCCAACACTTCGCCAAAACCTTCAAGACCCAAACTGGCGTCACTCCCGCAAAATACCGTCGCGAGCAAACCATCCGCTAACTTTCTCTCATGAAGCCCCTCCTACTTCTCTTCATCCTCACCGCATCACTCCGCGCCGACACTCCGGAAGAAATTGCCAAACGGGTCGTCACCAGTGAAGAAGCTGTTCTCAAGCTGACCCCCGCCCTCAAAAAGCTCGCAAAGCAAATCACGGAAGGACTCCACACCCAAAGCTTCCCCGCTCAGTGGAAAGCCCGGCTCAAAGAAGGATCTACCTGGGAAAACGCCTCCTTCGGTACTCTTTCAGGGACTTTCGACGACCTCAATTTTGTCACCAAAACCAAGTTCGAGGGCCTCATCAAGCACCCCGACGGCTCCCTCACCGGAATCAAAGCCAAGCAAAAGATGACCTGGAAGGTCAAACCGAATGACCAGTTCAGCCTCCTTGATTGGCAGCCACTCACCTTCGAAGCTGTTCAAGCGCCCCGCCCCCTCTTCCAAGACGTCACCACCACTGCCATCCCCTCTGCCTACGCCCGCGATGAAGCCCGCCGTAGCGCCCATCAGGAAATCACCATCCAGGCCCTTGCCGAGAAAAAACTCATCCTCCCCAAGCGCGACTACGCCGACCTTCCGGACATGTCGAGCGCCTATCAATATCCCTCCGTTTGCGTCGTCGATTACAATTCCGATGGCCATGATGACCTCTTCATCACCGCCCGCTACACCGAGCCGCAACTATTCAAAAACCAAGGCAACGGCACCTTTGAAGATGTCACCCTTGAATCAGGCCTCACTCCGGGTCACTGCGTCAACTTTGTCCTCTTTGCTGACTTTGACAACGATGGCGACCCCGACGCCCTCGTCTGCCGCTCCCTTGAACCCACCCTCTACTATCAAAACGACAACGGCCGCTTCGAGAACGTCACCCGCAAGCTCTCCGACCTCGGCGAGCAGTTCTTCGTCGTCTCCGCCTCCGCCACCGATATCAACCGCGATGGCCTTCTCGACGTCTACCTCACCACCTATACTCCCGGCACCGACGTCAACCCCCTCTGGAAAGAACGCTACCTCCCACCCGTCGACGCCGCACACCTCACCAAGCTCTCCCAAACCGCACACCCCTACTTCGACGATCACGGAGCCCCCAACCTCCTCCTCATGAACCGTGGAAACGGCCGCCTTGAGCGCGCCGGTGGCGAGGTTGTCAAACTATGGCGAAAAAGCTACCAACCCGCCTGGGCCGATGTCGATAACGACGGCGACGACGACCTCTACGTCTGTAACGACTTCTCCCCCGATAGTTTCCTCCGAAATGACACCCCTAAAGGAGCATCCAACCCCATCTTCACCGAAACTTTCAAGGAGACCTTTCCCGATGGCGAAATGGCCTTCGGAATGGGAGCGTCCTTCGGCGATTACGATAACGACGGCGACCTCGACCTCTTCGTTTCCAACATGTATTCCAAAGCGGGAAATCGCATCATCAGCCTCGTCGGAGACGTCGACCCACGCATCAAAGTCTCCGCCCGTGGAAACTTTCTATACCAAAACACGAACGGAAGATTCCACCAGATCGCCAAACCCGACGCCAGCGAAACCCGCACCGGCTGGTCCTTTGGCGGACAGTTTGCTGACTTTAACAACGACGGCACCCTTGACCTCTACGTCCCCTGCGGCCTCTACTCCGCCCCCAAGAAAGTCGCCACCGGGGTCGACCTCTGAAGTTGCTTCTGGAGCACGGTCGTGCTCACCGACCCCACCCAACCCGATGAATTTCGTTCTTCCAAACACTGGAAATCACCCCTCCTCGATTTCCAGCTTCGAGTCCAACAAACTGAAGCCGATGGCCCCGCCTATCGAAGTAACTCTCTCAGCGGAAATGAACGCAACCGCCTCCTTATCGCCGGCCCCGAGGGCTTCCACGATGAATCACTCGTCAGCGGAATCGATTGCAAAGAAGACGCCCGTTCCTTCGCCACTTTTGACTTCGATCAGGATGGATGGCTCGACATCGCCCTCGCCAGCACCAATGCCCCCCGCCTCCGCATCTTCCGCAATTGCATCGGGAAAGACGGTGAAAACGGCCACATTTTGCGACTCAAACTCACTGGCACCATCAGCAATCGCGACGCCATAGGCACCCGTGTCACCATCCATTCCGACAAAGGCACCCGGCAGGTCCAAAAATCACTCGGCGAAGGTCTCTCTTCCCAAAATTCCAGCACCCTCCACCTCACCTTTGCAACAGGAGAATCTCCGGAGTCCCTCGCCATCCAATGGCCATCCGGAAAGACCACCACCCATCCGATCACAGGGGAAACATCCTCCCTCCACCTAACCGAACCTGCCGGCAACTAACGCGAAAGAAAGAGCCTCACCTGCGACAAGGTCAGCGTCCCTTTCATCGCCTCAAGCAAGTTCCCTTCATCATCCAAAATCAACGTCGTAGGCAGCGGGTGCTCACCAAAGGACTTTTTCATGAGCGCCTCAACTGCTTCACGCTGCCCTTCCGAGATCGAATCAAGAATCACGTAAGGCGGATTCACCTCTTTCTGAAACTTTTGCAGCTTGGACCGATCATCATCTGCATCGACCGGTAAGCCATAAAAGCCAACCTCCTTGCCCAAGTTCTCCCGTAGCCTGCGCAAATGCGGAACTTCACCGCGACACACCGGACACCAGGTTGCCATCGTCACTACCACATTCACCTTGTGCGTCACCGGCAGAGCGAGCTTTTCCTTCGGCAGTTCCGTCACAACTTCTCGCAGCGTCGCCGCCGTCTCACGCTCAATCCTGACATCTCCCTCCGTCGTATTTTCAAATACCGTCACCACCGCACCCGCAGCCACTTCGCCAATCACACTTTTCTTTCCTGACGGCCACAGAACGGTGATTCCCTCCACCTTCTCCGACTCACCAATTCCCATCACCAGCGTGTCGCTATTCTGCGTCGCAAACCCATCGCCCGCCCGCAATTCGCGCCGCTGCGTCATCCCTTCCACCGTCACCAAGACATGCGCTCCATACCCATCCCGTGCGCTCCACTCTTTATTCGCCTTGGCCTCCCGATTCCCCCCGACCAAGCGCACCTTCACCACTCGCCCCGCATCCTTCATTTTATTTCGAAAGAGCTGCAACTGGGGGTAGTTCGTATTCGTCAAAACCAGGTCGCTACGACCGTCCCGATCATAATCAAAAAATGAAAACGCCCGTCCGTCAGCCAAGCTATCAAGCCCGGTCACTCCCGAGACATCCTCAAACTCCTTCCCACCATGATTCAGGAAGACACTGTTGCCCTCATTCCCGCTAAAGGAATGACTCCGCAACACCGGCTTCCCGTCGACCTTCTTACTCGTATCGAGCACTCCCGGCATGCGCCCATATTCACGCACGTCCACCCCTTCCTCCGAGAACCGCTTATTGAGATTTGAATCCGAGCGCACGACCGCGCGCCATAGATCACTTCACAAATCCACCTCCGTTGCCGTCCCCTTCGGCGGCGTATAGAGACCGTTCGCCACGTAAAGATCCAAGAAACCGTCGTTGTTAAAATCCGTGAACTGACCGCCCCAGGACCACCCCGCTTTCGCCACCGAATGACCCGTCGACTCAAATTTCCTTCCCGTATTTCTTAACAACTTGTTCCCCGCGACCCCATCATACATCCGTTGCTCCAAGCCATCAATCATCGCAGTAATCCGACTCCCCGCTTTACTATACATGTAGGTGAAATAAGGATCTAACAACCCGTCATTATCGTAATCCCCCAGCGTCACCCCCATTCCAAACCCCTGAATCTCGTCCCCCGCCACCTCACTCGTCACATCTACTAGCTTGCCTCCATCATTTCGAAAAACATGATCCGGCGCATAGTCATTCGCGACAAACAAATCAGGATCACCATCATTGTCGTAGTCCGACCAGGTGCTCTGAAAAGTCGACAGCCACTGCTCCGCGCCCGCCGCCTTGGCAGCCTTCACAAACTTCCCGCCACCCGCATTCATCAGCAACACATTCGGCGGACCCGTAAGACGAAACACCGGATGATCAAACCCCCTTCGCCGTTTCCATTCCTCCTGATCAACCGGACTCAAAAACTCCTTCGCCAAAATATTGGCAGGCCGCGTAATCGGCAGCCGGTAAGTCGAAATATAAAGGTCCAACAATCCGTCTCCATTCACATCCACCGCCGCCATCGAAGAACACCAATAAGGCAACTCACCCGCCACCGCGGCCTCAGACCGATCAAAAAACCTCCCCCCCTCATTCACAAAAAAACGGCCCCGCTCCAGACTCCTCCCGATAAAGACATCCTTGTCCCCGTCATTATCAAAATCCGCAAACAAAGAGCAGTTACACACGCCATCGATCGCCAAACCAACGTCAGCGGCAATGTCCTCAAAAGTGCCATCACCCTGATTGCGCCATAGCTGGTTCCTTCCCCATCGCGCCGTCACATAAAAATCATCCCATCCATCCTCATCAATATCCACCACCGACACCGAGGTATGCTGATCCAGCGAATCCCAACTCGTGATATATGGCCAATAATGCTTGGGATAAGCAAACTTAGTCCCACCCGTGAAAAACACCTCCCGTATGTAGCGCTCGTGAATCGACTCCCGTGCCCGTTCAAGATCCTCTTGCGACGTCAACGCCCGATCCAGCACCTCCGCAAACATCGGCCTCGCTGTAACCAGAGTCTTCATCTCCATTGTTTCCAACCGCGCTATCAACCAGTCCTCCCCCGACTTCCGCCATTTCACCTTGATCTTCCCCTTCCAAGCCCCCTGCTCCTCACCTTTTTTCACCCCGCGAGCGCTCACTTTCAGAAGTGTTTCAAATTGTCCCTCTTCCTCACCCATCTCCCCCTTCAGCGTGCCCAGGCGCACGTCCTCAAAGGCATACACTTCTTGAAAAAGAGCCTTCCAAAACCCTCCCTCTTTCTCCTTCAAAACCACGTCGTTCTTCTCAATCTCCCATTGATCACGGCGAATCATCGACGACTCAGCATCGCCCTTCTCCTTCATCCCCACCAAATCCACCACTACCGCTCTTTCCGTAAAAATATCTTCATCCCAACCCACACGTAGATTCGCAATCGCCCGTTTCAAGCGACCCACCGGCCCCACCAATTCGGCCACCAACTCTTCCGTCGATACCATCTTTTGATAAGCCGCATCTGCCGAGACCTCATCCATCTGAACCTCCACCGCAACTTGCTTCTCCGAAGAACACCCCGCTCCGATCATCAACATCGCCATCAAGAAAACTCTTCCAACCCACCGCTTCATTTGATTCACGGTGACTCCATAGAGAAGAAACCCTCTTCCTTCAATCTACATTCTCCTCGTCTCCTGCACCAATCCTCCAAACCCTCCTACCACAACAATTCACCTGGAAGCTCCGGCGCAAATGTTTCCACTATTGGCACGAAAAGACCCATCCGTCACAAAAAAAATACTCCTAATCCACTCATTAAAAGAAACTTAAAAAATAAACGCTCCACGTCTGCAAAATTGACACCACACCCTCCCTATCTCATACTGTATAAAAGCTTGTGACAGGATGAATCGTCCTCAGCTACCAAAGACAATGAAAACACTACTCCTCCTCACCCTTGCTTCGTGCGGCACCACCAGCCTCGTAAATGCGGCAACTCTTGCCAATCGTTGGTCCTTCGATACCGACACCACCGATTCCGTCGGCGGAAACACCGGCACCCTCAATAACGGAGCCACTGTAAGCGCAGGTAATCTCGTCCTTGCGGGAACCGGCACTAGCACGGGCGGAAACCACATGGGCTTTACTTCTTCCCTCGCCATCGGAGCGACTCATGGAGCCAGCGGCGTCACCATCGAGTCTTGGTACACCGACACGGGCACCGGCACTTGGGGAAAGCTCTTCCAGTTTGGCAACAATGTCGCTGGTGAGGAACTTGCCTACACTCACACTCGCGGAAACGGAGAGATGAGCGGTGTTGATCGTAATGGCTCCCAACTCCTTGGTGCTGTCTCTTATACACATCTCCGAGCCCAC
>OJHF01000041.1_pt1 | contig 43575 bp, 44 predicted proteins | sample 1594891 | NCBI WGS metagenome assembly OJHF01 (sample SAMN05416737, study PRJEB24817) | seawater metagenome | isolation source: Sea water | place: Canada:Atlantic | collected 2013-07 | reverse complement strand
ATATCGCTCCGGAGTATCATCATCTCGGTCTTCAGCCGGTTCCACCGCTTGATCATTGAATCCACTGTAAAACTTGTCCTAACTCCGACAGGCTCCTAGCAGTCTCGTGGGCTTTAGCTAATCCGATCGAAAAACCAAGCTGCTGGGAATTTACTTCTGACGGATGGCTACTGAATCATCCGTCGGACCGAACCGGAGGGTGGAAAAAAAGGGGGCGACCTATTTTTTCAGTTAGCCCTATGGGATTACTGTGAACATTTATGACACAATTTTAGTCTTATTTGCGCATTTAATACTGAGTACTAATTCTAACAGAAATTACAGGCTCATTCTTAAAAATGAAAAACATCTCAAAAATGAAAACCGGTTCCCAGATATTTCATCCAGTTATACTATCATTATTCTTTGCTGCCTCCACTTTGGTGTTCGGTGATCATCACCAAAGCACGAAAATAGCACAGGCAGATTATATCCCTGGGTCATGGAAGCGCACTTGGACATCGACTACGACATGGCAGCAGTCATCAATGACAAAGGTGATAAAAAAAGCCGATTTGGATAACCATTTTGTTGAGACAATTACACTCGCTTACAAAACGGGTGAGATTAGAAGTAAGCGTCAAGTTCGCTTTCATGTTGAGCCAGTTGTCGGTAATATGCTCGAATTCAAAGGAACGGAAATGCGTAGCATGGATTTGAAGGAATCCTCATGGGGCGATTGGGAGAAAAGCAATATCAATTATCTGTTCCAGGCAGATGAGATGTTCTGGAATGAAGTGTTTCAGAATTTGGAGGATAGCACAAAAGGAAGATTCACTCGTGTAGACTCGGAGAACTCAAAACATACATATCAACAGCTTTCTCAAAGAAAACTTTCAGTTCTTGAGCCCCTCATAGGAGTCTGGGAAGGGTCAGTCGAACAGATAGATGTGAAGGCCTACGGAATCAAAGCAGGCACCCAAAACATCAAACATACTATCCAATTCAATAAAGACAAAACCATTATGTTTTGGCATTGGGATGGCGATCTGATTGACGTCTTTGGCGCTCAAAGCTATGACGCATCTACCGGATATATCGTGACAAATTATCACACTTCCACCGGCAACCAAATAAACGGTAAACTCATATCTTCAGGTGGTAAAAAATTCATGTGGGAGCGTTACGGCAATACCATAAATGGAAAATTGTATGAAAAGTGCCTGCTGGATGTATCTGAGCCAGGTGTCTTTAAGCATAAAATTTATGATCGTGTATTAGATGGCATAGCTCAGCCTGAAGAGCCCGTAATCGTGCTAAAGAAAGTTGAATGACTCGGAGGAGGTTTCCGATAATACGCCAACCCCCTTTCGCCGCCCTCCGCTCCGGTCCAAAGGCGCCTTCAAGGCCCTCCCGCCAAAAGCAAATTCCTAGCAGTGAAAAAGATCCTCCTGGACCGATTGTCATTCAAAATCCGAACAATGGCGAGATTGAAGTCTTTGGGGAACTTTCGCTTTAGATTAACGGGTTTATCCGGGGGGCTGAGGTCTCGAAAAGGGAGGGCCTTGATCGAAAGCTAAAGCTCGCGCAAGCCCGCTTCCGCATTCCGAAAAACTCTCTCTAGTCTCTGCGGATCTCTCTAACCCACCGTTAGTTCTCCACTTCAAACATCTTCCCCTGCTCTCAGTGCGTCTAGTCAATACACAAAAAAAATGGCCCCACTTTCGCAGGGCCGTTTCTCAAAAAGAAGTCCACTTAAATTCTTAATCTTTCGTTTCCTCAAGCTTCGCTTTCACCTTATCCTCAATCTCAAGGTAAAGTCTTTCATCTTTTTTTAGCGCGGTCTTAGCCCCGTCACGACCTTGCGCGAGCTGCGCTCCATCGTAGCTAAACCAGCTTCCGCGCTTCTGCACAATTTCAAACTCCTGCGCGAGATCGAGTAATGAGCCTACCGAGGAAATCCCCTCGTCATACATGATATCGAATTCCGCTTCTCTGAATGGAGGGGCAACCTTGTTCTTTACGATCTTCACCTTAGTCCGGCTGCCTTGGACGGTGCCATCAGGCGCTTTAATTTGACCAATACGCCGGATATCCACACGCACTGAGGAGAAGAACTTGAGCGCACGTCCACCCGGGGTGGTTTCAGGACTCCCGAACATGACACCAATTTTCTCACGGATCTGATTCGTGAAGATACATGTCGTGCGAGCCTTTGAGATGAAGCCAGTGAGCTTCCGCATCGCAGCACTCATAAGCTTGGCCTGGGTGCCGACGGTGGTATCACCGATTTCTCCAGCGAGTTCCTGCTTCGTGACAAGGGCGGCGACGGAGTCGAGGACGACAACATCGAGCGCATTCGAGCGGACGAGAGTTTCTACAATCTGAAGGGCTTCTTCACCGGAAGAAGGCTGAGAGATGAGAAGGTCATCAAGGTTCACTCCAAGCCGTTTAGCATATTGAGGGTCAAGAGCATGCTCCACATCGACAAAGGCAGCGAGGCCACCGGCTTTTTGAGCCTTAGCAATAACGGTGAGAGTGAGAGTGGTCTTACCCGAGGATTCCGGTCCATAAACTTCGACGATTCGGCCGCGTGGAAAACCGCCGACTCCGAGAGCGCGATCGATGAGGAGGTTTCCAGTGGGTATGGAGTCGACATCCATACGGTTGTCATCGCCAAGGCGCATGATGGCGGATTCGCCAAAGTCTTTTTGAATCTGTGTGATCGCGAGATCCAGGTTCTTCTTGCGGGCAGTATTGAGCTTTTCTGCGCCCTTATCGACGGCAGCGGCGGCGGGGCCTTTCTCTTTCTTATCGGACATGGCGGCAGTTTTACTAGCGGTGGTACTCATGACAATGGTTTCTCGTTAAATTGTGCACGAAGAGTAACCAGATGAACACTGTTTAGTCAAATTAAAACTGTTCATAATACCATTGTTCTTTCGAAACCCTGATTTTATCAAGGATTGCCGTTGCCTTTCATGTCGTTTTTTCGACCATCTCATAGTGAAAAGTCTCAAATTTCTTGTATTTGTGCTTCTCAGTGTTGCTCTCCTTGGTGGCTGGCTGGCATGGCAGAAGCTCAACAGCAAAGAGGGCGTGGTGCTCACTTTCACCGAGGCCCAAATCACGGAACGCTTGGATGAGAAGTTTCCCATCACGGAGGTGATCAAAGAACCCTTCCCACTTCCCCTTCAAGTGAGAGTCCAGACTCCAGAAGTTACCTTTATCCCAAATACCGATCGTCTCCGAGCCCGGATCACAGTAGAAATGGATGCCATCCTAGCCCAATATCAAGCAAGTGCTTCTTTCCGCTGTGGTATTCGTTACGAAGCATCCGATCAATCGCTCCGCCTGATTGACCCCGTCATCGAGGAGATCGAAACGACTAAGATTCCGGAACAATACCGCGAGCCCGTGCACCTTCTCGCCACCCTTCTCGCGCAGAAATATCTCAACGACCAGCCAGTCTACCAACTTGAGAAAAAGGATCTTCAAGATCACGCAACGCGCCTTTTGCTGAAGGGAGTTTCCCTCACCGATGGTCTGTTAGTGGTTAGACTTGGACTTTGAGGGAGTTGACAGCAAGGGGCATGTGCGTTTATTCCCCATCTAACATGGCACATGAAACCTCTCTCATCCTCTTCAAACCCGACGCAGTAGCTAAAAACATCGTCGGGAAGGTCCTCTCGCGCTTCGAAGCAGAAGGCTTCACCATTCGCGGCATTAAAATGATATCTCTCTCTGATGAGATCCTCGCCGAGCACTACGCTCACATCGCCGAAATGCCTTTCTTCCCTTCCATTCGCGGTTTTATGCAGGAGACTTCCGTCATCGCGCTCGCGCTTGCTGGCGACGATGCCATTGCCCGCGTGCGTGACCTTCTCGGACCAACTGATTCAACCACCGCTGACCCAGGCACTATTCGTGGTGACTTCGGCGATAAGACGAGCGACTCCAAGATGCGCAACGTGTGCCACGCCTCCGACGGTCAAGACACCGCTGCAGCTGAACTCAAGCGCTTCTTTAGCGATGGAGAGCTCGCTCACTAGTCGATCGGTATATTTGCAAGACTCACTAGAAAAGGCCGCCCTTCGAGGCGGTCTTTTTCGTTCATCACGGTTACTTTTCGATAGCTCGAATGTGCTTCGGCCCACGTCAGAACCGCTTCCGCTTCTTCAAGCCCTCCCTCGTGTCCCGGATAACAAATACAAGTGATCACTCCACCGGGAGAAAGAATATTTGCTGCGCCTTCAAGCGCCTCGATCGTCGAGGCCTTTCTCGTAATGGTACCATGATCCGCACCTGGTAAATAACCGAGGTTAAACATCACCGCCGAAGCCGATGGAACGAACCGGGCAAGGTCGGTATGACTCGCCAAATGGTAGCTCACGGTGGTAGAAATTTCCTCTGAGTTTAGACGCTTTCGAGTCGAGAGCAGCGCTTTATACTGTATGTCGAACGCATAAACGCGGCCATCCTCTCCCACCAGCTTGGCAAGAAATAAGGTGTCGTTCCCATTTCCTGCCGTCGCATCTATGACAACGTCGCCCGGACAGACGCTCGCGCAAATGAGATCGTGTGCGACGTGGGTGACTCGTTTCACGGATGGAAGCAGAAGGTAAGATAAGCGGTGGCTTCGATCTCGCGTATCAGCATGCGTCGCGCACGAGATTGACCTGCCCAGCTTTCAAGAAAAATTACCTCTTTCCGCTGATCATTAAAGCCGATGATGACTGAAGCATGCAAAGGAGATTTTTCGTCAGGATAACTGGAAGAATCATTAGAGAAGGAAACATCCTCCCCTTGGTCCAACTGCGCTGAAACCCGTTGATGTTCGCGATCGCGATCGCGACTCCATCTTCGCCAGACGATGACAGGCATTCCAGATTGAAGGGAGCGACGCACGTCACTTTGGCTATAATCCGAACTTCTCGACATCATAAATCCTGCCTCCTTAGCCACCGCCTGATAAAGGCCCAGCATCTGCGACCCAGCGGCAGAACCCGTGTTTTGAAACTTACCCGCAACGGCAAGCCAATCCTCATCAAGATGGAGTCCCAGATAGCGCCCCACCATCGTGAGAGTATTCAGTCCACAGTAAGGTCGATATCCCTGCGGAACCACGGCCAGATCCGAAAGCATCAGATCACCACGTTCATGTTTCACCAGACGCTTCTTCAACTGATCCAAACGTTCATTCGTAGAAAGATTGGCCTGAGCAGAATCAAGCCATGATCGCTGAGAGCTTCCAGCGCGAGAAATACTCAACCTGATGAGACGATTGGGAGCGGCGATGAGATGGAGAATAAGATCTTCGTACCGGTATTCTATCATCTCCGCACGGAGGGTCCGGGTCCGCCCTCGAGAAACGTCACGTGGTCGCTTACTAATTTCAGCCAGTTCTTTCTCCAGAGACTCTCGCGTCCCTTCGAAACTTTTCTGAAATTCAGCATCGCGGCCCGCGAGTTGCTCACGAAGCCATTCGGTTTGCTGTTTCCGGGAAAGCCCCGCCGGAGAGCGTGGATTGAAGTATCCAAAAAACGAGCCGGCATCTGCAAAGGTGACCTGTATTTCTTCAAGGCGCTCTCCTCGATAAACCGAGCGGACCAATAAAGAATCCAGCCCAAACATCTTGGGGAGCGCCAACAGATAAGCCGAGCGAGTCCCCACTACCGAGGCTTCCTCTCTCCAATCTCCCAAAAGCTTCTTTTTCCCAGCCCAGAGATCGGAAGAGAGAAGGTGCTCGGAAATTTCCTGGCCATCCAATGCGCTGTCATCCTGATTCACCGCACTTAGGACCGCATTGGGAATTGCCTCCAAGACCATCCCTAGACAGAGATAGGCGCCAAAAAAAACTGCTCGCGTCATCCCCTTAAATAAACGGGGAAAAGCGAGCAGTGACAAATGGAAATACCCTTACTTATTCGTCCTTCGTTTCTACTGGAGCATCTTTGTTAATCCGTTCAAGCAGGATTCCCGTAAGATCTGTCGCATCTTTAGTATAGACGAGGACGGCCACACCCGCCCCCGAGGCTCCAGAACGATCAAAAATAAAATCAAACCCCTTCTCTTGACCGACAGCCTGAACCACTAACATCAGTTCCTTTCGGATATTGCCGAAATCCATGGCGGCTTTCTCGTTAAGCTGGGATTGCTTCCGCTTAAGCCAGGAGACCCGGTCCTTTTGAAGACTTTCAGCTTCGTCCCGTTTCGCTGAAGCCTGTCTAAAAAGCAGGTCACGTTTTTCTCCGCTCAAGGACGGATCATCAGCATCTTGCTGCATCTTCTGCGCCTCTTCGGCGGAGGCCGTGATTTTTTCAAGTCTCACCTTGTCCTGACTCTTGATCGTCTCTTGATATGTCGCAAAGGTCTCACGGGTGGATTTACTCTTGTGGTAATCCATTACGATGCGGCTCATATCAACGGTTCCAATCTTATCCTCACCCTCTTGGGCAGGAGAAAGTCCGGTAAGGAAAAGGGAAGCGCTAAGAGCACAGAGAAAGCGTGGGTATTTCATCTCGGTAATTTAAATTTAAATGGCGGGGCGACAACCCTGACCTATTTGGCAACGGTGTCTTTATTGAGCAGCTTGAGAACATCATCTGTGATGTCAACTTTGTTACGCACGTAAAGAATAAAAGGCACTTGAGAAGTAGTGAGTCCCGAACTGTCGAAAACATAGTCAACGTCAATTCCGGTAGCATGATCCTTCACCTGCTTGCCCACAGTTTCCCGAATGCTTTGCAGTTTCGTCACCATCTTCTGGTTGAGAGCCCTACTGCGGCGCTTAATGAATTCCTCACGTTCGCGACGGAGAGCCACAAGAGTCTGCTCCCGCTCACCGAAGACCTGGGCAATTGCCTTTTTTTTCTCAGGGGAAATAGTGGCATCCTGAAAATCAGCACGCAGTTTGCGCATCTCCTCTCCGAGAGCTTCGATCGCGGCAATGCGTTCAACATTGTCCTCTTGAATATCAGCACGCTCCACTTTCTCTTCGGCATCGGCAGCAACGGTCTCATGATACTCCGTCAAAGCCTTCTTCATATCGATAATCGCCACCTTGAGAGGCGCAGCAGAAAGCGGACTGATGATTCCCACTGTGAGGAGTAGAGACAGGAGCTTGGGGACTGAGTTTAATTTCATGGCAATTGTGAAGGAAAGGGGTGTTTAATTGGGCTAAAGTATTTCACTCCTCGCAGAGCTTCTCCAGCTTCTTTTTTAAAGATCTCACCTCTTCCAGCAGCCTCGGAACGCGACTTAAGGCCGCCATCTTTCGCTGCTCTTTCGCCATTGGCCTCGCAGGCATTCCCATGTAAGCTCCTGGATCAGGAAGATTCTTAACCGCTCCGGCACGTCCCGCAAGAACCACTTGATCGCCGATCTCAATATGACCAGCGACACCAGCCTGAGCAGCAACGGTAACGTAGTTACCCAGCTTCGAACTTCCAGCAACGCCACTTTGAGAAACCAAAAGGCAGTGTTTGCCGGTCTCAACGTTGTGAGCGACCTGAACTAAATTATCTATCTTGGTTCCCTCACCAATAACCGTCCGGCCGAACCGGGCCCGATCAATGCAGGAATTCGAGCCTATTTCGACATCGTCTTCCAAGACTACGATCCCGACTTGAGGAACTTTTTGATGCCGTCCTTTAACAAGCTCGAAACCAAATCCATCCGAGCCGACAACGGCACCCGGTTGTAAAATCACCCGATCACCCAGTTCACAGCGCTCTCTCACTGAAGCATTCATATGGAGAACACAATCCTCACCGATTCGAGCATTGTTTCCAATCACGACGCCCTCTCGAATCACTGTCCGGTCGCCAATCCTAGCACCCTTGCCAATGATTGCTCCGGCCGAAATCGTGACGCTAGATGCGTCAAAGTTGGCTTCCTCTGCAACAATCGCCCCTTGCGCGATTCCAGGAACAACATCATGGGCTTCCTTTTGAAAGTGATCAATAACCGCGGAAAAAGCGGCGGAGGGATTTTCAACCGTGAAAACCAGGCAGCTCGCTGGCACTTCCCAATCGCCTTCAGGCACCAACACGGCACCAGCCTTCGTAGCGGGGAGCTGCGACGCGTAGCGGAGGTTCCCTAGAAAGCTAACCTCGGAAGGTCCAGCTTGGTCCAGTGAATTGATGCCCGAGAAAACCCGATTAGCAACACCCACTTCGTCCAGCCCGATGAGCTGGACAAGCTCAGAAGAAGTCAGAGGCACAAAATTAGCGGCTTATTTTTCTTCGTTGATCTCCTTCAGCAAGGAATCAGTGAGGTCAGTCATGTCCCGGGCATGAAGCACGAAGGGAATTCCTTGGCTACTATTGCCGGATTTATCAAATATATAGTCGTAGTTTCCAGCCTTGGCACGATCCGAAACGACGCGCTGAATTTCGACAAGAATACCACGCATCTGCTTTCTCATTTTCTCGTTCAGAGAGCCATTCCGCCGCTCCAAGAACTCGGAACGCTCACGCTCTTTGTGAATACCATCCTGTTGAAGATCGTTAGATTCCTGAAAAAGTTCATTTTGCTTCTTCGCCCCTATGTTGAGATCCTTCAGTTGCTCACGAATCTCCTGAATTGTCGTTTCAATCTCCCGAATGTCGGCGAGGCGCAAATTATTATCCTTCTGGATTCGAGCACGCTCGATATTGATCTCTTTTTGAATCGCGCCGGTGAGATGATATTCATTAAAAAGTCGCTCCATATTGACCGTTGCGATTTTAAGACGCTGGGCCGAAGCCATCGAACTGAGGGCAAAGAAGCCGGCAAGGAGGAAAAGAAGAGAGGATTTCATAAATCTGGGAAGTTGGAGTTACTCTGTGATTTAGAGGGGAAGGCGTCAACCTTCCACAAGGGTTAAATTCGCACTTCTTTGGTGTCGGAACGCTTCTTACTCAACTCAGCCATGAGCGCGTTGGTGATATCGATCAAACCCTTACCATAAAGAAGAGGGGCAACCTGATTGGTGGTGGCCCCTGATTTCTCAACAATAATAGTGAAATTTTCAGCCCTAGTCTGCACTTCGACAAGTTTGTGAATCTCTTTCAACTGGGCCAGATCTTCATTATTCTCCTTCTGAATCCGAGCCCGTTCCTGATCAATACCAATCTGGATTTTCACCGTTTTGTAGTTAGATTTAAAAATCTTTTGTATGTCCACAACTCCCGCCTTGAACTCCACAGACCTCGCGTGAGCCACCAAGGAAGCAGAAAAAAGAAGCAGTAAGGCAAAAATCAAGTTGGTCAGACGGTGGTTCATCGTAAAACTATGCAAACGCCAGCACGCTTTACTGATGAACCTTCGACACTCCAACGTCAACTCTGTTCAAGAGACCCTCAAAGAATGTCCCAGCCCTTTAGCCTTGGTGCCGACGATGGGTGCGCTTCATGGGGGCCACCTCGCCCTGATTCGAGCAGCTCGCGAAATGGTGGGACCTCAAGGCACGGTTGCCGTCTCGATCTTCGTCAACCCGACCCAGTTTGATCGCCCGGAAGATCTCTCGTCTTACCCACAGCCCCTCGAAGAAGATCTGGCCCTTTGCGAAAAGGAAGGCGTCGACATCGTTTTTGCTCCGGAAATCGGAACACTCTATCAGCCCGACCATTCCGTCCTCGTGACCGAATCCCTCCTCACCAAACATCTCTGCGGAGCCACCCGACCCGGGCACTTCGATGGCGTCCTAACAATCGTTTTAAAACTCCTGAACATCTTTCAGCCCAACTTCGCCATCTTCGGCGAAAAAGATTTTCAGCAACTCGCCCTGATTCGTCGCATGGTGCGCGACCTCGATGCCCAAACTGAAATCATCGGCCACCCCACAGTGCGTGAGACCGACGGCCTCGCCCTTTCCTCGCGCAATCGCAAGCTCACCCCTATCCATCGCGCCGACGCCCCCCGCATCCGCCGTGCCTTGCTCGCCGCTCAAAGCATCCACCAGACTGGCGAACAAAAACCTCAGGTTTATCTCGATGCCACCCGCCACCACCTTTCAAAAGACGCACCTGAAGATTTCCGCATCGATTACTTACAACTCGTTGACTCCGAATCTCTTCAGCCTCTTGCAAAAGTAACCTCCCGCGCGACCCTCGCCACCGCCTGCTTCTTCGGCCCTGTCCGCCTCATCGATAACATTCAAATCCGGGGTTAACTCATCATTATTCTCCTCTTTTCATTTCGTTCACTTCCGACATAACCTGTCCAGTAAAATTGCTAACATTCAAACCGGAATAGTAATAAGTGTCCATGAGGGAGCTTTCAAAGCAGGTCAAAAACTCACTTACAAATCGGCGCTAAGCTCTCGCCCCCTCCAGAAGGACCAATCCTCCGTCTTCTTATCGAGATGAAGATGTCACCTCTGGATACCGGCGTCTGGACCCTAAGCGAACCTCTAGCATGGAGCTTCAGTCGAATGACTCTTAATCCATTCACCACCATTTGGCGAGAGATCTTCAATCTACTACATGAAAACCGATCTCTCCAAAACTTAGATTCCGCCTCATCCTAGATTAGCCTCATCCATAGAATCCGCGTTCCAAAAATCCCCCCATCTTGGCGCCTTTGCCTTAGACTACTCCCTCAAAAAAATCTGAGCCCATTTGCATCCGGTCATCTCCGCTTCGCTCCGGTTGCAAAATCTGCAGATACAGCCCCACAACCAAGCCCCCCAGCTTTCGCATCCTCTTTCCCCCCGTAATCGCCCCCTCTCACGTTTCCTATTTCAAACTCCCTACATTTGAATTTTTCTAGGTTTCACCCATCTAGAATTTAGAGTTCCTCCCCCCGAATTAACAAAAAATCCTACGCCATCATCCGACTCTCCCACTCCCACGGAGGCCTCACTGCTTATCTCTGGGTCAGGTCAGGAATGCTCTTTCTCGCCTCTCTGCTCATATTGAGACTTCAAAAATCCTCCTGAATTCGCTATTTCCCTCTATTATTTCTCCGGTTTCCTTCGTTAAACCTCAACATCAGATCCCATGAGCAATGTCAGTAATGTCCCTTCAGCCACCGCGAAAGAAGCTCTTCGCCGACAACAAAAGGTCTCAACCGTGGTCAGCCTCATCACGGCGCTCCTGATCATCGCCCTTATTGGAATCATTCTGGGCATCATCATGATGGTCACCGAGAAGAAGGAAATACCCACAATCGTCAGCTACAATGCGTCTTCGGAAGACGAAGTGGTCGTCGAAAAGCAGAAACTTAGAACGAACGTTTCCCGTAAACCTTCTTCCCCCAGCTCTGCCATCGCTCGCGTCATTGCCTCCACGACAGCTTCCCCCACCGCCATTCCGGTTCCTGAGATCAACGTCCCCGAACCTTCCCTCGACTTCGGTGATGGCGACGACTTTGGTGATGGCTGGGGCGATGGAGACTTTGGCGATGGCGGCGGCTCCGCGACCTTCTTTGGCCAGCAAGTTCGCGCCGAACGACTTGCCTACGTGATCGACTACTCCTCATCGATGAAAGGAAAGGGCCGGGAAAAGCTCATGCGCGCAGAACTCACCGACTCTCTCTCAAAAATGATACCAGGAATGAAACTGGGCATGATCTTCTTCGCCGGCCCATCTTGGGAAGCAGGCGGCAGCGTCCAAAAAGGCCAGGTTACCTCAGCCAAAGGTAAAAAGTTCAAATGGAAGACGACAGGTGGATCCTTCGGCTGGATGCCGGATGGTAAACTTGAAAACGCATCGTGGATCACAGTGACAGATCTCCAAATAAAAAACCTCACCAAGATCGTCAAGGAAACCCCCCTTGTTGGCGGCACCGTTTGGAATCACCCAATCAACATGGCCCTCAACATGGACCCTCCCCCACAAATGATCTACTTCATGACCGATGGCGCAGCCAGAGGCGCCGACGTCTGGTCAAAAGAAGTCGGAGATCGGGCCGCCAAGATGGGCGTGGTAATCAACTGCGTCGCCATGATGGTTCCTCAGGCGATCAAAGATCTCAAAGACCTCTCCAAACGCACTGGCGGTCAACTCACCATCGTGAAAGAAAACGGCGAACATGAAGTTGTAAAATAACGTGGAAATTCTCTACCAAGACGAAGACATTGTCGTCGTCGATAAACTCAGCGGGCTTCTCTCAATCCCCGGTCGTGGCCCTGAAAAGATCGACTCCGTTTCCCATCGCATCCGACAGATGTTCCCAGACTGCCTCGCGCAGCCCTCCGTCCATCGGCTCGATATGGACACCTCGGGACTCCTCGTTCTTGCTCTCACTGCCGCGTCCCATCGCCACCTTTCGCTCCAGTTTCAGAACCGCGAAACCGACAAGCATTACCTCGCTCTTCTCGACGGCGAGCTAGCAGGCGAAGAAGGCACTATCACCCTGCCCTTCCGACTCGATATCGAAAACCGCCCCCATCAAATCTACGATGAGATTCACGGCAAAATCGGCACTACTCACTGGAAGAAGCTTGGCATCGAAAATGGAAAAACCCGCATCGCCTTCCACCCCATCACCGGCCGCACTCATCAACTCCGGGTCCACTCCGCACACCCAAAAGGACTCGGCATCCCCATCGTCGATGACCCGCTCTACGGAAATGGCGACCTCCCCGGAAAAATGAAACTCCACGCCTGTGAACTCACGTTCACTCATCCCACCACCGGGGAAAAGATGACCTTCACCGCACCAGTCCCTTTTTAATAAAATTTGCTTCCCCCTAAAGCTCTGAGGATCACCATCTCATTTAGACCTCAGCAATGAAGCCACTTTTCATTTCCATCTTCTTTCTTCTACTCGCAGTGAGTTCATCTCAAGCGGCCAAGAAACCAAATATTCTCTTCATCCTAACCGATGACCAGGCCCTGGAGACAATCTCCGCTCTCGGAAACAACGGAATCAACACTCCAAATATCGATAGCCTGGTGAGGGCAGGCGTCACCTTCACCAACGCTTCCAACATGGGCTCTTGGGTCGATGACGTGAGCTTTGCGAGCCGCACCATGATGTTTACCGGCAAGTTCCTCTGGCCCGCTTCGAAGTTAAAAGGCAACGAAGACCCACCTCTGATTCAGGCCTTCAAGGATGGAGGCTACGAAACTTATGGCACAGGAGCCTGGCACGTGGGCACAAAAGACGGAATGGACTCTGCTTTCGACCACATTCTCAACAAGCGCCCGGTTCCACTTTCTCTCGAAGAAACAGAGACTCCTTTCACCGCGTGGAATCATGACCAAGGAGCTAACTGGGAAAACGGAACGCATCTCACGAACCTCACCGGAGAGAGCGCCATTTCGCTCCTCAAAAAAGCCACTTCGCAAGAGAAACCCTTCTTCCTCTATGTCGGATTCAACGCCCCCGCACTTCCCTGGCAATACGAACAAAAAGAACTTAAAAGTATCAAGTCAGAGCAGCTAAGTCTCCCTCCCAACATCAAAAACAGACACTTCTATTTTAGCCTCAAGTCGCCCAAGGAAATCAGCCCGAAATTCGCCAGCAATCGGTATAGAGACTACTACCTCGTCATCGAGCGTCTCGACCGCCACCTCGGCCGTATCCTCAGCGCACTCAAGCAGTCGGGATCCTATAAGAACACTATCATCGCTTTCCTTTCCGACAATGGAATCAACAATGGAGAAAACGGTATCATAGGCTGCCAGAATCTCTACGAAAAAAGCCTTAAGGCACCATTAATTCTTGCCGGCCCCCACATCCCCAAAAACAAATTCATCGATACCTCCGTCTACCTTCAAGACGTACTACCAACCCTCATGCAGCTTGCCCAAATCCCCAAGCCAAAGCTCTGCCAATTCCGAAGCTTCGTGCCGCAAATGAATGGAAAAGAAACCGGCCCCTGGGAGGATATCCTCGGTGCCTACTGCAACGATATGCGTTCCATCAAAGTAGAGGACCACAAGCTCGTCCTCTATCGCCGGAAAACCGAACGGCATATGAAACTCTACGATCTCATCAAAGATCCTTTCGAAATGAACGACCTCTCGCAGAGAAAATCATCTTCTAACATCATCGAAAACTGCCTCGATAGGCTCCAGCGCTGGGAAGCCTCCTCCGGAGGCATGCTTAATATTAGAAGCTATTTTACCCAGCCCGACGTCCGCTAATCCTCTTCCTCAAACGAGGAGCTTCCAGCTCCACCCACGCCTCGAAAAAGGCTCTCATCCTCTCTGTCTCGTCAGCGGTTGCCATCTTCGACTCAAAGACAACGCCTCCTCTCCCTGGTTACTCATCATTCCTGAAGTTGAGGAGGGCATTGAAGACCTCCACCAACTCTCCCCCGAGCGATACGCCGAGATCGTATTTGTCATCCGGGCAGCCTCTAACTTCGTCGACGACCATTTCCAGCCTGAGAAACTCAACGTCGCCTACATCGGAAACATCGTCCGTCAAATGCACATTCATATCGTCGGCCGCTCCGGGTCCGATTCCGCTTAGCCGGCTCCCGTCTGGGGATTCGAGGGGGAAACAGCATACTCCCTGGATCAAATCAAAGAAATCCGCACCGTAGCTCACAGATCCCTCGGAACATAGAGGAAGCTCCATTTTTTGAATTCTTATCCAATTTACACCAAGTAGCGTTTTAAAAGAGACGAATGCCGAAGTAATTTTCTTGAAGGAGCAAGGAGGAACGAAGGCGTGGTGTGGGTGAAATGCCCATGAAGCGTCCGGCTCTTGATTCCAACGTGCATCGCTATTTCCTAACTATTTAAAAACATCATTTCTCTCTTTTGAAATGCGGAGTGCTATTAGAAGTCTTGTCGTGATGATTTTCTCTAAGGTCTCAAACTGGTTCCGCCGCCTCGGCACCACTGAAGTCTATATTTTCGATGGCACTTCCGTGACCGCCGCCAAAGGAAATCCCAAACCGAAACTCATCGGAGAACTCCACGGGATTCTTCAGCGAACAGGCTCCGGCACCAGCGAAATCCATCTCAACGGCAACCAAAAAATTCAATTCTACGGCGACATCAATCCCCGCGCCCACCAATCGATCCGGAACGTCTTCATTAACACGCTCTGAAAGTCTTCAATCCATCCGCGCACCAGACAGAGTGCTTCTTATGAGGTCATCATTCGGGGACTGTATGAAATGGGAGCCTCAGCAGGCTACCCCTTCCAATTAAGTGCGCAGCCACTCCCACTTCCGGCCTTGAACACGAAAGGGCGGCTCACACCACGCCCACCACCACTTCCAAGCTCTCACTGGGTACTGCCCACTGTAAACTCAGAAAACCCTTTGCCTTCGCCCCACTTTACGTGATTCTCCCCGGGTAATGGCCAAGCCCAAAAACGCAATCTCCCCTACCCGCTCCGAGAACTTTCCCGAGTGGTATCAGCAAGTCGTCCGCAATGCCGACCTTGCCGAGAATTCCGAGACCCGTGGATGCATGGTCATCAAGCCGTGGGGCTTCGCAATTTGGGAAGCAATCCAGCGCGACCTCGATGATCGCTTCAAGGCCACTGGCCACGAGAATGCCTACTTCCCTCTTCTCATCCCCCTTTCTTATCTAGAAAAAGAAGCCGAGCACGCCGAAGGGTTTGCCACCGAATGCGCCGTTGTTACTCATCACCGCCTTGAGACCATAAAAGACGAGAACGGAAAAACCAAGATGATCCCGAAGGGTAAGCTCGCCGAGCCCTACGTCATCCGCCCCACTTCCGAGACCATCATCGGTGCTGCTTTCTCCCGCTGGGTCGAGTCCTACCGCGACCTCCCCCTCCTCATCAATCAGTGGGCCAATGTCATGCGCTGGGAAATGCGGCCCCGCCTTTTCCTTCGCACTGCCGAATTCCTTTGGCAAGAAGGTCACACCGCTCACGAAACAAAAGAAGAAGCAATCGTCGAGACTAAGATGATTCACCAGCTTTACTCCGATGCCCTCCGCGACCTCCTCGCGATCCCCGTCGTCATGGGTGAAAAGACGGAAGCCGAACGCTTCCCCGGAGCCGAAATGACCTTCACCATCGAAGCCATGGTGCAGGACAAAAAGGCGATCCAAGCCGGAACCTCCCACTACCTCGGACAAAAATTTGCCAAGGCGCAGGACATCAGCTTCGTCGATCGCGATAACAAAGAACAGCACGTCCACACCACCTCATGGGGCGTCTCAACCCGTCTCGTGGGAACTCTGATCATGGCGCACTCCGACGACGATGGTCTCGTCCTCCCACCCCGGGTGGCCCCTCAACAAATCATCATTGTTCCCGTCACGCCGAAACCCGAATCCCACGACGCCATCATTGACGCCTGCCAGTCCCTCGCAACCCGCCTCCGCGAGCAATCGTATGGCGGCGAACACCTCCGCGTGAAAGTCGATGACCGCGACCTCGGTGGAGGCATCAAGAAGTGGGAGTGGGTCAAAAAAGGCGTCCCTCTCCGCGTCGAAATCGGACCGCGCGACTTGGAAGAACGCAAAGTTTGCCTCCAACGTCGTGATCAAGCGCCCAATCAGAAATCATTCCTCGATAAGGAAGACTTCCTTCGTGACGTCGTCGACACGCTCGACGAAGTGCATCAGTCGCTCCTCGAAAAAGCAAGGACTCTACGCGACCAAAACATCGCCGAATCAGCCGACCTCGCCGCTTTCGAAAGCCACTGGTCCACCGAGGATCCCGGCTGGCTCCTCACCCCTTGGGCAGGAACACGCGAAGAAGAGGAAGAGCTTTCCAAAAAGCACAAAATTACCGTCCGATGCCTCCCTCTCGACAAACAGGAAGAAGCGGAAGTCCCCTGTGTCCTCACCGGGAAGCCCACCAAAGCCCGCGCGCTCTGGGGTCGTAGTTACTAAGTCCCCTTCCACAGCTGGGCAACTCCACGAGTCGCGAGATCCATCTCTCAATCAGCACCAACCGGGCGATCTAATCGCACGCCCATCCTTATTAATCTACTGAAAATAAATCATCCCTGCGATCCCAGCAGCGAAACAGTAGTAGGAAAAATACTCCAACTTTCCGCGCTTCACCGCACCCATCACCAGATAGATCGCGAGAAGGCCCACGACCGCCGCCGCCGCTGCTCCTGCGAGATAAGGCGTATTAAAACAGGATTTTAAAGCCTCGAAAAAAGACCCCGTTTCTTCAATCCGATCCTTCATCGTTAGCACAAAGCCTCCGGCGATCGCAGGGATCGACATCAAGAAGGAAAACACGGCCGCTTTCTCGGCCTTCACCCCGCTCACCAGTCCAGCAGCAATCGTCGATCCCGAACGCGAAACACCCGGAAGAATGGCAAAGGCCTGACCGATTCCCATAATCACAGAACTCTTCAAGCCCACTTTCTCCAAGCGGCCTTTCACCAAGCGTGGAATAAAAAGAATGAGCCCCGTCAGGATCAAAAAAGACGAAACCATGAAAGGATTTCCGGGGACTGAATCGAAGAAATCTTTAAAGAGTAAAGCGGCAATCACCGCCGGCACGGTGGCAATCGCTAACCACATAATCATCTTACGATCCTCGATCATCGACGGTGTGTAAAGCGACTGCACCAATCTCCAAAGACTCGGCCAGAAGAAGATCAGCACACTCACCAGCGTTCCAATATGAAGAATGACTTCAAATGCCAGGTCAGGTTGGTGCGAAGAACCAACCTCACGAATACCCAAAAGATACTGAGTCAGGACAATATGCCCCGATGACGAAACGGGCAAAAATTCGGCTAAGCCCTGCACAATACCGACAACGATCGCTTTCCAGATTTCCATAAGATCACTGTGACTCTAAGGAATTCTTAAGCTTTCGCAAGGGTAGGTTACGAAGCTTTGTGGGGGGACGCAGGAGAGATTCTTAATCTCTCTATCCGTGGAGCCCCGGGGACGCGGACGGTAGGATTATCCCTTGGTTGGGCGTTGGGAAAGAGACTGAGAGTCTCTGCTACGGCTCACTTCGCTTTTTCCAAAGTTTTGCCGACTCTTCACCGAAGACGACCTCATCCCAAAGGATCTTCTCTTCCTCAAAAAGAAAGCGCGCATCAAAGGTCTCGCCCTTCAGAGCCTGCGGTAACCAGTAAGAATCATCCTCCCACATCCGCTCAAAAGGAATGTCGGCAATCTCACACCAATATGGAATCGCCTCATCCGTCGCCGTGGGAGTTCCCGTAAATTTCGTCGCAGTATAAACATGACAATGAATGTCCGGAAGATTGGACATCGAAAACCAAAGCTCTCCTCGTTTCACTGGATCCAGCGCAGTGATATGAAGCTCTTCTTGCACCTCGCGAATCGCACACTCCCCGGGAGTCTCACCTGGATCAATCTTCCCGCCTGGACCATTAATTTTCCCCATCCCGATCCCTCGTAATTTTTCAATCAAAAGAACCCGGCTTCCTTGATGAACAAAAAGGAGAGTCGCCTCGATCTCGGGTTGCCATTGATCCCAATTGGGAGGCGTTATTTTATTCGGATGGTCGGGCATAATTTTCGACGGTGTCGCAGGTACACACAAGATTGCGGTCGCCGTGCACGTTATCAATCCGTCCGACGACTGGCCAGAACTTGTGCCTCCTAAGTTGTGGCACTGGAAAGGCCGCCTTTTCTCTCGAATAAGAATGACTCCACTCATCAGCAATCACCATTTCCGCAGTGTGAGGCGCATTCTTTAATGCGTTGTCAGCAGGATCAGCCTCCCCCGTGATGACTTCTTCGATCTCTACATGAATCCCCAGCATCGCTTCGCAAAAACGATCCAGCTCCTCTTTCGATTCCGATTCGGTAGGCTCAATCATGAGCGTTCCCGCCACCGGCCAACTCATCGTCGGCGCGTGAAAGCCGTAGTCGATGAGACGCTTCGCAATGTCTTCCACCGTGATTCCACTCGCCTTTGTCAACGGACGGGTATCGATAATGCACTCGTGAGCCACCAGATTCCCGCGCCCCGTGTAGAGAATTGGATAAACCGGCGAGAGGCGCTTAGCGATGTAGTTGGCACTCAAGATCGCCACCGCAGTGGCATCCTTCAGACCTGCCGACCCCATCATCGCGATATACATCCAGGAAATGACGTTAATCGAAGCACTTCCCCAGGGAGCAGAACAAACAACATTGGCAGAATCTCCAAAGTCGCGATGCCCCGGCAAGAAATCCACCAAGTGAGCCGCCACCCCAATCGGGCCGACTCCCGGACCACCGCCTCCGTGAGGAATGCAGAAAGTTTTGTGCAGATTCAAGTGACATACGTCAGCACCAATGAGTCCGGGATTGGTCACTCCAACCTGCGCGTTCATATTTGCGCCATCCATGTAAACTTGTCCGCCCGCCTCATGAATCGCGGCACACAATTCCTGGATCCCCTCTTCGTAAACTCCATGAGTCGAGGGATAAGTCACCATGAGTGCACCCAAAGTTTCGCGATGCTCCGCGATCTTGGCGTGAAAATCATCAGTATCGATGTTCCCTTCGTCGTCACATTTTACCGGAACGACCCGGAATCCCGTCATGACAGCCGAGGCCGGATTCGTACCATGCGCCGACATCGGAATGAGACACTTATTTCGATCCTGATCGCCATTGGCTTGGTGGTAGGAACGAATCGCCAGAAGACCGGCATATTCCCCCTGCGAACCCGCATTGGGTTGTAGCGAAACTGCCGCAAATCCCGTGATTTCGGACAACCAACCGGACAACTCAGCGAGCATGATACGATACCCCTTGCTTTGATCTTCCGGGACAAAGGGATGAAGGGAGGAAACCTCCGGCCAAGTCACGGGCATCATCTCTGCCGCAGCATTAAGCTTCATGGTACATGAGCCCAGCGGAATCATCGATTCATTCAGCGCGAGATCACGAGCTTCGAGACGATGCAAGTAACGCATCATTTCGGTTTCGCTGTGATAAGAATGAAAGACCTCCTGCGGGAGAATGTTTTCGTCTCGAAGCATTTCTGCCGCTAGCTCATCGGCCTTTCCCGGAGACGCTCCAAAGAGTTCACAAATAGCTCTTAGATCTTGCTCCGTCGTCGTTTCATCAAAAGCAACCCCAAGCCGGCCATCGCCAAAATCACGAAGATTGTATCCCTTCTCTACCGCTGCCGAAAGAATCCCCTCCGCCCGACCACCGACCTGCACCGTGAGCGTGTCAAAGTGGGAGTCATTCACTAACTCCACCCCCGCTTCTTTCAATCCCGAACTCAATCGACCGGTCAATGAACGAACGCTTGAAGCAATGTGACGCAATCCGGCGGGGCCATGATACACGGCATACATCGATGCCATCACGGCGAGAAGAACTTGCGCGGTGCAGATGTTCGAGGTCGCCTTATCTCGGCGAATATGCTGCTCGCGAGTCTGCAGCGATAAGCGATACCCGGGATTCCCTTGGGAATCGATCGACACCCCAACCAGTCGACCCGGGATCTTCCGCTTCAGTTTATCGACACAAGAAATGAAAGCCGCATGCGGTCCCCCAAAACCGAGAGGGACGCCAAAGCGCTGGCTCGATCCCACGCAAATATCAGCACCCATGCTTCCGGGAGATTTTAAGAGAGTGAGTGCCAGAAGATCAGCAGCGACCACGACCTGAGCCTTCACTCCGTGAACCTGCTCTGAGAAATCACTAAAATCGCGCACGTTTCCCAAAGTCGAGGGATACTGCACCAGCGCACCAATGAGATCTTCGCTCGCGCTAAAATTGGAAAATTTTTCCACCTTCACTTCGATCCCAAGAGGCTCGGCTCGAGTGCGCACGACATCGATGGTCTGGGGGTGACATTCTTCATCGACCCAAAAGACGGTCGCCTTGGGCTTCATCGTGAGCGCTAGACTCATCGCCTCCGCGGCCGCCGTGGCTTCATCGAGAAGCGAGGCATTCGAGACATCGAGCCCGGTAAGCCCGGTCACGAGGGTTTGAAAATTTAACAGGGCCTCCAATCGCCCTTGCGAGATCTCCGGCTGATACGGGGTATAAGCGGTATACCAACCGGGATTTTCAAGAATATTCCGCTGAATGACCGGCGGAGTGACCGTTCCAGAATAGCCCTGGCCGATGAATGATTTGAGTATCTTGTTTTGACCGAGCTTGCTTTTAAGAAGCTCAAGAGCCTCCGATTCGCTCAGAGCTTCGGGAAGAGTCGTCCCCTCCGGCCACTGAATCTCAGAAGGAACAATCTTGGCGAGAAGAGCATCAAGATCACTTTGGCCGACAGCTTCCAGGAGAGCAGTCCTAGAATGATCCCACGGGCCGATGTGGCGACGGGAAAAGGGCTGCGTCATCATGACCGTCTAGCGCACGATGCCAGTGTACGAAGACGCATCCATGAGAGCCTCATATTGCGCGGTATCATCGATCTTCATTTTAAAAATCCAACCGCCATCGTAGGGGTCGGAATTGACCATCGAAGGATCAGCAACGAGGTCTAAATTGACCTCCACAACCTCTCCCGCGAGCGGAGCATAAATGTCACTGGCCGCTTTGACACTCTCGACCACCCCAACCGGAGACGCTTTGTCGACATCACCGAGATCGGGAAGCTCAACAAAAACAACATCGCTCAATTCGTCTTGAGCATGGTCGGTAATTCCAATGGTAACGATATCTCCATCGAGGCGAACCCATTCATGATCAGGGGTGTAGCGGCAGTTGTCTGGTGCGGTCATACAATTGAATTTATTACGAAGTCTTATTTCCGATAAAAAGGCTTTTTCACGACTTTTGCCGGAAGGTATTTTCCTCGAATTCCGATTTGAACAGGGGTGTTCACCTTCACCCGATCCGTCGGAAGATAAGCAAGTCCGATTCCGGCACCAAGCGAGGGAGAAAGACCACCCGAGGTCAATTCACCGAGCGGCTTACCCTCCATATCATGGACCGGATAGCCCGGCCGGGGTGGCGCGCCTCTCTCACAAAGCTGGATCGCCATCAGTCGCTCGCTCACCCCCTGTTCCTTTTGATTACGCAAGGCATCACCGCCAATGAAGCGCTCTTTCCCAAGTGCCACAAACATTCCTAATCCTGCTTCCAGTGGACTCCGGCTTGGAGAAAGGTCCGAACCATTGAGCGGATAGCACATTTCCAATCGAAGCGAATCCCGGGCTCCCAATCCGCAGGGAGCGACACCCTCATCCATAAGGAGTGACCACCAAAAGGAGGCTTGGGAAGCAGGGCAGAAAAGTTCGAAGCCGTCTTCGCCCGTGTATCCGGTGCGACAGACAATCATGCGATGACCCATGTGACTCAAATCATCGAGATGGTTACGCGCAGGAAGAGTGCGCCCTTCAGTCATCTTAAAATAAACCTCTGAGGCATCTGGCCCCTGAACTGCGATGCCTGCCCAGTCATCACTGAGATTTTCCAACCGCAGATCCCCTTCCAGATGCTGAGTGAGCCAATCGACGTCTTTCTTGATCTTTGCGGCATTCACTAGAAGCAGGTAGTCATTTTCGGCAAGACGATAGATAATCAGATCATCGATCACCCCACCTTGGTCATTCAGAAGAAAAGTATACTGTGCCTCCCCGTCCTCAAGCTTAGCAACATCATTCGCCAGCATTCGATTGAGCCACGATTCTGCGTCATTCCCTTTTAAAAAAAGCTGTCCCATGTGGGAAATATCGAAGACCCCCACGTGCTCGCGCACTGCCTTATGTTCATCGATAATAGACGAATACATCACCGGCATTTCCCAACCAGTAAAGGACACCATCCGTCCCCCGAGGTCTCGATGCTTCTCGTCCAAGGGGGAAAGTCTTAAGACGTCGCTCACCGCGGAAAACTGTCAATGCTAATTGGACTTGTCAACCTGTCAGAAGAGATCATTTTCAGATCTGTGTCACAGAAACGATTAACCATCGAAAGCCGCTTTAGCTGGCTCGCATTCCCGGGCCTCATTAAAGCACTCGCAATGCTTCAAGGGGTTTTCTTTCTCGCCCTCATTTTCAATCCCAAAGCGGGCGAAATCATCTACCCAAATATGGATAAAGTCATGTCTGGGGAAATCTGGCGGCTCTTCAGTTGGGTTCTCTATCCGCCCTATCCCCCCAGTCCCGGAGGAAGCCTCGTGTTTCCCTTCTTCTTCACTCTCATCGTCCTTCGAATCTTTTTTCTCTTCGACGAGACCCTGGAACTCGCTTGGGGCAGCACCCGGACGTCCCTTTACCTATACGCCACCATCATTTGCCAAGGCCTGGCCCTCAATTTCTTCCCCTTCTTGTTCGACGGGAAAGTCTACTACTTCGCAATCTTCTTCGCCTTTGCTACTATTCAGCCCCATTACACCTTCCTCTTGATGTTTTTCCTTCCCGTCAAAGTCTGGATTTTTGCCGTCTTGGCCGGAGTTGGTATCGCAATCATCAGCATCGAATCATGGGTCGAAACAGGAATCCCCCTCCTAGCTGTCTTCTACCTCTTGATCTACCTTCCTTACTTGGTCTGGGCGATCCCCAAGGCTTGGAAATGGCGGAAGACGAGACACCAGGTAGCCATCCGACGAAATAAGTTCCAATCCACCCGGATCGGAAAAGACACGAGCCTTCATCGCTGCAAAACTTGTGATCGCACCGAGAACTCCGATCCTGATCTACAGTTCCGCGTTGCGGAAAATGACGAGGAATATTGTCTCGACCATCTCCCCTGATCACTTAAGGGTCGCAACATGAGCAAGTTGGAATTTGCCCCCCGCCCGGAGAAGAGGGAACTCGATGAGACCCTTGGATTCTGTCCGAAGTTCGATGTCGACGGATTAATCCCCGCCATGGCAATCGACTCCGAGACTCGTGAGCCCCTGATGCTGGCCTACATGAACAAGGAGTCCCTTAAACTCACCCTCGAAAAACAAGAGGCCGTCTATTACTCCCGCTCCCGTCAGGAACTCTGGCATAAGGGCGCCACCTCGGGACACGTTCAAAAGGTCCACGAAATCCGCACCGACTGCGATCAGGACGCCCTCATTCTATACGTGACTCAGCAAGGAGCTGGTGCCTGTCACACCGGCCGACGTTCCTGCTTCTATCGTGCAGTTAATTTCGACAGCAATCCCACCGCGACGACTTTTGTCGACGACGAACGGACCTTTGATCCCGACGAAGTCTACGGAAAGTAATCTTTCCCCAAGCAAAAACCTGCCCTCTTACGAGGACAGGTTTTTAGAAAGGGCGCTACCTTCCACAGAGCGCCTTTCAAACTCCTCCGTTCTCCTATGGTGCTTCGACTTCCGTAGCCTCAGTCCAGTTGGATAAATGAGGGACAGACTGCCGTTCCCATCAAAAGGGCTCAACCATCTCGAATCGGTGTAAGGCGGGGATCAAGATTTGGCGCGGGAGAATTCGGAATTACATTGTAATGATCAATCACCTGACGAAGTGAATTGAAGATCGCGTTGTGCATCAGACCACCATGGAGATTGCCATCGGCATCAGCCATGTCCCGAAGGCTCGGCGACCGGGTATTGGTGGTATCAGTTCCCCCTCCAAGCGAACCCACCACACCATTGTTCCGGCTATTTGGATCAATATCGAATTCGGGAACCTCATGACAAACATTGCAGCCTGCCCCATCCGACACAGCCCGAAGCGCTTCTTGGCATCGTCCAGCATCGCCGTCCAATCCAAATCGATCAATCCGTGCGCACCCATCTCTTGATTGAGTAAATCGAAGGCTTCTTTGAGATCCATCGTGAATTTTGAAAGCGATTGGCTCCAATCACGATGGAGTCATTAAGACAAAAATTCAAATCATGAAAACCACGCATCGAGTTCCCTAAAGTTCGGGCGGGTTCTCGTAAGAATGACCCGTTCCTAAAACGTATACATTAAATAGCAAAGTTTCCAATCCCACCTCATGAGGTCTTTTTTATCAACTCCATGGCTTCTCGTCCTTCTGATCACTCCGGCATCCGCCGAAGTAAATTTTGAGAACGAGGTAAAACCTATCTTCACCGACCATTGTTACCAATGCCACGGCGAGTCGAAACAGAAAGGTAAACTCCGCCTGGATTCGCCCGCCATGATTCTGAAAGGTGGGAATTCGGGGGAACCGGTCTTCCTCGCCGGCCAAAGTGCAAAAAGCCACCTCATCAAGTTCGTATCACGCGCTGATCCGGACAACGCGATGCCTCCCGAAGGAAAAGGCGAACCGCTCAACGAGACCCAGGTAGAGACGCTGCGGAAATGGATCGACGAAGGGGCTAAAATACCGGGATCGGAGAAGCTTGCCGAAATAAAAATGACGACCGATCACTGGTCCTTCCAGCCGGTCAGTCGCGATGGTTTCGAGGAAAAGACGATCGATGAAATGATCGGTGAAATGAGAGGGGCCAAAGCGCTCACTCCTTCGCCCCGCGCCGATCGCCGAACCTTGGTCCGCCGCCTCTACCTGGTGCTCCACGGGATGCCCCCGAATACCGCGGAAGTCGCAAAATTTCTTGCCGACAAATCACCGGAAGAAGAAGCTTGGCGGAACCTCGTCAACCGCGCCCTCGCCAGCCCACGCTACGGCGAACGAATCGGACGCAGGTGGCTTGATGTCGTCCGCTTTGCCGAGAGCAACGGATTTGAAACGAATCGCGAGCGACCCCACGCCTACCCATTCCGCGACTTTGTGATCAACTCGTTCAACGAGGACAAACCCTACGACCGGTTCATTCGGGAACAGATCGCGGGCGACGCCTTCGGAGCGGAGGTGGGGACCGGGTTTCTCGTCGCGGGATCCTATGACATTGTCAAAAGCCCGGACATCAACCTAACTCTCATGCAGCGGCAGGATGAACTCACCGACATCGTCAACACCACGGGCACGACCTTCCTGGGCCTGACGATCGGTTGCGCAAGATGCCACAATCATAAATTCGATCCCATCTCGCAAAAGGACTTCTATGAGTTTCAAGCCGTCTTCGCCGGAGTGGGATACGGCGACCGCACGCTGAAGAAAGTGATGACCAAGGAGTCGATGGAGGAAACCGCGCAACTCCGTCGCGAACTCGCGGCGCACAAGAACGCTATGGATGACTTCAGGAAGAAGGCCGCAACGGAGGACGGAAAGGGGCCCTCGAATCTCAGAGACCCAGTGAATGCCATTTTAAATGTCGAAAACTTCAGCGTGATCGAAGCAAAATTCGTGCGCTTTACGATCCGGGAAACAAATTCGGGACAACCCTGCCTTGACGAGCTGATGGTCTTCGATCCAGAGGGCCAAAACATCGCGCTCGGTGCGTCACCCACCGCTTCAGGAAGCCTGCCCGGCTACCCAATTCATCAGCTTGAGCACATCAATGACGGACTAATCGGAAACGAGCACAGCTGGATCTGTCACAAAAAGAGCGGTTGGGTGCAACTGGAGTTCGAGACTCCCCAACCCATCGAGCGAATCGAGTGGGCCCGTGACCGTAATGGCGTCAATACCGACCGACTCGCGACCGATTATCTCATCGAGGCTTCGTTGGACGAAAAGACCTGGAAGACCCTCGCCAGATCCGCCGACCGCCATCCCTTTCGAGGACAACCTGACCCCAATGCCTTTCTTGCAAAATTGGACACCGCCGAGGCAAAGGCAGCCCGTAGCTTGATGGCGACGATCTTGGACAAGAACACGCGCATCGCCTCCCTCGAAACTGGTAAGCAAGCTTGGATCGCTAATTTTTCCAAGCCCGGAAAAACCCACCGTCTCTACCGCGGCGACCCCATGGCGAAGCGCGAAGAAGTGGCGCCGGATGCCCTTGAGGTGATGGGTTCCCTCAAGATGGGAATTGACGAGGCCGAGCAACAACGTCGCGTCAAGATCGCCGAGTGGATCGCGACGAAGGAGAATCCACTCACCGCCCGGGTGATGGCCAACCGCCTCTGGCAATTCGTCTTCGGCACCGGAATCGTCGATACCCCAAGCGATTTTGGACTCAACGGCACGAACCCGACTCATCCTGAATTGCTGGATTGGCTAGCCGCCGAATTCATGGAAAACAGCTGGTCATCCAAAGAACTTTTGCGGCTGATCTTGACTACGGACACTTTCCAGCAATCGAGCCAACCTCGCACCGAAGCGGCCAAGATCGACGCGAGCGGCCGTTATTTATGGCGCTTCCCACCCCGCCGTCTCGAGGCCGAGGCGATCCGCGATTCCATCCTCGCGGTCAGCGGCACGCTCAATCTCGAAGACACCGAGGGACCGGGATTTTACCTCCTCGAGGTCGATCGCGAAAATGTCGTGCACTACAGCCCAAAGAAAATCACGGGACCAAAAGAATGGCGGCGCATGGTTTACATGATGAAGATCCGCCAGGAACAGGATGCCGTTTTCGGAGCCTTCGACTGCCCCGACGGCAATCAGGTCATGCCAAAACGCAGCCGTTCAACGACTCCCTTGCAGGCTCTCAATTTGTTCAACAGTCCCTTCATCATTCAGCAGGCCGACAAGCTGTCCGAGCGCATCGGGAGCGATCCGACCAAGGCCTTCAATCTCCTCTACGGACGTCCCGCGACGGCGGAGGAAATTGCGGATTCAAGCACCTTCATCGCCGCTCACGGCATGCAGGCCTTCTGCCGCGCCATGCTCAATACCAACGAGCTTCTTTTCATCTTCTAATCCACTGCCATTGCAATGATTCCCATCAACCATTTCATTGATCGTCGCCACTTCCTCTCACACACCGCCAGTGGATTCGGAAGTGTTGCGCTCGCCTCCCTGCTCGCCCGCGACGGTTTGCTCGGGGCGCAGCAAAAAGTCCGCGAAAGCGCGGCGGGAAAAAACCCGATCACTCCCGTGATCGACCCTGGCAATCCGAATGCCCCGCGGCTACCCCACTTCGAGCCGCGCGCCAAACAAGTCCTCATGATTTTTTGCTCCGGAGCGGTGAGCCAAATTGATACTTTCGACTACAAACCGGAACTCATCAAACACCACGGCAAGCCAATGCCGGGCGGCGAAAATCTCATCACTTTCCAGGGTCAGCAAGGCAACCTCACTAGGAGTCCCTGGGAATTCAAACCGCGCGGGCAATCAGGAAAGATGATCTCCGATTTGGTTCCTAAGCTCGGCGACCTCGCCGATGAAATGTGCTTCCTTCACGCCATGACGGGCAAAACGAACACCCACGGTCCGGGCGAGAATTTCATGTGCACCGGATTCACCCTCGATGGATTTCCCAGCGCGGGATCCTGGATGACCTACGCGCTCGGCAGCGCGGCCGACGATTTACCCGCCTACGTGGCAATCCCTGACGTCCGAGGAAAGCCCCAGTCGAGTGGTAATTGCTGGGGGCCGGGATTTTTGCCAGCCGCCTTCCAAGGCACCGATTTTAACGCCGTCAATCCAGTACGGAATCTCGCCATCCCCGGCGGCATCACCACCCGCACCGATGCCGCAACGAGGGCCTTTTTACAACGCCAGAACCATCGACATCTCGCGGGAATTCCGGACGACACCGAGCTCGCGGCGCGCATTGCCAGTTATCAACTCGCGGCAAAGATGCAAATGAGCATCCCCGATGTCACCGACCTCAGCAGCGAACCCGCCCACATCCTGCGCGACTACGGAGTGGATGAAAGCGGGAGCAAAATCAAAGACCTGCGGGCCTCCTACGGACGCAACTGCATCCTCGCACGCCGCCTTATCGAGAAAGGAGTGCGCTTTGTGCAACTTTTCAACGGAGCCTATCAGACTGGAGGCGAGGGCGTCAGCAATTGGGACGGCCACAAGGCGCTCGAGAAACAATACAACATTCACGGTCCCGTTCTTGATCAGCCGACAGCGGCTCTTCTAAAAGACATGAAAGCTCGCGGTCTTCTGGAAGATACCCTCGTCGTTTTTGCAACGGAGTTCGGGCGCATGCCGACTTTTCAAAAAGGTGCAAGCGGCCGCGACCACAACCCCGACGGCTTTACTGCGTGGATGGCCGGCGCCGGAGTCAAGACACCCTTCACTTACGGTGCGACCGATGCCTTCGGCCACAAAGCGGTCGAAAAAGTCACGACCGTTTACGATTTCTACGCGACCATTCTACACATCCTCGGCCTCGATCACGAGCGGCTCAGCTTCTACCACAACGGCATCGAGCGCCGCCTAACCGATGTCCACGGGCATGTCATTAAAGAGATTCTTTCGTAACGGAGGCAGAGATCGGTCCACCCCCGATTCCATCGCGGGCTTCTTAAACGCGACAAAGGACAAACCCAATGACACCAAAGCCAAGAGAAGAAAGAGCATTTTCTTCATCTACTCAGAAACGATAAACTCTGAAAATCGTTCCTCAAAATCCTTGGGAACCACTGCGGTCAGCAAGACATCGTTCCCATCATAATCCGTCGACAGCACTTTGCCCTCGCGATGGAGAAGCCCCGTGATATCCCCTCGAGATTGCGGGATGCGATAATCCAAGCGCTTCACCCGATCCGAAAGTTTGTTGGCGAATTTCCCGAGAAGTTCAGTCATTCCGATTCCTTCAAGAGCCGAGACCTCCATCGCTCCGGGAAAATCAGCACGAAGTCCCGTCAGAATCGCGGGATCCTCGATCTGATCGATCTTATTCAGCACCACGATCACCTCCTTGTCATCCGCTCCCAATTCCTTGAGCACATTACACGTAGTGGCATAGTGCTCTGGAATTTCATCGGAATTTGCATCCAAAACGTGAACCAAAAAATCTGCCAAAATGGCCTCCTCGAGTGTCGCTTTAAAAGATTCCACTAATCGGTGCGGCAAGTTCCGCACAAAGCCCACGGTGTCGCTTACTAAAAGGGTCTGGCCATCTTCGAGATCGAGTCGTCGAGTGGTAGGATCGAGAGTCGCGAAAAGCATATCCGCCTCCAGGATGTCCGAGTCCGCAAGCTTATTGAGCAAAGTCGATTTCCCCGCATTGGTGTAACCGACAATCGCAGCCGTCGCAATTTCCCCTCGGGTGCGTTCTTTGCGCTGGGTCGCACGTTGTTTGCGAACTGCATCCAACTCATCTTTGACCCTGCTAATTTTCTGTCGAGCTAGACGACGGTCGACCTCAATCTGCTGCTCGCCCATTCCTCGGGATGCACCTCCGCCACCACCACTTCCACCACCACCACCACCGCCTTCGCGGTCGAGGTGGCTCCACATGCGTGCCATCCGGGGAAGCGCATACTGCATCCGAGCAAGATCAACCTGAAGCCGGGCTTCCTTGGTGCGCGCCCGCTTTGCAAAAATATCCAGGATCACCTCTTCTCGATCGATCACGGTGAGGTTCGAAAGCCCTTCCCAATTGCGCTGCTGCATCGGGCTCAATTCATTATCAAAAACGATGCAGTCACAGTCGCGAGCTTTCGCGAGTTCTACCAATTCATCGGCCTTCCCTGTTCCGCAGAGCAAGCCTCTGTGAGTAGCGCGCACGCGTACGAGTTCCATCCCGACCACTCCGATCCCGAGCGTGTCGACAAGTTCCTCGAGTTCAAGAAGTAGCTTCCGCGTCTCCTCTTCCTCACGCTTATCATAGCAAACACCGACGAGCATCGCTCGTTCGACCAAATCTGGTTTTTCGCGAACTTCAAACATCACCTACATCTTGGCCAAAAACATGCCAAACCCCAAAAAAACAGCTTGGCCATTCCCAGAAGAATTCCTCCGCTCAACATGACCAGAACGATCAATATCATCTCCTGCATGCCCATTACTTGGTTCATGGGTAGACCTTACTCCCTCTCAGAAAAATGGCGACCCGCAAATAACGCGATCCATTTTTGGGGTCAACAAGACCAAGATGATCAAGCTGGGCCAAGTGGTGATGAGAAGATCCCCAATATTACAATGCGGGGCGCACTTGGTAGAACATCCGCAGGGTTCCCTCAGGAACGTTGTTATCGGTGAATGTCGTGAACGCGCCCTCTGATGGATGGCTGTCGTTGAGTTCTTCCCAATCGTCCGGCGACGTACTCAGATCGGTCGTCCTCCAAAGGCTGTAATTGAGGCCGGGTTTGGATTTGAACGTGAGGACGACGTCCTCGCCGACGATATCAATTTCTGTCGCGGAAAAACCGTTACCTAGCGTGGCCTCGGACACTAAGAAGGCGATGTCGCCAATCCCGAGGCGGTCGCCGCCAGCACCAGCGCCAGGCTGATTGTAGAAGGTTGAGACCGCCTCGAGGCGCACGTAGCGCGCGGTCACGGCCTCTGGAAAGACAAAGCTCTGCCGGAGGGATTCTTCCTGCACCGCAACGAAGGAAGGATTGGCTGTGATCGTCGTTCCGTAGCTCTCGTCGCCGAGAAGCGCTTCGCCGCCCTCGGCGTCCGTAGCGAAGCTGAGGTTGAACTCCCGCATACCGTTGGAGTTGGTGTTCGCGTAACCCCAATAGCTGATCTCGCTCAACGGGACATCGGCACCAAGATCAAACCAGATATACTCAGGTCCCTCGTGAACCGAAATATAATCGGAAGGGAAACCGCCCTGGGCAATCGTATACCAATTATCGCTGCCTCCCAACTTGCTGTGGGGTTCCGCAGCATCAAATCCGACGCCAGGACCGCCCGCCAGTTCGGCGTCACCGCCCGGATTGTTTCCGACCATGTTGTGGTCGAAGGCGCTGATGGGAAGGAACTCGGCGGCTTCGGCCGAGCACAGGGAGGACAAAGCAAGGGCGATCGCTGCGGTAGGGATGCGGAGATTCATGGATAGGAAGGGGCTTAACTGCAAAAAAGATGCCCGCACTAGCTTTAGACTAGTGCGGCCGCCAGAATTTAGATTCTGTTTCGGGCGCGCCTCTAACGGCGTTTGCGGCGGAGCAAGAGACCTGCTCCGGCCAATCCGATGAGTGACAATGATCCAGGCTCAGGGACCGGGTTATTCTCAAAGGCGATTTCGCCGATCCCGAGGCGGTCGCCGCCAGCGCCAGCTCCCGGCTGATCGAAGTAAGTTGAGACCGCCTCGACGCGCACGTAGCGTGCGGTCACGGCCTCTGGAAAGGCAAAGCTCTGCCGGAGGGATTCTTCTTGCACTGCGGTGAAGGAGGGATTGAGTGCGAGGGAGGTCAGATAGCCCTCATCACCAAGAGCCGCGAGGCCGCCTTCGGCGTCTGTAGCGAAGCTGAGGTTAAACTCCCTCATGCCGTTGGAGTTGGTATTCGCGTAACCCCAATAGCTCATCTCGCTCAACGAGACATCGGCACCGAGATCAAACCAGACATGCTCTGGTCCGTCGTGAACTGAAATATAATCGGAAGGGAATCCACCCGGGGCGTCCGTATACCAATTATCGCCGCCTCCCAACTTACTGTGGGGTTCCGCAGCATCAAACCCGACGCCAGGACCGCCGGCCAGTTCGGCGTCACCGCCCGGATTGTTTCCGACCATGTTGTGGTCGAAGGAACTAATGGGGTAAAACACTGCGGCGTTGGCGACGCAGGCTGAGGCCGCTAGTAGCGAGGTGGAGATGAAAATACGGTTCATAATAGATCTATCTTTGTTGTTATGTGAGGTTCGCTCAGCTTCCGATTGCTAAAATCGAAATTCCAATATCCAGCGGATAGCAAACTTTTCCGCTGACCGCAAGGACCTTTCTCTCTTTGAAAGAATTAGGCATCGCCCTCTTTCATACTGCGGTAGAAGCGGCTTTCTCTCTTTGGCTCCTTCCCCTTGCCAACAACGGTGGTGTCGACTTCTACCGCAATCAGGCTTTTGAAGTCGGGATCGATGGTCGTAAAGATGTTGCAGGAGCTCTTTACGCGAGGAACTCCGGTCGGGTATTTCGATCCATCTTTCGAACAATTCGATGCATTCGTGACAAAACTCCTCGATGCCAGAGAAACCGTCCATTCCACAAAGAACACCAGTCAATCAGCTCAGGAGTTTCTTCTCACCAGCCTCATCGACATTCACAAAGCTGACCTTTGTTGAAAAGATCACCTCCCCTTGGCCCGCTCGCCCCCGACGAACCTTCACTTGATAGGTCGCGGAAGTATTCCCCTGGGTCACTTTTTCAGACTCAATCGCCAGAATCGTCCCCTCCCGCACACTGTGCCGAAAGACAACTTGGTCCATCCCGATCGTCACAAAACGACACTCAGGAAAATCCAGGGAAGCCGCGATCCAACTCGCTTCATCCACCCAGCCCAAAAGACAGCCTCCAAAAAGGAACCCGAACTGATTCAGATCCCCGGGTAAAACGAGGCGGTGGGTTTCCATGGAAACATTGAGATCTCAATCGCGCCCTATTTCAGACGGATGAGGATCTTCTTATTGCGCATGTTGCTATCCTCAGAAACGCTTTCGATCTCAGGATCATCGGCAAGCGCGTTGTGCACCAAGCGACGATGATACGAGTTCATCGGCGTCATCCAAATTTCATCCCCGCTGGCTTTCACTTTATCAGCAATGCCTCGGGCCTTATCTCGCACTCGCTCTTCTTGCTGGGCACGGAACCCATCGCAATCCACGCGAACCCGTGGTGCATCGTCGTTCACGCCGCGCAGAATCCGGTTAGTGAGATACTGAAGATCGTCCAAACGATCTCCGCCCTTCCCGATCAAGAGAGTTTGATCGGGGGAAAGAATATTAAGAGTCAAATGGTCCTCATCACCGTTAACTTCGATTTCGTGTTCAAATCCGAGCTTTCCAAGCATCGTTTCGAGGATCTTCTTCGCTTCTGCGGCCACGTCTGACATGTTCTGGAGCATAGGGCTCCCTTTCGGGGCGTCAACTCATACTCGCCGAATCGGAGGGCTTCTTTTTATTCCCATATTTTGGGAATAATCCCTTCTTACGTCACTTAAATTAGTCACACCCATGAAATTAGCTCTTCTCCTCGCGGCCTTCGCCCTTTGCTCCTGTGCAGAGGTTTCCATTATCGATCAGCCCCAGCTCAGCAAACCGGCGATGAGTTTTGCGCAAAAAGGTGCCGATTTCTCAGAGTGCACCCTGGTGAGCCAATTGGAACGCGGTCGCACCAGCAGTTCACAAAGCGCCGGAGGGGGCTGCGCCTCATGCCACTAAAAGTGCGACGAAGAACAACAATCATCACGTTCAATGAAGCTCCTTTTCCCCTTTCTCCTCACTGGACTCGCCTTCGCAGGGCCCGACGATTCTTTCTCCTCCATCGAAGAATCGTCCTCCGATGCGGAAGACTCCGGGTCTTTTTTCGATCGTGTCTTCACCGGGACCCAACGAGTCGATCAGGACTTCGATCTTTTGGATGACAGTGACGTCAGTGTCTGGCGGAGCACTTTCGCCTACCGTCAAGAGCGCTCCCGCTGGAATATCGAAGCCAACGTTGGCTACACCGATATCTCAATTGACTATTCAGATCCCGTGGGAGGAACATCAGCGACCAACCGCCGGGAAGACTCCTGGTCCGGAGGCTTGATTCTGGGGACCGACCTTTCTGAAGATCTCTCGTTCACCTTTGGATTTTCGCGCTACGAAGGTTTCAACAACTACGGATCCGTATGGATTTCGGAATACTACGATCAATTCGTAGGAATCCCTGATCCGACCAATTACAATCCAGCAGACCCAAGTGGATCTACTTTGAGTGGCAACCTGATCTGGGACTACGACCCTGGAGTAGCTCGCCTCACCCTTTCCTTCTCTTACGGAAATGACGAAATCGTTCCTGCCTGGAGCCTTGTTCCGAATCCCGGTAATTTTTTCATCCCCGAAGCAACCCCGACCCGAAGCTCTTTCGATACCTACACTGGGTCCGTCGCTTGGGCCAAAGCGCTCAGCCCCTCGCTGCGTAGCCAGACGACATTCCGCCTCAGCGAGGTGACCGAACTTAATCCGCGCTTCCAGCTACAAAACGATACTGCCTGGGCCATTTCGGATGACCTAACCATACGCGCCCAAACGGGAGCGTCGATCCAACATCCGGATTTTGAGGCCTTCTATGGGGGACTTTCCCTTGTTTATGATCTCAACGTCAATTGGAGTGTCGGAGTTTCAGCCCGCGTCTACGACGATACCGGCGAGATCGTCCCCGTAGGATTTAACACGGCTGCACCAGCAATCACCTCAACCGAGTTTAGTGCCTCTCTCGCTTGGCAAAAACTGAGCACGACAGTTCGAATCTCCGCTGGAATCTATGACGTCGACTACGGCCCGCTTGGTCCTTCTAACCAATTCTTCGCAGACCTTTATCGTGACCGTAGTTTCCTCGTCACGCGCCTTGCCCTCACTCACACCTTTTAAAAAATGAAATCCCGCTTCCTTCCGCTCTTTTTCCTCACTTCCTTCGCGCTGGGTGCTCCCCCCGAACCCGGAGCTTCTTCAGAAAACGTCACCTACTCTCTGAGCGTAAACTCCCTTAATAACCAAAACCAGTTCACTGAACTAACGAACTCACAGCTCTCAGATCTGGCAGGCAAAGTCATCCTCATTGCTTATTACACGCCCTGGTGATCAGGATGAAGCACTATGGTTTCTCAGTTGGGAAACGAAATCATCGACCACTTTAATGACGCCTCACGTGGCGATCTTGTTGGAAGAAATGACAGCGGAGTTGAATTCACCTCCATCCTTCTCTCTCTGGAAACTTCGGGTTTCGACAGATTGATCAGGACGGCAGCTGAAAACAACGGATTCTCCCAGCATGGCCTAGATTCACTGAGTGATCGCAACTCGAATGTGCGAGATGGCTTCAGTTTCTATCGTGGAGTTGGATCGACCGGGCCTCCGGGATCTCTGAGCTTCGCCCAACGGCGACGCATTGTTATCATCGATAATCGTGATGCTTTCAACCCGGTTATTCGCCACAATGACCTCCCCCTCGGTTCAGGTTCTCTCGGCGCTCCCAATGTCGCGCTCATCCAAGCCGCTATTAATAATACCCCTGCCCCCAGTGAACTCGATTTCAACACCTGGCTTGCTGATTTCTCTCCGCCCGCCGGACAGAATGGAACCTTCGACGATCCAGATCAGGATGGCTCCACCAACCTTCTTGAGTTTTCCTCGGGCACGGATCCAACTAACGCTTCCGACTTTCCCTTTCAAAAGCTCGTCGCATCTGGAGATGGATTTCAATTGACCGTGCGCCGTTTCACAATGGCGGGAGGAATTGCACGAGGATTCGACTCAGGAACTCTCGGCAATCTTTCCTCAACCAACATTGATGAAAGCAATGCCACCTCGATCTCACTCGGCGGAGATATTGAGGAAGTGAGCATCCCACTCCCGGCCAACTTCGGCCCTTTCATCCGACAAACCGTGACTCTCCCATAAGAAATTGTCAGCTGGCTCGGGGAAGGTTATCTTCCGCCCATGATTCGCCCGCTCCTTGCCGGACTCCTTCTGACCCTCACTTCCATGGGTCTTGGATCGGCAGCGCCCATTTTTGTCGCGCCCGACGATTCAGTTCCCTTGATTCGGCGGGATCTCGTCCCCCTGGACTCCGCAGCGATCGGTCATTTGGCAGACGCTTTGACCACCATGGCAGACTGCCCGCTCAACAATAACGCGCTCTCCCTGCGGCAACGCGCTCAACTTCTAGCCCTCACCTTGCGTCTTTCTCCTTCGCAGAGCCGCGCTCGCCAAATACTCCGGAGTGTGATCAACGGCACCTACCAGCCTTCCATCCAGGAAAGTCGCAAGAAGAGCGCGCGAGACCATGGTTTCGTCACCGCGAAGTGGCTCCTCGAGATGCCCGAAGAGAGTGAAGGCAAGCACCTCGGCAATCTCCTTCTCGATGTTCTCGCACCCTATCAACGCGATCATCCCCTTTTAGAAAAAAGAGCACCTTCTGATGAAGATCGATGGAAGGGAATCATCGCGCCACTTACCGCTTTCGAAAACGCTTCCAAGCCGCAGCTATTCGACCCGACACCGGAGACTCCAAAAAATAGCAAATATGCCACCACCGGCCTTCTTACAACGACTCCGCTTGTGACCGTAACAAACGGCCAAGTCAGGTATGGCCCGGTCAACGTCCGCCTTATCCTTACCGAACGCGGCAAGGGCCAGTTGAAGTTCAAGCCCGCTCTCACTAGCTCAAATGGCCCAGAACGTCCCACTCAACCCCTGCATGACGCTCTCATACAGTTTTACCGAGGCCAAGACCGCCCGCTACCCAAAGGCTACGATCTTTATCTCGATACCGGCAGAGGGACCTACGCCGAAAGGAATAAGGAAAACATCGTCGCCCCCCTCGCCATGATGCTGGACGCAGCAAGCACGGGCCGCCCCCTTGCTTCAAACATCGTCCTCTTCGCCCGCCTCCGTGCCGATGGCTCCCTTTCCCGCCCCTTCGAGAGCTGGCCCCTCATCTACTCGCTCCGAAATAAACGACCCTCCGCAGGAACCCGCCTCCTGGTTCCTCCCGAGTTCGCAGAAGAACTCACCGCTCTTCTTGTCCTCGAACATCCAAGCTTTCTCCTTCGCTTTGAAATCATTTCCTGTGCTAGCTTCGATGAAGCACGTCAGCTCTATCTCGAAGACGCCCAACAACCGGACGACATTCAAGCCGCGAGCAAGATCTTCAAAGAGGTAACCGAGGCGCTCAGAAGAACCTCCGATGGAAACATTGCCGCCAAGCTCGTCTATGACAGTGTCAAATCCCGACTTCAAGAGGCCGCCGAAGCCTCTCCGAGGCACCTTTCCGCCCAAATCCTTCTCAAGCAAGCGTCAGGAAACCGCCCATCCTCCTTTTCCACTCCCATGTTCGCCCGCGAGTTCATTCGCATCACGGAATCGCTCACCAGTCCTCCGGGCATCGACTATAATTCCAGCTCCAGAGGGCTTAAAACCTTTCAAACCGAACAAAAGGCTCTCCTCGCAGAATTCAGCGAGAGCCGGCGGGTTTCCCAGGACGACGGCCCTCTCGTTAAAGAAGGACAGAATCTCGTCGATAAGTTGCGACCGATCATCCGCTTGATCGATAAAGACCAATCGATTGCTGCTACCTTACAACTCACATTTTGGCGCAAGGAGGTTACTTTGTTCCGGGATCGTCTCAAACGCCTTACTGGAAATTCTGAGCGTTAGCACACGATTTTCTCGTTACCGGTTGATATCAGGGAGCACTTTGCCTTAGATTCCAACATGGCTCACGCGAAATCCCTTTTGCTCCTCCTCTTTAGTGCCTGTTACCTACTAGCAGATACCTATCGACCGCCCAATCTCGACAAGGAAATCTTCGATGTCGACAAGATCAAAATCGACAAGATTTCTGAGTCCTCCCTTTTTGCCGGGCTGCTCTCAGTTGCGAAAGACTTCGACGAAGAAGATCATGAAGTGGACTATGAACTTCGCGGTCATGCCCTCGCCATCGCTGGCCGCTTGAAGCCAGAAAATGACAACTTTCTCAGCATCCTCGGCGACCTCAAGGAACGCGGTAAGGCTAACAGCGTCGACGGAATGACCACCTCACACGCCGTTTCCAAAATCTACCGTGGCCTTCGTGTCCTCATGCGAAAAAAGGACAACGAGGACAACGTGAAGCTTGCGAGCTACTGCGCAGATATCGCCCTCCGCCTCGATGAGGGTGCCAAGGAAGCCAAGAAGATTAAGGAAATCCTCGAAGAGGCCGGTCAGCCCGACTGGAAGGACATGCTCGGTTCTCCCATCTACAACACCGGTGGTAGAGGAGGACCTCCCAACGAATTTAAGGAACGTCTGGAAACCATCCCTGGCGGTAAAGCTGAAAAGTTCGCTGGCATCCAGAGTTCCGTTTATGCCCTTTCCGTCCGTCAACTTTCAAACGGTCGCCACGCAGGTGCCGCCAGCTCTCTTTCCGCCACCGCCCTCCGGGACAAGGATGTCGATGGTGTCGAATTCCACATCGACCAGAAAGTCGGCAACATGACCGGCAACTCACTCGAAGAAATTGCAAAATTCATGCGCGTCCGCCACGAAGAGGCTGGTCGTATTCCTGCTGGATATAAGGTAGAAATGGCCTTCGAGGATAAGGACGGCCTTCTCGATGGACCTTCGGCGGGCACCGCGATGTCCCTCATTATCGACGCCCTCTTCACCGGAAATAAACTCGATGAAAGTTTTGCCTGCACCGGAACAATCACTGCCGATGGCAAAGTGGGGAAGATCGGTGGAGTCGCAGGAAAGATTCGTGGCGCCACGAAAAAGAAATGCAAGCTGGTCGGAGTCCCCGCCGAAAACATTCCCGGTGTTTCTGACATCTACGTCCTCGATGGCATCGAACCACTCATCAATATTCAGGTCTTCTCGTTCGCCAAGTTTGAAGGAGCACTGAAAGTTGCCTCGGCTAACAAACCCACCGAAGTGCAAGAAACGATCGACGACTTCAACAAGATTGCCACCCTGCTCAAGGATCAGGGTGAAGACATGCTCAAAAGCCCTGCCGTCATTTCCAAACTCGAAAAGGTCGTTAAAGCAATGCCCAATCACGAGTCGGCCCGTATTCTTCTCGAAGTTGCCAAAGGAACCCCACCCAAGACCCTCTCAATCGGAGGCTCCTTCCACCAAATCGACACCGCAACTTCCAGCATCAAACAAAAGATTCAGACGATCACCTGGACCGAAGAATTTAACCGCGAGAGCACCGACAAGGCAGACGCCGCTGAGGCTCTCGAACTCCTCAAGGAGGTGGATAACAAGGTTGATTCCCGCCTTTCCGATTTTCAAAAGGCGATGCTCGAGATCACGGAAATCTTCCACGATGGACGTAAAGATTCTGAGAAAGACGACGAATTTGTAGACCGACTCAAGACCTCTTGGGAAGAAGTCCAGTCCGAACGAAAGAAGCTCATGGAAAATCCAGAAATCATGGAGGAACTCTACGGCTAGTCCGGCCTCTCTAAAGCGATTACTGCAATCTGCCTCTATTGCGGATCAAGTCCGGGGAGTCACCCGGACTTTTTGTTGTCCGCCCGAAATCTCGGATCTCAAATCGCCGGCTCCGGGCACAACTTGGTCTACGGCGGTGGGAATGTCGGGCTCATGGGAGCCGTGGCCGACACAGTTTTAGAAGGTGGCGGAAAGGTTATTGGCGTCATCCCCAGGCACCTTGCCGACAAGGAAATCGCGCACCCCGGGTTGAGCGGGCTTCACATCGTCGATTCGATGCATGCACGCAAAGAACGAATGACCGACCTTGCCGATGCCTTTGTCGCCCTTCCCGGAGGAACCGGAACTCTGGAAGAGATCATCGAGGTCTTCGTCTGGCTCCAACTGGGCCTCCACCAAAAACCTTGCGCCCTCCTCAACGTGAATCATTACTACGATTCGCTCGCTGTCTTTCTCGACCAAATGACCCAATCGCGCTTCCTCAAAAGCAAGCACCGCGACCAACTCCTCTGCCTCAATAAAGTCGAAGGATGCCTCAAAACTCTCCTCGCGCATCAACCGGTCTTTCTCGACAAATGGCTCGATAAAAATGAACCCTAAACAATTCCACGATCTTGCTCCCCGGCCTTTTTGTGAGCTTTCCCCAGAGCATTCCTTTCGCGGGCTTCCCGGAAGAAGCTCTTTAAAATACTCACGCATTCATCCTCAAGAACGCCCGAAAGAATCTCACATCGATGATTCAGCGGAGGATTGCTCTCCAAAAGATTGATCCAGCCTCCGGCCGCCCCAGCCTTCGGGTCTCCGCAACCGAAAACCACCCGATCAGGCCGGCAATGCACAATGGCCCCCGCGCACATTGGACACGGCTCCTTCGTCACGAAGAGAGTGCAACCCTCAAGGCGCCAATCTCCTAAAGCGTTCTGGGCCGAAGTAAGCGCCAGCATTTCCGCGTGAGCGGTGGCATCCTTAAGGGTCTCCACCTGATTCCAGGCCCGGGCAATCACCTGATCACCTTTGACAATGATCGCACCAATCGGGACCTCCTGAGCCGCATAGGCCCGCTGCGCTTCCCGCAAGGCTTGGCCCATATAAAAATTATCCGGATGAAAATCGCCAAGAAAATTGTCACTCATCTGCCCACCATCCTAATCACCACCCGCTCAAGAACAACCCCAAGAATCCGACTTCCACATCCGACACTCCACTCCCCATCCAAGTTTCGTGAATTTCGTGATTTCTCCCTATTATCCCACGCGTTCGCCGTCGTATCCGCCGTAGCCCGAAGAGCGTAGGAGGATTCTCATCCTCTATTCTCTATAATCGCCTCCGCACACTTCATTCCATCAAGCGCAGCCGAGACAATCCCTCCAGCAAAACCCGCTCCCTCCCCGCAGGGATAAAGCCCTTTGATTTCAAGATGCTGCAGATCGTCACCCCGCGGAATCCGCACCGGTGAACTCGTCCGGGTTTCGAAGCCAATCAGAAGAGCATCCGGCCCGGTGTAACCCCGCATCGATTTCCCAAATTTGCGCAAACCTCCAGCGAGTCTTTCACTGATCGACTTCGGTAAAATCTCATCCAGACGAACCGATTTCAAACCCGGGAAATAACTCGTCTTGGGCAGCTCTTTCGACAGCCTCCCTGCCAAAAAATCCGTCACGCGCTGAGCCGGGGCCACCTGGCCACCTCCACCCGCTGTCTTCGCGAGCTGCTCCAGTTCCTTTTGAAATCGAATCCCCGCAAGAACATCAGTCCCCTTCACATCCTCCGGCTCCACCCCCACTACAAGACCGCTATTGGCAAAAGGAGAATCCCTGCGAGACAGGCTCATCCCATTCACGACCACTTCATCGTTTTCCGTCGCCGCCGGAACCACGAAACCTCCCGGACACATGCAGAAAGAATGAACACTCCGTCCCTTGATCTGCGTCGCCAGGGCATAACGAGAGGCCGGCAAATCGTCAGCGCGCTTCTCATCTTCCCGCAGATGATACTGGAGCTTATCGATCAAAGGCTGCGGATGCTCGATCCGCACCCCCACCGCAAATGCTTTCGCCTCAAGGAGAACCTTCTTTTCATGAAGGAGTTCATAAATATCACGCGCCGAATGACCCGTCGCAAGAATAACTCCCCTTCCTCGAAACTCCTGTCCATCCGCCGTCACGACCCCATGCATGCGGGAATCGTCGATTAAAAAATTAACCACTTTGACCCCAAAGTGGACCTCTCCGCCGGCCGCCCGGACCGAATCACGCATCGCCATCACCACCTTCGGCAAAAGGTTCGAGCCGATATGCGGATGCGCATCAATTAAAATCTTCTTCGGCGCACCGTGTGCCACAAAGGCCTCGTAAACTGACCTCACTGGCCCCCGCTTCGTCGCACGCGTATAGAGCTTCCCATCAGAAAAGGTCCCCGCTCCTCCTTCTCCGAAGCAGTAGTTCGATTCTTCAATCACCCGGCCTTCACGCAAGATCGGCGCGAGATCAAATCGGCGCGCCGAGGCATCTTTTCCCCGTTCTAAAACGATCGGCTTCATCCCAAGTTCGAGGCATCGCAAGGCCGCAAAAAGCCCCGCCGGTCCGGAACCGACGATGACAACCTCCTCGGCATCCTCCTTGATTTTAGGGCACTCCCAAACGGACTCCGCGAGGGGAGGCAACTTTTCATCCACTCCCACTTCCAGCTGCAGGAGAAATCTCACCGGAGCCTTCCGCGCATCGAGCGACTTCTTCGTCAGGCGCATCCCTTGAATCTGCTCCGGCTTAACACGCAATTTTCGAGCCACCCGCGGAAGCCAACTCTTCTTGTTTGCAACCTCCTTCGGAGGAAGGGTGATCTGAACTTGTTTGATCATAAATTATCCTTTTATCAGAAGCATGCGCACTCCTACCACCACGAGGAGCACTCCGAAAATTTTCGTCAGCTGTGGACCGCTCAATTGCTTCATCAAATCTGTTCCAAACCAAGCGGCAAGGGCCGCGCCCAGCGCTGTGACGCCTACAATCTTCCAGTCAATTAAACCAGATTTACTCGTAATGTGATTCATCGTTCCCGAAAGCCCACTCACGACGACCACCGCCAGCGACGTCGCCACCGCGGTCTTTTGCCCCAACCCAAGAATCAGGACAAAGGCGGGCACCATGATGATTCCTCCACCGACACCGCAAAGCGCACCAGCGAGACCGGCGGCCGCTCCCACCAACAATCCGATAATCAATAGCTTCATGAACCCAGAAGTTCGGAGCGAGTATAGATGCTCACCACAGGCACCCCATCAGCTTCAATCGCAGGACGTCCCCCTTCTTCGCGATCGACAAGAACGAGACAGAAAACCACCTCACCTCCCGCTGTGCGAATCGCTTCGATGGCCTTCAGAGTCGATCCACCAGTCGTGATCACGTCATCAACCACCACAACTCTGTCTCCGGATTTAAAATTCCCTTCGATCTGCTTCCCCTGTCCATGCCCCTTCGGCTCCTTGCGCACCGTGAATACCTGTAGCGCCTTCTCGTGATCCGCACTCGCCATTCCCACGACTAAAGAAATTGGATCAGCTCCCATCGTCATCCCTCCAATCGCATCCACCTCGAGATTCTCAGCTATAATTTTTTCCCTCACCAAATTCCAACCCGTTTCCCCAATCAACTTCGACCCCTGATTGTCCATCGCCGTCACCCGGCAATCCACGTAAAGGTCACTCTTCTGTCCCGACGCGAGAGTAAAATCCCCCGTGCGAACCGACTTCTCCAGCAGCATTGTTTTCAGATCGTCCATGGCGCTCATCGCGATCAAGCTTGCCGGACCCCAACGAAAACTCAATCCCAGTCATCAAGGAATTCCCGCAACCGGACCCTCAATCCAAATCTCCAACCCCAATCGGGGCGAGATACCTTAGCCCAGGGCACCGCCCTGGGGTTTCCCCACCAAAACCCATGGGCCCCCAATCCCCCCTAACACCTGTCTCTTATACACATCTCCGAGCCCACGAGACAAG